>Ga0351924_1112_pt1 | contig 14744 bp, 13 predicted proteins | sample BONcelHT113001D8_FD_206872 | JGI IMG/M metagenome (GOLD analysis project Ga0351924, IMG submission 206872) | Enriched cells from coal bed in the Powder River Basin, Montana, United States - BONCAT cells T11 rep2 HSBNCT.T11.300.1.D8 ... | reverse complement strand
GCCGATCGTAACGATCATTCCGATTATCTGGTCTTGCTAGCTGAACACCGAGCAAGCATGCTGGGATCTGAGCACGGCGACTTCCGCTTCGTGCCTGAGTTTCTTTCTCTTGTTCCAGGAGTCCTGAGTATGCCCACGTCCCATCGGAAACGCACCCTGTCCCTGATCGGCCAACGGATGGCCGAAGATATGCGGCTCCGCAACATGGCCCTGCGGACCATCGACACCTACACCTACCACATCGAGCGGTTCAGCAAACACTTCGGCCGACCGCTGGACGAACTCGGGCCGGACGAGATCCGCCAGTTTCAGCTGTATCTGATCGAGGACCGGAAAGCGTCCTGGAGTTCCTTCAATCAGCTGTCTGTGGGCTACGCTTCCTCTACCACATCACGCTGCCCCGGCCCTGGGCCGTGCAGCAGATTCCATTTGGCAAGCGGCCCAAGAAGCTGCCGGCCGTCCTGGGACCCGAGGAAGTCGTTCGGTTGATGGCATGTGTACCCACGCTCAAACATCGCACCATCCTACTGACGCAGTATGCGGCCGGCCTGCGACTGAGCGAAGCCACCCACTTGCAGGCCAGCGACATCGACAGCAGTCGCATGCAGATCAACATCCGCCAGGGCAAGGGCGGCAAGCAGCGGCTGGTCCCGCTCTCGCCCCGCTTGCTCAGCGAACTCCGCGAGTACTGGAAACAAACGCGGCCTACAGGGATCTACCTCTTTTCCGGCAAGACGCCGGACGTGCCCTTGGCCAACGACACGGTCCAGAAAGCCTGCAAGCTGGCGGCGACCTTGGCCCGGATCCCCAAACATGTCACTCCGCACACGTTGCGGAAGGTGTGCTCATACTGCTGTAGCTCCTAGAGAATGCGTGATTAGAAGGGAAATTCCGTTTGTTGGGAATCGGCACGCGACAGTTGGCGGCCGGTGCGGACGGCTTCGGTGGCCGATTGTACGTCACCAAGCAGCAGCGACTCACGGGCGATGATCCACGGCGTGGTCTCGAGGACCTGCGTTGCCGGCAACGTGCCCTCGCGGATCAGGCGTCGAATTACCGTGTGACTGACGCCGAGTTGTTCCGCCGCTTGTTCGACCGTCACCCAGCCGTTCTGCTTGCGGTAGTTTGTGAGTCGATGAATGTGTCGCGCATTATGCACGCTGTGCAAACGCCACGTCTTTCCGGCACCCGTCTTGAAACCCAACCGATTCAGCGTCGCCGCAATGGCCGGGTCGCTGCAGACCTTCGACAACTCCTCGATCAACTCCAGTGCTGTTGCACTCGTGTCGCAGTGTTTTTTGCCGGGGGCGATACGAGCGACCGAAAGCGAGGTATGCGCGCCGCCCTTCCAGTGCAGCACTAACAGATGGTGGCTGCGGGACTCGTCGTCCCCGATCATGACCTCCTCAAGCACGGTCCGCAGAATGCGTTTCTTCAGCTCGGCACTCGCGGCCGCGTGATTCCACAGCGCCGGCAAGTCGCGCCCCAGTTCCAGCAAACGAACCTGCTCCTGCTCGCTCAACTCGCATCGTTCGGTGGCTGTGGCGTCAAGCTGTTGTTCCAACTCAACCGCTCGCTCCAACGCCCTGTTCCAGCGTGCTTCCAATTCCGAGGCAACAAGCCGATTCACCGGGTCGACTTCGTCGTATTGCCGTCGCGCTCGATCGACTTCGTAGCGGGCCTTCTCCAGCGACAATTCCAGCAAGCAGCGACGCTCATCATGCTCGCCGTTCAACTGCCTCATCGCTTCGATCGCGGCCCCGATTCCCGCCGGCCGAATGGCTTCCAGCACGGCCTCTGACACCGCACGATCAACACCGACGCCGCCCAACGACTGGCAAGACGCGCTGCCGCGCGATTCGCGGCCGCCGTGACACAAGTAACGCGGCTGCGTCTTGTTCTTGCCGTAGCCAACATGCAGCTTTCGCCCACAGTGGCTGCATCGGAGCAAGCCGCCCAACAGGGCCGAGCCTTGTTTCGCCGCACCGCCCGCCGTCGGTTCGCGCGCCGCCGCATTCGATTCCAACATCCGCAAGTTCTCCTGAAACGCCTGCCACGAAATATAGCCGTCGTGGTTGTTCAGCAACAGTACCTTCCACGCCTCTTGTGGCTTGCGGTGCCGCGTGTTGCTCTTGCGTGCCCGCCCCCCGTGGACGACCACCTTGGCCTCGGTGCGTCCGTAAGCCAACGCGCCAGCGTAACACGGATTCCTCAAAATCTGGCGGATGCGTGTTTCCGTCGGCAATCGCCAGGCGATCTTCCGGCCCCGCGTGCCGCGAACAACTTCCGGCAACGGCGTCTTGTTGTCGCGAAACCACAAGGCGGTCTGCCGTGCCGAACCCAACTCGCGGACCTTGCGGAACACGCTGTCGATGGCGGCTTGCACTTGCCGATCAGCGATCTTCTCTACGCGGTCTTGTTCGTCGCGCGTAAACCCTACCGGCACTTCCCACATCGCATGCCCCGCGGCCACCTTCATCTCGAACGCTTCGCGTGCCCGTTGTCGCAACAGACTAAGTTCGAATTCCGACATCGTTCCCTTCAGCCCCAACAGGAGCCGGTCGTTGACTTGCCGCGGATCGTAGATTCCTTCGCCGTCCACGATCAGCGTGTCGGTGAGGGCGCACAAATCGATCAAGTGGTGCCAGTCGCGGTTGTTGCGAGCCAGTCGCGAGGCTTCCAACGCGAAGACCGCGCCGACCTGCCCGCTGCACACCGCCGACAGCAACGTGGCAAAGCCGGGTCGTTCGACCATGCCGCTGCCGGTCTTGCCTTGATCGTCATCGATCACCTCGACGCGCGCGAACCCGAGTTCGCGAGCCCGAGCGGCGAGGTCGTACTGCCGCTGACGGCCTTGGTGATGATGCCGCACTTGATGGCCGGACGATTGCCGCACATAGACATACGCGTCCCGTTCGAGATGTTTCTTGGTGAGCCGGTCATTCATGGTCAAGGTTCTCCTGGGTTGTGATAACTTGCTGGAGCAGAGCCGCGATCGCATCGCGGCACGCCTGGCGGTCCGCCGTGGGCAACTGGTCCCACCGACACGGGTCCGCGAAGTCAAGCGTCTGCTGTCGCGGCGTCAGTGTTTGCAGAAGTTGGTGGAGTTGGTTTTCGAGTCCGGGTTTCATGGCGATCTCCTTTCACCACCATGAAACCCGATGCCTCGTGGCCTTGACCAGCGGCGTTGGCGAATTGGTCGACGAGTTGCCGCAGGCGCGTTAGCGCGGTCAGCTCAATCCGCGGCTGGTCGCACAGGGCTTGGCGAGCCGTGGCTGCTTCATCGAGCATCCAGCAGGGAACCACGATCCGCAGTTCCGAATCGTCGGAGTCCCCATCCCGATGCTCAATCCGGACCAGGCACCCCGCTTCCGCCCCGTAGCGAGTGCGGCGCAAGACCGTCACCTCGTGGTTGAAGAACGGGTGAAAGCGATAAACAATCCTCGCCGAACCGAGTTGGCAGGCAGTGTGTGGATACGTTACGCCACAGCTACGCGACTGGCTTGCTGGAGGCGGGAGTCGATCTGTTGACCATCAGCCGCCTGCTGGGGCACCGCAGCTTCCTGACGACCATGATCTATCTGCACGTGCGGCAGCCGCACTTGGAGTCGACACCGAGTCCGTTGGACTGGTTGCCGGTACGTCAGTGCCCCCGCTGGGCCGATCCGACGCAGCCGTCGTCGAGTGCGGGCCAGGCGGAATCCTCGGCGAATCCGCCGCCAGGCCAGGGCCCGAAACAAACGGGGCCCGACCGACCCTCCGCGTGATCGACTTGCTGCGGCAGTACACGCCAGGCTTTCTGAATCGGCACGGCAATCAAGCCCCGCCGCAAGTCCAGAACACGCTGGCCAAGCTGGCGATGTGCCGCACGTTGGCCTTGGGCGAGCATGTCTACGAGTGCCCCCAGTGCCAACATCGCAGCCATGTTTACAATTCGTGCCTGGACCGCCACTGCCCGCTGTGCAGTGGCGGTCGGCGAGCCGATTGGCTGGACAAGACGGCCCAGCTGCTGTTGCCCAAGGTCGACTATTTCCAGATCGTGTTCACGGTTCCCGAGCCTCTCTGGGGCTTAATGCTGGGCAATCGGCGAGCGACCTACCGCTTGCTGTTCCAGGCGGCTTGGGCAGCCCTTGGCGAGCTGCTGCGGGAAGCCTTGGGCTGTGAGCCCGCGGCCCTGATGGTCCTGCACACCTGGAACCAGCGGTTGGAACACTACCCGCACCTGCACGCCTTGGTTCCCGGCGGTGGGCCTTCGTTGGACGGACTGAGTTGGATCCGGAGCAAGCATCCGTATCATCACGGCCGCCACAAGCCGTACCTGGTCGACAACACCGTGCTGAGCGCCCGCTTCCGGGCCAAATTCCTGGCCGGCCTGGCCCATCTGCAGGACGAGAGCGAGTTGAAGCTCGAAGACTCCTGGTCGGACCTGCAAGACCCCGCCACCTTCGTCGCCTGGCTGAACGAGTTGGACGCCTGCGACTGGGTGGTCTACATCGAGCCGCCCGAAACGGAGGATGCTCAACCCGAACACGTCTTGAAGTACCTAGCCCGTTACCTGACCGGCGGCCCGATCTCCGATCGGCGTCTGATCGCCCACCAGGATGGCAAAGTCACCTTTTGGGCCCGCAGCCGGGACAAGGGCGGCGGCAACCCCTCCGAGCCTTACACGTTGACGGGCGTCGAGTTCACCCGTCGCTGGGCGTTGCACATTCTGCCCAAGGGGTTCGTCAAGTCCCGCTGCTTTGGCGGCTTCAGCTGTCGGCAGCGGAAAGCGTATCTCAGCCGCTGCCGCACGCTGGTCGGCTGCCCGCCGGCCCCGGAAGCGTCCGCGGACGAGCCTGCCCAGGCGGAACCGTTCGCGCCCCTCTGCCCGCGGTGTCAGACTCCGATGAAGTGTGTTTTCCAGGACGAGCGTGTCGGCTGGAGGTCGGTCGTCAACGGCCCCCACGGTCCCGCGTGGTACCGTTCGCTCCGTCACGCCGTCACCTGGGGGTCTCTCGACGAGGACTGGGAGCCTCCGGACGGATAGCCCATGAACCAAGACCACCGCACTGCCGCGTTTGATCCTTTCGCGGGCCTCGCCAGACGCCTGCCCGGCTCAGGGTCTGGTCCCACGTCGAAAAACCAGCCTTTTTCCGCCGCCAATCCACTCGCCGTCGGCCACTTCCGCCCCGCTCCGATCGCTCAAGTCATGTTGCGATGAGCATTCCGGGCTGCTAAACTGATCCCGTGGAAGCTCCGCGGGAATTGAATCCGCAGAGGCCGATCCCCGCGAAGCGGCTCAGTTCAACGCACGATCTATCCGGCTGAGTACAGCCGGATAGATCGCTATTCGTTCGTTGTAACGTAACAAGCCAACCATCATTAGGGGAGGGCATTTTATGCGAGTCTGCAATTCCACATTAACCAAGATCCTGTTGCCCATCGCAGCCACGTTCATCCTGTTCCTTTCTATATCTTCGTTCTTCGGCGCATCCAATACGTTGGTGAATGCCCAAGACGCCAACGAAACACGCCCCAGCGTGGACCTGGAATTTGGAATACTTCGACAACGAACGGTCCCTGGCAATTTCTACCGCGCCAAGGTTCCAGGCGGTTGGATTGTTGCGGTTACTCCGCTGAGCGGCCAACAGAGCGTCGCAATGGTTTTCATACCGGATGCCGACCACACTTGGGACGGGAAGAGTCTCAAGTAGTTCCAAATGCATACAGCCAAGAACCATGCGCGCTGTTTCACGATCTCCAAAGAGTGAATAAGCACAACGAACAAAATGTTGGACCGGAGCGGCGGTGACGGTCCTCGAAAATGGTCGCGTTGACTCGTCGCCGCCCGGTCAACATCGTCGTTCTGCCAAACAGCCCGTGGGAATGCCAACGTGTGAGGAAGCTACGATGAACGAGCTGCACGACGTCTACGTCCGGATCTGCGCGTGCCGTGAGTGCGGCCTTCCGGATGGATGCTGTCCGCAATTACGGCCTCCAGGGCCAAAATACAGACCCGGCGGTGTCGTCTTCGTTCAAATCAACCCCGGACACACCGGCAGCATGACGGCTCGCGAAATAGAACTCAAATACGTCCGTCAGCATGACCGGGAAATCGCCAGACGTAAAGCAACCAACACCCAGAAACTCATTTCTCTCCAGTCTCAGTTTGTCCAGAGCCCAGGAGACGAGACCTACGAGACGATGCGAGACGGCTTCTTGAATTCGATGTCGCAACACTGGGGCTGGCCACCGGGCAAATACGGGGCGACGATCCGGGCGCACGGCGTTTCATTGGACGAAATTGCGATAATCAACCTCGCACAATGCCCTGTACCCGACAATTCCTATCAACGCCATCAACTTGAGCGATGCTGGACCAAGTGGACGTCCCAGCTCCTAACGCACCTTCAACCATGCGTTATCGTTGCTCAAGGTACTCAGGTCTGGGACTTCCTTCGTAGCCGGACTCTGCCCGTCAAAGCAACGTTGGTCGAGGGGGTTCACCACGCCGACCGCAAGAGCAATGAAGACAAACAAAGACGGCTCTTACGTGTTCGCGAGACGATCGAGCAGTGTGTAGGAGATCGAAGGCAGAACAATCGATTGCAACCGAGCGGCGGATCGGGCCGGTCCTGAAGTCAACCCTTTTTCGCCGCCGCCGGTTGAATCGTGTCGTTCGGCCACTGGAGATTGTGTGACCGGTATCAACGAATTCGCGACGATGCTTGGATTCACGCCAGCCTGGTTCGCACTCGGCGTGGTCGACCATACACTACTCGCCCGCCAGCGCGCTGAGTGGGACAAGGGCGAGGACGAAAACACCGAACACTACCGATACAGGGCGTTCCGCGAGTTTCTGGCATCACAAGATCAACTCACGCCCGAACTCGCTACGGCGCTTTTTGAGTTGGGGGCGAATGACCCAGATCCGGCGATGGGCGGTTCAATCATGGCGGACATCGTCCGACTTCCGAAGTGCCCGCCCAATGTGCTCGATGCAGCCGTCGCATCAGGTCGTCAACACCTTATCCGGATCGTGCAGAGCCGCAAAGCCGAACCAGGGGATGCACGCGAGCGGCGGTGATCGCGTAAACTGAAATCCGGATCAACGGCCGCCGCCGCGTGATCCCTGTCGTTCGGCGAAAGACATTTCCCCCGTCCCCTGGAGACGGAACGAATGAACCGTCGATCCTGGATGCAGTTCTCAATGCGATTTCTACTGGGCGCGGTGGCCGTCTGCGCGTTGCCGTTCTGGTGGATTCGGCGGCGGATGGTCGCCGCGCGGATTCAAGCGGAAGCCGTGCACCGTCTCGAATCACTTGGCGGATCGGTCGGCTACGCGCACGAATGGGACAAAGACAAAGATCGGTATTCCGGCAACCCACCCCCAGGCACGCCTTTCCTGCGAGCAATCCTTGGCGAACACTTCTTCCTGACGCCAAACGTGATCCTGTTCAGCGACTTCAATGGGGACCCGCGTTGTCTCGAACCGATTTCACGGCTCGCCACGGTCCGGCATCTCGGCATGGTCGGATCGGCAGTAGATGATGGCATCGTACCGATCATACAAGCACTGCCCCGCCTTGAGTATCTGAGCTTGTACGGAACAGAACTCACCGACGCGGGCTTGGAACAACTCGTGTCATTGCGTAGCCTGCGGAGCATCGTCGTAACGAATACGAAGGTGACAGAAACCGGCCGCCAACGATTTGCTTCCGTATGTCCGCAGTGCGAGATTTACTTTGAAGACAACACGAGTGAGGTGGACGCCGGATAGTAGAACAACCGCCGAACCATCGGATGCAACCGAGCGGAGTACCGCCGGTTGATCCGTGTCGTTGAACTAAGCCGCCTCGCGGGAAGACCTCCGGCGCGATGCCTGTCCGCAGTGGCAGCCGTTTTCTCGCCAGCCACGTTTGCGGGTTTGCCTGCCCGTTCGCCGTCGAGTCCGGGCGACGTCTTCGCCTTTTCCCAGTTGAAGAGTTTTCACTCGATTCCCCGCCGCCCCCCCGCCCCGACCGCAGCGGCCTGAGAGCCGACTGCAATCGGGCCGGGGGGGCGGCGGCGTGTTCTCCTCCCACTGCGGACACCGCAGACAACACTCCCCGACACGTCCGGCGGGTTCGGTAGAGACGATCCGGCGCTCGCGGTCGACACCGGCAGCTGCGGATGACTCCCCCGCTGGCCGATCGTAACGATCATTCCGATTATCCGGTCTTGCTAGCTGAACACCGAGCAAGCATGCTGGGATCTGAGCACGGCGACTTTCGCTTCGTGCCTGAGTTTCTTTCTCTTGTTCCAGGAGCCCTGAGTATGCCCACGTCCCATCGGAAACGTACCCTGTCCCTGATCGGCCAACGGATGGCCGAAGATATGCTGGTCCGCAACATGGCCTCGCGGACCATCGACACCTACACCTATCACGTCGAGCGGTTCAGCAAACACTTCGGCCGACCGCTGGACGAACTCGGGCCGGAGGAGATCCGCCAGTTTCAGCTGTATTTGATCGAGGACCGGAAAGCGTCCTGGAGTTCCTTCAATCAGGCTGTCTGTGGGCTACGCTTCCTCTACCACATCACGCTGCCTCGGCCCTGGGCCGTGCAGCAGATTCCCTTTGGCAAGCGGCCCAAGAAGCTGCCGGCCGTCCTGGGACCCGAGGAAGTCACCCGGCTGATCGCATGTGTACCCACACTCAAACATCGCACCATCCTGCTGACTCAGTATGCGGCCGGCCTGCGACTGAGCGAAGCCACTTACCTGCAGGTGAGCGACATCGACAGCAGTCGCATGCAGATCAACATCCGCCAGGGCAAGGGCAGCAAGCAGCGTCTGGTCCCGCTCTCGCCACGCTTGCTCAGCGAACTCCGCGAGTACTGGAAACAAACGCGGCCTACAGGGATCTACCTCTTTTCCGGCAAGACGCCGGACGTGCCCTTGGCCAACGACACGGTCCAGAAAGCCTGCAAGCTGGCGGCGACCTTGGCCCGGATCCCCAAACATGTCACTCCGCACACGTTGCGGAAGGTGTGCTCATACTGCTGTAGCTCCTAGAGAATGCGTGATTAGAAGGGAAATTCCGTTTGTTGGGAATCGGCACGCGACAGTTGGCGGCCGGTGCGGACGGCTTCGGTGGCCGATTGTACGTCACCAAGCAGCAGCGACTCACGGGCGATGATCCACGGCGTGGTCTCGAGGACCTGCGTTGCCGGCAACGTGCCCTCGCGGATCAGGCGTCGAATTACCGTGTGACTGACGCCGAGTTGTTCCGCCGCTTGTTCGACCGTCACCCAGCCGTTCTGCTTGCGGTAGTTTGTGAGTCGATGAATGTGTCGCGCATTATGCACGCTGTGCAAACGCCACGTCTTTCCGGCACCCGTCTTGAAACCCAACCGATTCAGCGTCGCCGCAATGGCCGGGTCGCTGCAGACCTTCGACAACTCCTCGATCAACTCCAGTGCTGTTGCACTCGTGTCGCAGTGTTTTTTGCCGGGGGCGATACGAGCGACCGAAAGCGAGGTATGCGCGCCGCCCTTCCAGTGCAGCACTAACAGATGGTGGCTGCGGGACTCGTCGTCCCCGATCATGACCTCCTCAAGCACGGTCCGCAGAATGCGTTTCTTCAGCTCGGCACTCGCGGCCGCGTGATTCCACAGCGCCGGCAAGTCGCGCCCCAGTTCCAGCAAACGAACCTGCTCCTGCTCGCTCAACTCGCATCGTTCGGTGGCTGTGGCGTCAAGCTGTTGTTCCAACTCAACCGCTCGCTCCAACGCCCTGTTCCAGCGTGCTTCCAATTCCGAGGCAACAAGCCGATTCACCGGGTCGACTTCGTCGTATTGCCGTCGCGCTCGATCGACTTCGTAGCGGGCCTTCTCCAGCGACAATTCCAGCAAGCAGCGACGCTCATCATGCTCGCCGTTCAACTGCCTCATCGCTTCGATCGCGGCCCCGATTCCCGCCGGCCGAATGGCTTCCAGCACGGCCTCTGACACCGCACGATCAACACCGACGCCGCCCAACGACTGGCAAGACGCGCTGCCGCGCGATTCGCGGCCGCCGTGACACAAGTAACGCGGCTGCGTCTTGTTCTTGCCGTAGCCAACATGCAGCTTTCGCCCACAGTGGCTGCATCGGAGCAAGCCGCCCAACAGGGCCGAGCCTTGTTTCGCCGCACCGCCCGCCGTCGGTTCGCGCGCCGCCGCATTCGATTCCAACATCCGCAAGTTCTCCTGAAACGCCTGCCACGAAATATAGCCGTCGTGGTTGTTCAGCAACAGTACCTTCCACGCCTCTTGTGGCTTGCGGTGCCGCGTGTTGCTCTTGCGTGCCCGCCCCCCGTGGACGACCACCTTGGCCTCGGTGCGTCCGTAAGCCAACGCGCCAGCGTAACACGGATTCCTCAAAATCTGGCGGATGCGTGTTTCCGTCGGCAATCGCCAGGCGATCTTCCGGCCCCGCGTGCCGCGAACAACTTCCGGCAACGGCGTCTTGTTGTCGCGAAACCACAAGGCGGTCTGCCGTGCCGAACCCAACTCGCGGACCTTGCGGAACACGCTGTCGATGGCGGCTTGCACTTGCCGATCAGCGATCTTCTCTACGCGGTCTTGTTCGTCGCGCGTAAACCCTACCGGCACTTCCCACATCGCATGCCCCGCGGCCACCTTCATCTCGAACGCTTCGCGTGCCCGTTGTCGCAACAGACTAAGTTCGAATTCCGACATCGTTCCCTTCAGCCCCAACAGGAGCCGGTCGTTGACTTGCCGCGGATCGTAGATTCCTTCGCCGTCCACGATCAGCGTGTCGGTGAGGGCGCACAAATCGATCAAGTGGTGCCAGTCGCGGTTGTTGCGAGCCAGTCGCGAGGCTTCCAACGCGAAGACCGCGCCGACCTGCCCGCTGCACACCGCCGACAGCAACGTGGCAAAGCCGGGTCGTTCGACCATGCCGCTGCCGGTCTTGCCTTGATCGTCATCGATCACCTCGACGCGCGCGAACCCGAGTTCGCGAGCCCGAGCGGCGAGGTCGTACTGCCGCTGACGGCCTTGGTGATGATGCCGCACTTGATGGCCGGACGATTGCCGCACATAGACATACGCGTCCCGTTCGAGATGTTTCTTGGTGAGCCGGTCATTCATGGTCAAGGTTCTCCTGGGTTGTGATAACTTGCTGGAGCAGAGCCGCGATCGCATCGCGGCACGCCTGGCGGTCCGCCGTGGGCAACTGGTCCCACCGACACGGGTCCGCGAAGTCAAGCGTCTGCTGTCGCGGCGTCAGTGTTTGCAGAAGTTGGTGGAGTTGGTTTTCGAGTCCGGGTTTCATGGCGATCTCCTTTCACCACCATGAAACCCGATGCCTCGTGGCCTTGACCAGCGGCGTTGGCGAATTGGTCGACGAGTTGCCGCAGGCGCGTTAGCGCGGTCAGCTCAATCCGCGGCTGGTCGCACAGGGCTTGGCGAGCCGTGGCTGCTTCATCGAGCATCCAGCAGGGAACCACGATCCGCAGTTCCGAATCGTCGGAGTCCCCATCCCGATGCTCAATCCGGACCAGGCACCCCGCTTCCGCCCCGTAGCGAGTGCGGCGCAAGACCGTCACCTCGTGGTTGAAGAACGGGTGAAAGCGATAAACAATCCTCGCCGAACCGAGTTGGCAGGCAGTGTGTGGATACGTTACGCCACAGCTACGCGACTGGCTTGCTGGAGGCGGGAGTCGATCTGTTGACCATCAGCCGCCTGCTGGGGCACCGCAGCTTCCTGACGACCATGATCTATCTGCACGTGCGGCAGCCGCACTTGGAGTCGACACCGAGTCCGTTGGACTGGTTGCCGGTACGTCAGTGCCCCCGCTGGGCCGATCCGACGCAGCCGTCGTCGAGTGCGGGCCAGGCGGAATCCTCGGCGAATCCGCCGCCAGGCCAGGGCCCGAAACAAACGGGGCCCGACCGACCCTCCGCGTGATCGACTTGCTGCGGCAGTACACGCCAGGCTTTCTGAATCGGCACGGCAATCAAGCCCCGCCGCAAGTCCAGAACACGCTGGCCAAGCTGGCGATGTGCCGCACGTTGGCCTTGGGCGAGCATGTCTACGAGTGCCCCCAGTGCCAACATCGCAGCCATGTTTACAATTCGTGCCTGGACCGCCACTGCCCGCTGTGCAGTGGCGGTCGGCGAGCCGATTGGCTGGACAAGACGGCCCAGCTGCTGTTGCCCAAGGTCGACTATTTCCAGATCGTGTTCACGGTTCCCGAGCCTCTCTGGGGCTTAATGCTGGGCAATCGGCGAGCGACCTACCGCTTGCTGTTCCAGGCGGCTTGGGCAGCCCTTGGCGAGCTGCTGCGGGAAGCCTTGGGCTGTGAGCCCGCGGCCCTGATGGTCCTGCACACCTGGAACCAGCGGTTGGAACACTACCCGCACCTGCACGCCTTGGTTCCCGGCGGTGGGCCTTCGTTGGACGGACTGAGTTGGATCCGGAGCAAGCATCCGTATCATCACGGCCGCCACAAGCCGTACCTGGTCGACAACACCGTGCTGAGCGCCCGCTTCCGGGCCAAATTCCTGGCCGGCCTGGCCCATCTGCAGGACGAGAGCGAGTTGAAGCTCGAAGACTCCTGGTCGGACCTGCAAGACCCCGCCACCTTCGTCGCCTGGCTGAACGAGTTGGACGCCTGCGACTGGGTGGTCTACATCGAGCCGCCCGAAACGGAGGATGCTCAACCCGAACACGTCTTGAAGTACCTAGCCCGTTACCTGACCGGCGGCCCGATCTCCGATCGGCGTCTGATCGCCCACCAGGATGGCAAAGTCACCTTTTGGGCCCGCAGCCGGGACAAGGGCGGCGGCAACCCCTCCGAGCCTTACACGTTGACGGGCGTCGAGTTCACCCGTCGCTGGGCGTTGCACATTCTGCCCAAGGGGTTCGTCAAGTCCCGCTGCTTTGGCGGCTTCAGCTGTCGGCAGCGGAAAGCGTATCTCAGCCGCTGCCGCACGCTGGTCGGCTGCCCGCCGGCCCCGGAAGCGTCCGCGGACGAGCCTGCCCAGGCGGAACCGTTCGCGCCCCTCTGCCCGCGGTGTCAGACTCCGATGAAGTGTGTTTTCCAGGACGAGCGTGTCGGCTGGAGGTCGGTCGTCAACGGCCCCCACGGTCCCGCGTGGTACCGTTCGCTCCGTCACGCCGTCACCTGGGGGTCTCTCGACGAGGACTGGGAGCCTCCGGACGGATAGCCCATGAACCAAGACCACCGCACTGCCGCGTTTGATCCTTTCGCGGGCCTCGCCAGACGCCTGCCCGGCTCAGGGTCTGGTCCCACGTCGAAAAACCAGCCTTTTTCCGCCGCCAATCCACTCGCCGTCGGCCACTTCCGCCCCGCTCCGATCGCTCAAGTCATGTTGCGATGAGCATTCCGGGCTGCTAAACTGATCCCGTGGAAGCTCCGCGGGAATTGAATCCGCAGAGGCCGATCCCCGCGAAGCGGCTCAGTTCAACGCACGATCTATCCGGCCGAGTACAGCCGGATAGATCGCTATTCGTTCCGCCCCGGGGGCGGCGCGTGGGAAAGATCGATGCGAGAGATCAGCCGAGGGCGTCTGTGGCTTGGCACGGCGATTGATGTCCGCGCGGTCAGCGCCCTGTACGACGTCGGTGTTGAGGCGGTCGTTGATTTGGCGTACGAAGAGCCGCCGGCGCAACTTCCCCGCGAGCTGTGGCATTGTCGGTTTCCGCTCGTGGACGGGTGCGGGAACCGCATCGAGCTACTGGCAACCGCACTCGAGACGGTCGCGGCGCTAATTCGCCGAGAAGTGCCGACCCTGGTTGCATGCGCAGCCGGGATGAGCCGATCTCCGGCCGTGCTGGCGACGGCCTTGGCTCTCGTTCGTCAACGTTCCCCGGACGCCTGTCTGTACGAACTAACCACGGGAAGACCGCACGACATTTCGCCACCGCTATGGGCTGACCTGCGGAAAGCGTATAATCAGGTGGTCGGCGATCGACCACATTATTCTGCGCAGGAACCACGCCCATGAACGACGATCAACTTCTGGCACGCATCATCAGCGACCCGCGAATCCTTGCCGGCAAGCCGGTGATCAAGGGCACACGGCTGTCAGTGGACTACATCCTGAATCTCCTGGGCCACAATTCGACCGTCGAGGAAATCCTGGATGAATACGTTGGCTTGGCACGCGAGGACATCCAAGCATGCTTGCTGTTCGCGTCGCGGACGTTGGCTCAGACGGAATTCATGCCACTCATGGCGGAGTCGGCGTAGATGCGATTCTTGGTCGACGAATGTACCGGCCCGAGGGTGGCGAACTGGCTGCGTGCCAATGCACACGAGGTGTTTTCAGTATACGACGAAGCGCGGGGCATGACCGATGACGATGTGCTCGCAAAGGCGTACTCCGAGCGATGGATTCTGATCACGAACGACAAGGACTTCGGTGAAAAAGTCTACCGTGACGCTCGCCCCCATCACGGTGTGGTGTTCCTACGTCTGAAGGACGAACGGGCATCCTCCAAGATCGACGCCCTTCGACGACTGCTGAGTGGCTTTGCCGATCAACTCGCCGACCGGTTCGTCGTGGTCACCGAGCGACAGGTTCGGTTCCGGCCGGCGTAGACCCGCCTTCACGGCGGAACAACATGTTGGACCAGAGCCGCGATCTGGTCTGGGAGAATGGTGGCGTTGACTCGTCGCGGCCTGGTCAAATTGGTCGTTCGTCGGGAACGCAGAATGCTGTCGGAATCGGGGCGCATCGGCGTGGATT
>Ga0351924_1103_pt1 | contig 15906 bp, 16 predicted proteins | sample BONcelHT113001D8_FD_206872 | JGI IMG/M metagenome (GOLD analysis project Ga0351924, IMG submission 206872) | Enriched cells from coal bed in the Powder River Basin, Montana, United States - BONCAT cells T11 rep2 HSBNCT.T11.300.1.D8 ... | reverse complement strand
TGGGCAACCGGCAGGTTATGACTTCCAAAGCCCGGCCCTAAGCAACGATGTCACAGGCATCACCCGTAATCAAGACGGTTTTCTCCTTTCCATTGACCAGGAAGCTTACATGCCCTTTTCTATGCCCGGGTGTCGAAATTGCCCAGAAAGAGCCGTCCCCGAAAATATCGGCGGAGCGGCCCAGTGGCGGCAGGTCCGGGGCGGAATCGAAATCCAGTTCGAAGACGGTATCGACACCGGCGAAGTTGTCTTGATAAAACAATGGCCCAAGGGCGAAATACGGTTCATCCTTGCCCACGACAAAACGGATGTCTTTTGGTAGATTTTGCGTTCCCGATGCATGATCGCTGTGCAGGTGGGTAAAAAACACTCCCTTTAATGGAATGTTACTTTCTATAATCCTGGTACCCATATCCTGACCCATTTTTTGATAACTCTTGAGCGGCCATAGAATCTTTCGCAGAATCCCGTGGATATTTCCATGGGTATCCTCCTGGAATGAACGGTCCAGCCCTGCATCGACGAGATAATGCCCATGAACCGCATGCCGAATCAAGTAACAGTATACCGGCACGGTTATCAGCTCTTTCTTCAAACCCTCCGCATTGGGGTGCTTCATGTTCAGGAAGTAATGGTTTGAAATATGGATCTGCCCAGTTGTAAATACTTCAACGGATATAGCACCGGGATTTGCCAGAATTTCATCCCAATTAGAGAAAGAACTTTCAGGAACTGGAAATGGTTTTCTTGCAGGTTTGTGCATTTAATGTCTCCTTATGATCCGGGTGTGCGAATGTCATACTGTTTGTCTTGCCGGCGGTTTGCAGTGAATCGTCATTATTTTCTTATTTTCGAATCAGGTATTGATGGCCGTCTCTGTTGCCGGCTGTCGAAGATCAGCTCAAGGGGTGCCAACATAGCAGAGGCGTCGTTACTTTATATGAAATCCCGGCGGACAATCGGTAATGCTGATACCCACCCTATTCCACATCCTTCTGTTTTTATACCGATAACCGAGCAGGGCAAGGGTTTCGGGCAGTTCTGAATTGCCGACCATTCCATTCATCGCGGCATCCAGGTCCTTATGAGCCTCAACAGCTCCTGCAATGCTTTCGGTATACAACCTGACGTCGTCTCAACCGTTCCAGTCGATTCCCCACATCACTCCGGCCGGTACGAAAAGGTCTCATATGTCCTTCTGTCCAGCGCCACATCCAGTACGGTCCAGCGGTCGTTCAGCCAAGCAATGTTCAGGCAGTGATTGAACGGATTTTTGGCCAGGACCGACCACGTGCCGATGGCGGGTGCGATAAAGCTGCTTTTCACGGGGATGGAGCCGAAGCGGGCAGGAATCCGGTTGCATCGCAGGAGGGCGGTCAGCAGCAGGGCTTTTCCCCAGCAGACGCCGTAACCCCGTTGCAGAACTTCGGATGCCTTTCTCTTGTAGAGGCCAAATCCAAACGGAATTTTGTCCCGCACAAAATAGAACGTGCGCTAGACAATCCTGACCGGGTCGTCATCACCTGCCCGCATTTCTTCGGCAGCCTTTCGAAGGTTGGTGTGCATGATATCGGCAAAACAGGTATCCGCCAAGGCATCTTCCATTTCCAGCCTCCTTTTTCTGTGATGGTTTTTCCACTGATCAGTGCGCGAACCGACGGCGGCATAAGCCGGGTTCGAGACAACGGCCCCAGGTTGGGTGTTGCTCATGATCTATCTTTTATCACTTGACGTACTCTCTCGATAGTGGCAAAAACGACAGATAAGAGTTGGATTGCGGCTTGAAGGGGGTCGATCATGAAGAGAGTAACCATACTGGCTCTGGAACATGTCATGGGCACTTCGGTAATGGGCCCGATGGATATTTTCTGCCAGGCGGGCTTTACCTGGAACTGCATCTTCGGCAGAACTCCGGCCCCTCTCTTCGAGGTGAGCATCGTCACGCTCGGCGGCGAGCCGGTGACATCCTTCAATGGAGCGCAAATTCGCCCCCACCTCGCGGCGGAAGCGGTCGCGGCCACCGACCTGATTCTTGTTTCCTCCTTTGCCAGTTTCGATACCCTGGCCTGCGCCGACCGGGCTGGAGAATGGCTCAGGAGCCACCACGACCGGGGAACAGTCATCGGCGCAATCTGCCTCGGTTCATTTCTTCTGGCCGCAACCGGCCTTCTCGACGGAAAGACCGCAACCACCCACTGGGGTTTTGTAGAGCATTTCCGCGAGCGGTTTCCACGGGTAATGCTGAGGCCGGACAAACTCATTACCGACGAAGGGGACCTGCTCTGTTCGGGGGCCTGCCATTCCTACATCGACCTCTCCCTGCATCTGATTGAAAGGTTTTGCGGACCGGAGATTGCCCTCGAATGCTCCAAGACCATCCTGCACGACCGCTGCCGCGACACCCAGAAACCTTACGCGGTGCACCGCTTTCGTAAGGATCATAATGATCAGCGGATTCTAGAGATTCAATACCAACTGGAAGAGAACTGCGGCGCCCATTACGACATTGAACTCCTGGCACGAGAGCACGGCATGAGCCGCCGATCCTTTGAGCGGCGATTCAAGACGGCTACCGGTGAACCCCCTCTCCTCTATTTGCAGCGCCTGAGAGTGGAAACAGCCAAGCATCTCCTCGAATCAGACCCGCAATCCTTCAACGAGATTACCTGCCGGGTGGGTTATGAGGACAGTTCCTTCTTCAGAAAGTTATTCAGGAAGCACACCGGGCTGTCTCCCCAGGACTATCGCCGCAAGTTCCGGCGAGCCTGACAAGTTAATTGGGGTCGTGCCTTCTAAACTGCAAAAGTGAGTAAAACGTAGCGTTGCAGGCCTGACCCACCATGCTTTTAATTCGGGCGTAGATAAGTAAGGTGTCCCCCGAATACGACGCAAGGTGCACTTAATGAATTTTTGAGGTAATGATAATGGACCGCTTCAACGATCTCGAAGTACTCATAGATTCGCAGTATCCCATCATCTGCATCGAAACCCACGAGGAAGGGCGGGCGGAGGAAATCCTTACTCGTATCTGCCGCTGTATGCATCTCCCTTTCTTTCATTGGGTGGCGACCCAGGGGTTGACCCGGTCAGGGGAGCTTCAGCCGGTATTCAACACGAAGACGGCGATGGAGGTCCTTAATTTTATCTGCACCTCCTCCCTTGATGCCGTTTACATGATGAAGGACCTGCATCGGTATCTGGAAGATCCGCTGCTGGTCAGAAAGCTGCGCGACCTGTGCCAGTGCTTCCGCCGGAAGCGTAAATCGCTGGTTCTCACCGCCCCGTCCTTCACCATCCCACCCGAACTGACAAATGAAGTTGTGTTTTTCGAACTGTCGCTGCCTTCCACGGATGAGCTGAAGGAACTGGTGCTTCAGGTGGTGCGCGAGGTCTCGAAGCGCAGGAAAATTGTCATAAAGATGGACTCGGCGACCGGACGGAATCTCGTGCAGAATCTGAAGGGACTCACCCTCAACGAGGCGGAAAGGGTGCTCACTCGTGCCATTGTGCATGACGATCACCTCTCGGCCGACGACCTGCCGCTGATTCTCGATGTGAAAAAGCAAAAGATTTCCCAATCCGGTTTGATAGAGTTTTTTCCCAGGCAAGAGACCTTTGCCGGAGTAGGAGGCTTGAAGAATCTGAAACAGTGGCTGGGAACGAGAAAGGAGGCGTTTTCCGAGGAAGCGAAAAGCTTCGGTATCGACCCTCCCCGCGGGGTCCTGCTGCTCGGCATACAGGGATGCGGCAAGAGTCTGATGGCCAAGGCGGTTGCCCAGGAATGGGAACTTCCCCTTCTTCGCCTCGACACCGGGTCCCTCTATTCTAAATTTATCGGCGAAACGGAAACGAACGTGCGGGAGGCGATCCGTCTCGCCGAATCCATGGCACCCGTTGTGTTGTGGATCGATGAGATAGAGAAGGCATTCACCTCGCCGAGCGGGTCGGACGCGGACGGAGGAGTCTCGGCCCGCCTGCTGGGGACTTTCCTGTCATGGATGCAGGAGAAAAAAGCGCCAGTCTTCGTTGTGGCAACCGCCAACAACATCCAAATGCTTCCACCCGAATTGCTGCGGAAGGGGAGGTTCGACGAAATCTTCTTCATGGACCTTCCCTGCCCCGAAGAACGAGCCGAAATTTTCCTCCTGCACCTGCAACGACGCAAACGCGACCCCTCCGGATTCGACCTTGGCGCCCTTGCGCAGGCGGCGGAAGGGTTCAGCGGCGCGGAAATCGAGCAGGGAATCGTCTCAGCCCTGTACGCTGCGTTCTCCACGCGGCGGGAACTCTGCACGGACTGTATTCTCCACGAACTGAAGAGCACTCGTCCGCTTTCGCTGGTGATGAAGGAACAGATCGATCAGATGCGGGATTGGGCGTGTGGAAGGACGGTGTCTGCTGGGTAGTTGTGATCAGGAAAAGCAGTGAGATGTACAGGTTTGCAAGGTCGCAAGTTTGGGAATGCTAATAGTATTAGAAACCGGGAATGAAAGCCAATAAGCTAGCGGGACGTTGTTTCTAAATGTGCTTTAATTTTACGAGAATAATCCAAGAAATTATTCACCCATTGACATGACTGGCCCGCCTTAAGAGCGAAGAGGTTCAATAACAAAAGGCATGTTTAGAAACTACGTCCAAAATCCTGTCGGTGGTCCTCCTGTTTCTTGCGGTTTCTGTCCGCGCCCAGGATTATGAGATTCGACTTCAACGCCCCAAAACGGCCGGTCAAACCTATCGCGTGAGCGTATCAGGCAGCGAACAAAACCGGATGACCATGGCCCCATAACAGCGTCCCTCGGGTCCCCCTCTCCGCCGGGTTCCTGCTCGAGAGGCGGCGGTGGCGGGTCATCCGGTGGGGGTGGCAGTGGTGGTGGCGGCGGCTGATAAGTTAACTTCGGGATTTTTTAAATAATTGTCAATAGCTATTGACAAGAACGTCCTCCGATTCCTAAAGGAGGTTATGAAAGAGATGTGGTAAGAGTTTCAAGAAAAAATATTATAAGGAGGGGTTGTCATGTCGGTAAATAATGTTAAGGAGTTCTTTGAAGAAGTTGCTAAAAACAAGGGGTTGCAGGCAAAATTGAAAGTGTTAGACCAAGAGGCGAATGAAACTCTGGATTTAGCAATTGCTGAGTTAGTCAAAATCGCCAAAGCTGAGGGTTTTGAGTTTACAGCCGCCGACTATGCAAAAGCCAGGTCTGAACGAAGTGAAATCTCTCCGGCAGAGTTGGAATCTATTGTCATCCGGGAAGGCGGCTTCTGTGGCATAGGATGGGTTATAATGCATTGTACGTCCTCGACACAAAACGGAAGTAAGTAAGTCTGTTGTATAATTTGCAATCATGGGTTTTTTTATTACTTTATTGCAAAAACGATATATCACTTCTTCTAATTGTTAAAAGATGAACTGAGATGACTGTATGTCTGTGAAATATGCAAAATTGAAAAAGGATTGGGTTTTGCGAGGATGGACTGATGCGCCTATGGTAGTGGCGAATTTGGTTAATGGCGATGTGCGCAAACTTCAGCAAAAAAGTTTTTACATTGCCGATTCCTGCGATGGGGTGACTAACTTCAACTCACTTGCCTTTATATCTAACCATCATGATTTACTAGATCTGCTGATCAAAGAAGATATTGCAGAAGAGTGTCAGGAGGGGGACTCTATACAGTCTTACCAACTGTATCGGAAAGCAAATAACCCCCGCATAACAGAGATTCACTGGTGTGTTACAGGTCGCTGTAATCTGAACTGCCGACACTGCTATATGCAATCTACTTCTGGGCGATATGGTGAGCTTCCATTTACTGAGATGGTGCGGCTAATTGAACAGTTTGAGCAGGCCAATGTGCTTCAAGTCTCGCTTTCTGGAGGCGAGCCGTTCATAAGAAAAGACATAATTGATATCATTGAACTATTAGCCAATAAGAAAATTTGGTTAAGTTATATCTACTCCAACGGCTTGTTGATTACTGAGGATCATTTAAAAGAGATCAAAAGAGTTGGTTTTGCGCCTAACTTTCAGATTAGCTTTGATGGTGTTGGCGTTCACGACCAGATGCGAGGAGTTTACGGTGTCGAGTCGGGCGTCATCGAGTCGATTAAAAGGATTCGTGATGTAGGATTTCCTCTTATTATCGCCACTTCAATAGACAAGACAAACATTGAACGGCTAGCAGAAACTTACGAGTTATTGAAAGAACTGGGTATACAATCCTGGCGAATTGGAACGCCGCGAGATGCCGGGAACTGGAGGGGTGCCACTACCGCTTTGCAGCTGGATGAACAGGCCAAAGCCTGCGAGCAGTTACTGAACAGATGGCTTAAGGATGGCAAACCATTTTATATCCAATTGGCTGGATTTTACGCAGGAGGTCCGTTGCTGAATGAAGCAACCTCAATTTGTGACTTGGGCCTTGCCACGTCGGCACCTACAGACAGTGTATGTTCAGAATCAACAGGGGATTATTTGCCTGACACTGCCGACTTTACACCAAATTGCTATGATTGCATCGCCTGTCGGGAACAGCCCAACCTCCTGCCGGATGGAACCCTTGTTCCTTGCCCCGGGTATGTGGATATCGTCGAACTGGAGACAATGCCGAATCTCCTCAGGGAAGGTCTCTCTAAAGCATGGTCCAAATCCTACCTTCGCGAGATAGTGGATTTGAAAAAGAAAGACTTGCTAACTAAGAATCCGGAATGCGCTATATGCGAGCTGTTTAAAAATTGTGGAATGGGCTGCAGAGCCTTGGCATTTACGGAAACGGGCGACCTTATGGCAAAAGACCCGATCTCTTGCGAACTGTGGAAAAATGGGATCAAGAAGCGGTTTGAAGACCTCGCCATGGCTGAAACAAGTAGAGGGTAGATTCCAGTCGCATGCGAAACCTACACCCCACACTGGCTGCAAGGAAATAGAAATGGACATCAAGCCTATATCGGAAAGCGACCTGCGTGAATTGGCTTCGTTACAGAAGGAACTGATTGACGAAGAATGTAACCTCGACAGAATGCAGGGTCTCTTTCCAACCATTCAAAAAGACGGCAATTATTACCTGCTGGGGGTCCGAAGTGAAGGGCGGCTCGTTGCGTCACTTGCGGGAATAGTCTGTCACGATTTATTCGGAAAGTGCATTCCGTACATGATCGTCGAAAACGTCATCGTGGCTAAGGATATGCGGCAGCAAGGCATAGGCACAAGGCTTATGAAGGAAATCGAGAGGATTGCGATGAAACGAGGCTGCAGGTATATCATGCTTGTGTCTGCAGCAAAAAGAAGAAAGGCGCGGGACTTTTACCACAGACTTGGATACGACTCGGCAAATTACCGAGGATTCAAGAAATTCTTAGCCACCTGATACCAAGGCCTCAAGAGTTGACCGATAGAGCCGTCAGGTCAGCTCCCAGGTTGCTGGAAAAGGCACGATGACATGACTGTAGTAAAAGCTGACCCACAAAACTGACGAAAACTTATTTGCATCCACTTTGCCATCTTCATCGCCGGGTTGATCATCATTCAGTGGGGCTTGCCTGAATTCACTGCGTTTTCAGAAAACCGTCAAACACATAAAATAAACTACGAGGTAAAACATCATAAGGTATGAGCCTGCTCCCTGACCGGAAATATTTTCTCGAATTGCGGCGCCCGTGGAAAATCGTCAGCTTCGCTGTCGGAATGCTGTGGCTTCTCTACGGCGCAGTATGCTATGAAATATCTGATTGGGATATCGGGATTAGTCTTCTCATGGGCGGCCTTACCTACCTTTGCGCGCCCTGGAGCGTAGTGACAATTCATCGGGCCATCAGGTATCGGCCTCACGCCTGGCCGGTTCAAATCGTCATTGCCATCCTGCCGGCGATGTTCGCCGTAGACTGGGTTTATTGGCTTTATCATAGCGCCGTTGGCAACCAAATGTTGCGCTGGGAAAACTTCAAGGTATCCATGGCACTGTATTTTCTTTGTGGAATTGCCTGGTGCTATCGTGGCTCTTTGCGAGAGTTGCTGGCTGAAATTAAGCAACATTAAAAATGTCCCTTGAGATTCCCTCAATTCCAGGAGTGATCCATGTTATCGAAGGTGCTGACTATTTCAATTGTTTTCGTAGTATGCGCACACATTGCCTGGGCATGTTCAGACTATTACTGTGAACCGCACTGGGCGCTCAACCAGGGAGAATACAGTAATTGCAGCAGTTTACCGATTCTGGCGCCGAGCAACGATACTCGGGTCAATTTCAAACTCCTGCTGGTTGATGGCGGCTTTGCTACATTACGGGAAATACCGGTTACAGAGGATGATGCTGGAAATGGGTACGGCAAAGTTCCTTTCAGCGTTGATCACTTTGAGAGCAACGTTTTTTCGTCCAAGGATAAAAAGAAAGATGCCGATGCTGAATCCGGCGGCCATGGATATGGTGAAGGAAGTCGTTGCGCAAGTAATGAAACCGGCAGAGCGGATTTCATCGATGCACTCAATGGAAGCAAGGAATTATCAACGGCTGAGCGCCAAGTTCTGATTCAGGAGCGGCAGAAGCTAAATCCCGATTGTGTCGACGTGGCCACGTCCGGTAAATCCGTTAATTTCAGTATCCCCAACAAAAACGCAAAGCACCTCATTTCCCAGGCCAGCAAACAATTCTTGCAGTATCTCGCCGCGGCGACTGCTTTTTACGAAGGGCGCTATGACGCTGCGAAGGCTGATTTCAGCGGATTGGCCAACAGCAAGCAGCCTTGGCTGAGAGAATCATCGCGTTATATGTTGGGTCGGACCGAACTCAACCGTGCACAGCAGGACGCCTTCGACTCGTACGGTTTTCCAGACCTGGCTAAAGTGGACAGAAAAGCCCTTGCGGCGGCGGAAGGGAAATTCAACGGTTATTTACAAGAGTATCCGAACGGCAGATATGCCTCGACGGCCAGAGGCCTGTTGCGCCGCGTCTACTGGATGTCTGATAAACCGGAAAAGCTGGCAGATGAATATTCGTGGCAGCTGAATAATCAGGGTTCTCCACAAAACAATCTGACCTTGGATTATTTAGCCCTTGAAGTCGACAACAAGCTGTTTGCGGTGGCGGACCCTAAGCATATTAAAAACCCGCTAATGCTTGCGACCCTCGACCTATCCTTGATGCGCCCTGCCGATTCATCCGGCGCAAGACAGATTTCCTTTTCAGACCTTTCGAAACAGAAACCGATATTTGCCGGTCACCCGGACCTGTATGAGTATCTGCTTGCCGCGCATCGTTTTTATGTTCAAAAGGATGCTGCAGGTGCCTTGAAAGCACTTTCCGGCAAGATTCCGCAAAAAATGACGTATCTTGACTTCAGCCGACTCGTCTTGCGCGGCCTTGCCCTGGAAGCAACCAAAGACCGCCTCGGCGCACGCAAGCTGTGGCTGGGCCTTTTGCCGGCATCCCTGCTGCCTCTCCAGTCAGAAACAGTCCAGCTTGCCCTGGCCCTCAACTATGAGTACGGGAACGAAGTGGAATCGGTCTTCAAGCCGGACTCTCCCATTACCGAGCCGGCAATCCGCAACATACTCATTCGCAGCGACGCGTCCCCGGAACTCCTTCGCCGGATAATCAATTCAAATCTCAATTCCAGTGATGAGCGCCGTCTCGCCACATTCACCCTGCTTTATAAAAACCTCCTTCAGGGGCATTATAAGGACTACATCCGGGATTACCGGTTTTTACCCGGCGATGCGGCTAAATTCACCTCCGGCGCTGATAACGGCGATTCACCACCATTGGCACTATTTGGCTGGGCGGGCAGGAAAACCAATGACAGCTACGGATGCCCTTCCACTTTGGAAATCGCCAAATTGCTGGCGGCAAACCCGAATGATCCATACGGTCTGGTTTGCCTGGGGGATTTCGTCAAGACCAACGATCTTGATTCAGATTACACTTTCAGCGGATATTCCGGGCGGCAATCGTCCGATACGGGTCAAGCCGTATTGGGTTCAGTTCCGTCTGAATTCCCTGGAACGGTATTCTCCAGGGGTGAGGCCTATAAGACGATCATTGCCGATACTGATCCGGTGCCTGACCTGAAAGCCTATGCGCTTTACCGTTCCATCAAGTGTTATGCCCCCTCGGGAAATAACCAATGTGGCGGCAGCGATGTCGAACAAATCGTCAGAAAATCATGGTTTCAGACCTTGAAAAAGCGTTACCCCAATTCCGTTTGGGCGAAATCCCTCAAATATTACTGGTAGCGGAATGGGCAAACTCACAAGTTCTATCCTGACGACTCTGCTGCTCGCCCTCCTGCAGCCACTGCCCATCAATGCCGCTGTCGTTCGGGCGGCAGACCATTCTTCATTCTGGATTTGGGGCGGGGTCAAACCTCAACCTGTTTTGTTCGAGGCTGAAAGTTTCTATATCCTGCAAGGGCAGATCGTCGAAAAAAAGCGGCAAAATGTCACCAAAGCGATGCTGACGGCTCAGGGAATGTCTGTTGCACGCCTCAGAAAAGGGAAGGTATGGCTGGTTTATCGGGCAGATACGCTCCATTGGACACCGGAAATCGTTCAGGCACTAACCTTGCGTCTGAAGCGCTGGCAACTGTCCGGCAATCCGGTCGTCGGCCTCCAAATCGACTTTGACGCAAAGACCAGGCACTTGAATGAATATGCAGCTTTCTTGCGGCATTTACGCTCCCGGTTGCCGGCGGAATACCGGCTCAGCATAACCGGACTGCTGGACTGGAGCAGCAACGGAGACATCGAATCTATCAATAAATTAAGAAACGTCATCGATGAAGTGGTCATCCAAACCTATCAGGGACGAAAAACCATCACCAACTATAATGCCTATCTTCCGGCGCTCAAACGCCTGACCTTGCCGTTCAAGATCGGGCTGGTTCAAAATGGCGAATGGCAGGCACCCGAATATCTGGAGGCAAGCCCCTGGTTCCGGGGGTATGTGGTTTTCTTGCGGAATCCGGCATGACATAATTACGGAGAGTCAAAAAGGGTGCAGGCTAGAATGGCACTGGTGTAACATGCAAAAATACCTCAAAAAAACATGAATGTGTCTCTTGCGGGAGGAATCGTGATGAGTATTTCTGAAGTTGGTCGCTTTGCTGATGATCTAAATGCAAACTGGGCGTTTCGGGCTGACGCCGAGAAGTACGAAGCTAACGCGAACCAGGACAAGACACCGCTTGCCCGAGTCGTCGCCTTCGCCGCTCGCAAGGGTTACAGTTTCACGATTGATGAAGCCAAGGAGTATGTAAAGGCGAAGGGCGAGGAGCTCGGATTGTCGGTCACCGACGCCGACCTCGATCTTGTCAGGGGGTTCCCTTACGCGGGGGGGATATTGGGAATTATTACCGGCGATTTCTAAAATTGTCTTTTTGGGCTGGTGTCGGATGCTACAAACCATGCGGCCCCGCACATTAGCAGAACCGTTGTGCAAGATGAAACCAAGGAGGATTTAAGTGGCTAATAAACCGAGAAAGCCATGGATTGCCGGGGTGCTGACGTTGGTATCAAGAGGACTGGGCCACCTGTATGCCGGAAGCCCCAAAAGGGGGGTGATTTTATTTGGAATCGAGCAATCTTTGGCGATCACCCTTGGCATCGCTACAATCGTATATACCCCCAACATTTACTCGCTTCTAGTTTTTGTAGCTATAGGCATTGGCTTTGTCATCTTCTGTATCTGGGACGCAGTGAAAATGGCGAAAACAAAGCGCGATCAATATGAATTGGCAAAATACAATAGATGGTTTGCTTATGTAGGCTATTTCATTGTCATGTCACTCGGTGTATCAATATTGATATCTGAAAATGTAAAAGAGAATTTAGTGAAGGCATACAAACTGCCATCTGGAGCAATGGAAGATACCCTGCTTGTTGGTGATCACATCCTCGTTGACCAGCGCAACTCAGCGAGAGAGCCGCGCAGAGGTGATATTGTTATATTTGAGTACCCTGAAGACCCGACGAAAGACTTTATCAAGCGTGTTGTAGCAGTCGGTGGCGATACGATTGAGGTGAGGAATAAGACCCTTTTTGTGAACAACTCCCCCATTACAGAGGCGTACGCTGTTCACAAAGAAACTGACATTATACCCGCCACCCAAAACCCGAGGGATAATTTGGGACCCCAGGTTGTCCCGTCAGGTTCATTCTTCACGATGGGCGACAATCGCGATAGAAGCTACGATAGCCGTTTTTGGGGCTTTGTGTCTAAGGATAAAGTGAAGGGTACTGTGAAAAGCATTTATTGGTCATGGGACCGAAAAAAAGGCGAAGTACGCTGGGCCAGAATCGGGAAAAAGGTGCAATAGCACAACCATGAGGCGGAAAGAACAAGGGGTTCAAACGCACGCAATTGACAAAAGTTAATGTTTTGAGGATACGTCAAATGCGTAAGTTTAACCCTATGGGGATTCTGAGGTTTCACCCCATGGATTCTGGCCCCATGGATTCACTTTCTTTAGTCAAATGGGCATGGCGCCCGTAACGTCGACGGATCACGACCGAGGTCTTCAGATGCACCTGAAGCTTCCCCAGACAATCTGCTTTCGCATCTCCCGTTGCTGCAACGCCTTCTGCGGTTTCTGCCTGGCACCCGCCAACGGCGCCATGATCAACGGCGACACCCTTATCCACCGCATCGACTGGCTCCTGTCTCATGGTGTGGGCGGATTCGATTTCTGCGGCGGGGAACCGACGCTTCATCCGGAGCTTCCCCGACTGCTTGGCCATGTGCAGACGCGACGAAAAAAAGCGGCACTCACCACCAACGGCATAGAAATATCCGGCAGCCTCATGTCAGCGCTGCGCGCGACAAAAACCCGGGTCAAGGTTAGCCTGCACGGCGACCGGACTCATCACAATGCAGTGGTCGGCTGCGACGCCTTCGACAAGACAACGGCCAACATCCGTAACCTGGTGCGGTTCGGAATAGCCACATCCCTCCAAACCACGGTGGTGGCGGGTGAAGCGTGGGTGGTAGACTGGCTGATCGATTTCTGCCTCGCAACCGGTGTCAGGCGCCTGAACATCCTGCCATTTCTGCCGCGAGGCACAGGCCGCGGCCGCCAGGAGCAGTACGGCCTTCCAACGGCACTGCGCGGGGCACTCCACTCCTATGTCACCACGAGAAGACGTGCCCTGAACGGCCGACTCGACCTGCGCTGGCTGAACCTGAGCGTACGACCGATTCACGTGGTGGAAGTGGACGGCAGCATCATCCTCGAAGGACCGACCGAGGCGAGAGACCAGCTCATCTGCCAAATTCCAACGCCGGCCGAAATCGAACAGGTGAGGTAGTTTTCATCCGGAGTTTCCGGATGGTCACCAGGTAACAAGAGGAAATGATCGGCGCTGAAGAATCACAGGAGGTAGCCCTTTCCTTGGGAACACTCTAATTTTCAAGGACCTTACTTCTCCTTCCGCAAATCCTTATTTGCCTGGTGGTAAAGGGATTATTTTGCGACCCATATACCTCGTTGTGTTCACAAAAAATTCGAGGCACTCTCCCCGATGTATCAACCCAGGAGGAGAGTGCCTCTTTTTTCCCTCTTTTTCAGTACCGGCCACTCTATCAGGGATTTCTATCCAGTTCCTCGAGGTTTTCCGACCAGGTAAAGGTTTCCTGGATTTCTCCCGTTGATTTCTGCGGTGCGTACCAGTCTATTTTCCGGGTAATGAACATCACCGCGGCAAGCACCAGGAACAGGCAGATCGAGCCGATCAGCAGGGCATAGTCCTGGTTCATGAGGAGAACATAAAGATAGCCGTAGAGCAGCAGCACGACGGTGCCGAGGATCGCCGAACGGCGCAGGCCGCCAAGCACAAATCGGCAATAGAAGTAGATGAGCGACGTTACCAGCAAGGTGGCGCACAGGTAGGCCGAGGCGAAACCGAGATGCTCCGCAATGGAGATTTCCAGGAGGAAGAACAGGCTCAGTCCGGCACCGACCAGCAGGTACTGGATCGGGTGGATTCGTACCTTGGCGATAATCTCGAACAACCAGAGGGCGATGAAGGTCAGCAGAATGAACAGGATGCCGTATTTGGTGCTCCTCTTTGCCATGGAGTACTGGTCCAGCGACGGGATGAACTTGATGCCGAAACAGCTGGGCAGGACCAGGTCGTCAAACCCGGCTTCACTCTTCCATTGTTGGGGATAATTCCTGCCGAGGTACGGAATGCTCCATTTTGCCTGAAAACCCTTCTCGGAAATTTTCCGCTCGACCGGCAGCCAGTTGCCCTGGAAACCGGGGCTTCCCCAGTTGGAGGTCAGCTCCACCACCGTCTCCTTGCCGAACGGGGCAAAAAACAGATCTTCGCTCCCGTTCAGCAACAGCTGAGAGGAAAACTCGAACCGCTCTCCCGAGAGCCGTCCTTTCATGGGCACATGGATGCCCGCTTCCTTACCGCTCAACTCGCCGGCGCCCGGCAGAAACGGTGTCCGGAGTCCGTTCCAGTTAAGGGAAACCTGGTTCATGATCGCCCGCGCATCGGAAACCCGTAGCGACAGGTAGGCCCGCTCCCAGAGGACCGTTGACTCGTCAATGTCCAGTTCGCTGAAATCAGGACGGACAAAGTAGCCGCTGATAGCAAGATCAGCGGAAAAGACCGGAACCTTGTAAATCCCCCGATAGCGGGTTTCACACCTGAGGCGCCCCTTGGTCCGCAGTGATTCGGGGAGGAATCTCGCATAACTCACCTCGGTCCTGGTTTTCGTGACCCCATCCTTGTCGTTTTCGGAGATCTTCTTCAGATAGGGGATGATCAGCAACGGACCGATAACCGTCTGCCGCTCACCCCAGATCGAGGTAACCTCCCGGACCGCTTCCTCCCTCCTGTTCTGCCTTTCCGAGATGACACCATCGATCATGCCGACCGGAATCAGCAGCAATGCAGCCAGCACCGAAATAAAAGCTATCCTGAGAAGTTGCGAATTCCTTGCCTGCTCCAGCACCCCGCCCTTGCCGCATCTCTCCGTCATGGGAAACCCCTCCTCGCTTCATAATATTGACCTTCGCTGTTTACAGACGAGCACAACTTTCGTGCCGTGCCCGCTTGAAATCTTTGGATGAGTCTATCCTGTCATGATGAACTGATGATGAAGCGGAGATGAAAAATAGATGAAAAATGACGAGGGAAGCGATCGGCCGAGCATTGTCTCTGCTTTTCCGAACAAAAGGGTTGACATTGAAGCGGAAACGAAAGAGAAAAAGAAGAACACCATAATGGTCGTAACGGGAAAAAAATTCCGCATGGTTGCAGGGAGATCTGGATGAAAGCCCGGATATTGATTGTCGATGACGAACCCGCCATCGTTGATGCCATACAGTACGCCCTGGAGACGGAAGGCTTCGAAACGGCCTGCCTTTTCTCGGGAAGACCCGTCTTGTCGGCGATGGCTGATCAGCCCGCGGATCTCGTGATCCTCGATATCGGCCTGCCCGATATCAACGGCCTGGAGCTCTGCCGGGAAATCCGCCGGACAAGTGCCGTACCGATCATCTTCCTGACGGCGCGCGGCGATGAAGTCGATCGGGTGGTGGGACTGGAACTGGGTGCGGACGACTATATCACCAAGCCCTTCAGCCCGCGGGAGGTTTCGGCCCGGGTCAAGGCGGTCCTGCGCCGAACCGGAGTCAACGGCGGATGTGCCGCGCCACGGGAGGCCGTATTCAGTGTGAATGACTCAAAACGGCGGATCGAGTATCATGGCGAGTGTCTCGACCTTTCCCGCTACGAGTACGAGATCCTCAAGACCTTCCTCAGGCGGCCGGGCCACGTCTTTTCCCGCGAACAGCTGATGGAACTTGTCTGGGAGCATCCCGAAGCCAGCCTTGACCGCACGATCGATGCCCATATCAAGAATCTCCGGGCAAAGCTGAAAAGGGTTCGCCCTGAGGACGACCCGATC
>Ga0351924_1074_pt2 | contig 17239 bp, 23 predicted proteins | sample BONcelHT113001D8_FD_206872 | JGI IMG/M metagenome (GOLD analysis project Ga0351924, IMG submission 206872) | Enriched cells from coal bed in the Powder River Basin, Montana, United States - BONCAT cells T11 rep2 HSBNCT.T11.300.1.D8 ... | reverse complement strand
GGCATTTTTGATGTTTTTACAGGAAATGCCGTTTTTTATTCAGTCAAAAACCGGTCTTGGGCTCACTGCTGCTTCTGTCGGACTCATACTTATGCCAGGAACACTCTGCGATATGCTGGCAGGCCCTCTCACCGGCAGACTGGTCGTGAGCAGGGGGGTCAGACCTGCGTGTATTATCGGATCCCTGCTGCTGATCTCATCAATCTCTCTGATGATTCTGGGTGAACCTTCCTTCCTTCTCCTTGTGTGTGTATGGATGGTTTTTTCTGCCGGTATGTCTGCAACTGCAACCGCGTGTCTTATTGCAATCATCGATTATGTTCCCCGCACCCGCACTGCTGAGGCTACCGGTCTTATGCAGTGTGTACAAACTATCGGTGGTATGGCCGGCCCGGTGGTTACCGGTATTGTGCTTGCAAGTTCAACCGTATCTGATATTAGTAATGGGAAAACCTGGTGGATTCCGGCAGCGGAGACCTTTACCCAGGTTCATATGATTCTTCTGTTTCTGAGTATTGTTGTTCTCTTATGCTCTCTTGCACTTCGCTCCGGGGTTGTGGAGAATGAGATGATAAAACCGGAGTCAGTGTGAACCGGTTGACAATTCAAAAAAAATATTGGTGTATACATGATGGGAAATCGGGAAAAACTCTGTCCATTTGATAAAGAGCATTGTATCCGTGGACGATGCGCTGTATGGAATCAGGAATTTGAGATGTGTTCATTTGCCATCATGCCTGCCCGAATGCCGATAAAAGAAGCACCCAAAGGGGACGTATCTGGATTGGTAAAGGATTTGCCGGTATCTTCCGGCTTGTCAGGGAAGTATCGGGATCCGCTTTTTGATTAAGGGATAAGTAAGTGGTATTACTTGTTCATTGAGGGAGAGAAGAGAGGAAGCTGATAAAAATCTCTGGCTATGCCACACGCTGAACTTTTATCATGTTCGTTGTTCCTTCAGCCCCTGCAAAATTTCCTGCTATAACGATAATATAATCCCCGGCTTGTGTAAGCCCTCTTCCCTGTGTAAGATGCAGGGATATTCGAAATAGTTCGTCTGCTGTGTTAATTGGCTCATGAATGCAGGGAATGATGGCCCATCTGATCAGAAGCCTTCTTGCTACTGTTTCGTCAGGTGTTATTGCAATGATGGGAGATTTTGGCCGGCATCGCGAGACTCTTACTGCAGTCAGTCCGGATCTGGTGAATGCAACAATCGCTCTTCCTTCCAGTCTGTTTACGAGAAAACAGGCACTATAACTGATCATTCCTTCAGGACTTTTTTCATTGAACACTTCACGATCTGATAACATCTGCTGGTAGGGAAGATGTTTTTCGGTTTCGCAGGCGATCTCAGCCATGGTGCGGACCGCCCTTTCAGGGTTTGATCCGATTGATGTCTCCGCAGAAAGCATTGTTGCATCAGTCCCGTCTGCAATAGCGTTGGCAACATCAGTCACCTCAGCACGTGTGGGTCTGCTCTGGTGCACCATAGATTCAAGCATTTCTGTTGCAGTAATGACTGGAACACCGGCAATATTGCACCGCCTGATGATGTCTTTCTGGATGTGCGGGATGCAGGAGAGGGGTAATTCTACACCGAGGTCGCCTCGCGCTACCATAATTCCATCAGAGACTGCAAGTATCTCATCAAACCGGTCAACTGCAAGTCCGGTTTCAATTTTTGCAATCAGGGGGGCGTCAGATCCTGCCTGTCTGATAATATCCTGAGCCTGAATAATATCAGATGCAGAACTGACAAAGGAGAGTGCGATAAAATCTGGATTCTGCTTGGCAGCAAATGCGATATTTTTCCTGAGTTCATCGTTTGCATAGGGGATGTCCGGTCTTCGGCCCGGGATTACTATGCCGGCTCCGGGTCTGATAATACCGCCGCCTGTAATTTGCGCCCTTATTGTCTTACCGCCCTCAATAACCTGTGCAGTTACTGCTCCGTCACCTATAAGAATGGTGTCGCCAGGAAATACGGATGGGATGTAAATGTCGGGCCCTACACCTAATTCATGCATCGATGGTGTAGCGCTCAGAACGATTTCATCACCAGCAAAGAGGGGCCGGTTCTCATCTGGTAGTGTTCTCACTCGTAGTTTTGGTCCCGGAATGTCGATAAGAATCGCGACAAGTTTATCAGCCTCCCGGGCGGCAAGCCGAATCCTTATTAAAACCTCCTGATGTTCCTCAAAGGTACCATGAGATAGGTTCAGCCGTGCAATATCCATCCCGGCGCGGATCATATCATGAATCGTTCCGATATCTGAACATGCAGGTCCGATAGTAGCGATTATCCGGGTCAGTCGCAGGCCTGGTCCTGGTATGGTGTCCATTCTACCCTCCACCGCGTTCTGCATATGTGTACCAATCCTCAGTATATATCTGGAACGGTAACGGATGCGTCTATTTTTCATCTGGTCGAACTGATTAAAAAGCGGGGAAGACAAATCTTATGTCAATGGAATCCGTCGAGCGCGAAGATCTCCTTCTTGCAGTCAGCCGGCTGAAAACCAGAACCGGCAATGAACCTGCCGCTCCTGATCTGGCAGACTTTTTGAAGAGAAGTACTGCAGATATATCTGACATGCTTGTGATTCTTCAGGAGAGAGGGGAGGTAATAATTGCAGATGACGGGACGGTGAGTCTGAGCTCTGCAGGAGAGTCTGCAGCTTGTGTTGTCATGAAAAAGCATAAAGTCCTTGAGACATTTTTTGAAGAGATGCTTGGTATGGACCGGGCCATTGCTCATCAACAGGCATGTACTCTTGAGCACCATGCATCAGAAGAGACCATCTCACGTCTTGATGATTTCATCGGTGCGAAACCATCAACCTGTAAGCTTGGCCGGTTTATTCATGATCTCCATTCCTGCCAGACATGTGGATGTCAGATGCTGTCTGAATGCCAGGAAGGAGATACGGTGCGTATCACCGCGGTGAAAGGGTGTGGAAGAGCAGCACGGCTTGCAGACCTGGGTCTCATCCCCGGAGTCCAGGTGTTCATCCGTCGCCGCCTTGCCAAAACGTTTTTAGTGCAGGTAAAAGAGTGCGATATTGCCATCAGTGCTGATATTGCATCATCAGTGCTCATTGAGAGATGTAGATGAAGATAGGACTAATTGGAAATCCGAATGTTGGAAAATCCCTTATCTTTACTCAACTGACCGGAATCGGTGTTGAGATCAGTAATTACCCCGGAACAACGGTAGATCTCTGCTCCGGCACTATCTGCCACGATCGTCAGGTAATTGATGTAGTCGATCTTCCTGGTATATATTCACTTGACGGGACCGGATCAGAAGAAGAACTGGTCAGGGAGACGGTTATTTCTGGTGAGTATGATGTGTATGCTGTCGTTCTTGATGCAACACATCTTGAACGCAATCTCTATCTTTTGCTACAGTTGCTTGAGTTTGGGGCGTCTGTTGTTGTAATTCTCAATATCATCGATGAAGCTGAACGGGCAGGGGTAAAGATAGATACTGACCGTTTTTCACAGTTTATCGGAGCTCCGGTTATCACAACTGCAGCTTCTCTTGGAAGAAATATTGATCAGATCATTCCACTGGCCCGGTTCCATGCCCGGAAAGGTGAATATGCTGTTCAGTATGATCGGCACATTGAGGCTGCAATCAGGAGTCTTGAGCGACTTGCAGGCAGTACCCGGGCTGAGGCTCTGTTAGCACTGCAGGGAATAGGTAATGATCCGGTATTGATGGATGCAGCACAGACGATTGTTCCTGAGATTGTGGAAGAGCACCGGATGACTGCTCATCAGCTGATTGCAGGAAACCGTCATCACGCAGCAACACGGCTCGCAGATGCGGTAATAACCAGAGACGATCCCAGGATGGTTACCGATCCTGATCGGTATCTTACCAATGCTTTTCCAGGAATTCCCATTATGGTTACGATCCTCTCATCTATGCTTCTCATCGTTTTTATGGTGGGATCGTATCTTGAAGAGATTATCGTAGAGTTGTTTGATCTTTTTATCATCATTCCAATCCAGAATGCTGGTCTCAATCCGCTGCTCTATGAAGTACTCTTTTCTCTTGCTATTGCAATTCAGGCAGGTATCGGGATTGCATTTCCTTTTGTGTTCACGTTTTATATTCTCATTTCCCTTGTGGAGGATTCCGGTTATATGACCCGTATTGCATTTCTTGCAGATCGGGTGATGCACCGTTTCGGCCTTCATGGACAGGCGATAATTCCGATGGTTCTCGGTCTTGGATGTAATGTTCCTGCTATTATGGGGATTCGCCAGCTTGGGACTCGACGTGAGAGGACTATTGCCGCATTTCTGATAACCATGGTTCCCTGTTCTGCACGAACGGTTATCATTGCAGGTATTGTAGCGGCATATGTAGGAATTCTGGCTGCATTTTCAATATATTTCTTCGTATTTATCCTGATTATTATTACAGGAGTCATCTTGTCAAGGGTCACTCCGGGAAATCAGCTTGGAATGGTTCTTGAACTTCCTCCCCTTCGTGTTCCACGAATGCGGCAGGTCATGATCCGTTCCTGGATTCACATCAGGGAGTTTCTTGTCATTGCAATGCCGCTTCTGATGGTAAGCAGTGTTATTCTCGGACTTTTAGGGTTTTATGGAATCACCGATCTGTTTCAGAATGCGATAGCTCCTTTCATGGAGTCCATCCTTGGTCTTCCGGGTTTTGCATCCACTGCGCTGATATTTGGAATCCTCAGGAAGGAGATGGCATTTGAGACACTCATTGTTCTTGCCGGGACTGCTGATCTTCTCTCGGTAATGACAAAACTTCAGCTTTATACTTTCGCTCTGATTAGCACGTTGTTTGTCCCGTGTATTTCTACAATTGCGGTTCTGTCACGAGAGATGGGGTGGAAGACCGCTCTATTGATATCTGTTTACACATTGATTCTGGGTCTGAGTGCTGGTGCACTCTTACAGCTCCTCATGTGAGTATCCCTTTTTTAGCGGTGGAGATATCATCCATCTCTTCCAACTGATAGCATGGAAGAGTGGAGGAGTATTGTTTCAGGTACTGCAATAGAAACTGGCGAATGGTACCTGGTGACCAGTCCTTATGACGGGGTCGAAGTTGCCCGTGTTTTACGTGGAGGAATTCAGGACGCTGAACAATCTCTTTATGGAGCATGCCTGGGAGCAGCGAAGGTAGCATTACTCCCTGCTTATGCGCGCTCAGCAATCCTTCATCGTCTGGCCGACCTTATGGAAGAGCGGCAGGAAGAGTTCATCCGCCTCCTTATTGCAGAAGGAGGAAAACCACGCAGGAATGCAGAAGGAGAAACTATCCGGGCTATTGAGACGATACGAATCTCTGCAGAGGAGGCAGTCCGGATCGGTGGTGACGTAGTACCTCTTGATCGGACTCCTGCAGGCGAAGGCAGGATAGGATACGTTCAGCGGTTCCCGGTCGGTGTGGTGGTCGGTATTACACCATTTAACTTCCCGCTAAATCTTGCCTGCCATAAACTCGGGCCCGCGGTTGCGTCCGGGAACGCAATAATTCTAAAACCGGCATCCTCTACTCCCCTCTCTTCACTTCTTCTCGGAAGGCTTCTCCTTGAGGCAGGATATCCTTCTGAAGCAGTAAGCGTTCTTATATGCAATTCTGATGTTGCAGAGAAGCTGGCGACTGATGAGCGGGTTGGTTGTATCTCGTTTACCGGGTCACCTGATGTCGGTTGGGATCTTAAGAAAAAAGCCATGAGCAGGAAGATTACACTTGAACTTGGTGGTAATGCCGCAGTTATCGTGCATGAAGATGCGGATCTATCCCGTGCAGCAGCCCGGATCGTTGAAGGAGGGTTCTCCCAGGCCGGTCAGGTTTGTATCTCTGTTCAACGGGTGTATGTGCACCGTCCGGTATATGATCACCTCATCAGTATGATTGGTGCTTTGACAGACCGACTGGTTACCGGCGATCCAAGTGACCCTGCGACTGATTTCGGACCGATGATATCGGTGAAGGCTGCACAGATTGCGATTCGCCGTGTACGTGATGCCTGTGCTCAGGGGGCAGTAATTTTAAGGGGAGGAAATGTTCAGGGGTCAATGATGCAGCCTACTATTCTTACCGGCACTGTGGCAGGGATGGAGGTAAGCTGCAGAGAGATGTTTGCACCGGTAATATGCATAACTCCTTATGAAACCTTTGAAGAAGCGGTTGCTCTGGTAAATAATTCGGTATATGGTCTGCAGGCAGGAGTGTTTACTCGTGACATTAGCAGAGCACGATATGCGTTCTCACATCTTTGCGTTGGTTCAGTCATAATTGGCGATATTCCCACGTTCAGGGTTGATCAGATGCCATATGGCGGTATCGGGCGATCAGGAATTGGGAGAGAAGGCCCTCGATATGCAATAGAAGAGATGACAGAGCCACGATTAATGATAATCAGTATATGATTTCAATATAGGTACATCATGATATTCTCTGCTTTCCGATCAGAGGACATAAATGCCCGAATTTCCAAGTTACTATCAGCATAAAGCCGGTCAGGTACAGGGTATGGGTGAAGAAATGAAAGCGGGAAAACCCATGGCCTTTGCCTGGGTCAGGCTGATTAAATACATTGAGGTTGTATGAAGCTGGAGAGAAATGGCATAGTTGCGATCACGTTCGGATGCACGTTTGTGATCCTGTTGCTGTTTAGTCTTCTGACCTCAGGGTTTGGATTTGATATAAAAGGAATTTTTGTTGCTCTCTATTTTGCAGTGTGGATCGCAGCGGTTGTCTTTGTGGTAATGACTTATATCATTCCTATGATAAAGGACCGGCAGAAGAAGGCAAAAAATCAGGTTAAAAAAGGGTCAACCGGAGTTGTTTCTCCTCCTCCTTTCAAATCTCCCCGGTCTGGTCTTCCTCTCCGCGACCGGGTTGCTGCATATGTGGCGGAGAGGCGAAAAGAGGATGGTCTGCAGACACCCCAGCCCCTCCGCCCTTCAAGAACCGTCTCTTCTAAAAGTGGGGGTTCTTCATCAGGGTATCAGGCAGGAACTTCTACTCCTTCATCAATATCTGCCTCTTCTTCAGCAGGAATTGCAGGTGCTGCAGTATCGTCATTAGCACCAGAACCATGTGTTACCGGGACCGGTGGAATTGGTGAGGATCTTGGCGACCTTCCTCTTCCTGATGATTTCGGATCGGTTGATGATGCAGGCACAGGCATGGACAGCCTTCCCGGCCTTGATGGGGATATTGATGACCTGAGTGGATTTGACGGTGGCGGCGATATAACTGATGATTTCGTGGTAGATGATGGTATAGATGATACCGGGGGCTTTCCTGAAGAACCGGTATCTGGTTCATCTTCACAGGATTTTTCAGGTGGGGAGCTTCCCGGGCTTGATGACGATCTTGACGCTGGTTTTGATGGTTCTGATTTTATTTCTGATGATGGAATGATGGATCTCTCGTCTGGTGATATTCTTACAATGGATGATGAAGAATCAATGGAGCCCGTTTTATCGCCGTCATCAGGAGACGAGGGCACCATAATGAGTGATGGTCTTTCAGAGGATGGTCTTCCTGATCTTGACGAGACTCTTGAACCAGATATTCTTGACAGTGATCTCTCCGGTGATGAAGACTTTGGGGATATCGAGTTTGATGATCTTGAACCTGAAGAACCAAAAAAGGCGGTGAAATGAGTGTGCCCGGTTTTCATGGTCATCAGCATCATCCACAAACCATCTAAAGAACTGATGGTAATCAGTACTAAATGAAGCGTCTCCACATTATTTTTTTATTCTTTTTCTGCGGACTTCTCATGATTGAGGGTTCCTCTGCATATATCTCCCCCTGGTCTGATCTTACAGTCAGCCAGATTTCTGCGCCCCTGACCGGTTCGCCCGGATACCCGTATGAGATAGACGTTTCCATTGAGAATAATGGAAATGCAACGTCCGGACTTGTTTCAGTTGGATTTTACCTCTCACTGGATGATCGGCTTTTAAAAAATGATACGTTTATCCAGGTGACAACCGGTGATCCACTACCTCCGGGAACCGGAGTTCTTCTCCATTCAGTTGATACTCTTCCACTCAGTCTGGCGCCTGATACCTATCATCTGTTTGCGTATGTGCAGGATCATGCCGGAGATGAAAAAAACCTGGTTGATAATACTGCAATGCTCGCCGCTCCGGTAACGGTGAAGGAGCGTTCCATCCCTGATCCTGATACTATCGGGGTATCTGCTGCGCAAATTATATTTGAACTGACCAACGAGGAAAGAGCAGCTCAGGGTATCCCTCCGCTTGTATGGGATGAGGATTTGACGAGTCTGGCTGAAGCATACTCTGACCGGATGGTTGCACAAAAGTTCTTCAGCCATTATGATCCAGATGGTCATGATCAATCATACCGTGCTCAGGAAGCAGGATATCATGCAGTAAAAGAGATTGAAGGCGGGAAGCGGATTGGGGTCTCTGAGAATATTGCATATATCGGCACAGGGAATGTCGCCGGCCTTGGGTATGTCAATCCAACTGATCCAGTATCTATCGCCACCGCTGTCATGGATGGATGGATGAAGAGCAAAGGGCATCGTGCAAACATTCTGGATCCACTCTCTGACCGGATAGGAGTTGGCATGAGTTGGAACGGTGAATACTGGTATGCCACACAAGAGTTCTTTTGAATGAATTTCCAAAAGTTAATGTTGATTCAAGTGGAATTGTACTTCAGCAAATCCGCTGATATTAATTTTTTCTATCAGTTTTGACCTTTTTCAGAACTTATTTCCCGGAGTCAGATATGGATATTCGTGTTCATGGTCTAATCAGGTGGCAATTACAGGATGTCCCGTGCCCCGGCTTTGTTACTATCCTATCTGAAGATACACCGGGATCATTCACTGTAGTTGAGGGCAATCACACAACGATTGTAAATCCTGCTCTTTCCCCATTACCTGATGCTCGTATCCCGCCTGGTACTGTTGATGGTTTGAGTGAAGTTATCGCATCTATTCCAAATCCTGGTGACAGCATCAGAGCCCACGTTTTGCCTTACCAGAATGAGTATATCATTGATGTTACTCTCAGCCGGATACTTGGGGGAAGAATCCTCGTTGTCTGGGGCGATATGGTATCCGGGGTAACTGTGCCTGGCGTGAGTGCAGCATCCGAGGGACGTCCGCTTCATCAGGCAGCCGGAAGTGAACTCTTGGATATGCTTTCCCGGCATGACAAGGCCCTTGAGTTCAGTTCTGCCACTCCATCTTCATATTCGCTTATCGGGTATCATCCGTCTGAACTGAGTGGAACAAGTCTGACAACATATATTCATCCTGACGATCTCTCCCGTGTAGAGTTAGCCTGTCTTCCCCTCATTACGTCTCCGGGAAATGCACGAATACGCTACCGTATCCGTAATTCATGTGATGAATACCGGTGGGTTGAGTCTGTTTTTTCATCACTGTTCAGATCTGACGGGACATTCTCGGTAATGATGGCGTCTACTCGTGAGATGGATGCAATTGTCAGGGCTGAACTGGCTGCACGAGGAGCAAATGCAAAGCTGAATCTTCTGAATGGTATCATCAGGCATGATATGATAAACCAGATAACCGGTCTTATCGGCTATCTTGATATTCTTGCTGATATGGTGGATGATAAGAATATCCAGACACTTATCAGAAAAGAGCAGGATATTGTCACCCTTATCAGGCGTCTTATTGATATTACTCGTGATTACCAGGGTATCGGACTTCATCCGCCCGGTTTTATTAATATAGATGCACTTATCTACAAGATATTCTCAAGACCTGAGTTTACCGATAAGATTGATGCCCGGCGGTCTCTTGACGGTCTTTATGTGTATGCTGACCGGATGATTGAGCGTGTTTTTTTGGAGATGGTATCAAACAGCCTTGCCTATGGGGGAGAAGGTGTCTGTGTCTCGTTTTCATATGAGATAACTGATGAAGGATTGATCATTGTGATGCGGGACTCTGGTTCTGGTATTATTGATGGCGATAAGCTTCAAATTTTTAGTAGAACGTATCAGAACCGGCGGGGTTACGGGCTTTATCTTGCAACTGAGATTCTTGATATTACGGGTATCAGGATACGCGAGGTCGGGGTATACGGCCAGGGAGCACGATTTGAGATTGTGGTGCCACCTGATGGGTACCGGATCACACTGCCCGAACCTGAACGGTCCTGATCCTTTTTGGTCAAAGGGTGCAGCGTGATTATATCTGTTCACTTTTCTTCTATTCCTGTAGATGACTCAGACCGGGAAGGGAAATGAGGTCGCTGAATGAATCAAGGATATGATGGGGCCTGACATGGGGAAGATCCGGCTTTATCCAGTCTCCATACCTTGCATAAATAGTGGTAAGTCCAAGAGAGAGACAGGGTTCTATCTCTCTTCTGAGTGAGTCGCCAACCACCCAGGTTCTCTCTGGTGTTGTTTGAAGTATCTCCATAGCCATTAAAAACGGGGTGTGATCCGGTTTTCGTTTCCCTGAAATATCAGGGGTGATGAGGATTGGGAAAAAACTATCAATTGAGAGATGGACCATTCGTTTGTGAGCATTGGTACTGTGTGCATCGGTTACCATTGCGATCTGAATATTTCCTGATTGAAGTAGGGGAAGTATCCGCAGCACATCAGGGTAGAGGGTGATGCTGTTAAGTTTCACCGTTACAAATATCTGCTCTGCCCGTTGTGATGCCTGTTCATTAAACGCGCCGATGTCTGCCAGATAATCTGATATGTGTCCTGGGTCTTCAAAATTTCTGACCGGCCGCAGGAAATAGGAGAAGAGTTCATCACGGTCACCAACCCCCAGTTCTTTGATTACGGCATCGCACGCAGCCCGCTTCGCATCTACAAAGGTGCAGAGGGTGTTGTCAAGATCAAAGAGGATAGCGTGTGGGGCCTTGCATAATCCATCAGGCATTACTCAGAGTTTGGTTCGTATGGGGCATAAGTTCTGCTTTACTGACATCGTGATTCCCTGATGGTTTGGTTTTTCCTCTTCTGCAGCCCGGTATACCCGCTCTATTGATTAGGTCTGCCAGAGAGACTATTTTGTAATTCATAGATGGTGCACACAATGCAGGACAGTCCGATAATGATGCGTGAGGATGTGACGGTTTCGTTAAGCAAGGATATGATAGATGAGATGGTGGGCATAGCCGAGCTTCGCGGAGTTACCCTCTCTGTTCTGGTTCGCGATATTTTGGGGGGGTTCTGTCGTGCCTATCGCTCCGGTACAGACTGGACCCGTTCAGATCCTGCGGTTTCTCTGCCGCCTGAAGGGTCTGATGCGCCCGCTGTTGCTTTTGTTGATGGTTCTGACCGGATTGAAACCCTGGTGTCACGGATATCGGCACATGATGATCTGATTGCAGCGCTGCAGTCACGGATTAGTGCTCTTGAGTTGTATTCACCTGCTCAGCCAGCAAGTGTTACTCCGACATTTCCGGTATCTGCCCCGGCAGCACTTCAATCAAAACTTACCTCTGGTCACAGCACTATCGCGGCGGTGATCGATTGTGATTCTCCTGGACGGGGGAGCGTCTCTGATGATGCCCTGGTAAAGCACCGGGAGCCGGTCTCCCCGGTTTTTACTTCAATTGATGTCACAACGATGGGCCGGATTGATCCACAAAAACCCTATTCACAGACTGAAGCTGCAGTTATTCTGAGGGTGTCTCTCTCAACGCTCCGGAAATATGTAAAAAGTGGAAAACTTCCTTCGCATAAGGTTGGAAGGTCTGCGGTGTTTCAGGGGAAGGATTTGATCTCTTATCTTGGACGAACACGTTAGGTGCCAGAGAGTATTTGCCTTTCCGGGTCAATATGATAATATCCGGGAATTTTCGGGGTGGCAGGCGTGGTCTCTGCCATTTCCTGGATATATGTGGGAGAATTGCCTTGCGCTGCATGAAATTAGTTACGATTCTGGTGGGAGTGTTTTTTGTCTTTCTTCCAGCTTTTGCTCTTGCTGATGGGGTTAGTCACCCCGGCACAATGATTATTCCGACTAAATACCGGTTTCTTCTGCTTGATATGGCTGATTCTGTTGAGAAAGAGAAACAACCTATAGCGCCGGTTATTCAATCTGAAGATAATGCAGTATCCGGGGCATTAACCCAGAAACCGGTTGATAATACTGAGGAAATACTTGCGGTATTTTCTGATTTAGCGCCGAAACCGTCATACCAGGGAATGGGACGAGGGTATGTGGAGACGAATTTTGATGTTAGTTTCACTGAACCCGGGCGAAAGATAGACAACCGGGAGAGGTTCACTGCCCGCGGTCTTTTCAATGTTCATGTTGCTCATGGGTTTAATTAAAAAAAAATTTCGTACCTATTCTTTTTGGTCCCATTATATCTCATATTACTACTTATTCATGGATCAATACTGGTTTGGTGTATGCGATCCATCCAGAATATTATGCACGGAACTTGGTAAAATTTATATGCAATTGCGTTCAATATATGTAGCCGGGCCTATGGTCTAGTTGGTTATGACACCGCCTTTACACGGCGGAGGTCGCCGGTTCGAATCCGGCTGGGCCCATCTACGTTTTCTATATCCCTTCGTTGGGACTTGCGGTTTTCGAGGAATGTACCTTTTTTATTAGTAACTTCTTAGGAGTGGACCGTGTTTTCTGATTTGTTGATACACTCCTGATAATTCCGAACAGGAATCAGTGAGAGACTTACATATATCATGTGAATGGAACATATGATTTCTATTGGCATTAGATACTTATTGCCATAAAAATAAAAGAGATACGAATAGGTGGATAATGGAAACGATCACAGTAAAAGCCACATACGATGGGTCATCCTTCAAAATTCATGGACCAGTAGATTTAGAGCCAAATACTGAGTACATCCTTACGGTTGAAAAGGAAGACTCGAAAAAACCCGAAAATGCGTTAGAGGTGTTGCGTAAAAATATCGGTTCAATTAGTGGGCCTGCTGATTGGTCAGAAGAACATGATCATTACATTCATGGAACGCCAAAGAGAGGAATTAATGGCAAAACGGCGAGTTTTTCTTGATACTTCATATGTAATCGCTTTATTTAATCCAAATGATAAATATCATCAATCTGCTAAAAAATTATTCGAAGACCTTTTTGGATATGAAGAGATTTGGATAACTGATGCAATTTTGTTCGAAATAGGGGATGGGTTATTTAAATCAAGACGTGATGTAGTAGCCGATTTTATTCATAGTTGTTATTCTACACAGCAGATACATGTGGTGGAGACTAATCAGGCACTACTATCACGTGCTCTTGATAGGTTTACTTCATTCCTTGACAAGGACTGGAGTCTTACGGATTGCTTATCCTTTGAAGTGATGGCAGAGAATGGCATCTTTTTGGCATACTCATCTGATCACCATTTCGAGCAGGCTGGTTTTCAATATGCTCTGCACTGATATATCAATCAAATATTTCTGAAATGTCCTTTAAGGAGGTGTAGCAATCAATGTTAGTTATGAAATCATTGTTTTTACAGACACATGAAGAAGTCATCCTCACTGCACATTTCACACAAACGTATATTGACTATGGCCGGGGTCATATCTGGAAACTACAACAAGCAGTATAGCCTGATTTTGGCGATCAGGTCTCTCTGTGTGAGAACTGTTATACATATCAACCCGGTTACCCCGATGGGTAACGACCTGGCGACCATCATAACCTGACTACACTTTGGCTAAACGTCCTTGGGTATAGTATCACAGAAAGGACATTTCCCGCTTGTCAGTTGAGTTTCCCAAATCCTGTTCTCCTGAATTAGAAGGGAGTTCTCGTGCGGGGAAAAAAGAAGTAAGCCCTATCAGGATACTATCCTCAATCCCTGGATTAGGATTGGGGATAATCGATACGAATTGGGCCGGCAATTGAGTTAAAGATAAGACCCTCGTTATCTGCAAACTGGAGAATTGCATATGCTCCGTTTCCAAAGTTCACATCCCCAAAGATCGTCTGATGAACGGTTTCTCCCAAATCCCAGTCAAACCCCAGCACCTCCCAGCCGTCTGGCGACCGGTACCCGTTAATAAGAGCCATATTTTGAGACTGGCTGTTTATCGGGACCATACTGGTTGATGAGACATCCGGGCGTGACCATACGGAAGACTAGGTATTTGATACGGGATCCCACTCAAAGCGTTCAGCACCATATGCAGTATCATATGCCGGGCCCATAAGTGAGACCTGAAGGATCTTATTCTTGCCAATCAGGTCACTACTCACGTTCATTGGCATGTTATTCACCACAAATGCCCCGTACCCTGATACAACCACAGACTGTTCTGACTGTATCCATTCGGGGAGCGGGCTGAAACCATAGGTTACCGGGATCTGGTCTGCGATTCGCTCTGCACCCTCCCGGATTTTATCACGCCAGAACGCAATCAGATTCATCTGTTTTGCACCATCGGTTATGACTACCAGCGTATTTTCGTCATCGCCAAATCCCATGAGTGTCGGAGTAGAACCGGTACCAACGCCTACTTTGATGATTGGAGGTTGCGTTGAATGAGTATATGGACATGACCATGCACCATCATCTTCAGCGTCAGACAGATTAGTGCCGGTCCAGACAAGTTTCCGCATAAATGCCATTGTTCTCATCAACTGCAACTGAGTTACTCAGGTACTCGTCATCCATAAACCGGTAAAACGATGCAGAAGATGTATCCAGATTGTTATCAATAACTGCAATTCCATTACTAAAGGTAATTATCAGATGTCCTTCGTACGTCATGGAAAGACCAAATAATCTGGCTGAATCAGGATGGTCGGCACCTTGTATCTCTGTTTTCCCTCATCTTCACAAGTACACCTGCACCAATTTTCAATCATGTAGAATATAATATAATATAATCGCTTGTGATGAATCCGGATAGTGTTCCCTCTGTAAGTAAAAAATCCTACAGATAAACCTCAAGTTTCCTATGAAAAACAGGATTAAGTCAATTGACGTGCCCTATTAATTCGCATAACTTCCTTACCTTCTTCTTGAACGATTAGATTAGTTCCTCTGGATAAAAGTTATCTTGATGGTAAGATATTCGTTCAGTTTGTAGCATTGATCTACCTGTCATACATTAAAAAACAGATGCAATTTACCGACTTTCTCAAGAAATACACCCTGCCAGGCCTTTTAGATAAACTCGATATCATTGAGTGCTTTAAGCAGCCGGGTAGAACCCTCCGGGTTGGTGAGATGCTTGATGAACAAAAACGGTTGTATCATGAGCTGGGGGTAAGCCCGCCAGGCACGTTATGAATAGACGGGAATCTAGGTCATCTCATAAAATTTAGTGGTTAATGCTAATGAGGTATTTTTCCCCCATCGATATAAATAGGATTTAAACATCCAAAAAAGTTCAAAAAGTCGTTTTCGTATGATTCATGCCAGGAAGTTTTTCCTGATCAGAGAACAATTATTATTGTGTGAGTAGAAAGGATCACTTTCAATACCTGAAAGAAAATCCCAAAAATATTAGGTTCGAAGAATTCTTTAATATCATTATATCCTTTGGCTTCTCATTTAAGGGAGGAAAAGGGAGTCATCGCGTATTCGCTCGTGAGGGAATTCCTACAATAATGACCATTCAGAATTGTGAAGGAAAGGCAAAGCCGTACCAGGTTCGCCAGTTCTGTAAAATTATTGAACTATATAATTTAATGGAGTAACATGAAAAACAGATTTCCGATTGAAATTTTTTACAGCGAAGAAGATGAAGGATACATTGCGGTAGTCCCGGATCTGTCTGGATGTACTGCTTTTGGTGAGGATGAAGAACAGGCTCTTGCGGAGATTAAGACAGCTATTAATCTTTGGATTGAAACTGCCATAGGCGAAGGACGGAATATTCCAGAACCTTCCGGCCAGGATCTTCTTGAGAAGTTTATATCCTGCCAAAAAGTAACAGTGTCTTAATCCCCCTCTCAATTATTGGAATAATCCATTTCACCTTCAATGAATGTAACCCAGATATCAGGGTGATGGAGGAATAAAAGCGTAAATTACGTTCTATACGCTCCCCTGATACGCAGTGATCTCCGCTCCCTCCCCTCCTTCTGCAAACCCGACCGGTAACACTCTCTCATCCCCATTCCTCTCGCAGAATCGCTGGAGGTTGAACATATGATTCAACCCCGTCATCGCATCCTTATTCTTAAGAAGTTCATATGACTGATCCATCAGCGGTCTTGAGATGAAGAGAATACATTTCGACTTCGCCCGGGTCACTGTGACATTTAACCGATTAAGCGAGTAGATGAAGTTCGCTTCCTACATCGCTGTCTCAATATCGGACACTCCGTAACTTGCAATTACGACCTGACTCTCCTGCCCCTGCATTTTATCATCCGTATCGACGAATGGCGGATGGTGCCAATCCATTGACGTATTCAGGAATTTTCTAACAAGCCGGATTTGACTATGTCGATTTTTAAGTGATCAATGATTTGCGATATTTGTTTTAACTTTACCTTCCAACATGAGGTTCTCTGCGTGACTATCCCCCCATTTACAAAATATCTTATCACTTGAATTTCAGACCGGGCCGGAATCTGTGAGTAACAGACGCCGACCGGGTAATGTAGAATATCTATTCCATGATACAGAGGATCGGATATCAGCGAACCGTTACCCTGTTTTAACATCATGAGCATATATGAGATTTCTGTATCTCTTTTTCCCCGATATCTTTTCAAACCATTTCATATCATATGGGTAACAAATATCAGGAATGGGTATTCATCCATATTGGCGTCAAAAAGGATTTTTCATATGGTTACATTAAAAATATCATACATTCACGGATTTCTTCTTCTATCCCGGCTCCCATTCCATATTGTCGGAGTCCTTCCATTTATTCTCGGAACACTTCTCGCTATTCATGACGGATATCAGATGCAAACCACCGTTCTGGGTCTTGGTATTCTCGGGACGGTTTTTATTATGCTTGCAACGTATTACTCGGGAGAATTTTTTGATCAGGAAGAGGATACCCAATCTGGTAAAACCGAAAAAAGCAGGTTCTCCGGAGGTTCACAGGCTATCCAGCGTGGTCTGGTTCATCCGGATCATGTGATATGGGCTGCACTCATCGCATTGGGGATCGCTGGCATCATTGGTATTATCATCTGGCTGGGACTTGGAACCGGCCCACTCACGATTCCCCTTGGCGCCCTGGGAATGGCGGGGGGTTTTCT
>Ga0351924_1058_pt1 | contig 22441 bp, 26 predicted proteins | sample BONcelHT113001D8_FD_206872 | JGI IMG/M metagenome (GOLD analysis project Ga0351924, IMG submission 206872) | Enriched cells from coal bed in the Powder River Basin, Montana, United States - BONCAT cells T11 rep2 HSBNCT.T11.300.1.D8 ... | reverse complement strand
TATGACAAATATTCAGAATGAGAAAAAATAACAGAAGAAACCCTGTTAATCTTCAAAATAATTTAGTTTCTTTCGATCTCTTCAATCAATCGGGTTACAACAGCATCAATGGAAGACCATGAGAGTGAATCCTGTTTCTTCCCGATGAAAGGGTGGCCTTCATCGCCAGCTTTTCTCATCCGGATGTCAACAGGTATCTTTCCAAGGAATGGGACTCCATGCTCATGTGCAATTCGCTCGCCACCCCCGCTTCCAAACAGATCAATCTCACCTGAACAGTGCGGGCAGGAAAAGCCACTCATATTCTCGATTACTCCAAGAACGCGGATATTCATCTTTTCCACAAACGTTATCGCTTTCGTCGAATCCAGAGTAGCTACATCCTGAGGAGTAGTGACGATAACCGCCCCTGCAACGTTAGGTGCAACCTGAATGATGGTGAGCGCTTCATCACCGGTTCCCGGTGGAAGATCCACAATAAGATAGTCAAGAGAACCCCATTTAACATCAGATAAAAACTGAGTAATTACCTTCCCTTTGATAGCACCCCTCCAGACCACTGGATCGGATCTCTTCTGCAGTAGGAAAGCCATAGATATTACCTGGAGAGTACCGGTCATCCGAACCGGAATAAGCGAAGTGCCATCGTTCATTAACTGGTGATCCTCAAGCCCCAGCATTATCGGAACATTAGGACCATGAATGTCCAGATCCACAAGTCCGGTCTGTTTTCCCTGCGCAGATAGTGCATACGCTAGATTAACAGCGACAGTAGATTTTCCAACCCCTCCTTTCCCAGAAAGGACTAATATTACATGTTTTACATCAATTGAGGCTTTTTCAGGAGCTCCTTTCTGGCTTGCCTGTTGTTTTTCAGGAACATGCTGGTCATCATCAGTAGAATCAGATGACTTCGTGACTTCTGGATAATTACGTACCATAGTTAAAACGTCCGATTTTTAAAATGGAAGAAAAAGGAGATATGTTACGAGAACATGAGAGTGAACATCTTTGGAAATCTCTCTGGCATGAGAGAGTAAATTTGCATATCAGCGATCAGGCGTATCAAAGTGCCATGAAATAACTGGAAATTACTCATGACCAGTGCATTTATGCTCTGCGCAGATGCTTCCCCCTCCGGGAACAATACGTCCGGAAAGATAATCCTGGGCTGCTTTATCAACCGCACCAGAAACTCCGAGAATCACCTCAATACCATTTTCATGGAAGAGATCGACTGCCCTTCCACCCATACCCCCGGCTATAATAATATTTACTCCGTGAGAAGCCAGAAATGGCGGAAGTTTACCTGGTTCATGGCCCGGGCTCTTGATATCTTCTACATGGCTGATCATTGAATCACGCGCAAGATAAATCGCATATCCTTCACAATGGCCAAAATGACCAGATACCTGAGAACCATCACGAGCTATTGCTATTTTCAGAATTACACACCTCTTTGAATACCTTTTTCATGGATTTATCCCGTATTCTAATCCTAAGACAATACGCAAGATTTCCACGACCAATTCCATACCCTTGATTTCGCATGGATTCGGACACCCCGCTCCTGGTGAGAAGGGTACCATCTGCACCTGAAGAGTTTAGAATCGCTGCATTGCACCATCCACAGCATCGACCTAACGAACCAGGACCCACAGGTCTGGCCCGGTCCATTCCTGCCACTTTCAATCACCTTGTGCGAAGGCTCGCACCATTATTACTCATATGAGTGAAAATAGATAAATCTTTGCAAATCACATAACCTGATTCAGAAATATGTATGAACAGACATATACTCCAGCCATTTCATGAAAATATTGCTGAACCCATACCTGACAGGAATAGAATCATTACTCACCAATAACCCCTGCAAGATGATGAAGCCTTAGTATTATTGCAAATTGAATTATTATATAATGTGCTGCCGCCTTATCTCTTATGGGTTCGCTAATCGTCGAAGATCTGGCGCGCAATTGCCGACCCCTTCCTGAAAAAAATAATCTGAAGAAAGGTATTCTGAAAGGAATTTCCAAGCCCTGATTCATTCTACTATAAATATATTATTATTAAATGCAAATTGTCATCGGTTTTTATCATAAGATGGGAATCCTGTTGAGCAAATTCTATTGACCTGAAAACAACTTTTTTTACTTTATCTCAACATTGAGGAGGGTAATTTCTCATAATTGTGGACTTTTTTAAATTCTATGACCGTTTCTCTTTATAACCTGACATAATTTCGAAACATTTAACTAAATACTGACCAACTATTCAATTACCACAACGGTATTGTAACGCTCTATGTGTGTGGTATTGCATAGTGAGTACTCTTGTGTCTGATCAGAGTTACGCAGGAGATAGGTTTACATGGAAGAGATTGTATTAGGCATTGGTATTACTGCGTTGGCGGGAGCTCTTGCCACAGTTGCCGGTGCTGCGGAAGACACAGAATCTGATATCGGATCACAGGGTGACCCGAACTCTCAGGTTCAGCTCGCTCCGCAGATGGGATATATCCACCGCATCTTCAACAAGGCTGTCTCCGGTGAGCCACCAGCATATGGGCTTTGGTGTGCCATCGGGGCTGGAGTGGCCTGGGCTTTCTTGCAGTTAAACTACAACCCGGCTCTTGCTATCATCCTTGGTTCTATAGTTGCGGTGTTTATTCAGGGTATTTACTGTACATCAGGATACCTTGGTCGCACAGCAAGTCTGGCCAAGTTTAAGCAGCCGGTCTATATTGACATCATAAAGTCACTGACTTCAGTGACGATGGCTCATGCGTTTGTCGCCATATTTTGTACCACAGCAATGTGTTACCTGATGGCGACTGCGCTACACCACCCGTTCGCACTGCCGCTCCTCGGACTTATCTGGGGTATTGCGCTCGGTGCAGCAGGTTCAGCAACAGGAAACCCATTCTATGGGAAGGAACGCCAGTACCAGAACCAGAAGTTCGGCGCCGGTGTTCCAATCTCTGCTTCCGGAAACATTATCCGGTATGCAGAGGGAGGACAGCGGTCATCCCTAGATAACGGTTGGTTCACAACAAAGTTCGCAGGCCCTGCATCAGGGATCTGTTTCGGACTGATTGTATTCCTTGAACTCTGGAGAACTATTCTCTTTGAGACCTCACTTGGAGGATGGGGAGCAATCATTGTTGGTATCATTCTGATTCTTGTCTTTACTTTCATCGACCGCTGGATCGAAGTTTGGGGACGCAAGAACTACGGCCCATACACCGAGGCTGAGGAGGCTTCATCATGAGTGCATTAGGAGGAGCAGCAGCAGGCGGCGATGGTATCAATCCAACAGGAGCAATAGTTGGTATTGTTATCATCCTCGTATCCCTCGGAGCCACTATGATGCTTAGTGCATCACTGGTCTTCCCACTGATCGGCATCATTATCGGTGGCGCACTCATTGGATTCGGCGTTCACTTCGTACCAGTCGGTGGAGCACCCGCTGCAATGGGTCAGGCACCAGGTATTGCAACCGGTGTCGCAATGCTCGCAGCAGGAGCCGGTCTCGCCGGACTCTTTGGCGGTGCATGGGCATATGCATCACCAGAAGGAACATTCCTTACTGCTATCGTTGGTGGAGCAGTGGGTGGTGGCCTTATGATGGCAATCACCTGCCTGATGGTAAATGCAACCTACGTCTTTGCGATGGGTATTCCTGCCGCATCAGGTAAGGTTGCAAAAGATCCAATCACCGGAGATACATTCCCGGAGTATAAATCTCAGGGAACAGAAGGTCATGGTCTGCCATTCATCTCATTCGTCGGCGGTGTAATAGGTGGAACAATCGCTGGTCTTGGCGGAACCCTGATTTACATCGAGATTCTGGATGTATACAACACAGGTCTGACCACACTGCTGCAGGCACAGGGAGAAGCAATTCAACCACTTGCAATCTCACTTGCAGGAATTTTAGCAATCGGATTTTTCCTGGTCAACGCAGTACTTGCGGCGTACAACATTACCGGGACAATCGAAGGACCGCATGACCCTAAATTCAAGCGTGTACCCCGTGCAGTCATCGGCTGTGCTGTTGCATCTGCATTCTGTGGGTTTATCGCGTTATTGCTGGTCGTGAATATCGGGATGTGAAGAGGATAACATGACAGTAAAAATGGAAGCCTCTGCAGGCAAATTGTCTCACAACACGTTGATGGCCTATGGGCTTGTCATCGCAGTTGTCGGCACGTACCTCACCTACCTTAACGTGATCACGGGTATTGCGGTATTTTCCTTCTTTGGAGGTATCGCAGCAGTCGCAGCACTATGGTGGGGTTCTGACACGATCAAGCACCTTTGCAGTTACGGTCTTGGAACTGGTGTTCCCTCTGCAGGTATGATCGCATTCGGTTCCGGCGCACTTGCTATGATCGTCGGTACTAAGTTTGGAATGGCATCTCCAATTGTAACTATAATTATAGCAGCAATTCTTGGAGCAGTCATCGGATACACCGCAAACAACATCATTAACATGAACATCCCGGTGATGATCATGTCTCTGATGGAACTGTGCATTGTTGGTGCATTAACTATGCTGGGCTTTGCAGCAATGTGCACTGGTTCATTCCAGTTTCAGGATCTGGTTGTCGGCAGCATGTCCCTCTCAGTTGAGAGTGCAGGAGCTGCAGCCGGCGGAGCACAGACATTTTTAGTAACTGCAGTCCCCCAGTATGGAAACTCGCTCATCGGCGGAGCAGCCCTGGCAGTTATCTTCTTCCTCGGCGCACTTGCCCTACAGCATCCATTCAACGCCTGTCTCGGACCAAACGAGTCACAGGATCGCACCCTCATGCTCGCTCTCTCTTGCGGGTTCCTTTCCATGATCGCAGTAGCCGTGATTTCGATTGTATTTCTCGGGCTCCTTGCAGGGACAGTCAATGTCATCATCTCACTCCTTGCCTGGATCTACTGCTACAAATCATACATAGAACTCTCAAAGCGTGATGCCTATGCATGGCTTGATTCAAAGCCAATCTTAGAGGTTGGAGGTGACCAGTAATGACCTGGATTCCGGTACTTCCCGAGTTCGGACTCGGTTGTGACGTTTTTGCAGGATATGTTTCCCAGCAGGGAGAATCACTGGCACCAATAATCGCACAGGTTGACAAACTAGACAAAACTGCCGATGATATCATCGGAATGCTCTCCGGAGAAGGCAGCTTCCTTGAGTCGTTCCCGAACCGTGAGAAGTCCCTCGTATTTGCAGGAGCTATTACCGCTATGTGGTATGGCCTTGCAGTAGGACTTCTGCTGGCAGGTGTCATCGTACTGGCCTTAATGAAGTGAGGTGATATAGATGGCAAATAAAAAATCACCGGCCAGTGGCTGGCCGATAGTTCAGGGTGACTTCCACACCGGAGACCCCCAGAGCCCGGTCGCAGTCGTGACCATGGGTTCACACCTTGATGAAGAGGCGATCTGTAAAGCAGGAGCGGCAATCGCAGGATCCTGTAAGACCGAGAACCTCGGGCTTGAGAAAGTTATTGCAAACATCATCTCAAACCCGAACATCAGATACGTTCTGACTTGTGGAACAGAAGTCAAGGGTCACCTTTCAGGGCAGAGTCTTATCGCTCTGCACCAGGGGGGCATAACCGGCGGTAAAATTGTCGGGTCCAAAGGCGCCATTCCGTTCATCGAAAACCTCTCCGCAGAGAACATTAAACGGTTCCAGGAGCAGGTCGAGATGGTCGACATCATGGAAGCTGAGGATATCGGCACAATATCTGCAAAGATTTCCGAACTTACAGCCAAGGATCCAGGCGCATTTGACGCTGAGGCAATGATCGTTGAGATCAAAGATGAGAGTGGCGCAAGCGGAGACGTGGAAGGAGCAGAAGTCCGTCCAATGTCTGCTGAAGTCGCACTCATTCACGCCCGGATGAAGACCATTCAGATGCTGGTCACCGATATCGGATATCAGGACCGGTTTGCAGCCGGCGTTTACTCCGGTAAGGTAGAGGGTCTGATGATCGGTCTTATCGTCTCGTTTGTGATCATAGGGCTCCTTCTCATGGGACACGGGGTGGCATAAGTGACAGACGAAGAGAAGAAGTCAGGCCCGGTCAGAATGGCAGCCATCGAAGGAATGGTCTCTGACATTAAATACAAAGGACAGATCCTCGCACGTACGAACAAACTCGAATCAGGTATCATGGACTCTGGTATCATCGGATTTGCTATCGGACTTGCAGTAGCACTGATTCTGGTTGTTCCGGTACTCCTCATGGTGGTGCACTAATATGGCAGATAAAGGCGACGCAGCATCAGGCTGGCCAATCGTTCAGGGTGACTTTCACACTGGCGATGTAAAAAGCCCAATCGCTGTTGTAACCATGGGTTCCCACCTTGATGAGCAGGCAATCTGTGATGCAGGTGCAGCAATAGCTGGATCCTGTAAAACTGAGAACCTCGGACTTGAGAAGGTCATTGCAAATATCATCTCAAACCCGAACATCAGATTCGTTCTGACCTGTGGTACAGAAGTCAAGGGTCACCTATCTGGGCAGAGTCTTATCGCTCTGCACAAAGGTGGAGTGGACGGCGGTAAGATCGTCGGTTCCAAAGGTGCAATTCCGTTCATCGAGAACCTCTCTGCAGAAAACATCAAGCGGTTCCAGGAACAGGTTGAAATCGTTGATATAATGGAGGCCGAAGATATCGGCGCTATCTCCGCTAAGATCAACGAACTCAAGGCACGCGACCCAGGAGTATTTCCAGGCGGACCAATGGTTGTTGAGATCAAGGAAGAGGGAGGCGGTGGTGCTGCAGTAACCACAACAGCAAATCCACAATTCCTTGAGATCGAAGCTAAACTCGATGCAATCGAGACCAAACTCGAGTTCGTCAATGGAGAAATGAGCCAGCGTGTCGGCCGAAAGGTTGGACGTGATATCGGTATTCTGTACGGTATCGTTGCAGGTCTGATGACATACGTCATCGTGATAGAATTACTGCCAAAATTGCTTGGATAAATTGCATAATAAGAGGTGATGTTAGATGTTCATGTTTGAGAAGGAACAGACGGTCCTTGATTTCAACGGCTATAAACTCGGAGGACAGCCTGGAGAATACCCACGTGCACTTGGTGCATCGATATTCTACAATAAGCACGAAACCGTGCTCGACGACCACACAGGTAAGATTGACAAGGCTAAAGCCGAAGCACTGTGGAACCGCTGTGTTGAGCTGTATGATATTACCGGAAGCTGGTATTTCTGTCAGATCATTGGTGAATTTGGAGCAGCATTCGAGTCATACATTGACTGGTTCTGCAGCATTGATGACCAGTTCCCATTCCTGATGGACTCATCAGACCCAGCAGCACTTGCACATGCCTGTAAGTACGTGACCGAAGCGGGTGTTGCAGACCGTGCTGTCTACAACTCCATCAACGGTTCAATTGGACCAGAAAACATCGAGGCAATTAAGAAGTCTGATGTTGATGCAGCAATTGTTCTTGCATTCAACCCCGGGGACCCAAGTGTCCGCGGTCGTGAGAAAGTACTGAACGAGGGTGGCGTTGCAGGTCAGGAGAAATCCATGCTCGCTATTGCAGAGGAATGCGGTATCAAGCGTCCAATCCTTGACACTGCAGCAACCCCGCTCGGTCTTGGTTCCGGTGGTTCATTCCGTGAAATCCTTGCATGCAAGGCAATTCACGGTCTGCCAACCGGTGGTGCATACCACAACATGACAGTTTCCTGGACCTGGCTCAAGCGCTGGAGAAAGAGCGGTATTCTCGACCGGTACAAAGATGCAGGCGTTCTGCTTGAGCAGATGGGACACCACCACTTTGGCGGTGTAGAGGGTATCCGTCAGGCTGCCTGGTCATCTGCAGATATCGGATGTAACATTATGGCAGCAACCCTTGGTGCTGACCTTATCATGTTCGGTCCGATTGAAAACTGTGAATCTACTGCAACAGCAATGGCATTCACTGACATCGTCCTCGCTGAGACCCTCCGTGAGCTTGGCGGCGATGTAAAGGCAGATAAGCACCCAATCAACATGCTGGTATAACCCCAGCTTTTTTTTAGCCCCGTTCTGCAGGCTGACTGCAATACCATTCATCATAGCATATCTTCAGGATTTATTCAACAGATAATCACGGTGATCAATAATTAGTCATTTACATTAATTACACGACTCATCTATTGAAAAAACACGCAAGGACTAATGCTGGATTCATCACTTCTTTAACTGGAGAGGTCGGACATATATAATCGTAAATGTAATTCTAATTCCGGCTTAAAGTATGGAACTCTCCAAAAAATTACTCAATCTTGAAGACATTATCCGTAATCATGCCCCTCTCCTGATAGCGTATTCAGGGGGTGTGGACAGTTCACTCCTCGCTGCAATATCCATAAAAATCTTAGGGCCTGCACAAATGCACTGCATCATGATCGATGGGCCAGAAGTATCCCGTCGTACTGTGCAGGAAGCAAAAAAAACAGCCAATACTCTACATTTCCCCCTGGAAATTTGTACAAGAGGTCTTCTTACCCTGGACCTGAAACAAACCACTCCCCAGAACCGATGCCAGTACTGCAAACAAAATATTTATCAAATTCTGGCAGATACAGCTACCCGTCATGGCTGTAGATCAATTGCAGATGGAGCAAATACATCTGATCTTGGAGAACACCGACCAGGGATAGAGGCATCTAGCTCTTGTGGAGTAATTCATCCATTTATCATAGCCGGAATTACCAAAGCAGATATCAGAGAGATATCAAAGCGAAAGAATCTCTCCTTTTGGGATAAACCTTCATCTGCATGCCTTTATTCCCGAATACCATACGGGGATGAAATAACCGAAGAAAAACTGCGTATGATTGAACAAGGGGAGGATCTCCTCATTGATCTGGAGTTTACTCAGGTCAGGGTCAGACATCATGGTATCATCGCAAGGATTGAAGTGCTTCCAGATGAGATGAACAGACTTATCCAAAAGGCATCTCAAATACATGAAGCTTTCAAGGGTATCGGGTTCTCGTATGTGACTCTTGATCTCCAGGGGTATCGATCCGGTAGTATGGATGAAGTACTCATACGCTGACTAAACTGATATATCCTTATACAAATATTCGCAGAAAAGTAGAATTTATAATATTCTGATGTAGATTATAATGGGTTTGGAGAATTTAATAATGACATCGATGCAGTCACAATATAATAAGACTATTAAACTCATACTTAACAATTTTGTACATGATTATATCACGATATCTGATCTTCTCTCTTCTACTCTGCTGTGCTGGTGCAGCACTCTTTTCCGGATGCACTGACGTTGACCAGCAGAGCATCCCCTTAAAGCAGCCTACCTCTCATGCAGATGACCAGGAAAGCATAAATGACGCCAAAACAACCTGGATCACCATCCCAATAACGGATGCCATCACAGGAAAACAGACTACCATTGCAGACCTTGCAACATCAGGGAAACCAATTATCATCCATACCTTCGCAGTCTGGTGCCCTGCCTGTTCGATTCAGCTCCGCGAGACCGCTAAACTTGTTCAGAGCAATCCCGATGCATATACTATCCTGGGGATTGATATTGATCCTAGAGAAAATGCTGAACTTGTCCAAAGACACATCGAAAAAAACCAGCTCACCGGGATGTATGTAGCAGCTCCTCCAGAAATGACCAGAAGTCTGATGGATACAATTGGAGACCAGATAATCAGATCTCTTCCCCAGACGATCATCATATGTAACAAATCAGTCACCTATATTGGTGACGGAGTATTCGCAGAGAGCAGACTGGAAACAATACTATCAGAACTCTGTCAATAACGGATATCCCAAAGGGAGAATTCAGCCCCCCCCATTTTTTTTAGAGGAGAACCTTTATTGCGGAAATTATCTACAACACCGCAAATTAGTCTTTTTTAACCGATAAACTGAAATTCATCGCAGTTTTCTCACTTTTTTTACCGGCAAAAAAACCTGACATTTACCCAAATAAACCATATAATGATATACATTAGAATAGATTTGTAATTTTCATGATTCTGACTAGACCCAAGATTAATGCCATTTCCCTACCAAACCGTGAAGAAATGAAGATACTCTTCCCAGATAAACATGAAGAAGAAATCGAAGCAAATGGACAGACAATAGAAAGAATAATCCAAAATTCAGGCCTGAACCCACTTGAATACCTTATATCCTGCAAAGGGGAGATCATTCCAGAAGACACTACCGCAGATGATTCCCAGACAATACAGCTCATCAGGATCTCACATGGAGGGTGAACGCCCCTCATCCTGTTCCATCTGCAACCAGCGTGCGATATTTCTTGATCGAGAAACAGGCTCACACCTTTGCAGTACCCACCTAAAACTATCGGTTGAAAACAGGGTGTTATCCAGAATACAAATGCAAGATCTCCCGGAGATTTTCGGAGTTGCGTTCAGCGGAGGAAAGGACAGTACTGCACTCCTTGTAGCACTGGTAGCTTTGAAAGAACAAATACCCGGGCGACTCGTTGCTCTGACTGTAGATGAAGGCATTTCAGGATATCGGGAGGATACTATTCATCATGCAAAAAAGGTATGTAGAAAACTCGGGGTTGAGCACCAGATCATCTCTTTTACAGAATTATATGGAAAAAACCTTGACCAGCTAATGGAAGAGCCTACCCACAAAGCCTGCACCATCTGCGGCATTCTCAGACGTCGTGCACTCGAAGTACTTGCAGAACGGATGAACATCCGCCTGATAGTAACCGGACACAATCAGGATGATCATGCACAGACAACCCTCATGAACGCTTTATCAGCCGATATAAAGAAGGTGTTTGCCGGAACCGGTAGAGGAGGCAGATTTGCCAGGAGGATTAAACCCTTTGCAGAAGTGAGTGAACGGGAAGTCTCACTCTATGCGATAATTGCAGGCCTCTTTAAAGATCTTCCCGAGTGTCCCTATGCCGGGGAGGCGCTCAGAGGGGAGGTCAGACATCTTTTAAATGGTTTTGAACAGGTCTATCCGGGATCAATGAGAAATGCAGCAAGAGTGGAGGAAAAAATACGGGAAAAACTAAAAAATACCGTATCTGCCCCTCCTCTGGTTACATGCAGAAACTGCGGGTGGCCGGGATCTGATGAGATCTGCCAGGTGTGCAAGCTCCTCGGCCCGGACTGGGCTATGAATAAACCCTGAAAAAATAAAACCTGCAACATCAGGACTCCCCATACTGAGTAATTTAGGCGATATTTGTCAGATAATACATCTACATATTTCAGATTTTGGAGGAATTTTTGGAAATGAACTTATTTCTTCAGAGATAACCAGTATTACCGTGAATACATCTACAGGATCACTTCTGGTATCAATAGTAATACTTCTGATAATCAGCAGTATAACTGCAGGATGCACAGCATCAACCGGGCAGACTCCATTCACCATAACCTTTTTTAATGTTGGACAGGGGGATTCCTGCCTTTTTCAGAGTAACGGAAAAACAATGTTAATTGATGCAGGCACCTACGAAGCAGGTCCGGTAATCGCAGACTGGCTTAAAAACAAGGGAATCAGTAAAATTGATGTTGTTGTATCCACTCACCCTCACAGTGATCATATCGGAGGTCTACCCTACATTCTAAAACGTTTCAAAATCGGTGTCCTTGTCGATAGCGGAGATTCTCATACAACACCGACATATGAAAAACTGCTCAGGATTATTGATTCAGAGTCAATTCCTTACAAAACAGTCAGAAGTGGTGATACCATTCCCCTTGATCCATCAATCACTATCGATGTACTCAGCCCAACAGAGCCACTTGGAGATGACCTTAACGACAATTCAATCGTGCTAAAAATCACAAATGGAAAGACCTCTGTTCTCCTGATGGGTGATGCCGGAATTAAAATTGAAGACCAGATAATTTCTTCCCAAAAAGATCTGAAATCTAATATCCTGAAAGTAGGTCACCATGGGAGCAGGCACTCATCAGGAAAAAAGTTTATTGAGGAGGTCTCACCAGATATTGCAATCATCTCACTTGCCAAAGATAATAGCTACGGATACCCTCATCAAAATCCCATCCGGTACCTGACAGAATCAGGATCAAGGATTATGCAAACTGATAAAGAGGGAACAATTACCATCAGGGTAGATGATTCAGGCATAACAATTCTTTCCAGAGATGATACACAGGATATGTCTGATTGTTCCTGTTCTGCAATTAAAGAATTCTGCAAAACCTCAGCAGGAATGATCACACCCTGCTGCCAGGGGTGCTCAGGATAATAGAGGGAGATAAAATATGGGGCTAATGGTTGTTGATCGAAGAGAAGGTGAATATGCAATCCTCATTCCTGAAGATAATCCAAATGAGGAGATTATGATCCCATACAGGTTTTTGCAGGAGATAGAAGAAGGAGATATTATAGAAATTTCTTTCAAAAAAGATGAAATCGCAACCAAAATAGCCCGTGAAAGGATACGTAGAACCATTGAACGATTAAAAAACAAGTAACCCTATCTACCCACATGGATTTATACTCAACCAATGAATCTTCGTAGTATGTTTAAGTCAACGAGAATACCGTTCCGACTTCCCTTAATCATTTTTCTCATAGGTATCTTCTTCAATTGCTCAGTAGTGAGTGATACTATACCAACTCCTATCGATGATAGTAGATATAATCAGGAGGGTGTAATCAGTCCGGATTACTCAGTGAACCGAATTATCATGCCCACACACAATAGGTGGATCGAACCGGGCATGATAATTTCCCCAACCATTACCATCCGTAATGAAGGAACAGATGACCTTAACATAGAAAACCGGACGATCTCAGCTTCTCTCGGACTATACCCGTTAATTTCAAAAAATAATGGCATTCCACCTCTTAAGAAAGGAGAGAGCATTGAGATTACTCTTGAATTTCTCATACCTGATGGAATACCTTCACGAGAGTACCCCTTTATGATATCTGTCAACACAGGAAAACCCCAAACAGATACAGACAGAAATATCAGAGAGAAGGTATCCGGGACTCTTACCATAAGGACAATCACCCCTAATGTTCGGATAAATAACTGCGGGTGTTCATGAATACTGAGTAAAATGTGCACATAAAATAACAAAGGATCCAATAATGGCCAGAATAATAATAACATATGCAAAAAGAGAAAATAGCCGGGATTCAGTGGGGAAAATCATCAATTATCCTCATTAATAAGAGAAACATCGTTTATGTCAGCTAAAAACTCTGTTACTGACCGGTATCGATCACGCTTTTCAAGAGCGATGAGTTTTTTCATGAGAGGATCATATACCCCATATTCAGGCAAAAAAACCTTAAGAGGAGTGTAATTGCAGGATGTAAAAGATTTTAAATCATCGGGTAAACAGTCCTGAAATGGCATTTTTCCGACCAATAACCAATACCAGATTGCACCCATTTGAAATATATCAGTGCGGGTGCCTAATTTCCCAAACTTATCAGAATTTATCTGTTCAGGAGCATAGGGATAACGACTATCAAAGATATTTGAATCACTTCTCATCAAAGACTCTCGAATTAACCCAGATATTTTCGGAGTCATTGGTTCATCAAGAAGAATATATTTCGGAGAAAGGTGATAGTGTCTCACCCCTTTTGAATGAATATATGCAACACCGGATGCAATCCCTTTAATTAGGGATAAAGATAAGGCATTTGGTAATGGAGGTTGCATGTCAGCAAGAGTCCTGCACAGACCTGCCTCACACGAAACCCCCGATACACATTCAAGTTCTAAAAATAAATTCGGGCTAAATTCAGCCTTAAACATCTTGAGCACATTCATATGGCGAAGTTGGTACAATACTGATATCTCAGTATACAATCCAGGATTAATGATCGCATGCTCATGAGCGATCTTCAACGCCCGTATGTCACCAGTATCATTGCGTGTTGCAAGAATAATTGAGGCAAAAGTGTCTTTTCCCAAAAGACGGATAGGAGTATACTGATCATACATTGAGTCAGGAAACCCTGGCACTTTTCGCTTCTCTGATACGTTCCATTTTTCTTTATCTATCTCTTTCCCGGTTTTAAAATTTTTAATCTCTTCTGCTACACGAAGGGCACCTTCGTTCTTAGGATCAAGAGACAAAACCTGATTTATTACCGCTTCAGCCTCATCAATAAGACCCCATTTAAACAAAATACCCGCTTTCTTCACCTGAGCATCCAGATGTTTAGGATTTTTTCGTATTGCATCCTGAAAGAACTCATATGCTTTTTCATATACCCCTCGTGCAAGCAGGGCTATTCCACGATTGTAGGGAATCCGTAACAGCCGAAGAAATCCAGAACCATCTTCTAAAGATACTTTAAGGGAGATAGTCATATCATATGCATCAGAAACAGGTTCCTGTACTTCTACCGGAATTTGTACGCATAATCCCGGACCAACTAAAACTCCCTCTATCTTAAGCGGACCTGAGGAACGATTCCACGCTGATATATTCGCATGGGCAGATGTGGGGCCTACCGCAAAATTCTGGAGCGAGAGTTCAACACCGCCGGCTACTGAAGGTATATCCTGAGGTGCACCAGCAACGCTAAATCCTCCCCTTTTACCATCGATCTTATCCTTTAGAACAATACCATCTGATGCTTCACGAACATTTTTAAGAGAAACCTTGGGAGGTTCATGAATCTTCATCTGACCCATTCCTGAACCAGAACCACGATCAGCTGCAGCTGTTTCTGCTTCAAAAATCGGGGGATTGTTATGATATTGATCCAGGAGATCGCGTTCCTGCCGGGTCAAAGACTCATCGTCATCCTGACCCGGTTTGCTCTTTTTTTTCCTCTTTTGCCCATTAGGCTCATCGTCCTCTCTTCTCAACCGTACTGCATGTACCATCAATGCAATACAACCAGACACAAAAATCAAAATGAAAAGAATAAGAATAATATTTGATTCAATATATCCAATCAGCGTTCCATCAGAAGCGATACCAACTTTTTTATTCTCGATTCTCGGCGCAACAGAAGTATTATCTATAAATACCCGTGTAAGAACTCCCTTTTCAACCTGTAGCGGGATATTTTTTACCACCGGACCCTCAATCTGCACAATATATCTGCCAGGACTTAGATCCGGAATAATGCATGGAGCACTCCCCATTGGTGCACCATTGATGAAGACCCGGATCCCTTCAATAAGCGTTTCAACTGCAACAGACCCGTTCAAAGGCGAAGAAATGCCATCAGTTGGAACAATAGTAATCTGTTTTTCCCAGATTTCAGTGGCACGATTATCTCCCTGAGCGCTTCGGTATACCACTGAGAACGGCAAAGAATATGAACCGGGTAATCCCACAGGAAGAAGCGAGAGGGCAAAAGTAACATCTTTACCAGGGGGTACAACAGATTGAGGTGGGATTTCAACATATGAAGGAAGAGCAATCAATTTGGTAATGTCTCCGGAATAAACCAGACCTATCCGGTGAGTTCTGCTCTCCCAGGTAACCAGGCCAATATTTTTAAAAGTTATAAGTACGGGATATGACCGACCAGGTTCAAGTCGATCCGGAATCGAATCCTTTACATATGAACGGCCAAATCCAAAACTGGGCGAAGAATAACCCGACTCATCAGCTATCAAAGGGTGAACCAGGAAAAGGAAAATCAAGGTAACCACAAAGATGATTGCAGGCATCCGGAGCATACATTTCTCAATAATTCAGATACACACCGGAATATATCTACATATCGGTTTTATCCGGAGAAGATGATCATAAATCAGAGGAGATAGCGTTAAGGGCAGTTATAAATTCATCAACCGATGAATATCTCCCTTGTTTATCCTGTGAAAGCAGACGGCTTATGATCAGATCATACCGGGAGAGATCAGAACGGTACTCTGATGGCAGAATCAGCCGAATTTCATCCATATGTTGATTATCTGTAATTCCTGCTTGTACTTCAGATCCCGGACTGTAAGGAAGATGTCCGGTCAGAAGTTCATAAAAAATGACTCCAAGTTGATAAAGATCAGTCTTTCGCCCCGGATTTCCAAACCTGATCTCATCTTTCTGTTCAGGAGCAAGGTAGGCAGCAGTAGCCTTCCCGGTATCAGACTCCGGAACTGAAAACCCAAGTTCATTCTTACCTCGTGCATATCCTGAAATTTTTGCACGCATCGTTGGAGTAAGTAAAATATCCCCGGTCTGCAGATGATAATGTCTGATACCAAGCTGATGGGTATATTGCAGACCTGCAGCAATATCTCTGATAAGAGATACTGCATATTTTTCTTTTATCGGCTTTGGCAGGAGGGAAAGAGAAGTAATCGTATTTCCACGATATCTGATACCATCTAGGAATTCTATATCAAGGTATGTAAGATCTTCATCAAACTCAGCTTTAAACAGACGAACAACGTTTGGATGACGAAGATTCCCCCATACCGATGACTCTTTCTGAAGAATCTCACTTCCTGCGTTCTTTACATGGGCAACTTTCAAAGCACGAATGCTACCATTCTCTTTCTTTCGTACTTTAAAGACCCGGGCATATGGATCATCACCGGCAATTCCAAGTGGTTCATACTGATCTTTCAATCCATCCGGAAATCCAAAGGGATTGTCAATATTCTGATAATCCTGATCTTCATCAAGTATCTGTAAAGACTTCTTATCCTCTTCATTTAGTCCAGAGCGGGAACGTTTCCCGTCACCATATCCGACTTTTTTATCTGTCGGTTTTTGAGTCTTATCTCCTGTCTTCCCAAAATTGCGGGTTGTAGAGCTTGTACGCTTCTCTGCATGTTCACTTCCGGTATCCCCATTAGTGCCACCTAAACCAGCTTTCCCTCCCCGGGAGCCGGCTTTGTTCCTATGTGAACTGGAAAAATTCACAGGAACTATCGTAAACGGGCGGGCATAGCGTCGAACCGGATGGGTTTCAGGAAAGTGAGTAGTATCAAGCATCAGCATTTGAAATCCAAAAAAAAGAACTGCAATAGTAAGAATCAGAAGAGGAAGATTCTCCTTTAAAAAACCAAGAAGGGTATACCGTTCAGCCTTTTCAGTAACGACCTCAGGCATGTCTGAACTTGTCAGATCTACAGTTAAACGACTTGTAGATCCAGGTTCAACCGTCACTAACACTACTTTTGTCTTGTATTCAGGAGATGAAACACTTACTTCATATGATGCAGGGATGAGATCTGGGATGATGAAAGGAGTAATACCAGTCCAGTCCCTTCCAATATATACTTCCGAACTTGCCGGAATTGAATCAATTATAATAGAACCTACAGAACCGGAGGATAATCCGGATTGAGGGATAACCTTTACTTTTTTCTTAAACGTCTCAATAAAAGTGTTATATGCTTCCCCTTTCTTAGTAGCCATAGAGAAACTGATCTCATAATCACCGGTTTTTTCAGGGGGGATTAACGTAAATGCAAAGGTATAATCCTGGCCTGCTTTTATCTCATCCTGAGCTGATAGAGCAAAGAAATCAGGAGTAACCCCGATAGATGACTGCTGACCAGTGTAAAGAAGACCAAACTTCTCAACATTCCATCCCCAGGAAACCATTCCGGCATTCCTGAATGTTATTGTTATTGGATATTCAGCTCCCGCCTCGAGTAATGCCGGGATTGTATCACTAATATGCAGCCCTTTATAGTATGCAACATCAATTGAGTTATACGGAGAATCAGCATAACCAGGAGAAACACCCGGAAAAATCATGAATATCGTAAGGACTGCAAAGGGCAGCACACTCCTCTTAATATTGCCCACTTTTATCATCCCCACTCCATATACTTAAAACCCATACTGCAAATGTATAAGAGTTTCTTCATCCAATCAATCAAAAATGCATTCCCACCGATTCTTTAATCCTGATATTGAAACAACTCATCGAAGTGATCTTGAAGCAATCATTGATGAACGTATTGCATATACGATCTCATATGCAGCAGAACATTCTCCCTATTACCGTTCGTTCTTTAAAGAAAAGAATATCAGACCTGCAGATATAAAAAGCCACGAAGATCTTATAGAACTCCCGATAATTTCAGGCCAGGTAATCAGAGAAAATCAACCACCTCTCACCAAGGATTTCAGGTTTAAAAGTCATGACTGGGCTGGGATATATACAATCCATGAAACAAGCGGAACAAGTGGTACTCCAAAAAAGTTTCTTTCTAACCTGGGAGGACTGGAAGAGATATGCTGAAAAATACGCCCGTATTTTCGTATCGCAAGGATTTACACAGAGAGACCGCATGATTATCTGCGCAAGTTATGGGATGAATGTCGGTGCAAATACTATGACACTAGCAGCGCGTGATATCGGGATGACCATCATACCCACAGGGAAATGCACATTCCCAATCCGATTGATGAATTCATACCAGCCTACCGGAATTGTAGGAAGTGTATTCAAATTTATCAGGCTTGCCCGGAGAATGAAATCAGAAGGGATGAATCCCGCAGACTCAAGCCTTGAACGCCTGATCATCGGAGGTGAAAGTTTTGCTGATGAATCACGAAAATATGTCCAGGACCTCTATGATTGTGAAGTATACAATACCTATGGAAGCACAGAGGGCACGATGTGTGGAGAGTGCAGTGCAGTTTCAGGTCTGCATGTCCCGGAGGATATTGCCCACATGGATATCTATGATCCAAATACCAGACAGTATGTCAGGGATGGGGAGCCAGGACATATTGTTCTGACTACACTGCTTAAACCAGGTGAACACAGTGGAACGCTCCTCATAAATTATGATACCGATGACACCACATCAGTACTAAGCAGGAGCCGGTGTGCATGTGGCAGAACCCATATGAGAATATTAAATCCCTGGCGTGAGGCTGAAACAAGCCGGATTTTCGAGGTCCCCCTCAACCGGATAGATATCGAACAGGCAGTCTTCCAGCCGGAGAACATGGAACAACTAACCGGCGAATATGAAGCGTTCATTTATGGTGAGGAAGAGAACGAGATCACATTAAGGATATCTGTTGAGGCAGAAGACAAAGAAGCGTGTAATATTCGGGACATTAGTGAAACTATCACCGAAAGCCTTCTTTCACATATTCCAGGGCTGGCAGGAGCATATAATGATGATATGTTTAAGGTACATGTACATATTACCGGTCCAGGAGGTCTTGAACTTCATCATATCAGAGGAAGACCAAAACGACTCGTAGACCGTAGATAAGCAAATACTATGACGGATCATACTCAATCGCAACCAGAATCACACAGTCCTGAATTTTTTTATGAACTATCAGGAGAACAGAAGATCGGAATGCTACTTGCAGTGGGAATTCTATCCCTTACTGCATTTCTCTTCTGGAAACTAGCCTCAGCAGTAATAATCGCGGTATCCCTTGCAGTCGTTCTTATGCCTGCACAAAAGTATCTTGCAAAGCGAATCAACAGAGGATATGCAGCTCTGTCTGTGTGCCTCCTCTCTCTTGCCGGCATTGGACTATTTTTGCTGGCCCTGATTAATTCCATTATTGTAACCCGACTATATATCTTTGACGTCGCCCAGACGATAGCAAATTCTATTAGAAATTTTCAGCCAGGGTCTGGATCCATGCTTTCTTCTATGTTGCATACTTTCGGAGGAATATACAGCCAGCCCAATTCCGCAAAAATGATAGAGGATTCTGCACCTATTATTATTCAGAGTATAAGTTCTATTGCACAGAATCTTCCAGGAATAGCAGTTCAGATCTTTATAGTGATCCTTATCCTGTTCCTGCTCCTGCGAAACGGTGAAGAAATTTCATCCCGGTTCTTCGCAATCGTTCCCTCCCGGATGACCCGATATATGTCAATCCTCTGCAAAGTAGTCACCGATACCATGTATGGTGTTTTTGTAGTCAATATCAGTGTGGCAATACTGACCTTTTTCATTACTCTCCCGTTTTTTTGGATGTTAGGATATGGTGAGATACTTTTCTGGGCATTCATATGTGCATCATCACATCTCTTCCCTTTCTTTGGACCACAGGTAATAACCCTCATTCTCGCAATATATGCCATAGCACAGGGTGACATGCGTGGACTGATATTAGTAACAATTGTAGGTTATCCACTCATTTCAGGACTACAGGATTTTCTGATTCGACCCAAACTTCTTGCAAAAAGGGTGGCGATTCATCCGGTATTGATGATGATCGGTATCTTTGGAGGAATGCTCATATTAGGGGCAATCGGACTGATAATCGGTCCTTTAATCATTGCTCTGGCTGATGCTGCATATGATATTATGTCTCAGATAATCACAGAAAAGCATTCAGATTTTGGAAAAACCCTTCAGAGGGAGTAAAAAGAGATACGATTATTCATTCTCTTCTACTGCTTCCAGCGCTGAAGAGACGATCCGACCGAGTTGATCTACTGTCCAGAGTTCAGTATCAAGAACAAGGTGGTAGGGGGCAAGTGATGCATAATTAATATCGTAGTATTGTTTGTACCGAAGTGCTTCACTTGCTTCCCGATCAGCTGTTGCCTTCATGGCAATATCAAAATCAGCAAACTTATCCCGGTCCAGAATCCTCTTTACCCGGCATTCAAGTGACGCTTTGAGCCAGATACGCAAATTTGCTTCAGGAATCATCCAGCCAGACAAACGGCCTTCAATCAGAATCTGGTCCTGAGAAAGAGCAATCTCACGCTGAAGCTCATCGATGAGGCGATCCACTGATGGATCTCCTTCACAAAAAGCACCAAATTCCCCTATGCTCATTCCCCGCTCCTTTGCCATCTGACGAAAAACCTCACCAGCTGATATCACATCAAAACGGTGAGCACTTGCCAGATGATAGGTCAGGGAGGTGGTTCCACTCCCAGGAAGTCCACTGATAGTTACTCTCATCGTTTATATGCCCCCGATATCAAGACCTTTCCTGATTACCTGGGACAACGAAATTGAACAGAGCATATACCATATCATCCATGCAGGAACGGGACCTAGAATTGCTGCGGTAAGATGAACATTGCCAACAAATGGCATAGTAATGAGAGCATCGTAATGATCTAACCTGTAAATCAACCAGAAAAAAATCGGCAGAGTGATCACCATGATGTACCCCATCGGTTTGAACTGTGCCTGACTCATCTCAAGCTGATCTTTCATCATTCCATCGCGTTTTCCTTCGATCTTCTTGATACGCTTCTCATCCTTTGAGAGCATTGCCTCACGATATTCCTTTTGGAAATCTTTCATCCGGTTTTGCGTCTCTTTCATCTTTTTATAATCAATGGTGTACTTCTGGATGATAGAAGAGTAAAACCCGGTCATCGCAGAGAGTACAATGATGACTACATAAAATGGAATGAGAAACGTATCAACTAATGGACCGAGGACAATGTTGAGGCTGGTTCCAAGGGTAACCCTGACAACCTCTATGCTGGCGAGCATAATAAGCCCCATCGCAAGGATTAAGGGCATCATACTCATTGTTGCTGATTTAGATGAACCCATAGAGCCCTCACCGGAGGGTCTGCATCATCTCTTCGACTGCGCGGTCGATAAGAAAATCGGCGTTAGTTATGTATTTGATAGTACAGCCAGTAATCGTTGCATACGCAGCAGCTGCAGCACGATTAAAGTTCTGATGATCTGCAATTGCACGTGCTCCTTCAATATCACGGACACGAGTCGCATCAGAAAGGCGACGTTTGAGGATTTGATCCTCATCCGTCTCGACCAGGATGATAGTATCGGGTTTAAGCTCACGAAGAACCCACTCAGGAAGGCCGGCAAGAAAACCTGCCGGAGTCTTCACCGATGCATGAGTATCAATGATTACATTCCCTTCTATCTTTGCAATCGCCTGAGATGCAAGTTGTTGGAGCCTTTTTTGGGCATCCTTATCAAGTTTACGCATCTCATCACGATCCTGAACCATTCCTTCCCGCTGGGCGACTTCAAACATAAAGGAGCCGAAGTTAATATTCTGATATGGGACTTGTTCTTCCTCAAGTCTTCTAATTGACTCGTTGATAACCGAAGTCTTTCCCACACCCGGAACACCGGTAATGATGACCTTCTTCCCAGCCATAGAATATTACCTCTGTTACTCCTTGCCAAAGAAGGTTCTCATGAACGGATACATCTCCATGATCTGCTCACTTGCGATCTGCTCATACAGTCTATAGGTAATACTGACAGTAAGGAGCAGTCCAGTGCCTGAAACCGCACCGATAACACCAAAGAGGTTTGCAATGACAGACATGAGACCGATGAATACTCCTCCGATGATAGTAACACGGGGGATGTACCGGTCAAGAACCTTCTCAAGAATTGCCGGACTACGACGATATCCCGGGATAGACATCCCTGAACCCTGAATCTGTTTTGCTACTGCCTTTGAATCAAGGCCAGCAGTCTTTACCCAGAACAGAGCGAAAATAGCGCC
>Ga0351924_1053_pt1 | contig 23414 bp, 19 predicted proteins | sample BONcelHT113001D8_FD_206872 | JGI IMG/M metagenome (GOLD analysis project Ga0351924, IMG submission 206872) | Enriched cells from coal bed in the Powder River Basin, Montana, United States - BONCAT cells T11 rep2 HSBNCT.T11.300.1.D8 ... | reverse complement strand
AGGTGTTATTGACGCAAAATGGGAATGGTAAATCGAAATCAACCCTTTAGTACGCTGAAAAGCTGTCCATTCACTTTTTTTGCCTGCGTTTTAATAGCCTCTATGCAATTTGTTGCGAAATCTGCTTGGTGATCAAGCTTCTTTGGCTTCGTCTTTGCTAAAAGGAAGCGCAGCAAGTACAGTTTCATGACTCACGATCCCGACCGGAAATTCGTCCTCCTATCAGCAGGCAAAAATAGAAGTTTAGACGGCTAAAGGCGTTAAAGTCATTTCCTAGGTCAAATTTTTAGTTCGCATATGTCACCACAATTCTTGCATAGAACTTCAATTTTTTTAATATTTGTTAAATCTGGCAAAGCTCGCGTCACAGCACTTCGACTCGGTTTATTCGTGTTCTTGCTGCCTATCTGCTTGTTTCGTCCTCTTCGCATATTTTGGTAAGCTATCTCCGGGTCCAATCTGTATTTCTCTATATAGCGTTCCCATGATAGGTATTCTCCGAAAGCAGAAACATATATTGGATCGCCTACAACTGGTGTGATCTTCCCTGACGGTAGAGTCCATTCAAAACCTTCTGGTGGTAAGCATAGCCATTCATGGTCTTCAGGATCGGGATCGTTAAAATCAAAGAATAGAGTGTTAAGTGCACCACAATCGTTGCAGGTAAATGTGTATTCACAGATAGTATTTGTCCCTGTTGATTCAAGATCCAATTCGTTTGATTCTTGACATTGGTGGCATTTAGCACTAATTTTTATTCCCATGTTTATCATCCCTTTGGAAGGGTTTATGTGCACGACAGTATAAATAATTATTGTATGTTTTCGGCTTCACATAGATCCAACCTACGACGAAATATTTTTGGGGCGGAATATCATGTGGATTTCTGATTCTTACCGGAGTTTATAAGATGTTGCCCTACTTAAGTCTCTGCATCTTGTTTTTTTGTAGTGTCTAACAAAAAATTAATTATAGTTTTGATAAATTTTTATTAAAATTTTGCACAAAAATGAATCTATAACTAATTATTTTCTATATAAATTATCGAAACTAATAATAGGAAGATTTATCTAATTTGAGGGTCTAATTGATAGTATGCATTTCAAGGTCAAAAATATCAAAGGTCATAAATATTTATATATCATTAAAAATGATCGTATTGACGGGAGAGTCGTGCAAACAATCCAAAAATATGTTGGAACGGCAGATAGCCTATATGAAATGCTTACCTCTAACAAGCCCTTTCGTATTGCCTCGTATAGTTTCGGTAAGCCCGCCGCTTTGATTAAGGCAGCAGAAGAAGTTGGTCTGATTGAAAGCATCAATAAGCACTTCAATCGGAAGAAAATTGATGGGCTGACGGCGGCTGAATACCTCCTCCTGATTATCATTGGTAGATCCGAGCATGAACTTAGTCGAAATGTTCTCGGTGGCTATTTTAATAAGAGCGTTCTTAAATTCATTTGGAACCCCAAGTATAAACTTTCAAGCCAAAATTTTCTCAATTATATGGCTCACCTTGATGAAGAGACTATCCAGAATATCGAACTGGATGTGTCGCGAACTATGATCAAATTGGGTCTTCGCCCAACCCGGTTAATCTTTGACACAACCAACTTTTACACTCACATCGATCAGGGGGAAGAGTTGCCTCGAAAAGGAAACTCAAAGGAGAAAAGATTCGATAAAAATCTTATCGGTGTCCGTCTCACAACATCTGATCATAACATTCCCTTCCAGTCGATAACGTACCCTGCAAATAAGAATGATGCAAAATTATTTTCAGACTTGATTGATAGCATATGCAAACGCTTAAAAGATATAGATATTCAAACGCAGGATATCGTAATCGTCTTCGACAGAGGTATGAACTCTGCTGAAAATATAAAGAAGGCAGTAGAACAGATGCACATTGTAGGCTCTTTGCCGTCTTCGATGTGCAAAGAGTTCTTCAAGATCCCAGTATCGGAGTTTAGCGAAAAATGGTTGAATGCAAGCGGGCACACAATAATGGCATATCCTGTTGCAGGAAAATGGTATGAAGAGGATTTTAATGGAGTTGTTAGATACAATGAAGCTACGCGGCAAAAACAGCTCAATGATTGGGATTTAAATAAGACTAAAATTTTTATTAAAATAAATGAGATCATATCAAAATTGGAAGGTTCTGGAAAAGGCCGGAAAATTACTTCAAAGGGTCTCATAAATCGAATTGCTGATGCCATTCCAAAGCAATATCGAGGGCTATTCGAGTACAAAATCGTGGAAGTTGATGGAAAACCAAAACTTGAGTTTGAATTGGATCAAGTTCGCGAGACGGAACACATCTCGGCGATGGGCAAGACGGTTATATTCACCGACCAAAAGGAGTTGACTTTGCGGCAGATTGTCGAAACTTATGATGCGCGAAATCAGATTGAAACCGATATAGCGTATCTCAAAGAGAAGCTTCTCATCCCATTGAAGCCGGTTTACGTTCGGAAGGATCTCAAAATCAGGGCGCATGTATTCTTGTGCGTAGTTGGGTTATTGTTATATAATTATTTATTGTATGTAAATGGAGATTCATCTTTATCCATAAAAAAACTCGCCCTGCATCTGGATCAAATGAGATTGGGTTTAGTCAAAGGTAATGAAAGCAATGAAAAAGGTCAGAAGAAGGCGATTTTCGTTATCGAAGACATGAACAAGAGCACCGCAGAGGTATTCAGCAGACTTCAGCTCGAAAAGTACATTCCTGCCTGAATTAATTTTTGGCTATGCCCTACAAGAACCACAGCGCAGCGGCTTATTTTTTCAATATCTTATAAACTCCGGTCTTACTACAAAGGGTTTTTCCTCTCAAACCATAATCGGAGGATAAACTTTAAGATTGTTTGTGTGATACTATATCAAGGCGGAGGTTAGTGGAATGAGATTAGCAAGCATAATGTTATCAGCTATGTTGCTTTCATGTTTATCTATTCAAGCCCATGCTATTGATGCAGGTGTCATCGCAGTGCCAAGCATGAACGTGCCAAATATGGACATGCCAGATCCAAGCCCCAAGCCGCTAGTCAAGCCAAACGACAATCCTAACCAAGCCCTCAACCAAGCTGATAGCATTAGTTCTGATCAGACTCAAGTGGCTCAAATGCAGCAAGAGAGCGGGCCAATGGACGTGAGCGGCAAATGGTCGATAAAACTCAATGATAGAACAGGCACTTCACTTAGCGTAACCCTATGGTCGTCCGGTGGAACTAAAATTATGGGTTATGGCACTCTGATAGAGAATGGTGCAGAGAACTCTATAACTGCCAGAGGATCTGTAACTGCGCAGGAACTCACATTGACAGCTATGTTGGCTACACCCGAATACGCCAACCAGAAATTTGATGAGTGCTATTTCGACCTGTTTATGTTAAACAATACTCTGTCGGGAACTTATGTCCTGTCGGGCGGGCTGTCCCCAGGCAAGGGAAATGCCACGGCAATGAAGCTGTAGGCGCGTGCTGTGTCGGCCGCCGCATCACATCTATTGCCTGCTGGAGAACCTGGGAGCCCACCTTGGGCGATCTGCACAATCATCCTCTACAATTCCCCGAGCTACGCTCTCTGCCCCTCCGCTCCCCCTGCCATCCGTCAGGGCAACTCCCCCAGAAAAAAAACCATATGCAGAAAACTATAAAGTGTAAGAACGAATAGTAGTATTAAGGTGAATCAAGAATGAAAGAAGAAATTTTCTTTGGCGAAGGCATGGCCAAGACCAAGACTGAATATCCCGACCTCTACAAAGCCATTGTCGGACTAAACGAGGCCATCTACACCGGCAAAGCCCTGGACTACAAGGCCCAGAAGTTGATTGCCATCGGCATCAATGCCGCCGCCTCCGACGACCGGGCCACCAAGAAGCAGATGATGAGCGGCATGAAAGAGCTTGGCATTACCAAGGACGAAATTGTGGATGTCCTGAGAGTGGTTCTGCTAACTTCAGGAATGCCTCCCTTCACCAAGGGCATGAAGATATTGTATGAAATACTGGGGAAATAGATTTTTTAGCTCTAAATCTTTTTTACAGAATACAGCGAGGAACTCTTCATCATAAATCGCACTGGCCATAAGCCGGTCAATCCGATATCGCCTTCTTTCGCAGCAATCGATTGTAGGCTATGGCAAACCTGTGCGCTTCGTCTCTGATCTCCTGCACATAGAGCGATGCCTTATCATTCCTCTTGATCTGCAGCGGTCCGTCCAGACCGGGCACGTAGATCTCCTCCTCGCCCTTGGCCAGAGAGATGATTGGGATCTTCAGCCGCAGCTCGCGTAGCTCTGCCAGCGCCGAGGAGAGCTGCCCCTTGCCCCCGTCGATGACAATGAGGTCGGGCAGCTCCTGCTTCTCCTCCTTGAGACGGGAGTAGCGGCGGCGAACTATCTCAGCGATGGAGGCGAAATCGTCCACGCCCTGCACGCTCTTGATTTTGAAGCGCCGGTAGTTGCTCTTGTCCGGCCTGCCCCCCCGAAACTGCACCATGGAGCCCACGGAAAAGGTGCCGGCCAGATGGGAGATGTCGAAGCACTCAATGACCTGGGGGGTCTTGGGCAGGCGCAAAGCCTCCTGCAGGACCTGCATCTTCATTCGGTCGCCGAAAAAGCCGATCTCTACATTCTTTTTGGCCAGCTCTAAGAGCTCTTTCTTTTCCCCCTGCTTGGGGACGGTGACGTGCACCTTTTTGCCCTTGACGTGGGAAAGAAAGTCCACCAATGACTCATCCAGCGGCTCTTCCAGTATCAGCTCCTCGGGCGGCTCGCGCTCCGAGTAGTACTGCACCAGGAACTCCTCCAGGAAGTTCTCGCTCTGGGCAAAGACGTAATCTTCTTTTCCCTCCAGCGTTCCACGGTAGACCTTGAAGAGCATGAGAAAGACGCTGGAGCCGTCTACCTGATAGCTAAGGACATCCTGATCGTACTTGCGGCTCTTCTCGACCTGCTGCCTCTCCTGCAGGTGCTGCAAAGCTGCGATCTCATCGCGCAGCTCAATTGCCCTCTCAAACTCCTGCCGGGCGGAGAGCTGTGCCATCTCCCTTTGCAGAGATTCGACCAGCTCACCCGTCTTGCCTCCCAGGGCCGATGCTGCCCTTTTTACCCTGGCCTGGTAGTCTGCCTCTCCTATCTTGCCGAGACATGGGCCGGTACAGTGGCCCAGATGGTAGCGAAGGCATGCGCGCTTGGGCAGCCTTTTGCAGGTGGCGAGGCCAAAGGTCTTGCGAAGGAGCTGATAGACAAATGTCCTCTCCCGGGCAGAGGTGAAGGGGCCGAAGAACGAGCCCTTCCCAGTGGCCTTGCGGGAGATCCTGATGCGTGGGAATCGCTCTTCTGTAAGCTCTATGCAGGCATATCGGGAGGAGTCTTTGAGCTTGATGTTGTAGCGGGGCAGATGCTTCTTGATGAGAGTGTTTTCCAGGAGCAGCGCTTCGACCTCGGTGTTGGTGACGATGAATTCTACTGCTTTTGCTGCTGATACGAGAGCCTCCGTCCTGGGGCCGTGATCCTGCTTCTGGAAATAATTGCTCACCCGCTTCTTGAGATCTCGGGCTTTGCCTACGTAGATAACCTTGCCCCGGTCGTCTGCAAAGAGATAGCATCCGGGATTGTGGGGAAGAGAGTCCAGAGAGATCATGCTTGGAAGGTCACTATATTTTCAGGCTATTTTATTGTATCTCTAAAAATTCGTTAATGAATTGAATCATGTTGAAAAAATCCGTATCTGCAGAGCAATCGGCATTTCGCCAATGATGCAGAACCGGTCATCCTTGTCTCTCAATAGATCGCAAAAAATTGCTAACCGTCTCAGGCGGTAGCTGCAAGATCTCCTTCCCAACCATCGTTGCTGTTATCGATGCCGCCACCCAGTCCCATGCAGTTGCATCTTCCATAAGCCCATTGGCAGCCTGGATTGCTCTCGCACTCTGCTACCGGATTTGGTGCAGGATTAAAAGGCTCAGGATCTGGCTCGGGGTTGGGATTAGGAACGGGCCCCGGCATAGGCTGTGGATCCAGCCCCCGGCAGAGGCACTGGCCATTGACCCAATCGCAGAGAGGGTTTGCCTCGCATTCCGCTACAGGATTGGGAACCGGTCCCGGCATGGGCTGTGGATCCAGCCCCCGGCAGAGGCACTGGCCATTGATCCAATCGCAGAGTGGATTAGCCTCGCATTTTTGCTTTTCCGGATCCACTGGATCTAGTCCCCGGCAGTAGCATTGGCCATTGGACCAATCGCAGAGTGGATTTTTCTCGCATTCCTCCTTGGGGCTGGGTTTCGGGGTTGGTGGATTGGGTTTGATATAATTGCTTGCCGAATAGACATCGATGATGACGGCATTGCTGTATCCGCTGTTGGTGGAGAATATGCTGCTGTGACGCCCGGGTGCATCGGCATAGTACCAGATGTAGTAGTAACCGGGCTGCACCAATCCCAGGTTATATCCGAGCACATAGCCGCTTGGATAAATCTCATACATGGTGACTGGAGATGCCTGTGGTACGTAGATCAGCTCTCTCGTCCATCCGCCCCAGGGCAGTGTGGCATAGAAAGTCCAGCTCACGGCTCTCTCTATCCACAGGCCCGGATTATTGCTAGGGAAGGTGGTGGAAAAGTCGTTCCAGGCCAGGTAATCTCCGTTGTAGTACATGTACCTGGGCGGACTCGTAAGAACTGCGGAAGGCATCAGCTTTTTCAGATCCGTAGTGGGTGGAGCCTGCTCCGTATAGGCGGCAATCTCCGTTCCTGCGCCCGCAGAAGGCGCCTGAGGCGCACCGGTATCAACAAAGGCATCTTGCACATTGCTGAGCGGAACCAGAGAACTGAAATCGGATATAGTCATATTCTTTGCATTGATATTTCCCGATTGGTCCAGTCCTCCCAAAGATAGGCTGCAAAGGAGGAGTGTGGCTATAGCAATCCGAAATAACAGATGTTCGGCTTTCATGTTCCTTCACTCTCTTTATCAAATAGCCAATTTTGCCAATATTACTATTTCTTACCTTATTTTTTAATTGATTTAAGCCAGGACAATGATGACCAAATGGACTAAATGATGAGATGTTTCTTGAAATCGCTCCAGAAATCAGCATCATTTTCGGACAGCTTTTTGGTCCTTACTTTTCATCATCACCTGATAATCCCTACTCATTACGTATAAATTTTTTGCACTGTTTGCCGGAGATTTGTTGAGATGCTAAGAAAATGCAGTTAATTGCACACTTCAGGTCAGGAGGAAGTGTAGGGCCGTTCCGACCAGGAGCGCCGCCACCAGCCGGAGTGCCACGGATTTCAGGGTTCCCGAAACGCCCAGCTCCTTCAGCATCACCATGAAGGTGGCCACACAGGGAAAATACATGGCCAGCACCACAGAGGCGACCACTAGCTGCACTGCCGTCATATCCAGGGGCGCGAACATGCCGATACCCACATCCTTTCTCAAGAAGCCGATGATCAATGCCGTTGCGGCGTCGCTTGGCAGCCCTAAAAGGCCGGACACGACTGGCCGCAATGCTTCGCCGATGAGACGCATCAGGCCGGAGAGGTAAAAGAAGTTCATCACTATCATGCCTAACGCAATGTAAGGCACAGCCTCTTTCAAAAATTCGCGAATGCGAATGAATGTCTTTTTGAGCAGCGAACTTAAGTTTGGCATGCGGTAGGGCGGTATCTCTAAAAATATCTCGGGAGACTCTCCGCCGATAAACCTGTGCAGCAGGAAACCTGTCACAGCGAAGGTGGTGAAGAGGGACATGTACACGACGAAAATGTACATCAGGCCGTAGGGGGCCAGCATGCCAAAGATCATGGCCGATTGCGAGGCGCAGGGAATGGCCATGGTCATAAGCGTGGCCGCCAGATACCTCTGCTTGGGCGACTCCAGGATGCGCACGGAGAGAACGGCTGGCACACTGCAGCCCATGCCCAGGACGCAGGGCAGGATGGCCGCCCCATGCAGTCCGATCCTGTGCATGAAAGCGTCCAAAATGATGCTCAGCCTGGGAAGGTAGCCGATGTCCTCCAGGACGCCCAGTACCAGGTAAAAGGGAATGAGGAAAGGCAGGACCACGCCTAACGGAATATAGAGGCCGGTGGTGAGAATGCCGAAGGACTTGAGCAGCTCAGGAGACGTTCCGACCAGAATGTCGTGCAGCAAGGGCGAACTGATGTGGTTTTCCACGACTTCAGTGATGAACTGGGTGTAAACGATGAATATCGGGTCGGTGATCTTCACTTGCAGCAGCTCTCCCGCTTCAATCACCAGGCTGAAGGAGAAATAGAGCACCAGCAAAGCGATGGGAATTCCCGTCAACGGCTTGATGGAAATGTCTTCCAGCCGGTCAAAGAGAGTAGGGTGGCGGTGCATGACCTTCTGCGTCCTGGCCGCGATCTCGCCGATGCGCGCCCATCTCTGATCCGAGGAGGCAAAGTGCACGATAGGAGGCGTCTTCGCCTTGGCCAGGACTCCCACCAGGTCGCGGATGCCCTGGCCGCTCACGGCCACTGTGGGAACTACGGGGACGCCCAATTCCGTCTCCAGGGCGGCTATATCGATCTCGATGCCCTTTCTGGTTGCGGCATCCCAGAGGTTGAGGGCGACAACGGTTGGCACACCCCACTCCAGGATCTGCAAGGTGAGGTTGAGGTTTCTCTCCAGATTGGTGGCATCGATGACGTTCACCACCACATCCGCGCCCTTCAAGAAGATCTTGCGGCTGACCTCCTCCACTCGGGAGGTTGGGTCGAGGGAATAGACTCCGGGAGCATCCACTAGAGTGGCCATCTGCTCGCCCAATTTCATGCGGCCTTCCGTGTACTCCACGGTGGTGCCGGGGTAGTTGGCAGAGATGACCTCTATTCCCGTCAGCCGGGAGAAGATGACGCTCTTTCCCACGTTGGGGTTGCCCATGAGGAGAATCTTCAGGGCCGTGTGCTCCGTTGGTCGGGTCTCATACTTAGGATATTCATTTCATGGTTAGGATATTTTATAGTTAACTGGTGCTTTGCAGAGAATCTGATTTCAGATAAATAGGTTTACCACACCAAATAGCCAAGAAATAAAAAAGATGGTGAGACAAGACTGTTTCAGATCATCTTAACTTGGATCGTGTTCAGCAGGTTCTCACTCAGATTCATCGGGATATTGGCAAGAATCTCTACCTTGGTCATTCCCACTGAGATATTGTAATTCTCAATTACTTTGCTGTCCAGCCAATATTTTGCAATAGTTGTATTTACGACTTTGCCGTCTTTCTCATATGTTTCGATAGCTACAAGGCCTGGTTTGCCATCAATAATACTCTTGGATAAGTTGCCATCCATTATTGTTCCGATGGCTTTTTCGTAATTCAAGGCGAGGTTTAGGTATCTGAGATCTTGAGATAGATCTGCGCATTCCCAGACCGTTTGATTAATTACAGCAATAGCGGCCTCTGTATCATTAGCAAATTTTATATTTAAGCTTGAGGTGGTGTTCGCATCATCCCAATTCGATGATACCGAATATTCCATTGTTGTATTCAGGTCAAATGAGACGTTGTAAGGCCCAACAGATACTTCCTCGGTCTTTGCCGATGCACCTGCAGCCAGCAAGACCATTAAAATTAAAACATGCATCATCTTCATTATTAATCCTCCTGTATTTCTCATGACAAGAAATTTTTCCCACTAATAGTAATATGTTCTATTGCAATTATATATAGTTAAGGATTGATGCCTGTAAGGAAAATGATGCAGTTAATTCTTGTAAATATTGCGATCAAAATAGATGAATGCGCAAAACCTCCTGGGTCTTCTCCCAGATCTCTCCATTGCGGGCACATCGGGTCTTTAGATAATTTTCGAGGTGCATCGACGGCGGCGCTGCCCTGGCGATGGCTTCCACCAGTCGCAGAAACGGCGCCCATGAGACCGCAGGAGTCACGGGAAAGCCAATTCATTCGCCTTTCAGTGTGCTCCACAATGGTGCCTGGGTAGTTTGCATAGATGACCACGATTCCCGTTAGCCGGGAGATGATGAAGCTCTTTCCCACGTTGGGATTTACCATCAGCAGTATCTTCAAGATAGGAGGTTCCGGGCGTGTGGTGTTTCATATTTAGGGATAATTTCCGCCCGGCTAGAGGGCATGAGAAGTGTATATCTATTTTAGCACAACTCTTGGGGCTATCAGAGATTATGGGAATTCAACGCATCCAAGTTTGCCATCACTTTTCTTGTAAGCGGGTGGCCGTCCCCCAAGAATTTCTGCAATATTCTAATTGATCGCTCGAAACAGCTCTTGGCCGTTTCCATCTCCCCCAGATCAAGCAGCACCGTGCCGAGGTTGTTGACATCCAAGGCAACGCGGGGATGATCTTGTCCGAAGGCCACTTCGTCTATCCTCAAGGCTCGCTCAAAGAACTTCTCAGCTTCCTCCAGCTCGCCTATATCCATCAAAGCTAGGCCTAGATTATTAATCCTAGTGGCCACGCATGGATGATTTGGTCCAAAGATTCTTTCATCAATCTGCAGAGATCTTTCCAGGCATTTCCTGGCCTTTTGTGGTTCACCTAGATCGTTAAGGATCATGCCGAGGTTATTGATGTCTCTTGCTACATTTGGATGATCCTGCCCGTAGAATTTCTCATCAATCTGCAGAGCTCTCTCTAGGCACTTCTTGGCTTCTTGTAACTCCCCCAGCTCTTGCAGGAGCATTCCTAGGTTATTTACTCTGATGGCTACGTTTGGATGATCTTTTCCGTCGGCCTTCTCATCAATTTGCAGCGCCCTCTCGAAGCACTTCCTTGCTTCTTGTAGCTCGCCCAGGCCTTGCAAAAGGCTTCCTAGGTTATTGATTTTAGTGGCCACGTTGGGATGATACGGCCCAAAGACTTTTTCATCAATTTTCAAAGCTTCTTCAAAGCACTTCCTGGCTTCATGCATCTCACCTAAGTCTTGCAGGACCGATCCGAGATTACTGAATATTGCAGCTACATTGGGATGGCCTAGCCCGTAGGCTTTTCTGCCAATCATGAGAGCTTTTTCCAGAATGGACTTGGCTTCAATGAATTGAGCACGCATTCGTAGGTACAGTCCTGCTCCGTTCAACAGGTAACCTGCAACTTCAAGGCCTACTCCGAGACCCTCTGAATATGCAGCCGCAGCTATTGCATGTGGTAAGAGAAGAGCGCAATCAGGCCAAGCTTCTGGATTGTCAAGATATTCTCTTGGAAAAGCATCACTGATTAGCCTAAGGGTAACCTCAGACCATTTCTTTTGCTCTTCTTCCATCAGCCTATCCCTGGTTACAGCCTGCACGAGTTGGTGCACAGATATGATGTCTCCAGTCCCACTGATCAGCGAGTAACGCCTCAGTTCTGCCATAACATTGTCGAACTTAAATTCGTCTGCAGTGGTTGAAGCCAAGGGCTCAGGAATAACCTTCGTTCCTCCGATGATTAGCGACCTGGGTATATCATCCGGTGCTAGAAAAGAGAACAGGTTAAGCAGATCTGCACTTGCTAGCGATTTCTCCTTAATTGCCTGAAAAGACATCTCCCATGTTGTTGCTACGGTATCAGGATAATCCATTGGCTTTCCGCGTTCCAGGATTGCTTTCCGATGTTTTTTGAACCTGATTAGGTAATCGGAGAGCGATATGCCCGTCTCTTCTACATAAGCTGCAGCTTGCTCTAAAGCCAGGGGCAAGCGGCCAGTCTCTTCTGCTAGCAGTTTTGCCGCTGCCTCATCATTCTGTTTTGTTCGCTTAATAATAAATTCTACGGCTTCGGCTGATTTGAAGACCTCAAGCGGCTGCACCCTGGCCATGCTCCCCCAATTTGGATTGCGAGAGGTGATGAGCACATGGCCGTCGCCTCCCTGGGGAAGAAATCTTTTCAGGACATCTGGGTCCTGAGCATTATCGAAGATGAGCAACCATTTTTGGTTTTGTCCTAGCCAGAACTTCACGGCATTTACTACCTGCTCTGGAGAATCCTTTTGCGGCAAATCTAGAGCTGCCGCCAGGGCGGCATAATCCAATGACAAGGTCGCAGGCTCATCGGCTCGCACCCACCAGATCAGATCGTAGTCCGGATGGTATCGATAAGCGAACTCCCTGACCAGGGAGGTCTTGCCCTTGCCACCCAAACCGGTAAGAACCTGTATCCACGCGCCGGGCAGACCGGAATTCAAGGCAGCATGAAGACTAGAGAGCATTTGCTCGCGGCCTGTGAAATTGGGATTGCGCAGATGCGGCACATTCCAGATGGGCGGAAGAGCGCCGGGAAAACGCGGCCCTCCCGATGCGGTGCGATCGCCTGGAAAGCCGGGCGGAGAGCTGGGCTTCAGACGCTTGTCCCCAGCAGATGCCAGTATTTTTTTTCTTGCTGTATCTTCATCAAGACCCACTAGATCGAGGTAATTGATTGCAGCCAAAAGGCCGTCTGGCTGGCAATCATGAACTCGTATTAATAATAATTTTCTATTCTTCCCTGTCGGATCCTTAACAAAGGCTGCCGACCACTCTGGTTGCGTGAACATCGAGGCCAGAAAATGGGGTGACAAAACACCAATGGTCCGCTCAGCATCTTTGGCTGCCTCATGCATGTCCAGCACGAAATTGCAGCCGGGCAGAAAATCCCAGCACTGAATAACTACTGAGTAGCCTTCATCCTCTAGCTGCCACGCGATCCATTCCGCCCACTGGCGATCAGCTTTGTTGTAGCTGATGAAAAAGTCCTTCATCTGGTCTCTGCAAGCAACTCTCAAAGATAAAACATTTATGCAAGGTTGTCTCAGCCAGTTTTTTAGATTACAATATTAATATCATTACTATCAATCGGTTTGAACTCAGCTCAAAAATTGCCACATTTCATAAAGATCGAGGCACTTGAAACATAAAGTTCAAATAGTATTAGGATAAATCAGTATTAAAAAAATTAGTTATAAATAACAAAGAGCAAGAGATGCGGGTCTTCGTGAGCCATCTGAGGGGATGGATGCAGCTTTCCCGAAATCCTGCTTGAATCAACCGGCTTAAATGAAGGGGGAGGATAAAACGTCAATGTTGATACCTATCGGCATAGTTATGCTGAGTGGCGCAGTAGGCGGAATTGTGAATGCACTGGTGAGCGACAACGGTTTTGTAAGGCCCAGTGAGGAGAGGGCGGGCGACGTCACCATAATCCGCCCCGGCTTTGCAGGCAACATACTTCTGGGGGCCATGGCCGCCTTCATCTCCTGGGGCCTTTACGGAGCCTTCAGCAATGCGATTATCTGGGGTGCGAACACCGGAATGGGAATGGAGGATATAACCGTCTCCATCTCGTCCATTGCCGGCGCAGTCCTGGTGGGGATAGGCGGAGCCCGCTGGCTGACCAACGAGGTGGACAAGAAGCTTCTGCGAACAGCAGCGTCCGCAGCTGCCGCCTCCAAGGCGTCGTTTGACGATTCCCAGAGGATTGCCCGGGCCACCCCGGCCCAGGCCTTCAATATCGCCAAGAAGATGTACAAAGAGTGAGAGACTAAAGGCCTGAATGGGCCATTACAATCACAGAGTGCATGCGGGCAATGCTGGGGACGTCTGGAAGCATTTCCTCCTGCTGGAGGCGGCAGATTGCCTCCTCGACCCCGACGGCAGCTTGGTTTATGCGGAAAGCCATGTGGGACGCCCCGAATATGCCCTGAGAGCCCCCGGTGATTGGGAAGGTGGAATAGGCAAAATCTGGCAGCATCTGCCTTCCCTCAAAGATTTTTGTTTTTTTGATATCCTGGCTGATTTGAATTCCCAAAATCAGTCTTCCGTGATCGGTTCAGAAGCAATTTCGGAGCCCTTGCTTTATCCCGGATCCGCCCGCCTCATCTATGAGCTGGCGAATAGGAAGGGAGCAAAATTGCAGGCCGATGTCTGGGATATCGATCCGGGTGTAGCAAGCTCCTGGGAGGGCTTCTCCAAAGCCGCAAAATCAACAGAATATTTTCCGGCTAAAATCGTCTTTCACCAGGCAGACGGCTTTGCAGGAGTGCTCTCGCATCTGAGAAGATCTCGGGAAGGACTGCTCTTCATCGATCCTCCTTATATCGTTCCCGAAGATCTCCGGCTTGCAGAGGTGCTGCTGCAAAGAGCCAAAGAGCGGGGATGGATTGTTCTCTGGTGGTACATGACGGATATGATGACTGCGCCCTGTCCGCTGGTGACATTCGAGCTGCAATTTTCAAAGGCCGGCCTTGATGGCGGAAGATGGAAGGGTGCGGTCGTGGCCTTCGCAGGCCCTGAAAACGAGCGCTTTGAGCATCTACTTGGCCGTATGCACCGGCAAAAGGAAAAGCTGATCAGAATGCTTAAATCGGACTAAACCAGAAGGCCTGCCGATGGAACTGGAGCTTCTCAAAGCCATTGTTGTCGTAATCGCGCTGGCGGTAGCAGTTCTCTTCCTCTTCCACAGGCTGCGGGCACCGACAATTGTGGGCTTCCTGCTCACCGGGATTTTAGCCGGCCCACAGGGCCTCGGCCTGATAAGGGCATCAGAGCAGGTGGACCTCCTGGCCGAGATGGGTGTGATCCTTCTCCTCTTTACGGTAGGAATCGAGGTCTCCTTGAAGGACATCCTCAAGCTCAAGAAGTACGTCTTGGTTGGCGGGTCTCTGCAGGTTCTGCTGACCGTTCTGGCCGTATTCCTGATAACTCTATATCTTGAGGAGCCGGTAGGCGAGGCGTTGCTTCTCGGTTTCCTGGTGTCTTTGAGCAGCACGGCCATAGTTTTGCGCATAATTCAAAAGCGTGAGGAGTTCAACAGCCTGCACGGGAGGACAACCCTGGGCATTCTCATCTTCCAGGACATCGCCGTCGTCCCCATGATGCTGATGATACCACTGCTGCCGGGCGCTGTTCATGCTGCCAGCGATCCTCCCTTGCTCATCGCCGCCAAAGCCTTGGCCCTCATCGCCCTGATCATCATCTGCGCCAAATGGGTGGTTCCGCAGGTGCTTTACCATATAGCCAAGACGGAAGACAGGGAGCTATTCCTGCTCAGCATAGTTGCCATATGCCTGGTCGTGGCATGGACCACATCCATGGCCGGGCTCTCTCTGGGCCTTGGCGCTTTTCTGGCCGGATTGATAATATCCGAATCGCCCTACAGCCATCAGGCCTTCGGCAATATCGTTCCCCTCAGAGATGCTTTCACCAGCTTCTTCTTCATATCCATCGGCATGCTTCTCGATGTCAACCTGTTGATTCAAAATCCTGCATATATCCTTCTCCTGGCCTTAGGTGCAATGGCGCTTAAAGCGTTATTGGCGGGCGTTGCCATATCTCTTTTGGGGCTTCCCCTGCGAATTATCGTCCTGGTCGCCCTGGCTTTAAGCCAGATAGGAGAGTTCTCCTTCGTTCTCTCCAAGGTAGGCTTTGAAAGCGGCCTGATCTCCCGCGAAAACTACCAGCTCTTTTTGGATGTGACAGTCCTGACCATGGCGGCTACATCGCTGATAATGGCCGTCTCGCCCAAAGTCGCTGACGGCATGCTGCGCCTCCCACTGCCTTCCAAGTTCAGGGCCAGGCCCTATCCATCCGTATCAAAGGAGCTCGCTGCCCTCAAAGACCATCTGATAATTATCGGCTACGGAGTCAACGGCAGAAATGTGGCAAGATCGGCGAAGCGAGAGAATATACCCTATCTGATCATAGAGATGGACCCGGAGATAACGTCTCATGAGGGGAAGAACGGCGAGCCCATCTACTTCGGAGATGCCGCGCAGGAAGCCGTCTTGAGGCATGTAGGAATAACGAATGCAAAGGTGATGGTAATCGCCATCTCCGATCCTTCCGCTACTCGCAGAATAACCGAGCTTGGCCGTCGGCTTAACCCAGATATTTTTATAATTGCCCGTACCCGCTACATCCAGGAGATGAAGCCCTTACACGATCTTGGGGCCAATGAGGTCATCCCGGAGGAGTATGAAACATCGATCGAGATCTTCTCGCGCGTGCTTGACCGATATCAAGTGCCCAGAGATAAGATAGAAAGCTTCATCAATCAGGTCAGGGCGGATGGCTACGACATGTTCAGGAGCTTATCCAACGAGCCCTATTGCAGTGCAAATCTCGAACTCATGAGCGAGGAGATAGGTACTCTGAAGGTATGCCAGGGGTCCCCGGCAGAAGGAAGATCGCTGGCGGAGCTGGAGCTGGAAGCGCTTGGCATCAAGCCTCTGGCGGTGCACAGGGATAATGACACGCTAAGCCATCCTGATACGAATTATGTGCTTTCGGCAGGCGAAATAATTATCCTGCTGGGACCGGAAGAGAAGATCCACAAGATTGCAGAGCTTTTCAGCTACAATCCAAAATGACGGTCAAAGGCCTTGCAGTCCAGATTTTTCTGCGCTTCCTTAAGTCTCTTTTCAGATGCCAATAGTCAAATGACTGATGGATGAACCGCCATCCGGTCGGGAAAAGCTTTTCACATATTGGTGTAATATATTACGGAGATGCTGCTTATCGATTATTTGCTGCTGGCGGTCTCGATCCTGCTTCTATTGAGCATAGCCGCAAGCAAAGCATCAGGCTGGCTGGGTGTGCCAGCTCTGCTTCTTTTTCTCGCGATCGGCATGCTGGCCGGCTCTGACGGTCCGGGAGGAGTCTACTTCGATAGTCCCTGGCTGGCGCAATACCTGGGGATTGTAGCTCTCATATTCATCCTCTTTGACGGCGGACTGCAAACCAAGTGGGACAGTGTCAAGGCCGTTCTCTGGAAGGGCCTGACCCTCTCCACACTGGGCGTCATAATTACCGCCGCTCTAGTAGGATGGCTGGCCAGTTATTTTCTTGGTTTCTCTCTTCTTGAAGCCATGCTTTTGGGAGCTATCGTCTCCTCAACGGATGCCGCTGCGGTCTTTATGGTTCTTCGGTCCAGGCAGGTCAGCCTTAAAGGAGATCTCAAGCCGCTTCTTGAGCTGGAGTCGGGCAGCAACGATCCTATGGCTATATTTCTGACCGTTATCCTGACAGGGTATCTTGTTGGAGAGCATCCTTTTGCTTTGAACATCATCCCTGCCTTCGCCCAGCAGATGGCACTCGGTGCAGTTTTGGGATATCTGGCCGGCAAGGCAATTGTCAGAATCATCAACCGCATAAAGCTGGAATATGAAGGCCTCTATCCAGTTCTAACCATATCTCTGGTGATGATGGTATATGGCCTGGCCACCCTTCTGGGAGGAAACGGCTTTCTAGCAGCTTATATGGCAGGCATAACTTTGGGAAATGAAAGCTTCGTCTATAAGAGAATGCTGCTGCGCATCCACGACAGCATGGCATGGTTGATGCAGATCGCCATGTTTCTTACCCTGGGATTGCTTGTCTTTCCAAAACAGCTCATCCCCATAGCTGGAGAGGGCCTGCTTTTAGCCTTCGTCCTCATGTTCCTGGCCCGGCCGGTGAGCGTTTTTATATGTTTGATATCCAGCGGTCTGACCATCCGTGAGAAAATGCTGATTTCCTGGGTCGGTCTGAGAGGAGCCGTCCCGATTATCCTGGCCACATTTCCACTTTTGGCAGGCATCTCTCAAGCGGATAGGATATTTAATTTCGTATTCTTTATTGTTCTTACCTCCGCCCTGGTACAGGGGTCCACAATATCCTTAGTGGCTCGATTGCTTGGACTGGATGCACCACAGCGAAAAGCTTTGGATTTCGGCATCCATTGCCCGCCTGGAATAAGTCTCAGAGATCGACTGATAGAATTGCCTATCACCGAAGATGCAGCTGTTGCGGGCAAACAGATAGTGGACTTGAGGCTTCCTCAAGACATATTTATTGCCATGATAAAGAGAGATGATTCCTTCATCATCCCCACTGGAGGCACAATCCTGCAATCCGGAGATGTCCTTTTTGTGCTTTCGGAATCAGACAATGCCGAATATCTGAACAATTTGCGAGGCCGGTTCGTCACGCCACTCAAAGAGAATACATCATAAGCCAGGGTGCTCACAGCAGCAGTAAATAAATAAGCTGTCCATCACCAGAATGATAAAATAAGGAGAATAAGGCATGGCACTTCGTCAGATAGAAATCAGCCTGCCCAAAGCCAGGCTTCCGGAGCTGGAGGAGGCAATAAGCGGCAGAAAAGAATTGCTCGATCTGCTAATGCAGCCGGCAGTAAGCTCCTGGAAGATTCCGATTGGGGGAGAATGGAAGACCCGCTTTTCCACCGATTTCATTCTCATAAGGATGCTGGTCTTGGCTGAAGACAGCCAGAGCCTGCTCGATATGCTGGAAGAAAAGTTTTCCGGGGAGGAGGGCTTCCGGATAAACATCTTCGCTCTGGAGGCATCTTTTCCAGACATCCCCGAAACCGCTAACCAAAGGGCAGTCTCTTCATCCGACGAGGTCGATCATAAGGAAAGGGTGAGCCGGGAAGAGCTGCACAATGATCTTGTGGAGGGAGCCAAGACCACCAAGATCTATATTTCTATGATAATGCTCTCTTCAATCGTTGCTGCAATCGGAGTGCTCAATGACAGCGTGGCCGTGATAATCGGGGCGATGGTTATAGCACCTCTTCTTACGCCCAATGTGTCCCTGTCTTTGGCCACTGCTCTGGGAGACCTGCCGCTGGCCAAGAGCGCCCTCAAAACCCTCTTCCTGGGAATTTCAATAGCCATATTCCTATCTATTGCTCTCGGTTTCTTGCTGCCTGTAGATCCTTCTTTGCAGGAAATATCATCAAGAACCGGTGTAGGGCTGATGGAGATAGTCTTGGCACTGGCCTCAGGCGCAGCAGGCGCTTTATCCTTTACATCAGCAGCTCCCGCCATCCTCATCGGAGTGGCAGTGGCGGTTGCGCTTATGCCGCCTTTGGTGGTGTTCGGATTGCTGCTTGGTGCCGGCTACCATTCGCTGGCTTTGGGAGCTTTTTTCCTATTCCTAGCCAATTTCATCTCCGTTAATCTGGCGGGAGTTATCACCTTTCTCGCACAGGGAATTGAGCCTCGAACCTGGTGGGAGGCCAGGAAGGCAAAGAAGGCTACCATGCTGGCTATCGCAGGCTGGATAATATTGCTGGTAATCCTAATAGTAGTTGTATTCTTTGGAGATCATCAAATACTCAAACCATAGCTCGCCCAGATACTTAAGCAAAAATTTCGGGGAAATACTTATATTTTTTAACAGCAAAGGCAAAAAGATGTCGTCAATTACCCATCTTCTAATCGGAATCATCCTGATTGCCTCTCTAACCTCATCGCAGGCAACCGTCATCACCGTCGGACAGCAAGGCTGCGATTTCTACCGGATCGAAGCTGCTCTCGATTCAGCCGGTCCTGGAGATATCATCGAGGTGCAGAGCGGTGAGTACTATGTCAATTTGAATATAACTGTCCCCCTCTTGGTCCTTCGGGGCAAAGACACGGGAAATGGCAGGCCCGTCCTGCGAGCCGGAAGCTCTACGGCAGATATCGAACAGAGTAGCAATGGCATGACTGAAATGGTTGTGAAGTCGGGAGGTACAGCTATAGCCATCCGGGAATTTGGATGCATTATCGATGGTTTTGATATCACAGGAGTCACCTGGCCGGTTCCCTATGGATCAGGCGAGCACAACGACCTCATAGGCAATGCTGCTATCAGAGTCTACTCCGACGGGAATACTATATCCAACAATACGTTTTACGGGAGCGACCTTACGGCCATCGGTCTATGGAATTGCAGCAACAACAGGATCATCAATAACACCATAAAAGACATCCCCTTCGGTTATGCTGTTGAACTGTACAACTCACATCAAAACAACATAGAGGGCAATAAGCTGATCCAGAACCACTGGGGAATTGAGATGCAGAGAAGTGACTCAAATATAATTGAAGGCAATGAGATAACCGATAGCATCAACGATGCCATAAAAGCCATGAAATGCAACTTCTCCATAATCTCTGGTAACACAATTACAGGTAGCGGCTGGGAGAGCGAATTTGAGAGCAATGGAAAAGGAATATATCTGGTCGGATCTATGGGCCTTATTTCCAACAACCTCATCCTGTCCAACAGAGGATATGGCATTTACATTGAGAGCATCTTCTGGAACAATTATCCAGCGGATGAGTCTTATGAAAATCTCATCCACAGAAATAAAATTAGGGGCAATGGCAAAGACGGGATTTGCCTGGTGAAAAGCTGGCAGAATCACCTATGGGATAACAACATCACCGCAAATCAGGGCGATGGCATAAGCTTAGCCTTCAGTCACAACAATACAGTTGAATCAAGTAATATTAGCAGGAACCAGCATGGCATACTCTTGCACCAATCCAACTATACGGAAATTGCCAATTCCACGATTATGGATGAAGCAAAAAGCGGCATTCTTCTTGATCAATACTGTACAGGGAACACTCTAGCCACCAACATAGTCTCCAATAGCACCGAAGGCATCAATATCTCAGGCACCTCTCATGGAAATACTATATTTGGAAATAATCTCACCTCAAATGTTCAGCCAGCCTGGGACGAGGCTGCCAATTCCTGGGATAAGGAAGGCAAGGGAAACTATTATGGCCAAATGGATTGCAAGGACCAGGACAGTAACGGCATCTGCGATTCGCCTTATCCGATTGCCGGTGGCTCCAGTGTGGATCGCTACCCACTGGTGAGCTGGACGAGAATGCAATGATGATTTTCAACAAACCATCAAGAGGCAGTTAGATGGGAAACGAATTGATGGCAGAAATTAAAAGCAGATGGCCTCGCAAGTTCCGGGAGCAGGAGCGCTACATCTTCCAGAACATCCGCCCAGGCAATAGGATATTCGTGGGCACTGGCTGTGGCGAGCCTCAGTATCTGGTCAGCTCTCTGCTCAATTTCGTCAAGAACCAGCCCAAGGCTTTTCTGGATGCCGAGCTGATCAACATAGTTACCCTGGGTGTGGCGCCCTACACAGATGAGAAGTTTAGGGACAACTTCCGGCTCAACTCCTTCTTCATCGGAGACAGCACCAGAAATGCTGTAAATTTGGCCGGGGCCGACTACACACCTATCTTTCTCTCAGCTCTCCCAGGCCTGATCCGATCGGAGAGGATACCTCTTGATGTAGCCCTCATCCAGACCACCCCTCCCGACAAAGATGGCCGAATGAATCTCGGCGTCAGCGTGGACATCGTCCGGGCGGCTGTGGAGAAGGCAGGGATTGTGATCGCCCAGCCCAACTCCTGCATGCCTGCGGTGGAAGGGGACGGCTGGATCAGCATGGATGATGTCGACTATATAATTGCAAAAGATGAGCCCCTGCTGGAGTACATCGAGGATGTGCCTGGAGATATTGCTCAGAAGATCGGAAGGTACGTGGCCCGCATTGTGGAGGATGGCTCTACCATCCAGGTGGGATACGGCAGCATACCCAATGCCATTGTCTCCAGCTTGCAAGGAAAAAAGCATCTGGGAGTGCATACGGAACTGCTTAACGACGGCATTGCAGGACTGATGGAAGATGGAATAATAGACAACAGCCAAAAGAGCATCAATCCAGGCAAAAGCATTGCCACCTTCTGCATGGGCCGGCGTCAAACCTTCGATTTTCTGAGGGAGAACAGCTCGATTGAGTTTCGCACTATCGACTATACAAATAATCCACTCATCATTGCAGAGAACAGGAAGATGACGGCCATAAACAGCGCTCTGGAAGTTGATCTCACCGGGCAGGCCACGGCTGAGTCGCTGGGGCACAGCTTTTACAGCGGTATCGGCGGCCAGGCAGATTTCATGCGCGGGGCAGCTCTTGCTCCTGGGGGAAAGACAATTCTCGCCCTGCCCTCCACCGCGCAAAGCATGAGGCCGGATGCATCTGCTTCTTCAAGAGGGCAGCTCGTATCCAGAATTGTGCCCTTCCTGAAAGAGGGGGCAGGAGTCACATTAACGCGGGGCGATATTCACTACGTTGTCACAGAATATGGCATCGCCTACTTGCACGGCAAGAGCATTCGAGAGAGGGCTATGGACCTCATCTCCATTGCCCATCCAGGTTTCCGGCTCTGGCTGATAGAGGAGGCCAGGAAGCTGCATCTCATCTATCCCGATCAGGCATTCATTCCCGGCATAAAAGGCGAGTACCCGGAGGATCTGGAGGTACAGAAGACCACCCGCACCGGTCTGCGGCTGCTCTTGCGACCGATCAAGATCAGTGATGAGCCGCTCCTCAAGGATTTCTTTTATTCTCTATCCGAGGAGAGCATGTATCAGAGGTTCATCTCCGCCAGGAGAGACATACCCCACGAGATGCTGCAAAAATTTGTGGCGGTAGATTACTTCCAGAAGATGGTACTGGTGGGTGTAACGGAAGATGATGGCAGGGAATCGATCTGCGGCCTGGGCCAGTATGGCATGAACAGCGATACATACACGGCAGACGTAGCTCTTGTAGTCAGGGACAACTGCCAGAATAAAGGTGTGGCTGCGGAGATTCTCAGCTATCTGACATACCTTGCCAAAAAGCAGGGCCTTCTGGGCTTCACAGCCGAGGTTCTGGTTGGAAATGAGCCGGTCTTCCGGCTCTTCAGTAGAATGGGTTTTGACGTGAGCAAGAGAAACGAGTCGGGCGTCTACGAGATGAAGGCTATGTTCAGATGATTTTTATTTCCTATCACCCATCTTCTTGGCCTTTTTGACCCTCTTCGTGCAGGCAGGTCTCTTGATCTGGAAAAGTGACCTTTGCATCGTTCGGAAGTTAGATGTACTAAAATGATGCTCATAATAATTGACCGGTGAATCCAATGAAGTTCGATGTAGTAATAAGAAAGGACGAAGACGGCTATTATGTTGCCACTGTCCCGGATCTAGCTGGCTGCCATACCCAGGCGAGGAGCCTTGATGAGCTGATGAGCCGGATCAAGGAGGCCATTTTGCTCTGTCTGGATGTGAAAGAAAGGGATGAAATGAGCAGCTTCGTAGGGGTGCAAATAGTTGAAGTTGAGACCTGTTAGTGCAGAAAAGGTAATAAAAGCCTTGAGCAAAATAGGATTTCAGCCTTTGAGACAAAGAGGCAGCCACCTATTCATGAAGCACCCGGACGGAAGATCTACTGTCGTCCCCATCCATCCTGGAGAAGAATTGGGCAGGGGAGTCTTGATGGAAATCCTCAACGATGCAGGTTTGAGCAAAGGGGAGTTCATCGAGCTTTTGGATCAGATTTAGCCGCTTCTTTGTCCCTTGGCTGGAGCCCCGTTGCTCTCAGCTGCCGCTCATCAGCTACTCCTGGCAATGGCCCGGAAGAACTCTTCGTGCAGGCGGGCCTCGTTTTCGAGGGCTGTGATATCCAGGTGCTCATCCTCAGCGGGCGCAAGCGCAATCTGTCCATTCAAGGGCTCAGTGGTTTGTCGTTTTGCAGGTCTTCCTCTTCTTGCCAACTGGGATGCATCTCCTGTATTCAAAG
>Ga0351924_1055_pt1 | contig 23515 bp, 25 predicted proteins | sample BONcelHT113001D8_FD_206872 | JGI IMG/M metagenome (GOLD analysis project Ga0351924, IMG submission 206872) | Enriched cells from coal bed in the Powder River Basin, Montana, United States - BONCAT cells T11 rep2 HSBNCT.T11.300.1.D8 ... | reverse complement strand
TATGAACATGCTTCTGACCGTAGTTCTATATATCCAAAGAGCAGATTAGCAGTCATGGCAGTAGCAAGGAAAACAACCCCCGGCGCAGTGATGAACCCTAAACTTGAGAAAGCGATTAACGAACAGGTAAATGCAGAATTGTACTCGGCGTACCTCTATCTTTCTATGTCTTCCTGGTTTGATTCAGTAGGACTCAAGGGTTTTGCACAATGGGAAAGAATTCAGGCGATGGAAGAGCGGGATCATGGGCTTAAATTCTTTGATTATATCTGTTCACGAGGTGGAAGAGCAATTATGCAACCCATCGCAGCGCCCCCGTCAACCTGGAAAAGTGCGCAGGAAGTATTTGATGCACAGCTGACCCATGAACTTAAAGTAACGACACTCATCAATAACCTCATGGACCTGGCTATTGTAGAGAAAGACCATGCAACAGTGAACTTTCTGCAATGGTTTGTAAGCGAACAGGTAGAAGAGGAAGAAAATGCAAGAACAATCCTGGAACAATTAAAAATGATAAATCAGGAGAAGGGTACAGGGCTCTATATGCTGGATAAAGAATTGGGAACACGAGTATACACCCCGCAGACCCAGGCCTCATCCTCCTGATATTCAAATTTTTTTCCCGATTATAACAGAACAAGAGCCATCAAATGGATTTGTCCTGACTGCAAGCGAGTAGAGATACGGATAATTCCGGGAGAGATACTCAAGATATCTGATCCATTCATACGTAAGCTGACGGTATACCCGGTTTATGTCTCCTGCCAGATGAGCACAATCAGCATCAGGAAGACCGGTGAGAACAGGACGCCGGCTCAACTCTTCAGTGAGGTGAAATGTGGCCTGGAGGAGACCGGTAAAAGACTGATGCTCAAGAAGAACCGGGTTTTCAAGCAAACGAAGGAAAAAATCATTTTTACTATATAGATATTCGAATAAATCATGAAAATCAGCAGGGGATGGATCAAGTGAGTACGAATGTGAAAGGGCTTTCTTTTCCATTTTTTTAAAATCAGGTACTGAATCAATCGCAAAACTCAGGGGTTTTTCAAGTTGTTCACCTGCCTGATCTATAGATATGAGCCGACAAAGGAGCCCGGAACCAACTTCGGAGAAGAAGACACCAATAACCATATTCATCTTCTCCATCCGTTCGCGCTTTGATCTGACACTCAACAATTCGTTGATAACCAGTGTAACTACCAGGACATTGATAAAAACAAATCCAAAAGAATTGAAAAGATACTCAATAGTTCCCGATATATTATCAATAAGGAGAATTTTTGTGGAATAGACTATGCCAGAGCAGCATATCAACAATAGTCCTAAACGAGCCTGCCAGGGAATACGAATCATATATATCAATTACATGGCAGACTATATCAGGAGAATTCAGTCAAACCTGAATATGATGAACACCCATTATAGTGGAAATGGTACGGACATTACAAGAACGTGACCTTGCTCTTCTTACCATAATGGCTCCGGAATTTTCAGGAGTGTTATGTCAGGGATCCGGGGCGGCATATAAATCTCTGATACCTCCGGTTGCAAACCATTATGCAACAAGTGCTGAAGATTTTATAAGCCGGATTTCAAGATTAAACTATGATGACTTCTCATATCTGATTGATCTTATGTTATCAGGCGAAGAAAGCTTGCATTGTCTTTCCCCAGAGTATTATTCCCTCTTGGAAAACAGGATCCGGGAACTTGTCGGACCTGATATTGCACGCAAAGTATCTGCCAGGTATGCCCTGGAGTGCGAATAAAGACAATATCAAAAAGCGATAAGGCCTAATATTCTCTCACCAAATCTTATCTCTTATGACTATGTCTGTACGATTACTCACAATCTTTATCATTATCGCAGCACTCATCTCCGGAACTTCGGCATACATCATAACTATTGAAGCGCCAGAGAGCGTAACCCTTGGAAGTCCCTTGATTGTTACCGGATCCACCTCATTTCCAGAAAATTCCTACTTTGACCTTGTTCTCTTTTACTCAAAATATACTGCTGGAGAATTAAAACGCATTCAGGTCATTGTTGATGAAAGTCAGCAATTCAGGGCAGACTTTGATACCCGGGATCTTGAAAAGGGACAATACAAGATTGAGGTTCACTCAATAATGTCAGATGGTAAAGAGTTTGTTGAGAGTTCTCTTGGTTCTTCATCAGTTATCAGGCGGGTTGTAAAACTGGTAGACCGATCAGATGAAATTGGTATTGAATCTTCCCGGACGCAAAATATCAGTACCGCGCTGGTTGTAACCGGAAGAGTAAAGGGAAGCACTGCAGGTGTAGTGACACTTCGGGCATTTGGTCCGGATGATTACACGTATGGACCTCAGCAGATCATTACCACCCGGGGATATGCAGATAAGGATGGTCATTTCAGTACCCTTGTTCCGGTTTCATCACCCGGAGATTACCAGATAAGTCTGTCTGACAAAGGTGGATTCATCGGAGAATATCTCTTCTCAGTAATTGACGATAAGCAGGTCATTGACGTAACCCCGGAATCAACCCCGGCTCCTTTTATGACCCCTCTTTCAACACCGGTGGAAACGCTGATACCGCCAACAGAAACACCCCGGCCTGCTACCACAGCTACACCGGTGCCCTCCTCTCTAATCATTGGAGGCATTATCGGCGGATATTTATTGATGTCAGTAAAACAGAAAAAATAACTTTTTTTTATTGCTGCCTGATGTTTTTGAAATCAGATGTATCAGCTTCGATCCTTTTGATGAGTGTGAAAAAGATCGATACATATCAGAGCAAGAAGTACCAGAAATCCACCAATCAGGATCCCAGCCGTCAAATCAGGTATTCCAAAAATGTCAGGAGGAGTCGATGATGATACAGAAGATACCAGGGAAGATGCAGGAGGGGAGATCGGGTCAAGGGACAGGGAGGCATGATAAACCGGTTGAGGTGCTGAAAGGGGCATTTCCCCCATTTCACGTGCGATATCCCCATACCCGGCCTCCTCCGGGCTGTTTGCTATTGCAGCCATAATTCCCTTATCTTTTATTTCATCGAAAGCATCACTGGCAAACCGACCATGGTACTTCTGCAAAAGAACAGAGACGATACCTGCGGATAGGATAGTAAAACCAAAAAGTGAGGCATATTTAAGCAGCGTTTCCCTGATATCAGCCTCTTTCGGTGCAACAATAAAAACCTGCTTAGATTGTTTGTACTTTTTCACCTCTCGTCCTTTCACACTATAGGTGATCCGGGATACCTCAATCAATCCTGCTTCAAGGAGAGCATCGAGATGATACATGATTGTAGGTATTGGAAGGTGTAATGTGGCTGCTATTTCAGATGCAGTAATTTCCTGACCCTGAAAACAACTGAGGATCCCTCCGGCTGTACTGCTGGCAATTGCTCGTGCAACCGCTCGTGCATCCTCTTCATCAGGGGACATCACCCTGACCCCTGATGAAACTTCACCCGGATTTTCAGGCATGAAGGTGTGTTGATATCAAGACTCTTCCCGCTGTCAGCGCTTCATCAATCTTCCCGACATCAGGGCCGCCACCCTGCGCAAGGTTCGGCTTTCCGCCTCCTTTCCCTCCAAGAACACCGCATACTGCAGAGATAATATCTCCTGCTTTTAATGTGTCAACTCCACTTGCAACCACTGCCCGTGCAGTGTCACCTCCGGCAATCAAAAGTGCAATCCCCCCGGTTTCTGCAATACTTGATGCAATTTTTACCAGTTCTACAGAGGGGAGATCGAGCCGTTTTATCAGGACTGATTTTCCTGCTATCTCATCAGGAGTCAGGTTTTTCAGTTCCAATTCACTGACTTTCGCAGACAGACGCTCTATCTCTTTGCGCTGGTCCTTCCATTCACCAAAGAACCGCTGGGAAGTTGCAGGGAGCGCTTCAGTCTGGACAGAAAATGCATCTGCTGAAGTGGTCAGAAGATCCTCCATCCTGTGGAGATAGGAAACTGCAGCAAGACCGGCAGCAAATTCTATCCGCTCAATTCCATCCTGAATATGTTCAACTCTGATGATCTTTATGGTCCCTACATCCCCGGTATGTGCGCAGTGCGTACCAGCGCAGGCCTCAATATCTCCTGCAACTTTAACCACCCTGATTCGCGAGCCAGGAGGCACACCACCCTGGTACAGACAAAATCCATACTTCTGTTCAGCATCGGTCCGGTCTTCCCATGCGATTGAAGTTGGTGAGTTTACCATCACCAGGCGGTTTGCTGCGATTTCAATTTTCTTCAGTTCATCCGAGGTAATGTGTTTGTAATGCCGGAGATCCATCCGTGAACTCGTCTCTCCCTTCTGGGCTCCTGCCTGGTGAATGTGCGCCCCAAGAACTTCCTGTGCAGCATGAAGGAGAATATGGGTTGCAGTATGATGGCGCATCAGTGAAACCCTCCGTTCTTCATCGATAATTCCACGAATCGTGTCACCGACCTGAACATGACCACAGGAGATTTTATGGAGAATTGATTCACCAAGTTTGACCGTATCTTCAACCCGTACAGCAAGTCCGTCCGGGGTCAGGAAAAGACCGGTATCACCTGGCTGTCCCCCTCCTTCCGGATAATACAGAGTCTGATCAAGAACCACATACTGATTCTCAAGGACATCAAGCACTTTTGCCTCAAACTCCATAGAACCCGGTTTATCATAATAGAGTCTCCGGGTTTCAGGCAGATGAGAAAGCCGGTCCAGATAGTCAAAGAGTGGATTTTTCTCAGGCTGTCTGTCTGACTCAGAGTGCATATTAGCAATCTGCGAGTAAAAATCGTCAGGAAGATCTACCACAGCGCCCTGTGATGCTGCAAGATCCCGGACCATCTCAGGAGGAATCCCATGAGAATCATACAGAGTCACCATCTCAGTGAGTGGTATCTTCTGACACTTTTTCTTGTATGTCTGTGCAAGTCGTTCAACAGTTCTTGTGCCCCGATCCATCGTTGAGCGATACTTGTCAATCTCACGCTCAACTATTTCACTGACCACTTCAGGATCCTGTTCAAACCGATCAGGACCAATGATCTTCATCTGTCTGCTTACAAGGGAACTCAGGAAAGAATCTTCTATTCCAAGATCACGCATCATCCGCAGCGTTCGCCGTGTGACAAGCCTTGCAAGGTATCCGTCCTTCACATTTGACGGAACAATGCAGTCCCCAAGCATATATGACAAGCATCGGGTATGATCCACGATTGCATATACACTCTCAACCGGGGCGATCATCTTCTCAAGTTTATCTACCGGAATATTGATCTGGTCAGCCACCTTCTGCCTGAGCTCAAATATGCGCTGTCCGGAGATGTCCATAAGTCCTGCGAACTTTGCATTTTCACCAAGAATTCTGATAAAGTCAGGATCGTCCAGCCGGTGACCAAGTCCTGCCTCCTGCATAACATGACTGACCATTTCAGGAAATACTGCGTCATATATCGTCGGTGATCCTTTAGAAGCCCAGACTAAGCGCTCAAGACCATACCCGGTATCAACAATCCGAAGGGACATCGGATAATAGGGATTACCTTCAAGCATAACAGGTGGTTTTTCGGTCTTCTGTTTCCCAAGACTCATGAAAACAAGAGTTGCAACTTCCAGACCACCAATCAGAACTTCAACACTTGGGCCCGCATTCCCTCCCCCAATCCAGGGGTGTTCTTTATAGGTCACCCGGTTCATATCTGCACCGAGAGAGGAGAGAAACTGGTCACACAGTTCAACGGTCCTGTCTTTCCAGTATACCTCTTTTCCCTCTGAATTGAAGGCATGATGAGCCATCATCTCAAAGCAGGTAAGATGTCGGCCTGATCTTCCGACCGAATCAAGATCGTTGAGTCGTATACAGGGCTGAGAAATTGTAAGCGGATTTGCAGGTGGCGGAACCACGCCGCTGGTTACAAACGGCTGAAAGTCTGCAATCGATGCTATTGTTAAATAGATATCATCCCGCCATCTGGCTGCCACCGGGTAGCGCGATATTCGGGTGTGCCCTTCCTTCTCAAAAAATGAGAGATACGCTTCCCGCATCTCATCAACAGAATGAGGCCTGAAAAGCGGACTGCCGATGAACTGATATGGTTCACACGGAGCGTCGCCACATACAGTCCGGTCGGGATCCCGTGTCCAGAATGCCTTTCCACATGAGGTACAAATATTTCGGGTGAGTTCCTGTGACTTGAAATATTCGAGCTGATATTCTTCTTCCATCATAAGGGTCACACAATTTCATATATGTTTGACTGCTTTCTATAAGGGCTTATAAGTGGAAACCGGAATTTCCTCCATTCAGGAAGATGTGAGTTTGATGAAAACTACCCATAAAGTCTGTAACCATGACTCTTCAGATATGTCTTCCATTCCGGACAACTCCGTAAACCTCGTGGTAACATCGCCGCCATATCCTATGATTGAGATGTGGGATCATCAGTTTTGTGAAGTTCATGAAGACATAAATACTGCTTTAAAAAACTCTGATGGCCACACCGCCCATATGCTGATGCATGACCACCTCAATAAGACCTGGTTAGAAGTTGCAAGAATTCTGACCGACGGGGGGATTGCCTGCATAAATATCGGTGATGCAACACGCAAAATCGGATCTACCTTTTCACTTTACCCAAACCACTCATGCATCGTGCAGTATTTTATTACGCATGATTTTTCAATGCTCCCGATGATCATCTGGAGAAAACCATCAAACAAACCGAATAAATTCATGGGTTCAGGGATGCTGCCACCAAATGTCTATGTCACTCATGAGCATGAATTTATCCTGATATTCAGGAAAGGAGGTAACAGGAAATTTTCAACCAAAGAGAAAAACCTGCGATATCAGAGCGCATTCTTCTGGGAAGAGAGAAATATCTGGTTTTCAGATATCTGGACCGATCTGAAGGGAACCGGTCAGAACCTGAAATTAGATCTCGAAAAAGAAATTCGAAATAGGTCAGCAGCATTTCCATTCGAACTTCCTTTCCGTCTTATCCATATGTTTTCAATCCAGGGTGATACCATCGTGGATCCATTCCTTGGAACAGGAACAACCACTCTTGCTGCTCTTGCAGCAGGTCGAAATTCTATCGGGTTTGAATGTGATACCGGGTTATTTTCACTAATCCAAAAAAACATTGTAAGTTGCACAGAATTTTGTCAGAAATATGTACAAAAACGACTCATCAACCACGACGCATATATCAGGCAACGCATGCAGGAAGGAAAAACATCCCTGCACGTTTCAGAGGAATACGGATTTCCTGTGATTACCAGCCAGGAAGTAAAAATTCAGATTCCTTATGCAGATCAAATTACAGAAATCGGAGACGCGCTTTTTCAGGCAACCTATTTGTCAGATCAGAGGCAATTATGGAAAGCAGATATTCAGACAGAATTTTGAATCAAAGCGGTGCAATAGTATCCCGAATATCTTCATAAAACCAGTGATCAATGAGATCATATCTGCCGGTTGCACGAGCAATTTTTACTGCAAGAACATGTGCACAGGTCCTTTTGCGATGAAAATAATCGCCACAGGAACAGAAATCCTCTTCCACAACATACACACCGGTATCACCGGTAACCACAAAGAAGTCGCGATACCGGGCAACCCTGTCCTGATCAACGATATCGAGCGCCTTATTACCACGTGATTTATAAAAAAGGGAGATTTTTTTACGTATCTGGTCGTCAAGAGGAAAACCGGCCACCAAATCACCGATTGGATCACTCATAGGATGCCAGTAACAACCGGTGGATCATCGATAAATATCCAACCATTTCTCACCGCAAGAATGCGCATTGCCGGAGCTTCAAGGCCGTAATGGGTTGACTCAATAAGAGGTATGGATGCTGATCGTGCTACTGAATGTCGAAGCTCTGCAGAGAGAAATGCCTGCGCCCCTGCAGCCGCTGCTTCCCTGATTAGACCTGGATCAAATCCTGATCCACCAACAACCGCAAGCCGGCGGATTTCTCCAACCTGCCCCCAGATTCGGAGCGGGGTTCCCAGGTGACCTGCAATCAGTGCAGGAGTTAAGTGACAGTTTCCGACAACACCAAGTGAAAGAGGCTCAACAGAACCAAAGCCCAGGAGGCCGGCAAGGCAATGATTCACTCCGCCACTCGCATGATCATAGTTTGTATGCATAACATACACATTCATGTCAGCCCCAAGAATCATGCGAAGAAGCGCTGCATCCTGTCCTCTGATACTGGTGAGCGGATACCAGATCGGAGTATGGTGAGCTATGAGTAAATCTGCTCCGTGTGAAATAGCCTGCCTGACCACCTCCAACGTTACATCAAGACATGTACATATTGTTTCTATCTCAAGTTTTCCTTCAATAATTAACCCTATTTTTCCATTATCAAAAGGTTCTGCAAGATCCATTGGAGCGCAGTCCTCAAGATCGCGAATTATGTCATCCCTGAAGATCATATCATTCAGCCACTGAGTAGGTATATACTGATCGGGAAAATAAAAAGAGATATGGTACTAATCACCATGCAAAAATCTGCAGGCCTACATAAAAATTATGGAGTAATAATAAATTGCGGGCATTCTTTTTGTAGTTCTTCGCGCTGTTGAATCTTCTCGTTGATGAGCCGATCAATATCACTAAGCTTTTGAAGGAAACAGGTTTCTTCATCAGATGTTTCAAACGGAATACATCTGGGACTTACAATCTCTTTCAACCGGTTCAAAGCGTGAATCTGACGCGAGATTGAAATCCACTTGTCACATACATCTTGTTGAACACCCTGCGAAAGAGCTTTTCCTGCATCTGAAACCAGCATATCATACCAGGAAAAAAATGACTGGATATCCTCACAGAATTCTGAAGGTTCGAATGGTTTTTTAAGAAACCCTGCCACTTTATCCCCATATCTCAGTATCTCATCAGCCTGCAGGGTTTTTGCAGAAGCCATGATAATCGGAATTTTCCTCCCGCTCGGGGTATTTTTGATCAGATCAAGGGTGTCCCATCCATCAAAGGGATCCATCATGATGTCAAGAAGAATCAAATCAAAAGATTCGGTTTTAATCCGCATGATCCCATCTGCAGGATTATCTGTTGCAACGCAGCGAAAACCACAGAGTATAAGTGATTCGCACATAGCTTCGCGGAACACTGCTTCATCATCGATGACCAGAATATTTTTTATTTTGCCCATAGAAAATCCGGCTTCCTCCCTTTCAGGTATTTCTTTTTGATATGCGACATTTAAGTAATCATCTTTTTATCGCCATATTCAAACACGTTCATACACGTTCAAAAATTCTTCCTCACCGGTAATAATATCTCCTGAACATATAAAGACAGCAGCTCTAATCAGATGTGCAATCTGTATGTCATCGGAGGCTGTATCTCCCAATTTGATAATTTTTTCAGTAAGGATAAGTGCCTGATCATCTGCCCCTGACTCAAGTAATGCCATCGCCCGTGCTACATAAGGACCACAGGCTCCTGGTTTCAGCCGATGACCACGCACCGATGATACAAACCATTCAGGATGATATAATCGACGCCATTCAATAATATTCAGGAGTTGTCCAGCCTGCTGAAACACCATCGATTCGGGTGGCGCTTCAATAATTATATCATGAAGATACCTGACTGCCAGATCGAGATCGCCATCTTTTTTTAATACCTCCCTGATCGCTGCCCGAAAAGCTGCATGCAACGGAGGTGGATGTATGCAGCAGAGCGGAGGAGCAATCCGACTTGCCATCAGGTACCAGATGTCAGGTAGAAAACTCACAGAGTCTGGAGGTTTTGAAGAGGTAACTTCAGTTCTATCTACATGGGTATTTTCAGTCATGGATGGAAATTCAGGGTTAGACATATTCGCGGGCAGTATTTCTGGCGATGTATCCGGACATTATCGCCATAATCGGGATGATAAAATACCTTAAACCGATCTGACTCATGTATGCCGTCAGGTCATAGTTCATGAGAGGAAGAAGGATCAGGAGATCAATTATCCAGTTGATGAAAAGCCAGATGCATCCGATCAGAATCCCGGTCTTCAAAAAGGGATATCTCCTGATTTTAAAAAGATGAACCATCAGAACAGAGCCTACCAGTGCTCCGGTTATAATCATGATGCTTTTAAATAGATCTTGATCGACCAGAAGATCCCCTGCAGGGGAGTAAAATGGGATAGCTATCAGAAATGGAATAAGCCAGGAGAGAAACCCACACCAGATAATTCGAATCAATGCTCGCATGAATATCTATCCATTAGATAAATTGGATGTGTTAAAAAAATTTTCATTTAGCGGCATACCATTCATCCAGGTGCCCGACATTCCTAATGTATAATTGATCTGACCACTAAACAGAATATAGTATGGACAAAAGCATCGATGAGATCAACCGGAGAATACGTGACGGATCAGCCCGGGTGGTCACCGCCGATGAAATGCCGGGAATCGTCTGCGAACTTGGTGAGGAGGGAGCGCTCAAAGAAGTGGATGTGGTCACCACAGGGACCTTTGGTGCAATGTGCTCATCAGGAGCTTTTCTCAACTTCGGGCATGCAGAACCACCAATAAAAATGGAACGATTATGGCTCAATGATGTTGAGGCATACGGAGGTATTGCAGCTGTTGATACATACATCGGTGCGACAAATAAATCGGTAACCAGAGCAGAGAACTACGGAGGTGCTCATGTTATTGAAGATTTTGTCGCAGGAAAACCAATAGAGCTCAGAGCGCAGTCATCAGGTTCGGACTGCTATCCCCGCCGCAATATAACTACAGAAATACATCTTGACGACCTGAACCAGGCGATAATGGTCAACCCCCGTAATGCATATCAGCGATATGATGCTGCAACCAATACTTCCGAAGATGCACTCTTCACCTATATGGGAACCCTGCTCCCAAATTCAGGCAATGTAACCTTTTCCGGAGCAGGAACACTCAATCCACTCTGTAATGATCCTACACTCAGACTTATCGGCAGCGGTGTCCCTATCCTTCTTGGAGGAGCAGCAGGCATGATTGTCGGAGAAGGAACCCAACACTCATCTGCAGGGAACTTTGGGACTCTGATGACCACCGGGGACATGAATGAAATGTCCACCGATTTCCTCCGTGCAGCATACATGTACCGGTATGGCCCAACCCTCTATCTCGGAGTAGGGGTACCTCTCCCGGTCCTGGATATTGAAGTCGTCAGAAGAACTGCAGTCAGAGATGAAGATATTCCGGTAAGCATTAAAGACTATGGTGTCCCCTCCCGAAGCCGACCAGTGATTCGTCAGGTCACATATGCAGAACTCAAAAGCGGGAAAATTGAACTGAACGGGGAAGAAGTCAGAACCTCCTCTCTCTCCAGTTACCGGAATGCATTAAAGGTAGCCAGAACTCTCAAACAATGGGTTGAAGAAGGACAGATGACATTATGCCTTCCGACAAGACGACTGGACCCATCAAAACAGGTTAAACCAATGAGAGAGACCAGAAAGGTTGCACTGGTCCAGGAAATTATGCAACGAAAAGTTGTCACTATTAAAGAGGATGAGGAGATCCCAGAAGCTGCCAGAAAATTACTTCGGGGAGAGACCAATCACCTCCCGGTCCTGAATGAGCAAGGCAGACTTGTAGGTGTTGTAACCACCTTTGATGTTGCTAAGGCAGTTGCCCGCCCGGGCCGTCAGATCACCGTGAAGGATGTCATGACAAGAAATGTTATAACAACCCTTGCTGATGAACCCGTTGATATTGCTGCACAAAAACTGGATCATCACCGTATCAGTGCGTTGCCGGTAGTAGATGCCCAGAACCAGTGTATTGCAATTCTTCATGCAAGTGATCTTGGAAAACTCTTCAAATCAGGAGGAAGAGGATTATGAAACTTCTGGTCCGTCTGACACATGGAAGCAGACCGATTATTGCCGAGGTTGTAAGAGATACCGGAATACTGATAAATGTAGATCGGGCTCGATCAGATGCACACGAAGGCGAAGAAGCACTTGTTGATGTCCCTGATGACTCATGTAAACTGGTCAGTGATAAGATGCGAAGTCTTGGTGCAGAAGTGAGTGTGCTTGAAGAAGGGATTCGGCATGATCGTGATGAATGTGTGGACTGCGGTTCATGTATCAGTGTCTGTCCAAAAGAGGTGTTCTCATTTAATGAAGAATTCGTCCTTGAAGTTGCAACCCGGCAATGCATATTATGTGGAAGATGTATTCTTGCCTGTCCTCACCAGGCTCTCTCACTAAATGGGTAAGTAATGCCCATTCGGCACCATTTTGAGCTTCGTGAAACCATTGCAACCATCATTGCAGACAGGCAGGAAGATATTACCATTGCCTGCCAGGGAATGAAGATCGCCAGGCACGAAATTGAAAATTATATACGATATGACCCTTTTTTCAAGACGAGCTTTGACCCGCTCAAGGTAAATACCCTTAATCCTCTCATCACCCGGATGGCAGATGCATCAGCGATTGTTGGTGTCGGTCCCATGGCTGCAGTTGCCGGTGCTGTTGCCGGATATGCTCTGAGCAGAGTCATAGAGCAGGGATCGCGGTACTGTATTATTGATAATGGCGGAGATATTGCCCTGATTAATGACAGGGATGTTAAAATCGGGCTTTATGCAGGAGATTCACCACTTTCAGGAAAATATGCATTCCTCATAGGCCCGCGTGACGGTATGTATAGTGTCTGTACATCTTCAGCAACGGTTGGACACTCAATGTCACTTGGAGTTGCAGATAGTGTAACAGTCTTCGGACCTGATCCTGTGCTGGCGGATGCTGTTGCAACCTGGGTCTGCAATACCCTGACACTTACTGATCATTCATCGTTTTCAAAAATTCCAGACAATATTGATGGTATTTTCGCAGTAATTGATGACCGGAGTCTGATATGGGGAGATGTACCACCGATAATACCCGCGCAGGTAGATGAAAACCTGATTACAGCCGGAGATAATGCTTCAATCAGGAATCAATATAAACGCTGAATTATTATGTAGATCAAACCTGAGGATTGACAGAGCATCGTCAGACATTTACCGTTTCATAGCATATCGGGTATCATGTCAGAAGAAAGCAATCAGATCCAACCGCTTACCATCACTCTTGATTATCTGGAACTTCCCCTGCGCTGCACATATGCCGGAGGAAACCGTTCGCCCTCGATACGGATTTCCAATCTCAACTCAGAATCATTGGCAGTGATGGTCTTTAATCCGTTCATTAAATCCTGCTGCTCATTCACCCCGTGGATAATCTGGAATATTCCACCAGTAACCAGAATACCAGAAGGAATCCCACCAGGTAGCAATGTGACAAGCCCGATTGCCGCAGTACAGGGAATAAATGACTATGGAGAAGTCGGATATCATGGTCCTGAACCTCCGGCTGGAGAGATTCAGAGATATCAGTTCAGAGTCTATGGTCTTGACTCCATGCTCGACCTTCCAGGGGGAAAGACAAAAGATGACCTGTTGTCAGTACTGAGAGAACATACTATTCAGTATGGAGAGACGGTTGCAATCTGCAGATAATATATCAGGCAGAACCTTTCTCGTTGAACAATTCTGTGTGCGGTGGATAAGATAGAAGATGTGAATCTATCGCCTGCTGACCTGCAGAATCGTTCATTTTTGTTCGTGTCGGACAATTCCAGAAAGGATACGGACAAAACCGGCCGTTGATCTCTTCTGAACATACCGCCTTTCCATGGATAAACCACAGATAGAGACAATGGGGTCTGTTTTTATTAGAATGCTGATGACAACATTCAGAGCTTTTTTCATCAGACATTAGCCAAGTACAATTTTTACATGAGAGAATATACCTTTTTTCTCTTTCACTACAAAAATGACCCAAATAATTATCTATTAAAAAGATGAAACCTGATTTTTTAATCAAAAAATAGATTGCGCGGATTTTTTCCTGAAACTAACCAGATAAATATCCAAGGGCATCCTATACTTTGAGAAACATCTCAAGGTCCTCAAGAAGGCCCTGCAGATCCTCCTCATGCTCAACTTCCTGTGAAATTATCGTTAAGATCATGTTGTAAGTAATGGGATCTTTATCCTTGACTATAGCCATCAGTTTATTGTATGTCTCAATAGCACATTGCTCTCCTTTAATATTCTGCTCCAGAATCCTCTTTACAAAGGGATCATCAGGAACATCATAACCACAATTTGTGAGTGAATACCATTCTTTAGGCTCAAGAACCGGGGTGCCACCGAGCTGGACTATCCGTAGAGCAATCATATCCGCATGTGCAAGTTCTTCAGTTGCGTGCTGAACCAGTTCTGCGATTACAGCATCTTTTGTCGGGCCTTTCACAACTTTTGATCCAATCCAGTACTGATAATATGCAAGCCATTCATCACTGAGTGCCTTATTCAAAAGTCGTATTAGTTCATCGACATCCATGTCAACGATCATTCGTCCTTTTGTTCCCATGATCTACCAGATTGTACTCATTTTATTATAAGAGTTGGGATCCGAAATAAAATAATGATTTTTCAGAGTGCAGAGGTCACCAAAATTCCTGAAATTATTTATACTAACCTATGATGCGATTAATTCAGACATCTTTTATGAAGGTTATGACCCCTTCATTTCCACTGGAGCGCAGAAATCACATAGAAATATGGCATAAAGATACTCAATCAGAAGATTAAACCCATAATCAAACCATAACACTCAAATATAGGGGTTATCAGACAGAGCAGGCACAATAATGGTAATCATCCTAAGCCGCACCACCCGGGGTCTGGGATATACATGAAACTCACTCTTCCGAAAAGCTCATTATCTCACCAGCCAGAATTACCTCCAGTGAACAAAAGATGCAGATAACACCAGTATTAATAGTGATCCTGATCACTCTTACAGGATGCATGGCTTCAGCAGATATCCCGATTGAAGGAATGAAGCAATACTCATATCAATATATCATCAATAATACTGCTGACTATCCGGATTATGTATTTCTGACAAGCAGTGAGATATGGCAGTTCACGATGCCTACCCTTGTGGTAAATGGAACATTTGGCGGCGGCTATAAATTAGATGGCTTTATTCTTCACGCAATTGCCAGAGAGGATTTAGATCAGGCAGTGATGGATCAATTGCATGATGCAAAAAATGAAAATCCGGATCTCACAGATTACTTTGAAAAAGCCCCAATAAAAACTTCAGAAGCACTCCTGCCGGTGGCAGTCACAATAGATGATCAGATACCAGTTTCAAATATATCAGTTATATTAAGCATCAATGATATCGGAGAGACCGACCTCAATATCACGAAGGAAAAAACAATATTTGGATTTGAAAATGGTACTTCTGATGAAGCTCCATATATAGAGGAGACTGAGAGCGAACTTGTTGATCAGGTAGGAAATTTCCAGATGGAAGCCTTCCAGTTATCATAACCACATGATTCGTAATCAGGAAATTATTCTCCTTATCTTCTGGTTTTTTCTTCTCCCATCTCTTTCCCTTCTAATAATTCTATCTATTCTTCTCAGGCGGCATAGGTGATTAGTCTTCTACCCGCTTTAGTAAGCGCCCTGACCCTGACAATAATTGCTGAATTTTTTATTTTTTTGCTCATGATCCGGACAGACTGGCGATATCTCCTCTGCTATTCAATTCTTATCAACAGTTTCACCAACCCTCTTCTCAATTACCTTTATATCTTTCATATCTCAAATCTGCCCATTTTGGAAATTTTGGTAACCATCGTTGAGTCAATCCTGCTGCAACTACTCACGAGAGTAAACCTTCGATATGCAATTCTTTGTTCCATCTGCGCGAACAGTACATCTCTTCTGGTGGGGATAGGAATAAGGGAGATATTCCTTACCTTAAGTTAGTGAAGGAAATTTACCTGAAATTTAATTATTGAACGTATTTTTTTAATTAACGTGCAATAAATTATATTTTTAAAAAAGTCGCAGTAAGCATTTATGTAGTACTGATAGCCAGTATTAGGTAAATTATATATAGAACTACATTACAACAATTATGGTGAGCACGTATGATTAATTCCGCAGATGAAGAAGACCGGCAGGAACCCCTGGAGAATCAGGGTGAAGGAAGAGAACTAATCCCTGAGGAATCACCCCCACAGGAGGAAAAGTCTCCCCAGGAGATCCTGCAGGCCGAGTATGATGAACTTCATAATCGCTATCTGCGGCTCGCAGCAGATTTTGAAAACTTTAGAAAGAGAAGCGCAAAAGATATGGAGTTTAGAACTACTTCTGCAATTGAACGATTTGCAAAAGACATGTTAGAGGTTGCAGACAGTCTTGACCGGGCCCTCACTGCCGAGGGAGGTAGTCATGAAGGGATGAACCAAATCAAAAAACTTCTCGAAAATGTTCTCGAACGACAAGGAATCTCACCATATGATTCCATCGGGGGAGCATTTGACCCTGCGCAGCATGAAGCTATTGCTTATGTCCCTTCTGATAAGGATGAAGGAACTATTTGTGACGAGGTCTGCCGGGGATATTGCCTGAACAGCAAAGTCATCAGACCAGCAAAAGTTACGGTATCGAGTGGAACACAACCACAATAACACAGGAGTAAAAAATTATGGCAAGTGAAAAAATTCTTGGTATTGACCTTGGAACAACCAACTCATGTATGTCAATTATGGAAGGCGGCAAAGCTGTCGTTATTCCAAACGCTGAAGGAGGTCGCACAACTCCGTCAGTAGTAGCTTTCACAAAAGACGGTGAGCGGCTCGTCGGGAGCCTTGCAAAGCGTCAGTCTATAACCAATCATCAAAACACGGTTATTTCCGTCAAGAGGAACATGGGGACCGACAAGAAGTACAATCTTGCCGGAAAATCATTTAGTCCTCAGGAAATATCAGCAATGATCCTTCAGAAACTGAAGGCAGATGCTGAGGCATATCTTGGTGAAGAACTCAAAAAGGCAGTCATTACTGTACCCGCATACTTTAATGATTCTCAACGTCAGGCAACCAAAGATGCAGGAACCATCGCCGGGCTTGAGGTTCTGCGTATTATAAATGAACCTACTGCAAGTGCACTTGCATATGGTATTGACAAGGAAGAGGATAAGACCGTCTTAGTATACGACCTTGGTGGCGGAACCTTTGATGTCTCTATCCTGACCCTTGGTGACGGTGTATTTGAAGTGAAAGCCACCGCAGGAAACAATCACCTTGGTGGAGATGACTTTGATAAACTGGTTACAGACTTCCTTGTTGAGGAATTTAAAAAGAAGGAAGGTATCGATCTCACCAAGGATCCAATGGCAATGCAGCGCCTGAGAGACGCAGCAGAAAATGCAAAGATTGAGCTCTCCCAAAAACAGAAGACCAACGTAAACCTACCATACATCACCACTGATTCATCCGGCCCTAAGTTCCTTGACATTGATCTGACCAGATCCAAGTTTGAACAACTGATTGGCAATCTTGTTGAGGCTACGATCGGTCCGGTCAAACAGGCACTTTCAGATTCAGGTATGACCCCCGCAGATATCGATCATGTTCTCCTTGTCGGAGGATCAACCCGTGTTCCTTTAGTGCAACAGAAAGTAAAAGATATTCTGGGCAAAGACCCTGACAAGGGTATCAATCCTGATGAATGTGTAGCAGTCGGTGCTGCAATACAGGGAGGTGTTCTAGGTGGAGAGACAAGCGATATCGTTCTCCTTGATGTTGCCCCGCTGACACTTTCAATAGAAACACTTGGAGGCATTGCAACTCCAATCATCGAGCGAAATACTACCATTCCAACCAAGAAGAGTCAGATATTCTCAACTGCAGCAGATAACCAGACCTCTGTTGAGATTCATGTCGTCCAGGGAGAGAGGAAACTTGCAGCTGATAACTTCACTCTTGGCAAATTCATGCTCACCGGGATACCACCTGCACCCAGGGGAATCCCTCAGATTGAAGTGACCTTTGACATCGATGCAAACGGTATCATCCACGTATCCGCAAAAGATCTCGGAACCGGAAACGAACAGGCAATAACCATCAAAGGAAGCAAAAAGCTCTCAGATGATGAGATCGAGCGGATGGTTGAAGATGCCAAGAAGTACGAAGAAGAAGACTCTAAAAAGAAGGAAGAGATAGAGATCCGAAACAGTGCAGACATGGCAATCTTCTCTGCTGAAAAACTTCTTAAAGAGTCAGAAGATAAGGTCGATGAAGAGGACAAGACCAAGGTCCGCGAGCAGATCGATGCAGTGAAAAAAGCACTCGAAGGAACGGACTCTGAACAGATCAAGAAAGCAATGGAAGATCTGACCGAGGCCGTATACGCGGTAACCACTAAAATTTATCAGAAAGTTCAGCAGGAACAGGCAGCGAAGGAGCAGGAAGGAGGAGGAGCGGGAGCTTCTGAGTCCGGTCCCTCTGATGACAACGTGGTCGATGCAGACTTCACCGAGAAGAAGGAGTGATTCTGAATCATGGTTGCGGGCGATTATTATGACAGACTCGGCGTATCCCGTACAGCCGATGACAAGGAACTTAAGAAGGCCTACCGCAACCTTGCCCGCAAATATCACCCAGATGTAAACAAGGATCCCGGGTCTGAGGAGAAATTCAAGGAGATTAACGAGGCATATAGTGTACTTTCAGATGCCCAGAAGCGGGCTCAGTATGACCAGCTTGGGCATGAAAATTTCACAAATGCTTCAAAAGGATCCTATGGCGGCGGAGGATACAGCGGAGGTTTCAATGCTGACTTCTCAGGATTTGGTGATATCTTTGACTTTGCCAGTGACATCTTTGGAGGGTTTGGAGGCGGCAGACAACGCGGACCCCGCCGTGGTGATGATCTGCTCATGCGCATGGATGTCACACTCAAAGACGCCGTTTTCGGGCTCGATAAAGAAATCGATGTGATGCATGCAGAAGCGTGTCAGACTTGTGATGGTTCAGGGAGTGAAAACAAGAAACTGAAAAATTGCCCAAAATGTGGAGGGACCGGACAGATTCGTCAGCAAACCCAGACACCTTTCGGCAATTTTGTCAGGCAGGCAGCATGCGATCATTGTCATGGCAAAGGGAAAATTGCTGAAAAACCCTGCCATACCTGCCATGGAACCGGTCATTCAAAAGTTCGCAGAAAGATATCAGTGCATATTCCGGCAGGAGTAGACACAGGAATGCGTCTGCGTATGGAAGGATACGGAGATGCAGGAGATCACGGGGCACAGAATGGTGATCTCTACATCGAAATTCATGTCCGGCCGGATTCTCGTTTCCAGCGGGAGGGAGATAATCTTGGAACCAAAGTCCAGATATCACCTGCCCAGGCCACGCTTGGAACTATCGTTGAGATAGTAACCATTGATGACCGGAAACTTGAGGTAAAAGTTCCTGCAGGTACCCAGGGTGGCAAGCGGCTCCGCGTATCAGGTGAAGGGGTACGACGAAGGGGAAGATATGGCGATCTCCTGGTTCTGGTGGAGGTAATTATTCCAAAGAGTGTTCATGGAGAAATGAAGGAACTCTACGAAAAGTTACTCGAACTCGAAGGACATAAAGAGAAAGGGAAATCCGATGGCGAGAAAAAAGGATTCTTTGAGTCAATTCTCGGCGGATAATAATTTCATTGGGCAATGAATCCCACTCTTTTTTTCTATGCAACAATTCATCTTTTATGCCTCTTTGAAAGATATTCAGGATTTAATGAAAACCCTTAATTGTATTTAAGCGAAAGATGATCTATGGGCAGCCTTCTCATTGTTGACGATGCAGCTTACATGAGACGCCTCGTTGGCATCATGGCAAAGAAAGGAGGGCATGAAATTGCAGGTGAAGCAGAAACCGGTCAAAGGGCTATTGATCTTTACAAAGATCTCCGTCCGGATCTGGTTATACTGGATATCCTGATGCCTGATATGAATGGTCTTGAAGTTTTGAAACGGATTAAAGAAATAAATAAAAATGCAAGAATCATAATGTGCACTGCATCAGAACAGGCAGCATTTGTCCAGGAAGCCCTTGAATCGGGTGCAGCAGGATATATTGTAAAGCCTTTTACTCAGGATGTACTGAACGAGAAGATATCAGCTGCTCTGCAAACTTAAAACTAATAATCATCCCCAACTCTACCTATATCCTTATTCTTTTCGCATTCCAATAAGTAGGCAGTGAAACTTATTTTTGAGTTCTGGGGAGAGCATCCTCACCTCCCTCGTGCTGAACTTTCCTGTCTTGGAACAGTAACTGATTACCGTGTGCAGGTTGCTGTTGCTGATATCCCTGATCCAGAGAAATTATCACGTCTTGCATATACCCACCGCGTGATGAAATACCTAGGTGAATGTCAGGCAGATGAAGAATCGTTTACAAGGCTTCTAACTGATCTCTCTCTCACCGCAAGTAAGCCATTTTGTGGGAGGGTAAAAAAAATGGAAGGGCACCAGATGACCACCTCTTCCACCCACATAGAACGAATAATCGGCGCCCATATTCATGGAACAGTATCGGTTTCAGCCCCGGAAATTGTTTACCGTGCAATCGTTTCAGAAGGACGGATTTTTTTTGGTGAGGTTATCTGGGAGATAGACCGGGGCCCGTATCACGAACGAAAACCAGGAAACCGGGAATTTTTTCATCCCGGTGTTATGATGCCCCGGATGATTCGCGCCCTAGTAAACCTTTCGCATGCAATGCCCGGCGAGACGGTTCTCGATCCCTTTTGCGGCACGGGGGGAACACTTATTGAAGCGGATCTTCTTGGATGCAGGGCAATTGGAACAGATGCTGATCCATGTATGATACATGGAACCCGTCTGAATCTTCAAAATGCCAGCGTTGCAACCGCGGATGTCAGATTTCTCCCTTTTCCTGACAACTCAGTCGATCATATTGTATCTGATCTCCCCTACGGACAATCGGTATTTATCATCGGATCCGGACTTGATGACCTGTATCATAAAGCTCTTTTTGAGATGCGCAGAGTATCCAGACCAGGACTTCGGCAGGTGATCGTGACTCATCGTGATATACGCCCTCTTGTTTCAGAGTTTTTCTCAATCCAGGAATATTTCGAGCAGAGAGTTCACAAAAGTCTTACACGAAGAATTCTCGTTCTGAAACACAAATGACCGGCTGGTAATATACATATAAGGTGGATTATATCCAAAAGGAATACTAGGAATACCGCACGATAGCACTAAAATTATGGCATTTACGTTTTTTTTCAGAGATACACAGACATTACGGCTGGCAATTGAACATTTTCATCCGTATATCCAAAGCAGATCGAAAATAACAATCTGGAGCGCAGGGTGTGCCATGGGGCAGGAACCTTACACCTTTGCGATTCTCCTCAGGGAGATGATTGGACCCCACCTCTATCGAAATGTAAAGATATATGCAACAGATATTGATCAATACAATCAGTACGGGAAAATTATCACCGAGGGAAAATATCCTGCAAAAGATTTGGAGCGAATTCCGGAGGATATATTTACCAGGTACTTTTCCCCCCACCCTGATGAACCCGGTTACTGCCTGATTTCAGAGGAGATACGACATGCAGTGGAATTTAAAAAGCATGATCTGCTCACCTTTGAAGCAATTCGATCAGGTATTCATCTGATCATCTGTAAAAATGTACTTCTACACTTCACCGCTGAAGAGAGGCTGAAGGTCTGGCAGATGTTTTGGGATGCACTGGAAGACGGGGGATTCATGCTCCATGAACATACCCAGAAACTCCCTGGTGAAATGAATGAGAGATTTGATCCTATTGTAATGAACGCACAGATATTTCGGAAAAAGTGAATCAGATGATAGTTCGAAACCTTACCGGGCAGAGCACTGAATATACATCAAATGTCTATCATGTTATGGGTGAATATCTCCAGCTTCGCGACATTACCACATTGGTTGATGTTGGAAGGGATCAGACTGTTCTTGGAGAACTCAGGACAATCCGCACCGGTATTGGGAAAAAACCTGTTGATCAAATTTTTCTGACGCATTCTCACTTTGATCATGCCCAGCTTCTAAAAGAGATCCTCGAAAGATATCCGGTACCAGTGTATGCTCATCCCGAAAGCCGGATTCCAGGTATCATCCCCATCCGGGACAATCAGAAGCTCAGGATTGGTGATCGGGATTGTGAAGCCATCTGGGCCGGCGTTCATAGCGAAGATTCGATCTGCTACTTTGTACATGATGAAGGGATTCTGTTTTGTGGAGATGTACCAATGAGAATATATACCAATGATGGAATCTATAGTCACGATTTCTTACCTGCATTTGAAAAAATATGCTCATATGAGGTGAAAACAATCTATCCTGGCCATGGCGATCCAATTGAGGGGAACGTCAGGCACCTGCTTGAAGAGTCATTTAAAAATCTGAAGGAGAGTACTTTTGTCTGATTACCTTCATCAGATACAGAGAATAAAAATATTGACAAAATATTATAATACCATGATAATTATCTGCCAAAACAAAACCAGTTTAAAGGTGAATGCATTTGATTGTGCGTAATCTGACCGAAGGATCTCCAATCTATACAGCAAATGCGTATCTCTGCACCATTGATACCTCCCTGCAGAAAAATGATTTGGGAGATTCCAGGGATAAATGGTGCGGGATTCTTATCGACACCGGTTGTGATCCGAGAATCGTCGATGAATTAAAAAAAATAGAACGCGAGATTCTGCACCAACCAGTCTGCGATGTTATCTTAACACACAGCCATTATGATCATACCCGGATGCATAGCATTATCAGGGAAACATGGCAGGTGAGAACCTTTGCTTACTCTGCATATATAGATGGAATAGATCAGGTGATCAAAGGAGGCGAGCGGATAATAATCAATGGATCCGTCTTTGAATTTATTCATGTCCCGGGCCACAGCACCGACTCTCTATGTGTATACTGCCCAAAAGAAGAAATTCTCTTCTCCGGTGATTCCCCCCTGACTATCTGGGGAACTGAAGGCACCTATGAACTCCCCTTTGTCAGGGCATTTGAAACTCTCGTGAACCTGAAAATATCTAAAATATATCCAGGTCATGGAGAACCGATAACCAGAGAATGTAACCAGGTGCTGGATCAATCGCTGAGAAACCTGAGAAAAAGCAGGATTCTCTCATAAAAGAGACTGATCTTTTTTCAAACCACCCACATACATTTTCGGTGAGATATACCTGGGTTAATCCCATAAAAGTCGATTCAATTTTTCACGTTAAGAGAGGGGAGCAATTTTTGTGTATAGAGAACCTTATATGTACCCGCAAATTAAAAAATTGATACCATGAACCTCCAGATAATGAACCGATCCATAAAAAATCACCTTATTTTCATCTGAATTATGAAGACACTTATTCTTGGAGGCGGTCTTGCAGGAGTAACCCTTGCCCGCCTTCTCTTTGAAAAAGGGGATGATGTTCAGGTTATCGAACGGGAATCGCGTATTGGTGGCCTGTGCAGATCTATCAGTATTGACGGATTTACCTTTGACATTGGCGGGTCGCATAT
>Ga0351924_1052_pt1 | contig 24341 bp, 15 predicted proteins | sample BONcelHT113001D8_FD_206872 | JGI IMG/M metagenome (GOLD analysis project Ga0351924, IMG submission 206872) | Enriched cells from coal bed in the Powder River Basin, Montana, United States - BONCAT cells T11 rep2 HSBNCT.T11.300.1.D8 ... | reverse complement strand
TGGTAGCCAGATCGATAGCCCGCCCTATCCTGGCAGTAACTGCAATGGCAGATCGGTTTGCAGAAGGGGAGATCTCAACGGATCTTATCGTTGCTCAGGAGGATGAGATCGGATCACTGGCGAAATCGTTTAAACGCCTTGGTGAGAGCCTGAAAGGGAAAGAGGAGGCCTCTGCTTCAATAGCACGGGGTGATTTCAACATCGAGATTCCGCTTTCTTCAGAGAGAGATATTCTGGGGCAGGCAATGATTCAGATGAAGGAGGCGATCACCGGTCTGGTCACTTCGGCTGAAGAGATAGCAATGGCAGCAGAAGCAGGAGACCTCACGCAGAGGAGCAATCCGGACCAGTTCCAGGGAGAGTATCGGACGATCATCACCGGTCTGAATAACACCCTTGATTCAATAGTCACGCCGGTGACCGAGGCGATGCGGCTAGCCGGGTCGTATGCGAAGGGTGATTATACTGATCGGATGAGTGAACAGATCTCCGTAAAAGGGGATTTTATAGGATTCAAAGAAGCCCTGAACCAGATTGGCATCCAGGGAAGCAGTGCAATTGGCGGGGTGAAGCGTGAAATCGAGAGCCTCAGCGCCGGGATGGAGGAGACTAACGCCAGTGTTGAGGAAGTATCCAGTACTACAACCATGCTTTCTCAGGGTGCATCCTCTGTTAGTACTCTTGCAGAGCGTAGTGGCCAGAGTATACAGCAGAGCCTGACCGCGATGGAAGATCTCTCAAATACGGTAAGTGCAGTTGCAACTAAGGCAGAACAGGCCTCTGCTATGGCGAAAGAGACCGTTGATCTCTCTGAGCATGGGGTGACTCTTGCCGGGAAAGCAGAGAAGGGAATGGAAGGTATCATGCATTCGGTTAATGAGACCAGTGGTATCATCACTGACATAACCAGCCAGATGGAAGAGATTGGAAAGATCGTGGATGTTATATCAGGGATTGCAGATCAGACCGGACTTCTTGCCCTCAATGCAGCAATCGAAGCAGCACGGGCCGGGGATGCCGGACTCGGGTTTGCGGTTGTTGCCGATGAGGTTAAAGCCCTTGCCCTCGAATCCCAGAAATCTGCAGAAAACATCGCGACGATCATCGGAAACCTGCAGAAAAAGTCAGCGCAGGTATCTGAATCCATGAAGACTTCTGCCACCGAGGTAAAAGCAGGAAACGTTGCAGTCAGCGAGACCCTCTCAGTCTTCAATCAGATTGTACAGGCAATCAATGTTGTTCACGATAATATGACCGAAGTGGCCGGAGCTACCGAAGAGCAGGCGGCAGCTGTCGAAGAGATCACCGCAAGCGTATCAGAGGTCGGCAGTCTGGTTCAACAGACCGCAAAAGAGGCGATTGATTCTGAAGCTGCAACAGAGGAGGTTGCCGCCTCAATTGATCAGATCACCAAAGCAATATCTGATGCCTCCGCATCGATTCAGAATATTTCCGGTGAGATGGGGAAATTTACGGTATCGTGAGGATGAATCACGGGAATATCCATAATCAAAAAAGAGATAGGGCCGGAAATTGACGTTGATGTACCGGGAGCCAGGGGGGCCTCGTTTCTCACCTCTTTTTTTGATCTTCTAACTGGACTGGAGAGATTACATCGGTATCCTGACGTATTATGGACAGATCAGAACCCCCTGTATATGCCCTATCTGCTTCCTTCTGATATAAGAAAACCCACCAACCCCCAAATTTCTCTAACTAATCTGTTTCAGCCATCCGGTTGCACCATAGGATACTACTATTTCAGATTATTGGAACGGCAGACTCGCCCTCCTAATCCAAACCCCCTTATACCAAAACCGAAAAAATATCTGTTTAACCGCTCATATAAGAGCACATGTTTGATCAGTTCCCGACAGCATTTTTAAGGGACCCTCAAGAGTCATATGATCTCGTGATCGGCCAGTGGTTCAAGGGGTTTTTAAAAAGTAAAGAGTCTGAGGAGCTCGAAGAGGAGGAATTAGAATATGCTGAGAAGATCCTCTATGACCTGACCGGGTTTATGCTCTATTACCAGGACTGTACGCCGTCCGAATGGAACGCTGACCGGATAAGGCAATGCTATCTGACCGATTTTCCGCGAAGTCTCTTCCGGGATGATGAGTATATCTATTTTGCTCCCGAAGTGCTCACCTGGTTCTTCCAATACCTTGAGAACACTCAGCTCCTTCCCGGAGCTTTGGATATCGTATGCCTTGTCGATGAGAACCGATATGAATTCTATGAAGAGATGGATGACGTTGATAATTACAGCATGAGGAAAGGGGTCCTCATAACTGCAGATGAGGAGGGGATTGACACCAGTGATGAATATGCCGTATTAGAATGCTTTAAAGATATCGGTAACCGGGAGTTGGACGGATTCGACCCTGATGTGATACAATCGCTCTATTTTATCCTTTCTTCATGGGTCCTCCCTTTTTCTGATTCACGATACACCACTCAGATAGGGTCTGTTCCAAGCGAAGAGATGACAGAGAACATCACTATCCTGGCAGGATTTTTGATCCAGAAGAATCTGGATCCCTGTGCATGGCAGGCATCAGACGTAGTTCAGATTCTTACTGAAGACCTCAACGAATATCCGATGGGACCGGTGAGGAGGAAATTCTTCATACCCGTTCTTCATACATTTTTTTCATTCCTTGCTGGCGAAGGTCTTCACCCCAATGCCCGTGAGATCGCGGATGCTATCCTCCCCCTTCAGGACATGTTTGTATCTGATTCATCGTCAGATATGCTCGGACTCTCCGCAGAAATAATTCATAAACGCCTGGTTCGCTCCGGGGTGGATATTGTCGATGAATCTGCAATTGATGCTTATGTGATAGCTCATCGGGATGAGATCATCCAGGATCTGTTATTGTCTGAAAACCCGGAGTTGATTGCGGCATTGACAAAATCGGGTTTAAATGAAGAGAACACGAAGACTCATGCTGATAAAAAACCCAGTCAGATCGCCAGTATTCCAAAAGACCGGCGGAAACGGTATGAAGAGATCATCACCCTGACAAACCGATTCTGCCACGAGCGGCTTGATGACGAGTATACCCTGATATGTCAGAAAATTGCTGCCCGGCTGATACGCAAAAGAGATTGCCAGATGCTCCGGGGGAAAAGTTCTATCTGGGCTGCCGGAATTGTGTACGCCGCCGGACAGATCAATTTCCTGTTTGATGCGTCGTTCGAACCATACCAGTCTGCCGATGATATCTGCCTTTTCTTTGAAACCAAGAAGAGTACAACCTCACAAAAGGCAACAACGATCCGCACTATCATTGATATGAAACACTGGGATCCCGAGTTTTCGACCTCAAAAATGATGGATTCAAATCCATTTGATAAAATCCGGATGACAAAAGACGGATTTTTTATATGACTGTGGGTGCTTTCAACATCCGGGAGATCTGAACTGATAGTATGAAAAAAACAAGCCATAATTCAGGTAATTCTGACTTTGCTTCCCTTCTTGAGGAGGCAAATCAACATTATCGCGATGAAAATTATCACAAAACACTACGGTGCTGCAATCAGGCTGAAAAAATTAAGCCAAAGGATGAGATGATCATGATGATACGAGCAAGAACGTTGATCCACCTGAGAAGATTTGGTGATGTACGTCTGCTCCTTCAAAAGATCATACACCTGCATCCGCAAAACGATGAGGCCCGGGTTCACCTGGCCGATATTTTATATGCCACTGAGAATTATGATCAGGCTCTCACCTTGTACAAACAGGCGATCGATCTGAATCCAGGTAATTATCAGGCCTTGATGAATGCAGGAAGTGCATATTTTGAAACTGGAAAATATGGAGAATCCATCCTCATGTATACGCGTGCACTGGAACTTGATGCTCTTCCTGCTGAGCAGATATGGTACAATATTGCAAATGCCTATAAGAAGTTAGGGCTTATCGATCAGGCCCTGAGTGCATATGATAAAGCAGTATCAGGAGATTCGAAGACTGTAACCGCTGCCTTTTACAATAGAGCACGGTTATTCCTGGTGAATGATAGAAACGAGGAGGCGTGTGATTCTTTTCGAGAAGTTCTCGCAAGAGAGCCATTGATGGCTGAGGCGTGGGATGGTCTTTCTGTCTCCCTCAGTGAAATGGGCAGATATGAAGAAGCAATAGAGGCCAGCCGTCGGAGTATTGATATCAACCCGGAAGATTCTGAAACCTGGTATAACCAAGGGGTCACCTGTGGAAATGCCGGGAACCATGAGGATGCAATTAATGCATATGACCGGGTATTAGAGATGGATCCTTATGATCTCAGAGCAATAATAAATAAAGCTTCAGAACTCCTGAAATTAGGGAAGATACCAGAAGCTATCGAAGTATATGAAGAAGGTCTTATGTATTATCCGGAGAGCCCGGAGATTCTTCATTGCTTAAAAATTATGGGGGAGAAATACCAATAACTCCCCGGTTTTTAGATCTTTCATGTATTATTCGGGTGATATTTGCACCGTAGACAAACAGCCCCTTCTTTTTGGAACATGTCCTATCTGCAAAGAACCGATCAAAAAAGAACCCCCGCAACGTGTCTATCAAACACTTCAAAATATCTGCAAGAATTTAAGAAATATCATCGAGGATGATTCCGTGGTGTTTCCTTAAGTATTCTCTGATTTTTATCGACTCAAGCCAACCCTGATCTACCTGCCTGATGATCTGATCGATTTTTAGAATCTGCTCTTTTATCTGTTCATAATGAGCGGGTTCATCAATTTCACACATTCCGTTGATGATGGTAAGTGGATTTCGGATCTGATCATTGAGTGCAGCAAACTGGTGCATATTTTTCTCAATCTGTTCAAGTGCAGAAGCTTCCCTCTGTTTTGCTTCCTCTCTCTCAGTAAGATCGATGATAAACGCTATATACATGTCATCCGGAAGACTGACTGCACTGAGAAGAATGGGAATGTCTGTATCATCCTTTCGTTGCATTTTTGTCTCAAATGAACTATATCCTGTCCGGATTAGTGAGAGAAAGCGTTCTTTAAGTAAGGATTTGTTCTCATCCGGATAAAGACTTTCAATTCCCATGGACATCAGATCATCCCGCGAGTATCCAAGCATTGAGCAGGTCATCGGATTTACGTCAGCAATCTGACCGGCTCTATCGGCAACCAGAATACCATGAGGTGAAAATTCACAATATCTTCGGTATTTCTCCTGAGATTTTGAGAGTTGCTGCATTATCCGTTCATAATCGGTTAGGGTTTTTGCAAGTTTGAGATTGCTATAACTCAGCTTTGAGATGAGCCTGGCAAACCTCTTGTAAAAATCTATTACCTTATCAACCATCTCCCTGTTCCACCTGGGAACCCGGTCAAGGGCTGCAAGATATGCCTCGATATCAAACCCGTATTTTTGAGCCTGGTTTCTGAATACCTCCCGGTCCACCACATCATCGGTGAAAAAGAACTGTCCGAGGAAGAGATTGCCGACATGACGAACTCCTATCATGATCGGGGTTGCAATATCCCAGAGGTTGTTTTTGCATTTATATGCCCTGACTTCTCCAGGCTTAATATTTGTGGATAATGAAAGGTCACTTTCAAGGCAGTTTTTTGCTGTCTGCGGATGAACCCGGTGAAACCTGGTGCAGATGTCCTGCCATCCGGTAGCAACAAGGATTTTTCCTTTCAGATCAACGATAGCAACTCCAATTCCGCTTAGGGCATAAAAGTCATCCATTATCCTTTGGATTTCTTCGCAATCGATAATATTGGAGAGTTCTTCATCGGTGATGTCACAATCCGGCGTGAGTATATGGTCAAGTTTCAGATTCAGAAGTTTTTTGCTTTCTTCAAGTTCGGCTGTTTTTGCAAGCAGTTCATCACAATTTGCACGTAATTCTTCTTCAGTAGCAGAGATTTGCTCATATGCTGCCTGAAGATCCAGATGGGCGATTTGAAACTTCCTTTCATTCTCTTTCTGCTTGGTGATGTCCTTTACTGCAGAGAACCGGATTGTGTCATTCCCTGATCTGATGTTGGTTGCCTTTACCCTTAGTTTGAGAATTTTCCCATCCTTTGTAATTCCATCTGTTTCATAGATATCCTCCTGATTATTCTCAGATAGTCGTTCGCTGACATATTCCCGATATTCTGGAGAGACAAGGGAAAGCACCGAGGTTGCTTTCAATTCCTGCTCTGAATACCCAAAGATCTTTACCGCACTGCTATTAACTTCATAGATCTTCCCCTCGGCATGCATAAACAGGGCCTCATCGGTTGCATCTGCTATCTGGCGAAGTCGCATCTCACTTTCTTTTAACGCCTCATCTGTCAGTTTTCTTGAGGTAATATCGGTATGTATTCCAATAATTATTTCAGGATCTCCTTCCTCATCCCGCCTGATCACTCGTGATCTCCCTTCCACCCACATCCAGGAGCCATTGTGATGTTTTATTCGATATTCTGAAGAAAAGGTATTTTCATTTTTAAGAGAAGATACTCTATCTCTGGTTAGGCGAAGATTGTCATCAGGATGAATACGTGTGGGCCAGATATCAGTGGTTGATTGGAGCGTACCTGGTGGATATCCGTGCATAGAATAAAATGCCGGAGAAAAGATGACTTTATCCGTTTTTACGTTTATCTCATATATCCCCTGTTTTCCTGCTTCCTCTGCCAGGAGGAGACGTTCACGTTCAGTCTGCAGGAGTGTTTCCTGAGTTCGTTTTTTATCGGTTATGTCATGCGTTGTGAAAAAAACGGCATCCACGATTCCATTCACATCATATACCGGAGAATAGTGAAATTCAAACCAATATTCTATTCCATCTTTAAGGATATATTGTAGTTCGGTCTGAATTTTTTCCCCGGCAAGAGCCATATTAAAATGAGATAGAAAGGATAATTTGTCTTCTTCTCTGACATATGCCAAAATAGAGTCATCAATTGACATGGTTCTATTGAAAATATTAATAGATCCCTGTGCTGCAGATGCATTAAAGGCCTGAATTTTATAGGTTTTATCGATAAGTACAAATGAACAGTAGGTATTATCAAAAATAGCCTGAAGGTTTCTTTTGCTTTTACATAGTTCTTCTCGAATTTTCTTTCGATGGGTATTATCAATGCATGAGATCAGTACTCTGGATAATGGCTGCACAACTCCTGCTACAACTGATACATGAACAATTACCTGAAGAATATTTCCTTTAGATGTTTTAATTGGAATTTCTCCCTGAAATTCCAATCTCCCTTCTGCTAGTGCTATGAAGAGTTCGCGTATGGTTTGTATAGATTCAGGGATAAATATTGATGATTTAGAAAAGAAATTCGAAACCTCGCTCTGATCAAGTTCGAGTAACCGCAAAAATTCAGAATTGTATTCGACATTTTTTATCAATTTTTGACATGAAAAAACTGCTTCCGGGTGGGCCCTAAAATAATTATTGAAATCGGATACTCCTGTTTTTCTCAATTTTTCTACATATGAATAAAATTGTGAAAAATTATCTTCTACTATTGCTATCGGTGCTGACTGAAATAAATTCCTGTATCGGGCAGCAATCTCGATGATCTCTGAACATTCGTAAATGATCCCATCGATATACTCAGGATTGCCTGCCTGATTAAAAATTACTCTCCCTTGTTCATGTGCATGGATAATAGCCCTGTCTTTTTTTATGATTTTATATTGGATGTTATATTCATTGCCGGTTTTGATAGATTCTGATATGATTGGTTCAATATTGTGGATATCATCTGAATGGATGATTGAATAAAATGGAATATTGTGATGAGAAGTAATTTCCTTGAGCGAATATCCGGTTAGTTTCTCCAGATTATCATTAAAGAATTCATGAACCTTTGTCCTGATATTGTATCGAAATACAATACCTGGAATATTGTGTGTTATTGAACGTAGCATTTCTTCGCTATCAATGGTTTTTTGTTGAAATAGTTTCTTTTCTGTGATATCTTCAGCAATAATTGCAATTTTTCGGTCATTGAGTGAGAGAGAAAGGCCAATTATTGATATTGCGTACCACAATTTTTTACCCAGATATTCATATGGAATCTCGGTGCGGTAGACTTTTTCAAAAGAAAATTTCGTCAGTCCGTCCAGAATTTCGGGGCCGGAGAAGAGGTCAAGGGATAAAATTTCCAGTTTTTCTCCGATTACATGCATGTCTTCAAGTCTTAAAAATTCTTTTGCTTTTTTATTGATGTATTGAATCGAAAGGGAAGTGTCTAAAATGACTATCAGATCAGAGCTGATGTCTATGAGGCTGAAGACCGGTATTGATTCGATAAGATGATATTTCTTAGATGTTCCTACAACAATTTTCCTGACCTTTCCAAGGACTTCGAGAACATCAAGGTTTCTGGCTGCCGTGTGAGGATCTAACTGTGTAAGAGCGGCAATCTCTTTAATTTTTAGAGACCGGCCTTTCTGGGCAAGGATAGATAAGATTTTTGCATGGGTCTCATTCATGATTCTATTACTATTATACTGGCCGATTCTCACTATATATTTCTATGCATTTGTGCGCAGAAGTGCTTACGTTTATAGGAGAATGGACCTCAATATATTCTATGGTACAAAAACCCATCTTTTTCCTGAAAACCAATAAATTTCCCTCTATTATGGAGGAATGGTAATTATGCCATTAAATATCCTTGCAACTGATGCCACTTCATTAATGAATATTATCGATGCAACTCCTGCATCTATTCAGATAATAAGTTCTGACGGGGTTTTTCTTGATTGTAATGCGGCAACGTATAGCATGTTTCGTGCCCGGAGTACTGAAGATATTATTGGCAAACCTCCATCCATCTTATCTCCTGAGAAACAAAGTAACGGGACCGATTCAAATGAAGGTGCTGCCTACCATATAAAAAAGGCATTTTCCGGAGAGGCGGTTACCTTTGAATGGGAGCATCAGCGATTCGATGGGACGGTGTTTCCCTGTCAGGTGACGCTTCAGATCATTGAATATGCAGAAAAGAACTGCCTGATGGCGACGATGGTAGATATTTCAAATATTGTAGATCTTCGAAAAAAGACTGAATTAATAATTGAAAATTCTCCAAACCCTATAATTGCTCTTGACCCAGACTTGAGTATCCAATCTGCCAATCAGGCTTTTGCAGATCTGACTGATATACCCCGTGAAGGCCTTACGAAGATGAAATTAACTGAATTTAATACTCAAAATCGTGTAGGGAGATCACTTGCAGAGGGTATTGAAACAAAAAGTCAGGTGAGCGGCGTACTTGATGCAGTCTTTGCTCGTTGTACAAAGCACATGCAATATTATTATTCACCGATTTTTAATGATGACAACGAATTGATTTCCATTATCGCCTATTATATTGATAAAACTGCAGAAAATAAAGCCGTCAACGATATTATTTCACTCACTGAGAAATCACAGGCAGGATGTCTGGATGCCAGACTTGACCCTGCACCATACTCCGGAGAACTCAAACTTCTTATGGAAGGAATCAATGGGACTTTGGATAGCATTATCGGGCCATTGAATGTTGCAGCCGAGTATGTGGACCGCATTGGAAAAGGAGATCTTCCTCCCCGGATAACTGAAGAATACAAGGGTGATTTTAATGAAATTAAGAATAATCTGAATAATTGTATTAACAGCCTTACCCGGCTGCTCAGCGATACCTCAAAGATGTACCAGGAACATAAGGCCGGGGATATCGATACATCAATTGATCTCAGTCCGTACCAGGGATTTTATCGGGACATTACTTCCGGGTATAATGATGCAATCAGCTTGCATGTTAATAGTGTCCTGAAGATCCTCGCCATCCTTACCGCTTATTCTGAGGGTGATTTTAATCCGGTGCTTGAGAAGATGCCAGGAAAACAGGTTTTGGCAAATGAAAAGATGGACCAGCTCAGGAGCAATATCCTTGCCCTTGTTCAGGATTGTAATCTGCTGACACAAGCTGCAGTTGAAGGTCGTCTTGATGTTCGGGTTAATGCAGGAAAACACCAGGGCGATTACCGGAAGATTGTTGAAGGGATTAATAGTACACTTGATGCAGTCATCGGACCCCTTCGGGATGCCGGTGCAGTTCTGGAACGAATGGCATTAAATGATCATACCAAGGGAATGGATGAGGCTGCATACCTGGGTGATTTCGTAGCTTTTGCTGCCAGTATTAATGCAGTCCGGGAGCGGGTAAACCATATTGCTGATTCAATTGTTCAAATAAGTGAAGGCGATCTTTCAGATCTTGATACATACCGGAAGATTGGACGGCGATCAGAACAGGACCGGTTAGTTCCAGGATTAATTAAAGTATTTGAGAATCTACAGGCTTTGACAAATGATACAAATCTGTTGGTTAATTCAGCGGCAGTGGGAAATTTGGATATACGGGCAGATGCATTAAAGCATGAAGGCGAGTTTCGAAAGATTATCGAGGGTATTAATGCTACGATTGATTCTATTGCTAACAAAGTTGCCTGGTTTGAATCTATTCTTGATGCCATTCCGTTTCCGGTTTCTGTTACCGACCTGAATATGAACTGGACATTCCTCAATCCTGTAACTGCAAAGATGGCAAATGTTGACCGGAAACAGGCTATAGGCACCCAGTGCAGCCGGTGGAATGCCAATATCTGCCAGACAAAGGACTGTGGTATTGAATGTCTCAGGGCAGGAAAGAAGGAATCCTTCTTTGAACAGGACGGAGGATTTTTCAAGGTAGATATCAGTTATGTGAAAGATGCTGCAGGGAAAGATATCGGCCATGTGGAGGTAATTCAGGATATTACTGCCATTAAGAAGGTTGAAAAATACCTTGATGAATCCGTTTACAATATCACCATTTGTCTGGGTCAGTTTGCAAAGGGTAAAACTGATTTTGATGTTCAGGTTCCTGAGTCTGATCAATATACCAAAGAGGTCAGGGAAAAGATAGTAACGTTAACTAACAATCTGCATCTGGCACGCGATTCAGTTAAAAACCTGGTGATTCAGGCGAATGGTCTGGCCCAGGCGGCAATACGGGGAGATCTAAAACACCGTGCCGATGCAACTCAGGTGGCCGGCGACTTTGCAGAAGTAGTACATGGAGTCAATAAAACACTTGAAACGGTAGGTATACCCCTGAATACAGCGGCAAAGTGGATCGAGGATGTTGCATATGGCCGGAATGTTGAGGATATTACTGATGAGTATCCTGGGGATTATGCGGTTATTAAAAATAATATCAATAAATCAAACCGTGTCCTGAAGGATCTGGTAGCAGAGACTGAGCGCCTTTCAAAAGGTGCAACTGCAGGGGATCTGCAGATCAGAGGAGACCTCTCCCGGTATACCGGTGCATGGAAAGGTATTGTTGGCGGAATAAACGAAACCCTTGATTCCGTTGTTACTCCGGTCCAGGAAGCGATTCGTGTTTCTGGGTTGTATGCAAAATCAGACTTTACCGCTCGGTTTGATCCGTCAATGCATGTTGCCGGTGACTGGGTCGGGTTTAAGTCAGCACTGGATGATATCGGGATTCAGATCTGCAACGCCATTGGAGCAATTAATAAGCAGATACTTGAGTTAGCCTCAAATGCTGAAGAAGCAACTGCAAGTGTTCAGGAAGTTTCAGCCGGTGCACAGCAGATTGCTAAAAATGCAGGAAGTGTCAGTGTCAATGCAGAGCAGGGAGATGACGGAGTTACCCAGGTTCTCAAAGCAATGGAAGATCTTACTATTACTGTTGGCGAAGTCTCACAGCGGGCAGAAAAGGTATCAGGATCAGCTACCCTGGCAAATGAGTTCTCAAAAGAGGGAATAGATCTAGCGAAGAAGTCCGAGTCTGCCATGAACGGGATCACCAAGTCCACCACTGAGGTTGACCAGATTGTAAAAGAGATAAATCAGCAGATGGAAGAGATCGGAAAGATTGTCAGATTGATCACCGATATCTCAAATCAGACCAACCTTCTTGCCCTGAACGCTGCAATAGAAGCTGCCAGGGCCGGGGAAGCAGGACGAGGGTTTGCGGTCGTTGCAGCGGAAGTCAAATCCCTTGCCCAGGACTCTCGTGCATCTGCAGAAAATATTGCTGATATGATTTCGAATCTGCAGGCCAAGGCAAAGAAGGCAAATGATGCCATCATCACTGCCGGTTCCGCGGTTAAAGATGGGAACCAATCTCTTGTAGAGACTATGGGAGCATTTTCAAAGATTGCGGATTCTGTCGAGGATATCACGAAAAATGCGATGGATATGGCTTCTTCATCAGAAGAGCAGGCTGCATCGGTTGAAGAGATCACTGCCAGTGTCAATGAGGTCTCTCTCCTTCTCCAGGGAACCTCACGGGAAGCCGGGGATGCAGCAGCGGCAACAGAAGAGGCATCGGCATCTATTGAGCAGATCGGCAGGGTTGTCGCTAATGTGAGTGGGATTGCAGATGTCATATCCAGAGAGATGACGAAATTTAAAATTTAAGTGGCCTTATGGTAGATAGGACCGAAAATCATCTTTTTTAGATGGATGTCCGGTATGTTGATGATGAAACATTGCTCCTCAATATTGGGAAACAGGCATGAAACGCTTCGCGGTTTACATCAGAAACCATGATAATTGAACGGTTAATCTTTATGCTAAGTTAATATATCTTAAGTTATTATCATAGGGAATATAATAGAACGTAGTGGGGATTTCAACGTCAATGTTGCACCAGGTGCTGAACAGGGTATGGTGGTGGGTACGCTAGTTATTCTTAACTCATAACCTCCATTACAGAACAGAATAAAACAATGAACGGATAACAAAGATGATATACTGTCACATCAAAACCCAGTAGATATTATTGATTTTGCAATCCTCACTCTGGATTTAAATAATGGAACATTATATGGATTCAACACTTATTGCAATTTAATTTTTTGCTGATGCAAATTCTGCATCAGAATATCCTCGAAATCCGAGAAATTCTAATTTTGAGATGATTGAGAGATTAAATGATTTGGCTATGATCAGCTCGATCTTTTTTCTGGTATCCAGATCAGCTTCCCCATTAAGATACATAATGAGAATATTTGTATCGATAAGGAATCGGTTCACATTCTCTCCCACTCATCGCGAAGATCTTTCCCAATATCAACTGCTGATTTACCCTTAAATGCCTGTTTTAATGAACCAAAAAATGGGGACGGGTCCCAGGAGGGTGTAGACGTTTGATCTTCCAACCCAATAAAAAAAGCAGATTTTTCCTTCCATACATCAATAGGGATCATTACATCGGTGATGTTTCCTTCATCATTGTAAACAAATTTAAGTTGCATGTTATCTCACTTTTAATATTAGGATATGTAGGTAGATAAATAAGTGGCTGCTCATCCCTTGGATATAACCTACCGTTCTCGACTGATAGTCTTTTCTATAGTTAGAACAATGATTTAACCTATCTACGGGCTGAAAATGTAAGAAAATACTACTGAAGTGATGCATCTATCAGCCAATGAGGAAGAAGCAGGTGCAATGACGGTATCTGTTATCCTTATTGTCTTTACCGATAAAGCCTGTTCAGTTAGGCGAATAAACACCAATGATGTATCGAATGCGGTGTATAATTTCCGAATTATCTTTAATGTTCGTTTTTAAAACTATTAGACGTTTTACAGAACGAATGCGCTAGTTATTCAAGCAGTAAAACCACCCAGTATCGGCAGGTACTGAACCCTACCTAACACCGTCATTCTATTTACTGATATAATCCTAATACATATGATATAATACGCTATATGATCCCTCTTTCGAGTTTGTCTCTCGTATGATAACACCGTTGCATTGATCTTCCCCTTCTGATATGCACCCCGTTTATGTATTTGAGCGGGAATTGTTCATTATTATGAAGAATGGAACAATGATAGTATAATGATGTTCATGTAGTGAACACGAATGTAGGTTCATTTTTTCAGCACTGCCGAATAATGGATATTTTCATACATAAACCAAAGCGACATCTGAAGTATAACCCACGTTTGAGTAGATAATGATTTCAGTTCTCTATATAGATGACTCTCCTGGACTGATCAGAGAGATGAAACAGTTCCTTGAGAGGTCAGGGAATTTTTCGGTTGATGGTGCGGGGTCAGGGACTAATGTGCTCAGCCATTATCCCTTCTCTGGTTACGATATCATCATTGCCGCACATGAACTGGGTGAGATGAACGGAAATGAAATTACCAGAATAATCCGGGGATATAGCCAGACAATTCCTTTTATCCTGATTACCAATACTCCAGTTTCGCACCTGAAAGATGAAGATGCCCTAGCAGGTCCAGATTATATCATTCAACGCCAGGGATCGTTGTTTCGATTCTATGACGATCTCTCGTTAAAAATCTCGCGTTTGGTAAAACGAAAACAGCGGGAGAGAAAAATAAGAGATCGCAGGTTAGCATTAAAAATAGATGCAAATCCATTTCAGGAAGGAAACCTGGTGATTACAAGCGAAGGAAAGATCCTCTATGGTGGGTATGAGATTGCTTTAGTGCTCGCAATTTCAATTGATGACCTAAGAAAAAATGGATTATTTACTTACATGGATGAGAAGGAGAGGTCTCAATTTCTCTTCGCTCTGGAAAAATCAAGAGAAGCTCCAATAAAAAAATTCGAATTTGAACTCATCGGAACAGATGTACATATACGATCTATGATGAGCATGGAAGTTTGGTTGAATCAGGATGAAATAAATGGAGATATTTTTGTATTCAGGGAAATCTCTGAGGTCACCCGGTTGAAAAATGCAGCTCGGACGCTGCAGAAAATAGATCAGATCTGCAATATTCTCCTGAGCACCATGAACGGAGTGAGTTGGATAATAAATACTGTTTCTATGACCTACACGTTCGTAAGTTCGTCCTGTTATCAATTTTTGGGTTACCCGGCCCAAGATCTCGCTCTACGGGATATCAACAGAGCAGATATCATTATCACATCCCGGCCAATATCAGATATAATCTGGGAACGGGCAATAATCCAGCTTTCTATTGATAATCCCCCAGGTTTGTTCTCCGACCGGTTGACACTCATTCATCGTAATGGGATATCAATCATGACAGAGGTTACATCAGAGTTTTTTACAAGCGAGGAAATGGACGTGCTCATGGTAAGGGGGTTTACCCGTGAGATAGATGATGTAATATCTATCAATTCTGAACGTAATCTTTCAGATTCACATCTCATACTACGAGGAAAGATTGGCTTATTCCTCGATGCTATTTATGATACCATATCTTCTTTGAAATCTGAATCTGAAGATATAAATCATTCAAATTTGTTAGAAAAGGTTGATCTCCTCAGGTTTGCACTTCGTCATCACGCTACCTGGGATTGGGCTGCTACTCAAAAAATAGATCTACATGTATCAGATCTCTCTGGTAAAATTTTCTGAACACGGTACCATCCTCTGGTTGAGTAATGGCCGAAACGATAACTGAACATGATGGCCTTAAAAATCCCTCCAGTTCTATAGGTTAAGTAATACTCTCAAGTATTGCCGGACCTGCTGGTCATTCTTGATCTCAATAAAATTATGGACGAATTGAAAAATGTTTATGATGCAATATACTCACGATTCTTTTTTAAAAACCCCAATGGTGGCCCATTGGGGGCCCCAGACGAGACAGATGAATAAGAGTTTTTCATACAAAATGAAGATGTTTTTCTTAAACCTGCTCAATCGTAGGCGAATTTTATTAGTATAGCCTTAACAACTGATGTTGAGATTGAAGTAACATCAGGATTACCAAAATTTTCTATAGTACCCAAGCAAAAAAACGTATTTTTCTCTTTGACTTTGATCATTTGACCCCTAATTTATACAAGGTTTGCAATATAAATCCGGCAAACAAACCGTTATTGCATATTTTCATCGGTATATATCGATTTTTTCTATTTGGGTGGTGGGAGATACTTTTTGTCCGGATCAAATCCTGCCAAAGGAGTGCCATATATGACATTATCCGAATGGGCATCTGTGGATCCGGACTGGACTGATACTCAATTAGCAGATAGAGAATGATTGAGCGATTTCCCCATTTTACCTGCCATATGATGTCTTCTTCTCTTTCTCTGAGATCATCGGTGACATACCTTCCATTGCACCGCGTAAGCGAACTCAGGTCACAAACCTCAGCCAGTTCTACGAGAAGAATCCACGATTGAGATATGCAACCAGTCTAGGATGACTAAAAAGTCGTTTGTAGGGATGAGTCTGTTGAGATTTCTGACATCCAGTTGGAAAAAAAGAAATTTTTCGTATATTATTGAATCCCAAGTTCCCGGGATACCCGCTTAACCTCGTCCTGACTCAGTACCCCGGTTTTTCCCAGTTCTTCAATTTCAGATTTAGCGTCTTCAACCGAAATCCTGTTTTTGGTGAGGAGTTTTTGAAGGGAGAGTATTATCCCCTCTGCCCTTCCTTCCATCTTTCCTTCTATCTTTCCCTCCATCTTTCCTTCTATCTTTCCCTCAATTTTTCCTTCTATCTTTCCCTCAATTTTTCCTTCTTTCTTTCCTTCTGCTTTGTATTCAGCAATCCATCGGTTCACTTTTTCTGCTAACATGGTCTCTCCTTTAAATGGATTTGGAAATGATTGTTTTGTATGTCCCGGCATGATGCTATACTCAAATACCAGGCTGAATTCTCTTCGCAGTTCATCGTACTCCTTTTTTTGTGACATCCAAGCATTCAGACTCTCTCCCAATGCGAATAATTCCTGACTGCTTGATGATTGTTCGAGTCCAAATAAGCATGCTGCGAGGTTTTTCTCGAGATCTTTTTCCTGGACCCGGATCCGCTGTTCATCAAGTACAATGAATGGAACTGATGGCATCATCTGATAAATTCCTTGTGGTACAGGTCCGATAATTTCTCTGATATCAGATGGAATCTTCCATGGTTCATCTCCATTATATAGTACCAGAGGGAAGATTGCCGGGAGTGGCCTGTTTGGGGAGATACTTTTTGTCCGGATCAAATCCTGCCAAAGGAGCGCCATATATGACATTATCCGAATGGGCATCTGTGGATCCGGACTGGACTGAAACTCAATTAGCAGATAGAGAATGATTGAGCGATTTCCCCATTTTACTTGCCATATGATGTCTTCTTCTCTTTCTCTAAGATCATCGGTGACATAACTTCCATTGCACCGCGTAAGCGAACTCAGGTCACAAACCTCAGCCAGTTCTTTGTGAAGGAATCCACGAATGAGATCTGCAACCATTTCAGGATGACTGAAAAGTCGTTTGTAGGGATGGTCATGATCAGGCATGGTGTTCCATTCAATCTGCCAAAAGCCTTCCGACTGGATGGCAGAGTCTTTGTATCTAGTATGGGGAGAGGGTAATAATAGAATTATCCATCGCCTTACCCTCAATTTGTATGTCAGTGATATGCCAAGGTGCTGGAATGTGCTGAATTTCCTGGTATCTGCGTGAATATGTTTTTAACTCTCATCCCTGAAAAGATGTAATGGGGGGCCATCAGACTATCATGATACCGGATCATCAAACGTCTTCCCTGCAGAATACCAGTACCTGACGTGTGCGGTCCATTCAACCGGGTCAATAGAGATAACCTGGAATTTTACATATCCGTCATTACATCTTGCAACGATGGTATGGCCGGGCAGCAGCGGAGGAATCCGGGGTGATAGATCCCATCCGGCTGGAACTTCACGCACTGATGAGAGGGCGACTTTTCCCATATCTTTTGTCTGAGTGGCATAAGATGCAGAATCCAGGTGGGTATTTCTCCACCACAGGTAATCACTGTCACGAGGGTAATCAGGATGTGTTGCTCCGTCCGGCTGCCAGCTGATGAGTTCACCGTCATATGTCGGATATTCCCCTGTTATTCCTTCTGAAAAGTCAAACCCTGAATGGGTGATCGTTGCCTCGCGATACCCGGAGGGAGTGGTCACCACCGGTCCGGGTGTATGAGTGCTTGTTGGAATGATAGTAGTAACGGTTGTAGCAACGGTAGTAGTTACAGTGGGTGCAGCAGTTGTAGGGACAGAGGGAGTCACCGTCGTCAGGGTAACTGGCGGGACGGGGGTAGGAATCGGGGTGGCGCCTGATGTTGGAACTGGCGGGATTATTGCTCCACCAGGCGAGAGCATATATGTTCCTCCAACAACTGCCCCGTATATCGCTCCATTTCGAACCGCTATGGCTGTCGGTGTGTCAAGGTTTTGTATGATCGGCGTGACGGTTCCAAATGGGTCAATCTCTGCGATGGTATCACCATAACTTACGTAGATGGTATCTCCTTCGATAGCCATGCCTTTTATCGGTTTTTCGACATTTGCCAGTGATGCACGGTTTTTATCCGTAGTGATGCGGTAAATAATCTGGCCATTGTCATCAGTATAAAAGATATCTCCACCGTTTGATACAACCAGATGCTTTGGATTTTTCACACCGGATGGCATCGATGATATTGATCCTGAAGGAGTTATCATATGGATTTGACCGTCATACCCTCCGGCGACATAGAGGATCCCGTTTCCATCTATGCCCATGCCCTGGGGACTCCAGATTCCTGACGCGATCACTCGTTTTGTCCCGTCCGGTGATATTTTCTGGATAGTGCCGTCAAATGCTCCGACATACAGGTTTCCGGATGCATCAAAAACCGGGGACCGTGGTTTGTCTATATCTGATGCATATATGCTCTGAACTCCGCCTGATGTTACTTTTATGACCGTTCCATTTGTATAATCGGTGATAAATATATCGCCGGTTTTGTCTACCGTGAACGTAACCCGCAGATCTGTTATTTTTCCCACAAGAGGAGCCGCGGTTGGTTGTGGTAATATCCCGGTTAATGCTCCGGTTACCCCCGGCGTTGGTATGGCGGTCTGAACTACAACTGGCGTTGGTGAAGGGGTACTAGTACTCGCTGTCGGGATTACACAGAAGAAGTCGAAATCTGCAGGAATCTGAGTATTGCCGGCTGCATGAAACGCAAGTAGTCCGATCTTCAGGTCTTTGAAATTGACATTGGAATATTCATTAACCTGGTTCCATGTCGCTCCATCAGCACTCCAGTATCCGGTATAGGTGTTGTCCTTTTTACTAATTGAGAGAAATACGGTCTTTTGGCTACTATCTACTTCATAGCTGACAACATTGCCGTTTTCTTCTTTAAACATCTGAATCTGATCGCCGCTGTTCCACAGACGGGTTAATCTGATGTAATTATTATCATCCTGATATATCACAAGCCCGGCCTGCTGATAATTGAGTGTTGGTGCAATAGTAACTCTGGTGATCAGCTCAAAATCTCCTGGTGGAGCAGATCGGAGAAGTATATTTTCATTATCATTCCATCCGGCATAGAGATCTCCCTGTTGGATGGTTATCCGTAAATTACCTGGATTTTCGGTCAGACTCCAATGAGTAGGATCTTCCCGTACAAAGGTCCACAGCGGATCAAGAGAGGAATCAGTGAAATGATCGCACCAGTCTGATGATGCATATGAGAGGAGATCAGAAGTATCCTGAGTATCTGCAACCACAAATGAGCAAAAACCGATACAGCAGATGGTTAGATACAATAATACGATCTTCAACGTTTTCATTTTTTCCACCCAGGACCCAATACCCCTTATTCGTTATGAGATTATTTATATTTGTTGATTCAACAGAGCGTTGAGCAGTACAATTCGGGTGATATCGTGGGTACTATCATATGATTATCTTTTTTGGTGATTCCCATGTACTCCCCGGATATTTTCCCGATGGTGATTTCCGGAGTTGAAATTTTCACTGTTGCGATGATTTTTCTCTGTTCCTGTTTGCAGACACCGGGAGTCATCTCCCTGCTGATACCCTTTGAGATGGGAATTTCCAGTCCGATCTGATTTCTCAATTCCAGCTCCCCCGGATTGGAGCAGAACAAAAAATAGGATTATGAATGAAGTTATCAGGCAAATGCCAATAACTCCCAATGTTTTATCTTTCATTATCGTCGTTCAGATGTTCTTATTACTTCTATACTGCATACCGGTTCCATCTCGTGGAGGTGTCTGGTTGTTTATGCAGTCTTCCTGGGGGCAATCCGGATTGGGGCAATCACCATATATCCCTATTCCGGTACCGGTTCCATGTTGCATCATCTGTGTGTTTCCACCCTGACCTGCTGCACTCGCAGGCAGGATCATAGCAAGGGCGATAAGGCCCAGAATTACTACTATGGTTATTCCTTTCATGATTATTCCTCAAGCCCACATGAATGTGTGAGATATACCATCATATATCGCAAAGACGTATAAAGACCCAGAATGGGATCGGTTCCCCCCCTAAACCAAATGGTTACATGGGGTCTGGAAGTATTTTGAGGATGAGATCATCGCCTTTAGTCTCTCGCAATATCTGTAATTATTACCACTGGTTTCATAATTACTCTGGAAACTTTTTATTCATTTATTCTGTTAAAACTTCTGAATCACAAAAATCGAAACGTTGGCATAGCCTTATTGCCTTTCCCGGTATGATTATTCTGTATGTGCTATATGCCGGTAAAAATTTTGATGCTTGCATTCCTAATTACCGTAGTTGGGGGAGTATCTCTCGTATCTGCTGCGGATGCGGATGCGGATGAGGAAATTCCGGGTTTCATAACTAGTGATAGTATAAACCTCTCATTACCACAACCAACCGATTATTCTCTCAGTTCTTCTGAAATCGCAGATCTTCTTTTTATGCGGGAAGAAGAACAGATGGCACATGATCTGTATATGGTCTGGTCTGGTATGTACTCGCGCCCGATATTTGGAAACATTGCCCAGGCTGAGCAAACTCATGTAAATTCAGTGCAGCTTCTCATAGACAGATACAATCTTTCATCTGAAATGAGTGGTAATCTCTCATCCGGCTATCACAATCCGGATATTCAGGCTTTATCTGAAACTCTATTAGCTCAGGGGAATGTGTCGTTGACCGATGCCCTGAAAGCAGGGGTAATGATTGAAGAGGTTGATATTTCTGATCTGAACAAGGCGATTGCCAATACTACCAGGGCAGATATCATCTTTGTGTATACAAACCTGAGGAAGGGATCTGAGAGCCATTTAAAAGCATTTAATTCACAATTATCCTAAATTTTTTTGATTCGGTTTAAATCATCATTTTTTGAGAATACATTCGTTTACTTTTCATTATGTCGTGTATTGATCTCTCTCTTCAATCAGCACTGGTTCAGAAGCGGTTTGTATCTGTGGAAAAGCTCATATTTCACCATAAATTCGAAATACTCTATAATCTCATACCCCTGTATGAGGTTAAGCAGATTAGAAGAAATCGAAGAAGCATGATTGGGTTATCTCACGTTCTGGTCTGTGGCATACGTCAATCGTTATTACCATTGTACGCTGATCTCACCAAATACCGCCCTGATACGTGGGAAAGAACATGATAATCTCCCCCTCGATTCTGTATGTCCCGTTTTTCAGATACTAACCTATATTCGTCTTCTCAAAGAACATTACGTATGGACTCCTCACCTTTTTCTCAAACTTCACTTCAGACTCCCCCGATACAGATCGCGGTCATTGGTGCATCTGATGCAACCGAATCAGAACGGTATGATGCAGAACGTGTAGGCTCTCTTCTTGCTCACCATCATGTCGTTCTTCTCTCTGGTGGGAAAGGTGGGGTAATGGAGGCTTCCTGCAAAGGAGCCAGAGATGTCGGAGGTCTTACCATTGGCATTGTCCCAGAAACCCAGGGAAATCCTTACCTCTCAGTAATCATTAAAACCCGGATGAATCATGCAAGGAATGTTATTCTCGTCGGTTCAGCAGATGCGGTTATTGCCATTGGCGGGGGGTTTGGAACCCTCTCAGAGATTGCGTTTGCTCTCAAGACCGGCACTCCGGTATTTGGTATACATACCTGGGATATTGAAGGAGTGCACCCGTGTAGTTCACCAGATGAGGCTGTCCGCCTCGCTATTGAAAGAATTGCTACTCTATGATTATGGTTTTTCAGGGTATACACGATGACTGAAGGGATTCTGGTCAGTCTGGTTCGCTATTTTCGAACCTTTTCGAGCCGTTTCATACATGGCTCACAAATTTTCACTTTCCTCTCGCGGTCAATAAACCGTGCCGGTTCTGTATCACAGATCTGACACGTCCCAATAGAAACATCGATCCGTTCAAGCGCCCGGATATCAATAACACCGGGGAGCGGGACCGGGTGAATGCGGCTCTCTTCATCATGTCGTTCCCGGTCAAAGCAGTCCTGACATACCCGGCGGGTTACAAATCGGTTATCACGCGACAACCGTTCGGGGGTAAGACGTTCCTGAAAGAAGACATAGCGATCCTGTCCACATGACCAGCACGGGCCTTTTCCTGGCAGAACCATGTCGATATAATCGCTGGATCGAAACCTCTGAACAGCCTGTACCCTGGTCGGTGCATCAGGAGTTATATCACCACTGATCAGGAGAGCCGGGGTGCAGTCAGAAGGATTGCCGATTGTGCTGATAACCGGGTCACTGCCAGATCTATACGCAGTTACTGGCTCATATACGCTATTAGATGTGGAAAATTCTTCTTTCTCTTCAGCGCTGCATACTACCAAACCTCTGCTGGCTGGCTGCTGATATACATTCACACTCACACCCTCATTCATGCCCCCACTCGCAGCCCTACTCGCACTCTCACTTGCAGTACTACTTGCAGCCGCACTCGCCATCGTTACAATCGGCGATGGTATCTCATCTTGCACAGAAGCCTCGTTGCGCTGACCCGTGCCCGGTCCCGGTTCATCAGGTCGGTTATCACCACCTGATGGTGTGCGGTCATCTTCAATCCATACCTGCGGCCTTCTCCTGCTCATCTGATACTGACTGATATCAAATGAGAAGACTTTGCCTGATCTGCGTGATTCCTGCCCTACTGCATCGATAACAATACGGGACTGCCAGGACTCGGTCAGACATGATGTCTTTGAGAGCAGGCCGGTTACCTGATCTGATCCTGACTGGTTTCCCCGAATCAGGCGGCGTGCTTTATCATAAGAAAAGCCCATCCATTGCTGGATATCTTTATACGTAAACTCCTCGGCCTTATTTCGGACTGCACTCTCAAGCAACAAGACCTCTTCTTTGGTCATCTTATCTACCTGGCATCCGGAGTCATAATGAATATCACCAAAGAGGGTGGCTGCATACGAGAAATCCTGGTGAGTGGCGGTGATGTGGAGCGTTCCGTCTGGAAGAACTCTGCATTGCCTTTGAAACCGGTAGATGAACGCATGTGCCTTTATCATATCTACCAGCATATCATAGGCCCTGCGGTCAGCAAACGAGTCCATCATAATCATGTGAGCAAACGGAATGTGCACAAAAACAAGCCCGTCTTCACCGAGCACTTCCCACATCTCTTTGCAGATACTGATCTGTTCTGCCTCTTTTACTCTTATTTCAGCATCCTGTGACTCTGTTTTTCGCTTCCGGTCAAATACTGCACGATCCTGCTCTGGAGAGTCGTCTACCCATACTGAAAGCAGCCGGTTTTGTACTTGTTCATCACCGGCAGCCTGCACATTTGCAAGCCACCACAGGCACCGCTCCGGGACGGTTAGTGTTCGTGCCTGTTTATCTTTATCAACGGTCATCAGCACTGCAGGTTCGGTAAAGTTCGTGGCTGCCTGTTTAAGCAGAATAGAAAGGTCCGGTGATATCCCGCTGTCGTCAAGGAGAAACACCATTCCGGCTCTGATACAATTTGCGTAATAGAGTGCTTTGTCAGATAACCGGCTCCTGAGCACCCAGTCATCAGGGAGCAGGCTCATCATTGCCCGCATACCGTCAGACTTGCCCTTTCCTGAGGCTCCTGACACTGATACGTGCAATCCGGCAGTATTTTTTACAAACCGTGATGCTGCAGAGAGGGCCAGGCACCGGCCAAGACACTGGTCTCCGACATGAACTGAAGCATAGGTTTCAAGAAGGTATGAGAGGGGATCGTGTGAATTCAGTATCGTGCGGGCGGTTTCATGATGGTTCCCTGCATCAGGCCCTATACCGAACCGGTCCTGATCAAGGGCTCTGGCCTTCTGATCTCCGGTCTGCCTGAGAGATCTCGTCTGCCGGGTATCAGATTTCTGATCAGTGATATTGCTAATGGCCGGGATTGCTGGATTCTCTGGTGATGTACCGGGTTTTTGCAATACGCCGGGCAGGGGGGATTCTTTTGATTGAAACGTGTCTGTTGCGCCTGAAGACTTAGTCTCTTTTGAAATGGATGGATTTGTATTGCATGAGTGGTCGTTTTGTCCTCTTCGTAA
>Ga0351924_1050_pt1 | contig 24864 bp, 23 predicted proteins | sample BONcelHT113001D8_FD_206872 | JGI IMG/M metagenome (GOLD analysis project Ga0351924, IMG submission 206872) | Enriched cells from coal bed in the Powder River Basin, Montana, United States - BONCAT cells T11 rep2 HSBNCT.T11.300.1.D8 ... | reverse complement strand
AGCGATACAGGGATCATGTCGTCCACCGACTTCTATCTTGCGGGGAGCTCCGGTGATGTCTATTGTATCCTGAGTCAAACAAATAGACGGAGTCGGCTTTACTGCAATTCTTAAGATAATGTCTTGTCCTGTGGAGATTCCACCTAATATTCCGCCTGCATGATTGGTTCTGTATCCATCCGGAGTTATAGGATCGTTATGTTCCGAGCCTTTCATTCGGGAAGCAGCAAAACCGGAACCGATTTCAATCCCTTTTACTCCGCCGATGCTCATCAACGCTGATGCAAGCAGTGCATCCAGTTTTCCAAAGACTGGATCACCTAGACCGCAGGGACAGCCGGTAATCTTCATACTGATTATTCCTCCAACTGAGTCACCAAGGTCCCGTGCTCTTCGTATGACATCCCCGAATTTTTCAGGTTCAGATACTCCATGTATCTCATCAATTTTAGCAGATATTGAAATACCACGAGTTCGAAGAAGCACCATAGCAATTGCACCGGCCCCAACCCGGGCGGCAGTTTCCCGTCCTGAGCTTCTGCCACCTCCGCGGTGATCTCTAACGCCGTACTTCTCAAAATAAGTCCGGTCAGCATGTCCAGGTCTGAATAAATCTTTGAGAGCATCATAGTCTGATGATCGTGCTGATTCACTTCGAATTAACAGAGATATCGGCGTTCCTATGGTATGGCCTTCAAAAACCCCGGATAGGATTTCCACGGTATCTGATTCAATACGCGGTGTAACCAGGTCAGAAGATCCCGGTCTTCTTCTGTCAAGAAATGGCTGGATATCTTCAACAGAAAGAGGGAGTCGGGCAGGACATCCATCAATTACAGCCCCGATTGCAGCTCCATGACTTTCTCCAAAGGTAGTTACCCGAAATGATCTGCCAAATGTATTCATAAAATCCATCTCCTGATAGTATCAACTGAAACATCAATTCCGGTTAAAATTTTAAATTGCTCAACGAGTTGATGAATAAACATCTCTGTTCCTGGAATAATGCTACATCCACGTTCAAGAGCTGCACGAAGCAACGGGGTATCTACCGGTGTATACACGAGATCAAATACATGCATATGAGGTTTGAGTAATGATGCAGGAATTGGAAGCTCAGAATTGGTTAGCGAATCCGGATTTTTTGAACTCATACCAACTGATGTTGCATTGATGACAAGATCAGCATCAAATTCATCAAAGGCACTGAGCGGTCCTGAACGTGCCCCAACTCTTTGTGCAAGTTCCTCAGCCTTCTGCACAGTTCGGTTTAATATGACCGGGGAAAATCCTCTCATTTGAACGGCATATGCTGCTGCAGCGGCGGCCCCGCCAGCACCCAGAATAACTGCGGTATCTCCACTTACTCCTTCAAGTGGTCGGTAAATCCCTTTCCAGTCTGTATTTGAACCATATCGCTTTCCACCAAGAAGGAGTATGGTATTGACTGCACCAATTACCTGTGCATCATGATGAATCTCATCAAGAAGTGGCATAATTACTTCTTTATGGGGAATCGTAACACTAATACCTCTAACTCCGGCTTTTTCTGCAAGAGGGATAAACGTGTTCAGATCATTGCACTCAAACCAGGTGTATCGAGCCGGAATTTCGAGTTCCTGGAAAAGCCTGTTCCATATCGGTGGAGACATGCTATGCATGCAGGGATATCCAAGAATCCCATATAATCTGAGATCTGGATCCAAGGCTGCATTGGTTAGTGGAAGATGAGCAGCTTTTGGAATTGGAGTAGATAAAATCCATTTCACCAGCTTTTTTCGTGCCTGAAATTCAATTTTTTGTTTCATGCCTGGTCGGATTATCTGTAAAATTTCTGCTGCAGCATTACGGGGCCGTTTTCCTGAAGAATCATAGACAATATCTGCTGCAGACAGGTAATAGGGCATTCTTTTAGTCAGGACCGTATGTATTTCATCTGAGAGTGACATATCAGTCAGTGATGGCCGGGAAGTTCCTGCAATTCTTCGTGCAATATCCTCTTCACAACTGGTAAGGAGAATAACCTGACTATTTCGTCGGAGTGCTCTGATATTTTGAGGATTGAGCACAATTCCTCCTCCGGTACTAATCACTGCAGGGGTGTTTGGAATATGACTTATAAATTGTGATTCAATGGCGCGAAATCCTGCTTCCCCTTCTTCTTCAAAAATTTTAGGGATGGATCTTCCGTCTTTTTTTTCTATCAATGAATCGATATCAGTGTGTGGCAGGCCAAGAGTGTTTGCAATTGCCTTTCCAATACTGCTTTTCCCTGTACCCCGGTATCCAATCAGCACAATTCGCCGGTTTTCCATACTTTTCTAAACACCTCCCAGAATTCAGGATAAGATTTTGTCACACACCCGGCATCAAGTATTGTGATACCACCGACAACAGATCCTAAAATGGCAAAACTCATTGCAGTCCGGTGATCCCGGTTTGGATGGATAACCCCTGCATGTAATGTTCCGGGATTGATAATAATTTCATCATCTGTTGCAGAAACGGATAATCCAAGCGTAGTCAGACCATCACAGATTGCAGCAATCCGGTCACTCTCCTTTACTCTGAGATGGTGAATCCCGGTAATACGGGTTTTCGTATCTGCCAGTGCTGCTACCATGGCCAGAGTCTGTACCACATCAGGACAATCAGACATATCTACATCGATACCGGTAAGTGCTTTAGTCCGGGAAACGGTGACTGCACCACATCCGTCTGCTGCACATCTGCTCCATGAGATGGTACACCCCATATCAGATAGAATATCAAGCAGCCGGCGGTCTCCCTGCACTGATTTTGGATTTAATCCCTCTACGGTTACTTCTCCGCCTGATATGGCTGCGAGTGCAAACCAATATGATGCTGACGAATAATCTCCTTCAATGGTATATGTTGTAGGAAGATATTTCTTATGAGATGGAATGCTCCAGACCAGCGGGCCGGGATGACTCACCGGTATCCCGAATTTTGCCATCATATCGGTTGTGATATCGATATATGGTTTAGATACTGCTGGTTTTGAAAGGATTATCCGGGTATCAGATTCAGCATATGGGGATGCAATAAGAAGAGATGAAATAAACTGGCTGGATATACTTCCATCAATAGAAATGTCACTGCCCTTTAAGATTCCCGTTATTACAAGTGGCGGGCATCCAGGAGTTTTGATATACCTGATAGAAGCTCCGGCAACATTAAGCGCCTCAACAAGTGGTCCGATTGGACGCTCCTGCATACGGGCACTACCGGTCAGAGTAACCTCTCCTTGTGCTAGAAGGCAGACTGCTGTTAAAAGACGCATACTTGTGCCCGAATCACCAATGTCGATAGGTAGATCCGAGGCGATGAGTTTTCCTCCGGTTCCGTTAACGGTAATGAGATTGTCTTCCCAGAGAATTCTGACTCCTAATGCAGAGAGAGCACGCGCTGTAATACGGGTATCATCAGCATCCAGCTGGCCGACAATCTTTGAAATTCCGTTGCTCAATCCTGCAAGAATTAACGCACGGTGAGTATAACTTTTTGAAGGAGGTGCCCGGACTGTTGCATATATCGGACCTGTCCGGCCGGGGGTGATATCCATTATTCGTCGCTCCACTGAGAGTAGCAGCCAAGATGTTTGACCGTGGTAATTGCCATAAGATCATTTACTGCATTTTTCCAACCCGCTTCACATTGAAAATCAAGGAAAAAAACATATCTGCCCATACTTCTCTTTGAAGGACGAGATTCAATTCTTGTCAGATTTACATCTTCCCGTTTAAACGGAGTGAGGAGATCATATAAGAGACCTGAACGGTTTTCTCCGGGATCAATAAGCAGACTGCATTTTTCAGGATTTGTAATCTGCTGCTCTAATGATGATATCCGGATAAACCGGGTGATGTTACAGGTGTTATTTTCAATATTTTTTAAAAGAACTGGTATTTTGTGACGGTTAGCCAGATTTTCGGAAATAATGGCTGCAGACCCGGAATCTGCTTTCATTGCAAGTGCACTTGCTGCATTACTTTCTGTATGAATTACAGATAATCCAAGATTCTCGATTAGTCTGCTACATTGTTCATGGCTTTGTGGGTGTGCATACACTTTTGTAATTGTCTTTTCCGGATTAAAGGAGGCAAGACAGTGGTGAATGGAAAGATATGATTCAAGTGTTATCGTCACAGGAAACTGTGTCAGACAATCAAGCGTTGTAGTAACGCCTCCTGCCTCACTATTTTCTAGAGGTACAATGCCGGAAATGTTCGTTCTTATCACTTCAGAGAAAACCGAAGTGATCGTTGGAACAAGAATAATATCTCCAGAATCTATTCTGCATGCCATCTCATGAGAAAAAGTTCCTTCAGGCCCGAGGGTGATAAGTGTCACAAGCTCACCATACAGCTGATCAGACGATCGGTCTCTTCCAGCGATCGCGGGCAGTAATCTCCAAACCATTCCCGGTTAGAGAGAAAAAATTTTGAGAATGCTGACGTATCCCCTGATTGAACGATTTCAGCAAGTGTTTCTGCCGATGAGCAGCAGGTACGAATCACATTTGGAATCTGATAGTTTTCACTCAGAATATCTGCATATAACATAGGATCCTGAGCCAGGATTCTTCCTGCAACAGAGGTTTCAATCCGATAAACCGGACTCATAAATGGTTCAGTATCTTCTGGCGAAATGCCAAGTCTTCGCATGGTCTCTGCCATAACCAGCGCTTTAAAATGAGTAAGCCCCTGAATAACTGCCATCATCCGGTCATGGTACTCAGGTGTTGTTATGGTAACGCGGGCTCCCTGACTGGTAAACAGACTGGTTAACATTTCCATATGTTCATCTTTGCATCGCATCGGGGTGGCGATGATAGTCTGTCCCTGCAGCGAAGGAATCGTTGGTCCGAACATCGGATGTAATCCGATAACTTCAGCTGGCCCGCATAACATCGCACTAACTGGACCGGTTTTCAGTGAGGTGAGATCGCAGATAATCTGATCAGGATTGAGATATGGAATTATATCCTGGATAACCGTAATCGTATCGTGAATTGGAACTGATATGATGAGAAGATCTGAAGATTTTGCAAGATCGTGATTAGTAATTGCAGTCCTCCTTCCAGAAACGTGCACATTATGACCGCCGGTTGTAAAAATTCTTGCAAAAAGAGATCCCATCTGCCCGGTTCCGCCAATAATCCCTACCTGCATCACTTCTCCAGAATTGTCTCGTTAACTGCCATCCCGAAATGGCGGCCGGGAACATCAAGAGCCCCAAGTACTACGTCTCCTTCTTTGAGTACTGCAACTGAAACAGCTGTACCATCAGGCTTTGCCAGCCTTATTGTTTCTGCGTTCTGAAGGATGATACTCACCGGATTTCCCTGGTACTCAGCGTCAACCAGAAGAAGTGGTCGTTGTTCTATCTTTACCCTGCCAACTGTTGCCTGCCGGCAGGATCCCTTTGCCCCATTGACCATGACCCGGTCTCCGGCTTTTAAATCTGCAAGATAGGCTGTTCTGCCATCTGCTAATTTCAGATATGCATGTACTGCTCCTGCATTTACCCTGAAAGGTCGTGGAGCTACATAGGGATTTTCCAATGTTTCCGCGTGAATAAGGAAGAACCCTGATGACGTGTTTCCAACCAGCATTCCTTCGCCGTCAGACATAAGTGAGCAGGTATCAACACAAACCCGGTCTCCCATTCCTGCTGGAGAGATGTCTGTTATGGTAAGAGGAACGAGGGCCTGCTGACATCCATGCCCCTGGACCAGTTTAATGATATCACGAATAACCGAGGGATCATCGGTCTTAATCATAATGCCAGAGACCCCTTTTTCAAGGATTCCCATTGAAAGTTCAGCTTCACGGATATTTGTGACCACCGAGATGACTGAGTCTGCTGCGGCAACAAGGTTTTCAAGAGGAATAACGGTCCAGTCAGGTGTATGAATAATTACTGGACATCTCCTGGCAATTTCCATCGCTTCATCCTGATCATCAGTACTTTGAATCGTAATTTCAAAGATATCTCTACCAGGTACCAGGTCACCATCAGGCGCTATGGTAGTAATCCGTCCAAGTTCACGAACCAGAGCTGCTGATTCGGTTACAATTCCATCTGCACCTGATTCAAGGGCAGTGATGGCGAGTTCTTTGTCCCATGGCCTTACATCAACTAAGACCCGTTTCATCAGATATCCTCCGGATTTGTCTTATCATGAACTACTTTGCACACTTTGTTGACAAAAACTGCTGTATCATTCCGTTGGAACGCATTGCGACCCATGCAGACTCCGGAACAGTTTGCAATATGCGTGGCATCACGGATGATATGAAGAGTTTCAAGGTCTCCTGCCTTTTCACCGCCTGCAATCAAAACCGGAATTGAACTAGCCTCAACAATACGGGTGAAACTTTCAATATCACCGGTATAATTCGTCTTCACCATGTCAGCACCAAGTTCCTCTGCGACTCTGACTGCATGTCCAACATGGCGTGGATCGGTTGGATTAATTCCTGTTCCTCGCGGGTATACCATTGCAAGAAGAGGGATTCCCCACCTGCTACAGTCCCTGACAACCATCCCGGCAGACTCAATCATTTTTGATTCTTGTGCAGCACCCAGATTAATATGAATGGATACTGCATCTGCACCAAGGGATATTGCTTCTTCAACGGTGCATGTAAGGACTTTGTCATTTGGATCCGGATTCATGCTTGTTCCAGTTGAGAGATGTATGATTAAACCAATATCGCGACCTTTTCTACGATGTCCGGCTTTGACCATTCCTTTATGGAGAATAATTGCATTTGCACCCCCATCTGACACTGCGGCAATGGTCTCACTCATCCGGAGAAGTCCGTCAATCTGTCCGAGGGTCATCCCATGATCCATTGGAATAATGACCGATTTTCCCGTGTTTCGGTCCATGATCCGTTCCATCCGAATCTGTTTTCCGATCATGTCTAAACTCCCTGCAGTATTTCTAATGCTTCAGTTGCACTCTTGCCTTCATGAACAATCAGGGCGCAGGCTCTGACAAAGTTGGCAGGATCAGGATGCTGGAATGCATTACGCCCAATTGATATTCCTGCAGCGCCACCCTCCATTGCCCCTTCAATGAGTTCAAGTGTTATCAGATCTTTCGTTTTTGATCCACCTGCCACTACCACCGGAACCGGGCATCCCTGTGTTACTTCGCGAAATGAATCAGGGTCGCCAGTATAGTTGGTTTTAACGATGTCTACTCCAAGCTCTGCAGCTACCCGTGCTGCAAGTTTAACATGCTCCACTGCATGTTCGTTACTGATGTTTTTTCCTCTTGGGTACATCATTGCAAGGAGAGGCATTCCCCATTCCATGCATTCAATAGACACTCTTCCAAGGTCGGCAAGCATCTGGGCCTCTGAATTAGCCCCGATATTTACATGAATTGAGACCGCATCTGCACCCATTTTTAAGGCATTGGTAACTGAATTGACCAGAACCTTCTCATTCGGATCTGGCGCTATTGCTGTTGAAGCAGAGAGGTGTAAAATAAGTCCGATATCGTGACCACGTTGACGATGTCCATATAATGACAGCCCGATATGGCCAAGAACGGCATTTGCTCCACCTTCTGCTATTGCATTAACTGCATCGGGAAATTCAATCAAGCCTTCAAGCGGACCCAGTGATACTCCGTGATCCATTGGTACAATGATTGTTTTTCGCGTGTTGCGGTTCATGATACGTTCAAGTCTTATATCTTTTCCTCTCATGATAGATCACTCCGGTTCCTGGACAGGTGATCGTTCCTGTTACCAGAAATAAGAAAAATAGCGAAATGCACTAAACGGCCAAAAAGAATGATGTCTGATAACTGATTCAGAAGGTTGGATTATCTGGTGAAACAGTGTTTCAGATACTGAAGAGGGGTAGCAGCATGCTTCGCTGATGTGAGCCAGGATAGAACCTGCAGAAATGCTGCTACACTTCATTATCAGAACGTCGATATGTGGAGATATAAAGATTTCGTTGTTCGTGCCATGATATAGCATGTCACTGAGCAATATCTCAAATAGTTCATTACTGCACGCATATCATAAAGAGAAAAAAAGGAAAAGCAGAGTTACTTTTTAACTTTTTTGATCTTAATGACGTCACCCATGGTTGTCGTCATTTTTGCCTGATGAAAATCCTGCGAATCTGAAGATGAATCTTCAAGTAATTTAATTTCCAGTGCTTTCTCAATCTTCTTTCTAACATCCTCTTCAGGGATTAATTCTCCTTTCTCGATCTTTTTTATCAAAAGTTCTTTCTCCATCATTGACAGAGCAAGATCTTTTTGACTCAGCCCGAGTTTCAATCTCGCGGTTCTGATACGATCTGCATAATCTTCTACGAGATCACCGCCCAGATTATCAAAGAAATCACGTGTACGACGTGGCTGGGGAGTGTTCATCTGAGTATACCCGGTTGGTCTCCCGGCTGGAGCTGCAGGTGATTTTGCAGCCCCATGTAGTTCTGTCCCATATCTGGCACAGGAACCACAGACTGTAAGTTCGGCTCCTTCTATCCGAACCCTTTTAAGAGGGACTTTACTTTCTGCCCCACACATTTCACACTGCATTTTCGCAATCATCATATAGTCACTTATCCCTATATAACTAATTAGACGGATGTCAGAGACTGGTCGCCAACAGGATAACCCAAAGACGCCTGAGGAGCTATATCGCTACCTTGTCGAGCGTGTTGCGGGAATGGAGTCGCAGAACCAGGAGCTCAAGGAGCAGATTCGACAGCTTGAATCTGATAAGCGATATATCGAGACGCAAAAAATCCGATATGAACGTGAGGTCAGGAAGTTAAAGAGCGAGATTGAACACCTGAAAACTCCACCACTCATCGTAGGAACAATAACTGATGTGATAGACAATGGGCGCGTTGTTGTACGCTCTAGCGCAGGCCCGAGATTCCTTGTCCGGGTATCTCAGTCAGTAGATGTTGATCAGATGAAAGCGGGTGTCCGGTGCACTCTTAATCAGCAATCGCTCGCTATTGTTGAATTACTCCCTACCACGTATGACTCTCAGGTGTATGGTATGGAAGTTGTCGATATGCCTGGAGAAACATACGAAGATATTGGAGGTCTTGAAAAGCAGATTACTGAGATACGCGAAGCAGTTGAGCTCCCAATGACAAGACCCGATCTCTTTGCAAAGATAGGGATTACTCCTCCCAAAGGAGTTCTTTTGTATGGGCCACCAGGTACTGGAAAAACACTTCTTGCAAAAGCCGTTGCTCATGAAACGCACGCATGCTTCCTTCACACCGTTGGATCTGAACTTGTTCAGAAATATATCGGCGAAGGCGCGCGGCTTGTTCGCGAACTTTTTGATCTTGCAAAAGAAAAAGCGCCTTCTATTGTTTTTATTGATGAAATTGATGCAATCGGAACATCACGTTCTGAAGCAATGACATCAGGGGATCGAGAAGTACAGCGAACGCTCATGCAGCTTCTTGCGGCAATGGATGGTTTTGAGCAACGCGGAGACGTAAAAATCATAGGTGCGACAAACCGGATTGATATTTTAGATACTGCGCTTCTTCGGCCCGGCCGTTTTGATCGTATCATTGAAATTCCTTTGCCAGATACTGAAGGGCGGTTTGCTATCCTTCAGGTTCATACCAGGGGAATGAATGTCGATTCAGATGTTGATATGATGGAAGTTGCGCGTCTTACTGAAGGAAGAAATGGAGCAGACCTAAATGCCATTTGCATGGAAGCAGGAATGTTTGCTATTCGTCAGGATCATGATAAAATATCACAGGGTGATTTTATGATGGCCCTGAGTAAATTCAGATATGACTTTGAACGCGATACCCGGGTGATCTCTCCAGGTGTAATGTTCGCCTGAATAATCTTCTTTTTAACGATAGATCCTTTATATTTTATTTCTCGTAAAGTCAGAATCCTTTAAATGGGGGTAATTCTGGTGCTGTTAAAACATTTCATGTTCAGGCTTCGTGCACCAGACTTCAAAAAGATATCCCCCTGGAATCTTATCGTATGTCATATCGATCCGGCCCCTGATGCGATCTTCAATTGATATCCCCTCATTTTCCTCATCTGATTCTGGTTCTAAAGGAAGAGAACTATATATTACTTCTTCACTATTCCATTCTTTTGCACGCTGCTTTCTGATTTTCCCTCCGTTTTCTATCCAGTATACCAGCCGGTATGGCCACTCTTCTGAAACACCGAGATCTCGTGTCAGGTATCTACTTCTGGACAGAGCAGCAGTATAATAGACGCCGGGTCGCAGCTGAAAAAGATGATCAACAGTATATTTCCGAATAAAAAAACGGAGATCTGAGGTTAGAGAAATTGCACCGGCCAGTGTTGAGACCGGGATATATACGCCGATAGTCAATCCAATAGGTCCATAAAATCTGATAGCATCCCATGCGGTTTCTGACTCACGAAGGGTCCGTAAAAGGGAAAGACCTGGTCTGCTTATCAGCAGGACATTCATAAGGCTCTAAAAAGAGAAGTTTTCAAATATACATCCGTTGATCAGATCGTGGTTCAATCTTTTTTACTTTCATGATAGCATCTCTGATATCATTGATTGAAACCATCTGGGCATCGCGCCTGATCGCAAACATTCCTGCTTCCCGGCAGATTGCCTGAAGCTGGGCCCCGGTTAATCCTTCAGTTTCTTCTGCAAGGTTTTCAAGATTGATTGCTTCATCAAGCGCCATCTTCCTGGTATGAATTTTCAGAATTTCATGACGGGCAGTATGGTCAGGAAGTGGAACCTGAATTATGCGATCAAATCTCCCAGGTCTGAGAAGTGCTGCATCCAGCATGTCCACCCGGTTGGTGGCAGCCATTATTCGGACATCCCCTCTGTTATCAAATCCGTCCATCTCAGCAAGAAGCTGCATGAGGGTACGCTGCACTTCTGCACTCCCTGATGTCCCGTCATTAGTTCGTGTTGTCCCGATAGCGTCTATCTCATCGATAAAAACAATTGAGGGCGCACGATCACGAGCCAGAGTAAAGAGTTCTCTGACCATTTGAGCACCTTCCCCAATAAATTTATGGACTAGTTCACTACCAGACATCCGGATAAACGTAGCCTTTGCATTATGAGCAACTGCTTTGGCGATGAGTGTTTTTCCCGTTCCCGGTGGACCGAAGAGAAGTATTCCCTTTGGTGGTTCAACACCTATTCGTTCAAAGACTTCCGGTTTTGTCAGAGGATATTCTACCGCCTCTCGAACCTCTTCAATTTCAGTGCTAAGACCTCCAACCAGTTCAAAAGTAACATCTGGTGACTCTTCAAGTTCCATCACTCTGACACGGGAGTCATATGATTCTTCAAGCACTTTTACAACTGATAGCGCATTATTGACCGCTACTTTGTTGCCAGGTCTGATTTTTGGTTCAAAATCATCTGATACAACGGTAACGTATTCCTGATTATTGCCCATCTGACGGAGGTATAATTCACCTGATGGAAATACATCAACAACCATTGCAACAAAAAGCGGCATGCGCTTGAGCTGACCGTTCTCTCTTTTGAGGATAGCATTTTCTTTGAAAAGTTCCTCAGTTCGTATTGAGAGTTCAAGGTTCTGGGCCTCCAGTTCATGCAGACGTATCTGGTATATCAGAGATTGGTCCCTGACCAGAGGGTCCTGTGTGATAGGAGACTCGGGATAATCCATAATAATTATGTTTCAGGAGATGAGGTATAATTGTTCGCTTTCGGGAGTTATTCCTGGAAAAAATACCTCTCATATGCGGTCGCCATGTCCAGATTCTCATGTTTTTTCACAAATATTTTGACCCCCACGCGAAAGATACTGGTGAAGTGTTTTTCAGGAATAATATGAAAACATATTTACCACCTTTTGTGAAAATACGATACGATATTTATGAAAAATATGGAAATGAAGGTAGAAGGTGACATCCTTACCATAGTTGTTGATCTCTCGCAGCGACATGGGGATTCAAAATCAGGGAAATCTATTACCATCGCATCAACAGAAGGAAATATTTCTCTGCCTGATCACGATGAGATCAAGATTGGATTGAATGTTTACATAAAAAAGTAAATTAGACAAATATTTGATTATATTAAGATTTCCCAATTTTCAGGGAAACCTGTTAGAATTATTCAGATAATAACAAATCTGGATGCTGACATTTTATTCAAAATATTTCTGGATATTAATATCCGGTTGCATAATAATACTCCCCTTCTTTGTTAATGTGAACATGTACTGAAAAAAGTGTGCTCATACATTCGTCTGTTAAAATATCCTGCTTTTTTCCATCAGCAAATATTTGTCCATTTCTCATCATAATCACCCGGGTAATTTCAGGTATAATATCATGAATCTGGTGAGTGACCAGGATAATTCCTACTCTGACATTTGCGATATTTCTAAGATATTTTCGTAAAATATGAAGTGCTGAAAGATCAAGGCTGCTTGTTGGTTCATCAAGTATGATATATTTTGGTTTGTGAATTAGCGCTCTTCCAATAAGCAAGCGACGCGCTTCTCCTGATGAAAGACTTATCATTGATCGATCCATCAAATGTTCAATCTCAAGAAATGAGGCAATTTCTTTAGTTCGAAGCATCATGTCATCAGTAATTTTATGATTAAATAATCCAACACTACTGAAAAAACCGGAAAGTAATACATTTCTTCCAATAATATCCTGAGAAAAAGCAAACTGTAGATCAGATGATACAATTCCGAATTTTTTTCTTAAATCAAAGACATTCCAATGATCCCGTCCCCATATTTTGCATACTGATTTATTATCTTCAAAAACTGGGTAAAATTCACGGGTAATCACTTTAATTAATGATGATTTACCAGATCCATTCGGTCCCAGAATAGCAACATTTTGACCGTCAGCAATCGAAAGCGATAGATTTTTAAGAATGGGTTTTTCCTTTCTGGCAATCGTAATATTGTTAAATTCAATAAAAGGGGATATATAAATTGGGTCTGGTTCACTCTGCTTTTTCATCACTATGAAATTCGGATATGATTCCTGATAATATAGCACCATGAGTTCGGCGCTGTCATTAAAAAAAAATTATAAATTCTTTATTCCGAATTTAAGCGCAAATATATCAGAGAATAAACCACATGCTCTTTTTATTCCTATTGTTAATAAAATTAAAACATAATTAATTTTAAAATTAAATAGTAAATAGTAGAAAATATACTGTTGCTATAAATTGGTTATGTATTTGGACTACATAATTACTACCTTAAATAAGGATTCTGATCAACGTTAGTATGCTTACCTGTGCCGCAATTCTGGGAACGCGGTTTTATGGTAGCCGGGGAAATATCTCCGCATTGGATCCCTCACTGATCCTATATACCACAGATGGATGAAATCCACACAAATGGGACTTTTTCTCCTCAAAAAGTCCTTTATTCTTCTGGAAACTTACCTTCCATAACTCAGTTAATATTTTCTTTTTTAATTAAAATTTTTAGAATATATTGATACTAAAACTAGTATCAATACCATTTCCCTTCTCTGTGTCCTTTTGACTTTTAGTAGACGTGATAATCAAATTTTCATCATTTTAACCTATTCAGAAAAAAGATTTCTGATTCTGTTTTAGACATTTTTTTTAAATAAAAAATATCCGGATTATCTGGAGAGATAGATAAAAATATTTTCGGATCCATTTATCATGATATGGTCTTGTGGGTGCATCATCTTTCATACAATAGAGTAAAAAAGAAGGATAAGCTAATCAATAAAGAATCAAATCATTATAAATAATTGGGATGCAATGAACATTTTCCAGGACGGGGTTCGACTCTTTAAAGAAGGCAAATATATCGAAGCAGTGGAAAAACTGCATACGGTAGCCAGTGCCGAACAAAAAAATCATAAAGCCTGGAATGCGCTTGGTGTAGCGTTATCAAAGACTGGTGATCTGGATCAGGCTATCATCTGTTTTGAAAATGCTATCACTATTAATCCGGACAATCAGACATACAAAAAAAATCTTGAACGAGCCCGAGCCAAACGGTTTTTAATAAATCTTCCTCTACCAACCGAAAAGACATCATCATTTACTGATACATCATCGATATCTGATGATAAGGTTATTGCATTTAATTCCTCATCTGATTCTTTAATTCATCCAATAATTAGCCCGGAACTTAATAAATCTGGTTCATTAGTAACTTCCAGGACGATTTCATTGAACCCACCCGCGAATACAACCCAGGAAGAGGGAATATTTACCGGGAAAAAGGAGAATATATTCTCCCCTGAAATTACTAACTATTATGATAAGGCTCAATCTTTGTTTGGTCAGGGTTCATATTATGAATTATCTGATCTCATTGTAGAAGCTCATGATATTGTTAACAAAGCATTAGATATCTCTCCAGACTTTTTTGATGCCTGGCAACTAAAGATCTCAATTCTTTCTGCATTAGGAAAAGAGAATCCAGAGCATTATATCCAGGCCCTTGCAGCATGTGACCATGCACTTGCAATACAACCGGATAATGCTTTAATCTGGTTTAATAAAGCAGGAATTCTTGAAAATCTTAGCCGGTTTGATGAAGCGGTTTCTGCATACGAACAGGCGTATATTCATTCCTCACAAGAACCACTGCGGCTTGGTATCATTCTCATGAGAAAAGGAGCTGCCCTGGAGAAAGTCGGTCGTGAATCCCAGGCACTTCAGACATATGAACAGGTCTGCGTAACTGACCGGTTCTTTGGAGATGCGATGGACAAAAAGGGTGAATTTATTGGAAAAATGGGCAATCGTGATTCATCGGTTGCAGCATACCGCACCGCCGGAACAACACACCTCAAATATAACCAGTTCGACAAAGCAGTACAATCATTTAATAATATTTTAATGTTAAATTCTGACGATGAAGGATCTCTATACAATAAAGGGCAGGCATATCTCGGTTTATATGAACAAAACCATAATAAAGAAGATTTAACTGAGGCTCTCTCCGCATTTGATGCTGCATTACGCATTCAGCCACAAAATATGACCTATCTTATTCAAAAAGGCCGAACATTACTTGATCTAGGCAGGTTTGAAGAGGGATTGCAGTCACTTGACAGGGCACTATGGATAAATCCCTCAGATGGAATAACCCTCATGAATAAAGGAACAGCCCTTTATCAGTTATCACGTCATGAAGAGGCTCTTAAATATTTCGAATTAGTTTGTGCGCAATATACTCAGCAATCAGGACCCTGGTTAATGAGATCAAAGATTCATCTTGACTGGAAGCAATATGATATTGCTCTTGAAGAAATTGAGAAAGCAATTCAGATATCTCCTGATGAAAAAAGGCTGTATGAACAGAAAGTTATCATCCTTCGTGCATTGGGACGGGAAGAAGAAGCCCGTAACATTGATATTTACATATCTAGTCTGTGATTTTTTAATTTAGGTTAGAAAAATTGTAAAAAATTTTGTTTTTCTATCCTGAAAATGTTCCATTATTGGTCATGTATATCCAGAACGCTTCTTTCGGTGTTAAGGTAATTATATCAGTAAGGTTTTCATTGATTACCGGATCACGGTATTTTTGTAATTCTGTATCATATTCGACAAGATATGACCAGATACTCTCAATAGATAACAAAGCCTGTGAAATTGGTCTTTTTGGTTCAGAAATACCCAGAGTATTCCATCCGGCTGTAAGATTTCGGGCAGGAATTGTTCTTCCTTTGTCATATGTAAGTGGTATCTGATATGTTTTGTCTGCATATATCCAATAACCGGTTAAAGGAATGACCGTATCATTGGCTTTCATGGTTATCCATGAATCCAGTGTTCCATTATAAGTAAGAATAGAGTGGCCGGATGAGTTTACATCGGTAAATATATTCATCGTGTCAAAACCGTACCTCAGAACAAATGGTGATTCTATAAAATTCCATCCGGATACAAGGTTAAAGAAATCATCATCTTCATTTGTGATAATTGAAATATTCGCAGATCCAAATGCTGTCATATAAAGATCGGTGAGGTTTTTCGGAGCTGCTGCTGCATATAATGTATAATTTCCGTCTTCAGTAATATCCTGAGGAATTACCCATTGCATTGACCATGTATCATTATCACATACGGGTGTTGTTGTGAAAGTAACTGGTTCATCAGATAAAACCGGTTGTAATGGTAGTGTAAGAGATCCTCCTGCCTGAGGAAGACCTGGACCACAAATAAAGAGGTACGTTGATCCGCTTACATCATTCAGGCCGGATAATGAAATACTCTCCCCTGGATGGAATGGTTGTTCCCCATCCGGAGTGATGGTAACATTGTCACTAATTAACATTACGGTCTGTAGAATGGATACCGTTTTAGTCTCATATTCAAAACCATCAGGATCCAGATAATTATTTTTCATACCATTTGCATTACAGGTGGCTTGGACGGTATACAGGCCCTGCTCATAAATTCGGGTATTTGTAAATGGATTGATTACCGATGTATTCCATCCATCATTTACTGCAGGTTGAGTGGAATCATTACCTAATCCTTTCCAATACCATAACGGATAATCCACCTGAAGGTGGTTTAATGGTTTTTCTGCATAATTTGTTCCGATTAATGATTCTAATTCCTGACCCTGAGGGCCGGTTACACGCAATGCTATCTGACTATCAGAGGGGAGTGCCCCGGTCCGGTTAAGAATTGGAAATAAATTGGATTCAATGATGAAATTTCCAAAATGGCCTGGAGGAATTACTCCATCAGATACTTCCTGACAGGAAGTTGAATCCCATATCCGCAGGTTGATTGAGGGATCTTCTATCCTGATAACTTTTTTTCCTTTTGTGTCAGAGATCCACTGATACCAGTCACCGGGTTTTTGCGTAAATACAGATGGATCAACAAAAAAGGCATGAGGATCAGTAATAAAGACAACAGCATCAGGCTGAATATTCATGTTTGACTCGTTGTCTGTATCCCACCATGCAATCGCCCCTGCACCAGCCAATGCAGCATGAATATCCAGATTATTTTCTCCAATAAATATGATATCCCCTGGGGAAATAGAATTAATTGCATATATTTCCGGATTCTGATTCCGATTCCGGGTCGATAATCCAGTAAGCGAGGGATCTGATACTATTAAACCGGTTTCGGTTGATGCTGATGTTATACCCATTTTCGGGGTCTTAACAATAGGAAATAATCCTGTATTATCTGCCATGACCTGTCCACCTATCAGACAGACAAACAGGATACTCCCCCATAATAATTTCCTAAACATACAGTAATTTTATTTGTATTTATTGGAGATATTGCTTTTCTCAATGTATTTTTAAAAATCCCATTATTTCAAAATGAATGAAATGTCTGGATAATAACTGTTGCTCACTTGAATCTGAATCAAACATTTATCAAGAAGAAAAAAAGGCGATCTGATATATGATATTATTGTTTCCAGAAAACTGCACTCATAATCAATGACAAAATACCGGATATCATAAAGAAGATCCCAATAATCAGCATTAAAAATGCAGTACCTGCGTCCGGATTAATGAACAGGTAAATACCGATTAAAAAACTAATGATGCCGCCAAGTGCAGTAAGAATCCGATGTTTCTCCCACGGCACAGAAACTGCATAAGCAAGTGAGAGCAGACCATTTACTACGAGCCAAATTGCTATAAGATATCCAATTGCAACTGTAGCTACATATGGTGAAATAATTGCAAGAAGACCGATAACAATACTTATCAGTCCGGAGCCGAAAAGAAACATCTTTGGCATCCCATTTTCAGCAGAAAGACCAATTCCTGCAGTTAAAATCCCAAATATTAGCAGGATAATTCCGATAATTAGTACTAAAAACTCAAATACAGCGGCAGGAGCAGTGACCGCTACTAATCCAAACAGGAGAACAATAATACTTAGTATCATTGCCATAATTCTATCTGTATCCATGATAGATAGTAATTGAAACAGAAGGTTATTAATATTTTGCAAATTCCCCGAAATCCTGCATCGGAGATAATTTCTCAAACAATTCTTTATCATACTGATAAACAAAGGGCTTATTACTGGGAAAAAGTACTTATTTAATTATATTATTGTGTTTTGTTTATGCGACACATGTACTCCATGAACAGACGAATGGCAAATAACTTTTGACAATCATTTCCAAAGTTCCATCTGCATTCATTGTTTCCAAGGCTGTTTGCCATCTCTGAATAATTATTTCGGGGGTTCTATTATTAAAGGCAATATAGAGGTCTCCTTTCATATAAATACATACTTTTTTAAAACTATCAGGTCCGAAGGAGAGTGTTTTTGAACTCTGGGCAAAAATATCAGATGTACCAAACCAGAGGGATGCCTTTTTACTTACGAGTGCTTCAATGCATGCATAATCATCAGGGAGGATTATCAGATTGGTAAGACCATTCTCTTTTAGTATATCCTCTCTTACATCATTTCTTACAACCGCAATCGGACCACTGTTTTTCAGATCAGATATGTTTGATGTAGTATTCTGGAAATCTGCTCTTCCATACACGACCAGTTCAACGGTGGAAATTGGGCCCACCCATTTAAATTCAGATTCACGTTCCGGGGTTCTTACAGTTGAAAATAATGCAGATCCGGGTTTTTTCATAACACTGTCAATCCCATTTTGCCAGGTTACAAGAGTTATTGATATTTTGTCTCCACTTCGTTTAGCGATTTCTTTTACTATCTCTGTAGAACTACCTGATACAAAGCCCTGATTATTAATGAAATTATAGGGAGGTTGTTCCTCCGTATATAATGCGATGGATGTGTCAGAAGAGAAATCATCAGTATCCTTTGGCATTTGATCAGAGAATTCTGTAGAAACACAACCTGATAATCCGGCAGAAATTCCAATCATAAGTATAGGGATGAAGGTAATAATTCTGTTTAGAATTTTAGATGTCATTATAATCTTAATTTTTTAACGATCTAATTAATATGATTAGGGTTTAAACTACTAAACAACTGGCACTTATGTAGACTTTTAAAGAACAGGTCCTTATATGGCAGATACTCACTATACAGTCTGGGGAGAGCGTGCGCTTATCCTTATTATCACTCTTCGTATGATTTTTGGGGGGATGGATGCCCTCCTTCTTCCTATAGCGATCCCCGCAATATCCAAAGAATTCGGAGGAGAATGGGCATCTCTCCTTCTTATGAGTCAGGGGGTTGTTCTCTCAGGCCTTTTAGTTTTTTCAGGGCGCCTTGGTGACCGATTAGGACTGAAAAAAATATTTATCAGCGGAAGCATTCTCCTTCTTATTGCTACTATACTCTCCGGATATGCCGCTTCGATGGAACAACTTTTATTCTTGCGTGTTCTCTCCTCATTAGGCACAACCTTAAGCCTGGCTGTTGCATTTCCCCTTCTTCGAATTCATATCCCTGAAGAAAGAAGAGGGCGGGCTTTTGGGTTTGCTACTGCAGGAACAAGTATTGGTCTTGTTATTGGACCTGGTATCTTTGGTTACTGTCTGCAATACTTATCGTGGCCACTCATGTTCTTTACATTAATTCCATTTGGACTAATAATAACATTAGCGGGCTGGATATGGATTCCCAAAGATAATCATGAGAAGACCCGCCATTCCTTTGATATTCCCGGTGCAGTTCTTCTCATGATTGCACTGAGTATACTCAGCCTTGGTCTTCCTATTTCACTACACAATCAAAATATTAGTGGTATTGTTATCACTCTAATAATTGCCGGTATTTTTAGTCTTCTTTTCATCATTTGGGAACGCAAAGCAGATAATCCGATAGCAGTACCTGATCTTCTCATACTTCCGGATGTCCGAACACCCCTCTTTCTCACGCTCGGACTTTATACTATCTTTTTTGGGTTTCTTTATTTTGCTCCTGTATTTTTAAATGAAATTCTTATGCTTTCACCGGTAAAATCAGGAATCCTTATTGGTCTGGCATCACTCATTCCTGCAATATGCAATCCTCTATCCGGGTTTTTCATAGAGCGCTATGGGATGAGAAGTATTAAAGGACTTATAATTTTTGGTAGTATCGCTGGAATTTTCTGTTGTCTTTCATTGATTTTCATTAAAATACTTGGGGGAATTAATGCAATAACATTGAGCCTTATCTTCTTTGGTATTTTCTTTGCTTGTTTAAGGACATCAGTATATTACTATTATTATCTCTCTGTTCCAACAGATAAGGCTGGTACTGCCGGGGGAATTTTAGAGACCGGAGTTGAGATTACATCGCCAATATCACTTATAATCGTGCATCTTTGTTTTGCATCTTGAATTATATTAGGAAGCGGTGGTATTATCTCAACTCGCAATCTTTCTACAGATGTAATTCCCGGCGTTCAGGGGGTTTTCCTTTGTTTTATGGTAATCTGTATCGGAATGCTCATAATTATAATGAAAAAAAATGTGAGTGAGATATAATATTTTAATTTAACGTAAATTAAGCCTTAAATTAATTATTTTTCAGGAAAAATCGACACGACAGATAAGATTTTTTCTCTCACTTATCTTCTTCTATTAAGTCTGAAATATTAGAGAAATATATTCTTACAATAAGTATATATGGTGATATATCATATATTTACTCATATACGTAAGGGATACATTGAGATAGTTTTTTTGAGAGTCACTCCTTAAAATTCAGAACTTTTATCGCTATTTTCAGTAACCTAAGGTCAGGGTCTATAGCCGTTGGCCACTTGCGGATACAACGAGATTATCATGGAAGGAAAACGCTTGTACGTAGGTAACCTTACCTACGCAGTTAATGAAGGAAATCTGCGCGAACTCTTTGGAACCTATGGAGAAATTGAGAGCGTAAAAGTCATTGAGCAGAAGGGATTCGGCTTTGTTGAGATGGTCACGAGCGAGCAGGCTCAGGCAGCAATGGATGCCCTCAACGGAACCGACTATGAAGGAAGAACCCTTCGTATCGATGAAGCCCGGCCAATGCAGCCACGGCGCGATTTCGGCGGAAACTCTGGTGGATTCGGCGGAAACCGAAACTCATCAGGTGGATCTGGCGGCTACAACCGCAGATATTAATTTTTCACTTTTTTTTCTTTGCTTTTCTAATTATAATAATTCTGTGAATTGAAGGTTTATCTGATTTTTATACAATTTCAGATATTAGAGATAAGTTTTTTAAAAAAATCTGATATTCGTAATTATTATCCTCTTATCACGGTCTGAAAGAAGATACACATATCTGATGGATTATCACATGCATAAACGATAATCATGAGTGAATTAGAATGGAGTAGATCTCGTATGGAATTTCAGCCAGTTATTATGAATCTGACGTATGAAGGAGGTATGAGTTTTACTGCTGAAAATCAGAACGGTCTGAAAGTACCTATAGATGCACATGTTCATCTTGGTGGTAAAGGAGAAATTCCAAATCCTATAGATTACTTTATTGCATCTCTTGGCGGATGTGTTGGCATTAAAATACTTCTTGTACTCTCTGACCATCAAATCGTTCCATCATTCCTGAATATTGAAATTCAGGCTTCCAGAAAACAGAATCTTCCCGCGGTGTTTGATAAAGTACACCTCATCATCACAATTAGTGGAGAGATGGATGACAAACTGGTATCAGATACCCTGACACAAACAATGACTCTTCTCTGCCCAATTGCGGTCATGTTTGCAGAAGCATCTGAAGTAACCTGGGAACACAGGATACGTTAGTCAGCTCGTAATGCTTCAATTGGATCCTTATTTGCACCTCGCCAGGCGGGATATATTCCTGATATTATACAAATTATCAGACCAACAAACATTGCATAGGGGAGGTGAATCAGACTGTCATAGGTAAAGAAATATTTTGTATTTCCTATCATTACCTGGATGAAGACAAAGCCGATGACGATACTGAGTATCATTCCACTCACGGCTCCAAGAATACCTATCAGAGTTGCTTCATACATAAACATACGAAGGATTTCAATTTTTTGTGTCCCGATACTACGAAGAACTCCGATTTCCCGGATACGTTCTGTTACTGACATCATCATAATATTAAATATTGATACTGCAGCTACAAGGAGAGAAATACTTGCGATTATCGTTGCAAAACTTGTCATTGTCGTAACTGATGAAGAAATACTGGAGACCATCCTGCTACTGTCCTGAACCCTTACCTGCGTTTCTCTCCGGTTCATAAGTGAATCAATCTCATCAGATACAGTTGATGCATCATTAATATCATTTAAAACGATGTTTACTTGTGAATACTCATCTTTTCCCCCATAAAGAGATGAAAAGAGGTTCTGTGTAATTACTACAGCGTTATCGGTATTCATATCCATTGACATCCCACGGGATTCTATGATGCCTGCAACCTTTACTCCGCGTGAACCAACAGAAAATTGACTACCGACTTTGAATCCATTATCTAAGGCAAAGTTAGGTCCAATCAGAACTGAATTATCACTAGTCGGGTATCCACCTTCGGTAAGATTATTGAGAATGGTTTTCATGGCTGTAAGATCTAATCCATAAACCTGTGTATTCCAGGTATCCTTATTTTTTTTAACCTTATCCCGAATGGAATCCAGACCATATACATATCCGTATTTTCCAGCAATTTTCTGTATATTTTTATATTGGGATTTTGTGAGATTATCATTCGAAGTGCTCACCTGTGGACCTCCACCCCCGCCACTTTTCCCAGTATATGCGGTAACTGTTAATTTATCTGCCATTGAAGAAAGTTGATCTGTTACTGCTCCGGTCATATTTGTACCAAGCATCCCCATAGATGCGATAGCAACAACACCTATCGTTATCCCGACTGCTGCAAGAATTGAACGAAAATAGTTAATCTTAACATTTCGCAGTGCCATTGCAAAGATGATATCTTTCATAAGACTATTTTTCCATCGCGAATAGTAACAATTCTGTCTGCTTGTTCAGCAATAGCCGGGTCGTGAGTAACGATAATAAGGGTCTTTCCCTTTTTATTCAGACGCCTGAGTATATTCATTACCATAATACCGGTCTTTGAATCAAGATTTCCGGTAGGCTCATCACACAGAAGTATCATTGGATTATTTACAAGCGCCCGGGCTATCGCAACTCGCTGTTGTTGCCCTCCGGATAATTCATTTGGTTTGTGCTTTGCTAAATCCTCGTCAATTCCGACTAATTTTAAGAGTTTTGTAATTCGGTTGGTTGTATCTCTTTTTCGATACTTCAGAGTATAGGGATATTCAACATTTTCATGTGCTGAAAGAAGGGGAAGTAAATTAAATTTCTGAAAAATAAACCCGATTGTCGTAAGACGAAGCGTTGTCATCTCCTGATCGGTCATAGAATTCACACTTTTGTCTCCGATCTTTAGATCACCAGATGTAGGAACATCCATACATCCAAGTTGATTTAATAATGTAGACTTTCCTGAACCTGAAGGACCGATTATTGCTACAAATTCTCCTTTTTTTATCTGTAGGGAGATGTTATTAAGAGCGATAACATCGCCTGACGGAAGAGAATAAATTTTTGAAAGGTTTATCAGACTCACAACTTCATCGGTCATTTTACTTTCCATTTACCGAAATGAAAATTTAATTTTCTTACCTTTCATTTTTCTTTTCCATAACCTCCAGATAATGAAGATACCAATGATACCAATAATTACATATATTAATTCTGTGACCGGAAGACCATTAAGTCCCTTACCCATATTTGATAGAGGATTCATAGGATTTACACGGTTGTTGCGATCTGAAGTTCCGGTTGATGAACTGCTTTGTGCAGAACCTAGAGTTCCTGAACCACCTGGTGCTCCTGAAAATCCGTTGGTTGATCCTCCTCCTGAAAGTTGATTCATATTAATTGCGGTCTTTTTTGTAAAGAGATTACCAGAAGAATCCTTATATGAAATTGCCAGGGTCACAGATCCCTGATTTCCGGGAAGAGTAATTTCAAAACTAGAAAAATCTCCGGACTCTATTGTACCAATAACATAACGATGATTTGGATTCTCTTCTGTTTCATTCTCACTCTCATTATCTACTGAAACAATAACTCCATATGCATCTGATAACCCGGCATTTGATACATCACCTGATAATTTATTTCCGCTTGAATCACTTGCATAAACAATATTATTTAAAATCGGTTCTGCTGCACGCTTGTCTATACCAAGCGTAATTGGTATTGTATATGAAGTATGGTGAGTATTCATTCCACATGTATAACTGACATTAAAAACCATGTCAGTTGGAACAGAGGGAATAATTTCAAAAACTATGTTTTTTTCTGCATGCGGGCCTATATCACCGATAAAAAATGATGTCCGATTACATTGAATACCATTACCTGAAGGAATTATGGTAACACCAGTCATATTCACGCTTTTTGCATTTCCAATAAGCAGAGATATTTTATAACTGACACCGCGCGTAAAACTCTCTGGAATGCCTGCAACGGAAAGTGCCAGTTGCGGTTCTTCTACTTTAATGGGAACATTATAGCGGAGACTTCCAGCATCTTTGAAATTGAGATAAAATGCAGGGTAATATATATTTTCAGGCTGATCAGCAAGGATGGTAAAGGAAAATTTCATCTTTGTTCCTGCACCAATTGTCCTGCCGGTTTTGTAAATATCACTGTTTAGAACAGTAATCTCTTTGGAAATGAGATGTGCGTCACTGACAACAACATTTTTACTTCCGGTATTTTCAACGGTAAATGTAATCATCCCTACGTCTCCTATCATGAGAATGGATGGATCAGTTACCACGTCAGTGACTGTAATTCTACCAGCAGCATCCAAACTTTCATTTGTCTCAATTGCTACACAG
>Ga0351924_1041_pt2 | contig 26525 bp, 21 predicted proteins | sample BONcelHT113001D8_FD_206872 | JGI IMG/M metagenome (GOLD analysis project Ga0351924, IMG submission 206872) | Enriched cells from coal bed in the Powder River Basin, Montana, United States - BONCAT cells T11 rep2 HSBNCT.T11.300.1.D8 ... | reverse complement strand
TGGGTATATATGAATAAGGAAGGATCATTCATGTCAGCAAATTAAACGAAAGATTATTAGCATTCACAGGAGAACAAAAAAGTAATGGTGGTTCTTGGAGAACGATTTCTATATGCAGCCGAGATAGCAGGTTCGCTGATAATAGGTCTGGCTTTTATTGGAAGTGCAATAGGGGCTGAAGATGATATGCGATGGAAGCTCATCATCGGAGCAGTTCTCTGCTTTTGTTTCTCACTCGTCTTTGTGGTTATGTATATTAACGGAAACAAAGAGCGGGAGAAGAAAAAACTACAATAATTAATTTGTTAAAAAAAGGTTAGATTATGATTGCATTGGACATTTTGTCCTTCTCATCATCATAATCTGCGACAACTGCTTCGGTGGTCAGAAGCATGCCTGCAATGGATGCCGCGTTCTGAAGACCGGATCTGACAACCTTGGTCGGGTCAAGAACACCGGCTGCAAGGAGATCCTCATAAGTATCAGTCTTTGCATTGTATCCGTATGCATCGTTCTTGTTTGCCCTGATGGCTGAGATGACTTCAGCTCCTTCGCGGCCTGCGTTACATGCAATCTGTCTGAGTGGCTCTTCAAGAGCCCGCTTAACGAGGTTTACACCGATCATCTTCTCGTCTTCAATCTTCACATTGTCCAGACATTTTGCAGCACGGAACAGGGTAACTCCGCCACCAGCGACATAGCCTTCCTCAACTGCTGCCTTTGTTGCGTTCAGAGCGTCATCAATACGCATCTTCTTCTCTTTAACCTCAGTCTCGGTTGCAGCGCCTGCCTTGATGACTGCAACACCACCACCGAGCTTGGCAAGACGGTTCTGCAGAGTTGTCTTGTCGTATTTCTTCTCGGCAACATTCAACTGTGACTCGATGAGGGTCTTTCTCCCTTCGATATCGGTCTTCTTTCCCTTTCCGCCGACAATCGTTGTCTTGTCCTGATCGACTTTGATGGTCCGGGCCTGACCGAGCATGTCCATTGTCACATCTTCAAGAGCCAGGTTGCGGTGTTCGCTGATGACCGTTGCGCCGGTCAGGATAGCAAGATCTTCAAGCATATCCTTTCGAACGTCTCCGAATTCTGGAGCCTTAACTCCACAGACACGGATTGCTCCGCGGATGATGTTCAGGATAAGCGCGGTCTGAGCTTCTCCGTCAATGTCGTCAGCGATAATGAGGAGTGGCTTGCCGGTTGATGCAACCATCTCAAGGACCGGGACGAGCACCTTCACATTGCTAATTTTCTTGTCAGTAATCAGGATCAGTGGTTCATCAAATTCAACAATACGGCGTTCCTGGTCGGTAACCATATATGGGGAGATGTATCCACGGTCAAACTGCATACCCTCGACGTGTTCAAGGCTGGTTTCAAGGGTTTTTGAGTTCTCAACGGTAATGACACCGTTGTATCCTACCTTCTCCATTGCATCAGAGATCAGAGTTCCAATCTCTTCGTCATTGTTTGCAGAGATGACAGCGATCCGCTTGATAGTGTCCTTGTCCTTGACTTCAATGGTCTTACTTTTCAGGTCAGCAACAATTGCTTCAACAGCTTTGTCGATACCTTTCTTGATCTCGATAGGGTTTGCACCGGCAGTAATATTTTTGATCCCTTCAACGATCATTGCCTGAGCAAGAACTGTTGCTGTGGTTGTTCCGTCTCCGGTTGTATCCTGGGTCTTTGATGCAACTTCTTTGATGAGTTTTGCGCCCATATTTTCGAACTTATCTTTCAGTTCGATCTCTTTTGCAATGGTGACACCATCGTTGGTTACAACCGGGCCTGATGCCTTGTCAAAGACGACATTGCGTCCCTTTGGTCCAAGGGTGATCTTTACGGTATTTGCGACTTTGTTAACACCCTCAAGCAGTGCGTGACGAGCGTTTTCACTGAACATAATCTGTTTTGTTGCCATAATAATTCCTCAGTCAAACTTTGCTACGATGTTCTTAAACTCAACAATAATGTACTCTTCTCTGTCAAGTTCGACTTCTTCCTGGCTGTATCCGCCGTAAAGGACCTTGTCGCCTGCCTTGAGTGGGAGATCTTTTCCATCCTCAAAGGTTCCGACTGCGATAACATCTCCCTGCTTTTTCTTTTCTTTTGCAGATTCAGGGATGTAAATGCCGCCCTTTGTCTTTTCTTCCTGTTTATACGGTTTGATTAGAACCCGTGGTCCGATTGGTGTGATTGACATGCTAACTCCTCTTGGAATTCGTTTTGCACATAGATGTTGATTATTACATCTATATATGCGTTACCCAATTGTCTGAAATGATATCCATTAAGTTGATATGATATCGACATTATACCTGTGGATAGAGATTATTCAATATGCATCAGCGCTTAATTCTCCAATATTTACCCAAACCCGGACAATCTGATCTGCATGAGGAGGCGTACTGGCTATGTGACACACTTGGTCTCTCTTCAGGCCGGGATATCGAGGATCTTTCTTGCAGATCTTCTTGGAATAAACGTTGGGAGGGTTAACCACCATCTTCGTAACCTCTCTCGTTCTGGTGTGGTATATCGGCAGCGGCGGCGTGTTCACCTACGGGGGAGGAGCATGCGCGAGTCGGTTCAGGAACTGCGCAGGGATGCAGATCGGATATTTGACGAGCTGGAAAAAGTGGCGACAGATATTGATAGGATGATGGGACTTCCTGGTCTGAAGGATCAGGCCTCACCGTCACGGGCTCTTATCCGAAGACCGGATAGCGACTGACAAATTCAGGCCTCATCGTCACTTCTCTCGACTTCTGTAACATTTAAAACAGTATCATTTTTTGAAATTTCTGTGATCCGATTTCGCATGTTTGATGTATGCGAACCTTCCCAGTATGCTCTTGTGCATTGCCGGCACCAGAGTACCGGCTCCTGTGTTGTTCCAAAATCTGGAATTTTTCTTTTTAATCGTCCGAAATCATCTTCAGTAATTGGGATGAGGGGATTGTTACAGACTGAGCAGCGGGTAAGCCTCAGCTCAGGGATGATGAGACTGGCACAAATGAGTTGTCTTATCTGGTCTTCAAGACGTTCTCCATTCAGAAACAACGCCTGGATTTGATCTCTTCGGGCAAGTTCACCATCTCTGGTGAGAAGAATTCGATCTTCATCTCTTGCGATCATCAATAGTTTTGAATCCTCACGGGGATCTCCTGGAGGCATATCGTTTGCACTCAGCGTATCATATCCCATCAGCCTGAGATATCGGCAGAGGGATCCTGCCATTCGATCGCAGAGAAAGCGTGCCTCTTTTCCCTGGTGAGTCATACGTTCCTGATAACAGCGATATCGGTGTTACAATGAGCACATTGCGTCCCGTTCAGATGAGCAGTGCTCACGGTATACCCTGTTCTTTCAATAATCTTCTCTCCACATGAAGGACAGTACGTATGTTCGTACTGGTGACTTCCTACATTTCCAAGATATGGGTAATGCAGCCCTGATTCTTTGGCACATTCATAGATCTTTTCCAGAGTTTTTATCGGTGTTGCAGGCCGTTCAGTCATTTTGTAGTCTGGATGAAACCGGGTAAAATGCATCGGAGTGTCAGGCCCGAGATTTGTGAGAACCCACTGAATGAGGTTTTTTATCTCCTGCATATCATCATTGAGCCCGGGGATTACCAGAGTTACTGTTTCGATGTGAAGACCTAGTTCTCTTGCTCGTATGGTCGTATCCAGAACTGGTTGTAGTCTTGCCTTACACACTGTTCGGTAAAAATCATCTGAAAATGCCTTGATGTCTACCCGCCATGCATTCAGGAAAGGAGATAATTCTGATAAAGCATCCTCGGTCATATACCCGTTTGTTACATAAATTGTTCCAAGTCCTTTTGTATGCGCTATATCTGCCATATCTTCAGTATACTCATACCACATGGTTGGCTCATTATACGTCCATGATATCGAGGAGCATCGCTTTTGAATTGCACGGTTTACCCCTTCTTCGGGGGGAATAGTCTGAAGCGCTATACTCGCAGGTGTTGCCTTAGAAATGTGCCAGTTCTGGCAGTGAGAACATGAAAAATTGCACCCGATGCTTCCAAGGGAATAAGAAGTGGTGCCTGGAAGAAAATGGTTTAGAGGTTTTTTCTCGATTGGATCAACAGCTTCTGCAGATACTTTTCCATATGTTTGAGCATACAATCTTCCTGACTTATTAGCCCGGACTTTACATATGCCGGTGCCATTCTCTTTTATCTGGCAATGGTGGTTGCAGAGGTTACACAAAACTGACCCATCAGCCTGGGTCTGGTATTGTCTGGCCTCATAGTTAGATGTCCTGGTGAATTGGTTCATGGAATCCTCTGTTTAGCCCTGCGGGTATAGATATTTCTCTGCCTGTATTCTCTTTTCCTGTCGCTGCCATACTCGGTCTGATATCATATCTGACCTGTAGGTCTGACAACAAGATATATCTCCGTTTTCATGTAACATATCAGGTTGAATGTCCACCATTGTGCTATCTCTGGGCGGTTCGATCCTTATGCCCGGACTTGATTCTCCTAATATTGAACCATACATCTCTGTTCTTGTGAAAATTGCTCAAAAGCACCGTCTTTTTGTTGTAGTTGGTGGTGGTGGAGAAGCCAGGCGCTATATCGAAGTAGCCAGAAATCTCGGGGTTGATGAAGCCTCTGCAGATGAACTTGGCATTCTGGTTACCCGTCTGAATGCAACCCTCCTTGTTCAGGCACTGGGTAGTGCTGCCTGGCCTCAGGTGGTAACTAGCCATACTGATGCGCTCACTGCTGCAGAGTCAGGAAAAATTGTTGTTATGGGAGGGATTACTCCCGGTCAGACAACTGACGCAGTGGCTGCTGTACTTGCCGAGCGCTCTGGTGCTTCAGTCTTCTTTAATCTCACTTCTGTGGATGGAATTTATTCGGCAGATCCGAAGTCAGATCCATCAGCAACACGGTACGATATGCTATCCCCGTCAGAATTGCTTGGGATTGTGATACACCAGCAGGCGAAAGCAGGGGTGAACACGGTCATGGACATTGTCGCCGTCAAAATGGTTGAGCGGTGTAATATTCCCCTGGTTGTAATGGATGGTAGAAATCCGGGGGATCTCCTTGATGCGGTAGAGTCAGGTACGTGCAGAGGGACTGTGGTTAGTGCGTTTGGAAAAAACCCACTTCCTCTGAATTAACGATACTTTTATATATTATTTGATCTAATATTATTAGCGCACAAGGGGTAATAGGGTAGCCTGGTCCATCCTAGAGCGTTTGGGACGCTTTGACCGCAGTTCGAATCTGCGTTACCCCATCTGTTTTATGAGTTCTCCTGATTTTTGTTTTATCTATCATTATCTTTGTGATACCTATGACCTGTCTCAATCAGGCGATGAGTTTCTTCATTTCAATAACCCGTTTGAGGTTCTGGTAGCGACGATTCTCTCTGCACAGACAACCGATCGGTGTGTGAATCAGGTTACAAAAGTTTTGTTTGCACGATATCCTGATGCTGATAGCCTTGCGAAAGCTGATCACACAGAAGTTGAAGAGATTATTCACAGTACCGGATTTTACCGGGCAAAAACCCGGAATATTATTGCTGCAGCTCAGACTCTCATGGATACCTTTGATGGTAGCGTTCCTGAAGATATGAGCCACTTACTGACTATCCCGGGTGTTGGTAGAAAGACAGCAAACATTGTCATTCATCATGCGTTTGGTAGATCTGAGGGTATCGCGGTAGATACTCATGTCAGGCGTGTCTCTACCCGTCTTGGTCTTTCCAATCATTCAGATCCGGATAAGATAGAGCAGGACCTCCTCGCGCTCATCCCGCCGGATCTATGGGGTGAAATGAATGGTCTGTTCATATTGCATGGTCGCCATATCTGTCATGCACGAAGACCTGCGTGCACCCAATGTGGGCTCATATCTCATTGTAAGTATGCAAAAACAAATCCGGATCTCCCTTCTCATCGATGACCGGATGGTGCGTCATCATTAATCGTTTCTACGCTAACCTATTTACTCGGGTGATGCCTTGACAACTCTAAATTCCCTTTCACATCCGCATGTGCAGATGGGTGGCATGAGTAAGGCAGTCTGGTAACGAAAAAACCTTCAGAATTTGTATGCTTCACAATTGCAAAAATCAGCGGATGCTGTAGCGCCATTGAATAACATTTCTCAAGACAATATTCATGAATCTGATACCCATTATAACTCAGCGGCTTGAACTCATTCCTATTACTGTTGAACTCTGTAAAGCAGACCTTTCATCTCATCAGGAACTTGGGAATCTTCTTTGTGCCAGAATACCGGGTGCGTGGCCACCAGAACAAGTTACGAACGAGACGATCCAAACCTTTATCTCTCTTCTGCAGGCACAAGGGGGCTCAAGGTTTCTTGCATATTACTGGATAAAAAAACCGTGTGGTTTTCCTTATGGTGAACGCACGCTTATTGGAAGTGGTGGTTTTATCATAGGGGAGGATAATGTCCCTGAACTAGGATACTCAGTTCTTGAAGAGTTTCAGGGAAAGGGGTATGCAAGTGAAGCGGCGCGGGAGATGATTCGGTTCATGTTTGAAGATCCAGGAGTTTCGACAATTCAGGCGTGTACATATCCGAATCTGATTTCTTCAATTCGGGTCCTTGAAAAGAATGGTTTTGAATTCTCCGGTCCTGGTAAAGAAACCGGCACAATATCCTATTATCTGTCCAGATAATATTTATCAAAACTAACTATTTTTACAATAATCTTAAAAAAATTGAGTGGACCGAGCGGGAATTGAACCCGCGGCCTCTACCATGCCAAGGTAGCGATCTACCACTGATCTACCGGCCCGCCTTAATAGGTTGTACCTGGTGACATATATAATCTGTCATTATTCCAATTGATATCAGGATTTCATATTCCCTTTAGTACGCGAGTATTCCCGATGACATATGAATGATGAGAACGAATAGATACAGCGGAACAATCCGTGTGGACAAGTTCCTTTGGTTATGTGAGGATCATGCTGGGGATCATTGGCGGGACATCGCTCCTTGAGTTCAATTTTGGGGAATGGAAGAAAAAGTGCGTTCACACGCCATATGGATCGTCTGCAGTACTTACCGGTGATAATGTCGCGCTTCTTTTGCGGCATCAAAACCGAAGAGCACCTCATCGGATAAATTATCGTGCCCATATTGCAGCACTTGCCATATCCGGAGTTGATCGCATAATTGGTATTGGTTCCACCGGATCACTGAAACAGCAGATACAACCGGGAAGTCTGGTAATACCTGATGATTACTTTTATTTGTCTTCTGTTTCAACGATATACAACCATTCAATCGGACATATCCGTCCTGATTTTTCTCCTGAATTAAGTGGCGTATTATCACGTGTCATTCCTGAGGCACACTTTGGTGGAACATATATCCAGACCGATGGCCCCAGGTTTGAAACGGTATCTGAAATTAAATGGATGTCATCGGTTGCTGACATTGTTGGCATGACTATTGTGTCAGAGGCGACAGTGGCCCGTGAGATGGATATCCCTTTTGCTGCGATATGTACTGTTGATAACTATGGAAACGGGCTCTTTAATGAGCAGGTCTCGTATGACAACGTTCTCCTCAATGCCAGAATGTATAAGGATAGAACAAGACGGATGCTGACCGCTCTTGTTGAGTATTGTATATAAGATATCAGACCGAAGAGTAATCTTACTAGTGTGACACAAAATATATGGTAGGGAAATAATTCATCTGAACCGCACTATGATACATCTGCAGTCTGCCCGGAGAGAGAAAAAGTGGCATTAACGTCTATCCTGACTATCGGGGATCCGAATCAGTTCTCCCTCATAACCCGTATGTTTTCTGACAACGGGGCAAAAGTAGACATCATCTCGGCATCTGAAATCAAGGATGGTATTCACAAAATGCAGACGACACGCATTGATGTTGTCATCTCGGATTTTGATTTGGGCCCTCAAAATGGCATTGATTTTATCTCCCGGTTAAAAAAGCAGATTCAACACAGTCCTATTACAATATTTACCGGAGATCAGGGACCTGCAATTGCAAAAGAAGCGCTGAAGGCAGGCATTGATTATTATTATCAGAAGAATGGCGATCCTGATTTTGAAAAGGCACTGCTGAATACCTTCATCAGGCAGGTAGTCAGGTGGAAACAGACTGAAGAAGCGCATCAGTATGCTGAGACAAATTTCAGAACTATTGTAGAAGCTACTGAAGACTCAATCTATATGATAGACCGGCATTACCGGTACCTCTTTATCAATAAACCTCATCAGAAACGACTCGGTATCTATGGAGAGGAGTATGAGTCGAAAATGTACAAGGACCTGCATTCTGATGATGAAAATCGCAGGTTTATTGCATCCATGAGTCAGGTTATCACTCATAGCAACTTTTATCTTGAGGAATATGAGAAAGAGGGGCGTTTTTACTATCGTAAATTCATCCCGATTAAATATCCTTCTTCATCACAGATCCTTGCAGTCACGGTTGTTTCTACTGATATGACCGATCGGGTTCGTCTGGAAGAAGAGGTAGCCAAAGGAGCCTCTTTGATGACTGCCACCCTCGAATCCACCTCTGACGGGATATTTGTGGTTGATCGGGCCGGAAAGATCATCAATTACAACCAGAAATTCCTTGAAATGTGGTATATTCCTGAAACGGTAATTGATGAAAGGGATGAAGAAGTTTTACTTGCGTATCTGGAAGATCAGCTGGAAGACCGTGACGGGTTTATTGAAAAAGTAAACTGGCTGCGTTCTAACCCTGAAAGAGATGCCTTTGATGTTCTGGAGTTTCGCGATGGCAGAATATTTGAGCGCATGACTCTTCCCCAGCGTCTTGGTGGCACTATCATCGGGAGGGTGTGGAGTTTTCGTGATGTAACAGAGCAGCGTTCAACTCTTGGAACTCTTCAGATTACCCAGGCAAATTATCGCAGTGTTGTTGAGTCCACCGGTGATTCAATATTTATGGTTGATAACGAGTCCTGTTATATTTTTATGAATTCGTATCATCGCCGGAAATTAGGTGACCTTGCAGACAAATATCTTGAGCAACGGATGCGGGTAATGCTTCCTCCCGGTGAAGATAAACGGTTTGATGAGGCAGTAAGCCGTGTTTTTTCAACAAAAAAGATGCATATGGACGAGCTTCACTGGCTAGGTCGCGATTACATACGGCGGTTCAGCCCGGTCAGTGATGAGGAAAGTGAGGTTGTCAGGGCGGTCACGGTTGTTCTAACAGATATCAGTGAGCGAAAAGCAGCTGAGGAGGAGGTAAAACACTCTGAAGAACGTCTGAAGATCCTCTTTGATCACGCACCTGAAGCGTATTTCCTCACTGACATTAAGGGAACTTTTGTTGATTCGAATCTGGCAGTGACTGCACTCACAGGATTTACCAAAGAAGATCTTCATGGGCGAAATATCTTTACCATGGGTCTTATTGGTACGATGCATATTACCAAGACTGCGGTCCTTTTTGCGCGAAATGCTCTTGGTAAATCAACCGGCCCTGATGAAATGAAGATTCGGCGTAAGGATGGCTCTGAGGTATACGCTGAGGTTGTTACATATCCTATAAGAATAGTAGATCAGAGTCTGGTGATGACTATAGCGCGGGATATTACTCTGCGCAGAGAGGCTGAAAAAGCTCTGAAAGAGCGTGAAGAGCAGTACCGTCTGCTTGTAAATAATGCAAATGAAGGGGTTTTTGTCCTACGGGGCACAACCATAATCTTCTCAAATCCAAAGGCATCTGATATCCTGAAACGATCATCCGGGGAACTATCTGGCCAGGATTTAATGAGCTGGATCCATCCTGATGATATTGAAGGATTTAAAATCCTTATTGCCGAAGTTGCATCAAGTGGTGTTGTTCGCGCCGGTCATAATATTCGTATATATAATAATACCGGAGAGGTCAGATGGCTTGAGTCAGGCCTTGTCAGTATAATCTGGAAAGACGGTCCGGCTCTTCTTTTCCTTGGTAATGATGTCACTGACCGCAAGATTGCGCAGGATACTGTAGTCCAGAGTAATAAAAAACTCAATCTGCTTTCCAGTATAACCAGGCATGATGTCCTTAACCAGATAACGATTCTTCTTGCTTATCTTGATCTGCTTAAGAAAAAGAATAAAGATGAGAAACTTGCTCCCTATATTGAGAAACAGGTTGAGGCAACTCAGGCAATCAGGGGTCAGATCGTTTTTACCAAAGAGTACCAGGATGTCGGGGTCAAGGCTCCTCAATGGCAGATTGTGGCTGATAAAATTCATTCTGCAAAAGATGTTCGCAGATGTGATTTTGTTACCTGGGATACCAGTCTTGAACACCTTGAGATATTTGCAGATCCTCTTCTTGAAAAGGTGTTTTTAAATTTGATTTCAAATTCACTGATGCACGGGGAGAAGGTATCCCGAATCCATTTCTCTGCAGTCCAGCAGGAAGGATCACTAATTCTGGTTTACGAAGATGACGGCGTTGGGATCCCTGATAAAGAAAAGAGGAAGATTTTTGAGCATGGATTTGGTAAGAACACAGGATTCGGACTCTTCCTCTCACGAGAAATACTTTCAATAACGGGACTTACCATAACGGAGAAGGGAAAGCCAGGCGAAGGTGTCAGATTTGAAATCCTTGTTCCAGCTCATATGCACCGGACTGCATGATCTTTTTTTAACATAGTCTCATAGTCACATTGATATATGGATTCGCGGTAATGCTACAGATACAGAGTATGGTTCATCTTCTGAAATTTTCTGTAGCTGGAATCAAAGGGGCTCTCCCGCTTGATGATACGATGCAACTCGTTCGCATAGTAAAAATGGGGCCTGTTATCGGGGAGACCAGGGGAGTTGTCGGGACGCTCAATTTACATGGGACTTCAATTCCGGTGTACTCGGCCAGGCAACTCTTTGGTCTTGCAGATGATGATCCTTGTCTTACTGATAATCTGATAATTACCAGGGCGAATGGATCGAATATTGCGCTTTGGGTGGAAGAAACATTTGTTGTGCAGGAGGATGAGACCATCAGCACGGTTTTTGGAGAGGATGTACCTGGAGCATCAGATATCCCCGGGATCCATATCTTTTCTGATGGATTGGTTCTTATCACAAATATTTCTCTCTTTCTTATGTACCTGTTAAATCCTCATTCTGCAAAGGTCTGTGATTTTGTAGTCAGAACCATAGATATCTCATCTTCAGAATTGAATCAGTCATATCCGGGTTCTTCTGAAAATTCACAACGTGTACGAAATATTCTGGCAGAACGTGCAGAGACACTCGCTTTGCCAGAAGAAATGCCTCATGAATCCCGTTGTATAGATGTCCTCACCTTTCAGTTGGTATATGGTGAATATGCAGTAGAACTGCGTTATGTTCGTGAATCGGTATTGTCCCAGGAGATAACCCTTGTTCCTGGCACCCCTGATCATATTATTGGTATTCTTCCGGTCAGAGGAGAAATTATCCCTCTCATCGATCTTCGTGTTCTGCTTAGTATACCTGATAAGGGCCTTACCGATCTCAATCAGGTAATCATTCTTACTGATGGAATAATCACCTTCGGTATTCTTGCTGACCAGATTACCGGAATCACCTCGGTTCCAGTCGATCAGATTGGCCCGCCTGATTCGTATCTTTCCCCGAAAAAACCGAAATATATCTATGGAGTAGTTCCTGATTTAGTGGTGCTGATAAATGCTGCTGAGATTCTTTCCGATCCTGATATGATCGTTGATGATTCGGTAGAATCAGAAACGATTCCCGATATTCCGTTTCCTTAATGATATAATGATTGCAGGCAAACCGGTATGTATAGAGATGAGTATATCTGTCTGTGTATAATACGATTCTAAGGACGATCACAAAGGGGTCAATCGCATGGTTCAGTTTTTTACCAATCTGAAGGTAGGGACACAAATTCTTGTTATATGTCTCTTCCTGGCAATCATTCCGACATTATTGCTTGGAGTTGTTGCATATTCAAGTTCTAGCAGTGTCATTAACGAACAGATAGAGACGCTACTTGAGACACAGGTTCAGGACATGAAGGGATGGACAAATGATGTCTATAAACTTACCCGGAATAAAGTGAATAGTGATCTGAACGTTCTCAGGCAGAATTTTTACTCCCGTGGGACTCCTGAGATAATCGATGGAAATATGACCCTGGTTGATAAAAATGGCTTTCGATATGTGGTAAACAATAACTTTGAGATCGTTGATAATGTCCAGGATCTTGTTGGTGGTGCAGCAACAGTTTTTCAGGTTTTTAATAATTCATATGCAGTGCGTATATCAACTAATGTTATTGGTACTGACGGCCAGCGGGCGGTAGGCACACATCTGACCGACAATGTCTATGAAGTTGCAGTCCGGGAAGGTGAGACTTATTATGGTCGCCGGGATCTGTTTGGTAAGAACTATGTAACTGCGTATGAACCGATAAAAGATAAAAATGAGCAGATCATTGGAGTACTTTTTACTGGCACCGAAGAGGGTCAGACTCTTGATATTGTAAAAAAGAGTATCAATGAAACCACTGTTGGTAAAAACGGATACATGTATGTCCTTGACGGGCTTGGAAATGTTCTGATTCACCCGTCACTTGCAGATCAGAATATTTCTCATATGGACTATGTCCAGATGATGTTTCAGAATAAAGAAGGGGCAATAGCTCATGAAGTAAATGGAACACAGGTCTTTGATGCGTATACTTACTATGAACCATTGGACTGGTATATCGTCTCCCGTGCTGATCTCTCTGATTTTTCAGGGCCTATTGATACCCTGAGAGATACAATATTTGCTTTAGTCATCGCTTCTATTCTTATTGGCGCGATAATTGCCATTATCTTTGGTCGTTCTATATCCGGACCTCTTCAGCAGGTTGTGGTAATGATTAAAGAACTGCGTAACGGCCACGTTTCGGCAAGGCTGAATATTATCAGGCAGGATGAGATCGGGATCATGGCCGCCACGATGGATGAGTTTGCAGATGATCTTCAGACTAATGTTGTCGGAGACATAAAACGAATCGCGAATGGGCAATATATCCGTGAATTTTCAGAACCGGTAGATGATCTCGATGAGATACGGCCGGCTCTGCGGATGATGGTCCAGTCTCTTGATCACCTCCATAAAGAGACTATTAAACTTACTGATGCCGCCCGTGCCGGAGATCTATCTGTCAGAGGAGATGCAACTGCCTTTTCCGGTGGGTACCGTATGATTATTGCCGGATTTAACAAAACCCTTGAAACGATTACTGAACCGGTAAATGAAGCAATGCGTCTTGCGAGGTACTATGCATCCGGTGATTTCACTGCCCGTTTTGATCCGTCTATCCCGGTAGCCGGGGAGTTTGTTGCATATCGTGATGCTCTGAATACAATTGGTATTGAGTTGTCCCGGCTCATGAAGTTAATAACTGAAGAGCTATTTGAAGGGGTTTCAGTGCTTTCATCTGCGTCTAGTGAGATTCTTACGATAACATCCCAACTCTCATCAGCAAGTTCGCAGACTGCAGAGACAGTTAATGAGACCTCTGATACTGTGGAAGGAGTTCGCAGAAAGACGGATCTTGCTAACCAGAAGACAAAAGCGGTCTCTGAAAAAGCTATTCGTGCTATTGCAGTTTCAGGTGAAGGACAGAAAGCAGTTCAGGAGATACTTGATGGAATGAATCATATTCAAAGGCAGATGGATATGATTGGGATGAATGTTATTAAACTCTCTGAGCAGAGTCAGGCGATTGGAGAGATCATTGCAACGGTTACAGAAATATCTGAGCAGTCTAACTTCCTTGCAGTGAATGCATCAATAGAAGCCGCAAAAGCTGGTGAGTTTGGGAAAGGGTTTGCTGTCGTCGCTCATGAAATTCATAATCTGGCCCTTCAGTCAAAACAGGCAACTGCAACGGTCAGAACAATTCTCACAGATATCCAACGTGGTGTAACATCAACGGTTGTTTCAACTGAAAAGGGTACAAATACCGTTGCTGATGCTGTCAGGCTTACAAGTGATGCACGGGAAGCAATCGAGGTTCTTACACGATCCAGTTCTGATTCTTCACGGGAGGCAATCGAAATTGCTGCATCGATTCAGGAGCAGGTGGCAGGGATGGATCAGATATCACTTGCAATGGAGAAGATACGTCAGGCTGCACAAGAAAACCTTGAAATAACTAGAAAAGCCGAAAAAACTGCAGAAGATCTGCATGAACTAGGTGCCAGATTAAAGAAAATTACCGAGCAGTATCGCGTGTAACCGGCTCATGACCAGTTCGGATGAAGAGTTCCACCAGTGGCTCCTTGCCACTTTCCGTGAGGAGGCAGATGAGATCCTTACCGGGATCTCAAACGGTCTTATTGAACTTGAAAAAGAAGGATCAGATCCTGGACCTGAACTTGTCGAACAGATATATCGGAAGACTCACAGCCTTAAAGGAGCAGCACGGGCAGTAAATCTCAGGGACATTGAATCTATCTGCCAGAACTCGGAGACGGTTTTCTCTTTGATAAAACAGGGAGTGTTAATTCCTGATCCAGAGGTTTTTGATCTTCTGCATAAATCAATCAGTGTTATTTACTCCATCCTTTCCGGGGAAAAGACCACCGGCATAGGATCTGCTGAAATTGTTCTTGAACTTCGTGCACTTACAACTGCAGTTGCCCCTGTGAAAAAACCCACAGACCTGCAAGCAGAAGGAGAAAATTCCCCTTTATCTCCCTGGAATAATCCTTTTTCTACCCCTGGTTCCTCTCTCCCTTCTTCCTCCGGTTCCTCCTTTCATGTCAAAGTGAACGCTCCTGATCTCACTTTAGAGTCAGGCTGTGAAGATTCTTCAAATATTGAATCACTGTGTGCACTTTCATTTGAAAAGACTGATCCCATTGGTCATTCAGGTGGAGATTCCATTCCTTCTCAGGCACAAGGGAGAGGAACAGTCAGAATTGCAGCACATAAACTTGATCGTCTCATTGCTGGTTCTGAAGACCTTCTTACAACCCGCCTGTATATTGCGCACCGGCTTCGTGAACTTGAAGAGATGATGAGTCGTTTCTCGTTATGGAAATGGAATCATACTCAGATTGAAGGCGATGTCCATCAGATTCGGGAAGTCACCTACGGTGCACACAAAGCAGATCTTCCTCCGGAAATCATCCTACCTCTTGAACGAATTGCAGATTTTCTCAAGTTCGATCGCGAATTTGTCATGAGTATGCATCATGATCTGGGTGTTCATATCAGGGCAACCGAAGTAGATCAATCTGCACTTGAGTCAAGCACAAGTGAGATATCTGATCTGATACATGATGCAGTTCTGGTTCCGATAGCAAGTGTTTTCGCTTCGTTTTCAAAATTTGTTCGTGAGTATTCCCGGGGAGTCGGGAAGATCGTTGATTTTCAGGTTGACGGCAAGGATATTGAAATGGACAGACGTATCCTTGAAACGATTAAGCCTTCCCTTATGCATCTTATTCACAATTGTATAGATCATGGCATAGAGTATCCTGATGTCAGGGCAGCATTAAACAAACCTGAACGTGGATCGATCCAGATAAGAATATCGACCCATTCAGGAAGTAAGGTGGCAATCGAAGTCATTGATGACGGAGCTGGTATAGATTTGGATATGATTCGTCATGCAGCTGTTGAAAAAGGAATTATCAGTGGAAAACAGGGAGCCATAATTACCGATGAAGAGGCGCTGTGGTTAATTTTCAGATCTGGTTTCTCAACAAATTCAGAAGTATCAGATCTCTCAGGTCGTGGTCTTGGTCTTGCCATTGTTGATGACACGATTACGAGACTTGGTGGGGAGTTGATGGTTTCTTCTGAACCATTACATGGGACAACCATTACGATTATCTTGCCTGTCCGCCTTGCAACACTTCGTGGACTTGTTGCTCGATCTGGCAGTCAGAGGTATGTATTTCCTGTGCAGCAGATAAAAAAGGTGATTCGGGCAGATCCGGACTTGATTTTTTATCAGGGAAACCGGATGGCTATCCGTATCGATGATGAACCTGCAAGGGTTATCAGACTTACTGATGTACTCAGCCTGCCTGATACTACCTCTTTTATTGGTGGGGAAAATCCGATTCCTATTATTTTGATTGAGTATGCCGGCAGACATATTGCCTGTGTTGTTGATGACGTAATCCGGGTTCAGGAGATCGTTGTCAGACCTCTTGGAAATCTTCTTCGGCGTGTAAAACGGATTACCGGTGCAGCACTTCTTGGTGACGGGAGCGCTGTAATGGTCCTCGATCTCCTCGAAATAATTCAGGAAGCCTTTTCTCCAAGGGGGCAGCCAACATGTTACACTACCTTTAAACGGATAACAAAAAGGATTCTTGTAGTTGATGATTCTGCAACCTCCCGTGCACTAATCAGAAGGACCCTTGAGATGGCCGGGTACCAGGTTCAGACTGCATACGATGGAATGGATGCATTAGGTAAGCTTAGGGAAACGGATTTTCATATGGTTGTATCAGACGTTGATATGCCCCGTATGAATGGATATACGCTCACTGAAAAGATTCGGGCTGATGAGCGGTTCTGCCATATACCCGTCCTGCTCATAACTTCTCTGGATTCAATCAGGGATCAGGAGTATGGGAGGGCTGTCGGGGCAAATGCGTATATCGTAAAAAGCAGATTTGAAAGTCGTATTCTTTTAGAATATACTAATGATCTGCTTTATAATCTATAGTGACAGAATCTTTATATGATTACCCTTCAGTTAGGGTTTATTGTTTTTTTGGCGATATGATGCATGAGCAATCCGGATATATACAAAAGAAAGTCCTTGTTGTTGAGGATAATCGGACTCAGGCTGAGTATCTGCGTTACATTCTAAAAAAAGCAGGGTATCAGGTTTCTTTAGTTTCTAACGGATGCGAAGCTCTTGTTTCTATAAGCAAAGACCGCCCTGATATTGTTCTTACAGATATTGTCATGCCTGAGATGGATGGGTATCAACTCTGTAAAGTAATAAAAAATGATGAAGCTAATGTCGGAATTCCGGTGATTCTGGTCACTCATCTGTATGATCCAGTTGACGTAATCCGTGGACTTGAGGCAGGTGCAGATAATTTCATCATTAAACCGTATGATCCTGAATGCATACATGAACGGATAACCAGCACTTTTCAGTCATCCTCTCTCCTTAACACGCAAAAATCAGAGCCGATTTCGGTAGACTTTTCATCCAATGTTCACACTATTTCCTCTGATCGCAGACAAATATTGAATATTCTTCTTTCAACCTATGAAATTGCTGTTAAGAATTATAATGAACTGCAGGGAGCTCATGATCAGCTGAATTATCTCAATGATCAATTGCAGCAGATTATCAATGAGTTGCAACAATCAAATGAAGCTCTGGTAAAAGAAAATATTGAACGACAGAAGGTTGAATCTGCACTTGCTATGGCAAATAACAAGCTTCAACTCATGGCTAGTATTACTCGTCATGATCTGCTGAATCAATTAAACTCACTGCAGGGATACCTGGATCTTGCCCTCACTGACAGGGAGGATGATCCAGAGAATGCCTGGATTTTTGTTGAAAAGGCGATGAAAATTGTTGACCAAACGGTAAATACCGTCCGGTTTACTGATGAATATCAAAATATCGGAATAAAAAATCCTGTATGGCAAAATCTCAAAGCAGTTGTGCAAAACTCTATCCGGCATACATCTCTCCATACGATCATCCTGGAAAATATGCTCCCTGATTCAACCGAAGTTTTTGCTGATCCACTGATCGAAAAAGTATTTTCAAACCTCATAGAAAATTCGGTTAAGTATGGCAAGAAAAATACAGTCATTACTTTCAGACTTGAGCGGGTCGGGGATGATTGCATAATTATTTGTGAAGATGATGGTATTGGCGTGTCAGATTTTGAAAAGGAGAAGATCTTCACATATCGGTACGGAAAAAATACCGGTTTGGGTCTTTTTTTAACCCGTGAAATTTTGTCCATCACTGGAATATCAATCCGCGAGAATGGTGTTGAAGGAGAAGGGGCCAGATTTGAGATCTGTTGTCCTGCTGAAATTATTCGAATTGTTGATAAGGGAGCAGGGATTGAAACAGGGGATGGCACGGTCTTCCCTGTAGAATGATCTTCTATTCTGAATTGTTTTTTATCTTTCCTGTGCAGTCAAAATCGATATATGCTTTATATGGATCAGTATGAATTAGTTTTACTCTGACTTTTTGTCCGACATAAAGGCCCTTACACCCGGTTATCACTCTTCCTTCAACCGGAGGCGCAAGAATTCTCACATATGTCCCCTTATCTGACGCACCGGTAATCAATCCGTCAAATAACTCTCCGATTCTTGGTTTTAACAGTTCTGCAGCGGCTGCTTTTTGCATAAACCGTTCAACTTTTTTGGAACTCTTTTCTCTTCCTGAAAGCCACCCTGCCAGTTCTGCAAGTTCGTTGTCAGTATATGGCGGGTTGGTATTGTCAAGTACTGACTTGATAATGCGTTGTATGATAAGATCAACAAACCGGCGGTTTGGTGCGGTCCCGTGTGTGTAATCAGTCACTGCAAGGGCAAAATGTCCAATCGGGGTATCTCCCGGAATTAGACTCCAATATTCTCCAGGTCCGATGAGTTTAATTATTGTCAGAGACAGGTCCGGGAATCGTTCTGGGTCTGCCTGACGTTGTTTGAGTAAAAATGCTGCAAGAGCACGGGTGTTTGGTGAGCGGGGAAGCCGTATATGATATTTTGCAGCGGTCATTCTGATGCCTTCCCAGTTTTTAGGTTTTCTGACAATTCGTTGAATCATCGGCATTCTTGCCTGTTCCAGAAAGTGTACTGTGGTTCCATTTGCTGCAACCATAAATTCTTCAATTATCGATCGTGCAGCGTTTTGCCCGGAAATAACCAGATCCAGCACTACTCCCTCACTGATTACCGCATCTGCTTCAAGTGTTCCAAGGTCAAGAGCTCCCTGGTCCATCCGGAATTTTCTCATTCGCTGTGCTGCAGTATGCTGAAGAAGAAGTTGTTCCTTAAGTTCAGGTACCTTTCTGACTGATTCTGGAATCGTAGTTTTTCCATCTATCCAGTCCCCGACTTCTTCATAGATTAGTTTAGCTTTATTGGTAACTCGTGCCCGATACAAGTTTCCAGGTCTGGTTTTTCCATTCGGAAGAACGGTATATTCAATAACCATTGCCAGGTGGTCATTGCCTGGGAGTAATGATGAAATCCCCTTGGATAAAATATCCGGAAGCATGGGAAATGTCTCAATACCGGTATATACTGATGTACCATTATGTCCGGCATACCTGTCTGTGAGGGTATTTTTCCTGACAAAAAAATCAACATCAGCTATTGCAACTCTGACAACTATTTCCCCGTTTTTTCCAGACTCACAATATTCAATCTGATCAAGATCCATTGAATCGGCATTATCTATAGATGACCAGAGAAGAGATCTAAGATCTTTAGTGTTTTCGGTAATTATCTGAGGTATTTTGGCTACCTGTTCGGCTTCCCTGAGTACATTTGGTGAAAACCCGGGGGTAAACCCGTATTTTTTCATAGCATCCCGCGCAATAATGGTAAGATCGACGTCCTGTTGTTTTTTCATCGTGGATTGGTACATTCTTCTTTATCTGATAAAAAACTCGTGTTTTTAATTATTATCTAAGAAAAATTTATTAGGGAATTTAGTCCGTGAAGTGATAGAAAGATATTATGAGTAGTAATGCAATGTGAATTGGAAGTTTTTCGCAGGGGGATAGAGTTCTTATCCATACATAGGAAGCATACATGAGTGATGAATTATCTAAAGGTATTTCTGTTTTAATTGTTGATGACAATGAAAAAAACTTACAAATCGCTGCAAAAGTAGTAAGCAAGGCAGGTTATCGGGTCATGCTGGCCCCGGATGGAATGAGTGCACTGGAACTTATAATTGAGCAGCCTCCTGATGTAATTCTTCTGGACATTATGATGCCCGGTATTGACGGGCTTGAAGTGTGTAGAAGGATAAAAGAAATCTCTGGTTGTGATGATATTCCAATTATTTTCCTCTCTGCAATGGGGGAAGAGAATAGTATTGAAGAGGGCCTTTCACTTGGAGGCGCAGATTATGTTACAAAACCCTTTAGTGAACGGGTTCTTCTTGCAAGATTGCGGTCACATATTGAAAGGGCGCAATATCAGAAGAAACTTGCTCACTATTCCCGTGAACTTGAAGAGAAGAACCAAAACTTAGTTCTTTTAAAAGAAAAAATTCTTGCTGTCAATCAGGATCTTGAAAAACAGATCGAAAAAAACATTCAGATATTTGCCACCCTCAATGATAAGATTCGCAATCCCCTTTGTGTTGTTGTAACTATGCTTGAAATGCAGGATAATGAAAATTCCGGATCGATTATTGAACAACTCAATAGAATCGATAAGGTAGTGGATGACCTGGACAAAGGGTTTATTGAATCAGAAAAGGTCAAAGCATATCTTAAAAAGCACCATGATCTACTGTGAGAAGTTACAACTGATTATACTATTATTATGTATCTAAGAAATAAAATACTGTTCAAACTTATTATCACAAGTGTTATTGCTTTAACTGCCTTCTGGCTTGTATCTTCAGCGGTTATGGACATTGAAGATAATAATGAGAATAATAATCGGATCATAGATTTGATGGGTCTAGGTCTTAATGCCATAACCGATGACCTTGAGAGACTTGAGGGGCTTGTGCATGAACGGGGTCTATGGGATGAAACCGGGGAATTTGTAACTAGTACCAATTCTGTTCAAAAGCAGCATTATCAAAAAAACCTGCATGATTCGGCATTTCGTGATCTTCACATTAGTCTTATGTACTTTCTTGATGATCAGGGAAATATTGTTCATAGCACAGGTACTGATGAAATCCGGGCAATATTAGGTGATTCAACTCGTGTATTTGAAGAAGAACTGTTTAGTAACTCAGGTAAATATGCCGAGATTACAAGTCAGAATCAAACGTCAGGAATAATAGTCTTCAACAATACCGCTTTATTATATGCTACTTCCCGAATTACTGGTACAGGTAACACCAGTCCGTTAGGGACCCTCATCGTCATCAGAGCTCTTAATTCAGTATACAAAGAGCATATTTCCGGAATTCGATCCGCAGAAATTCGACTTAAACCCCTTTCTGACAATGATTTTGGTCTGAATGCTACTTTTATCGGGATACTTCCATCTGGAGAGGAGGTTATGCGGACCCCTGCGACCAGTCCTTATAATGAAGGATTTATAGTGCTTCAGGCTCTGGGAGGCGATAAGGTAATCATGCAGGTCTCTGATATTTCAAGCAAACCTTCGCGCCTTTTTGTTGCCAAGTTGTTAGTCATGTCCGGGATTGCTGTTGTTTTTCTGGTTTTTATCTTTGTTATAATTCTCACTATTGAACAGGACTGCATCCGGAGAATCAGCCGTTTATCGAGGGTTTTGAAAACAATGGATATTCCGGCCTGTTGTTTTGATCCGAATACGCTGAAATTACCAGGTGATGATGAATTATCTGAATTATCGCAGGTAATATCCAATCTGGTAAAAAACGTTCTGGATTACAATAAAAAATTATGTGATGCGAAGAAAGAAGCCGAATCCGCGAGTAGGGCAAAAAGTATTTTTCTTGCAAATATGAGTCATGAAATACGGACGCCTTTGAATGCAATTATTGGATTTAGTTCTCTTTTGGTATCAGAAGTCACTGATGTCAGGCTTATGAGATATGTTCGATCAATTAATTCAGCTGGCAGGGTATTATTGTCCCTGATTAATGATGTTCTCGATCTTTCAAAAATTGAAGCACATAAACTTGAATTATCTGAAAATCCTACAAATTTGTATAGTCTTCTCAATGAAACCGATCTTATTCTGGGTGATCGTGCAAGAGAAAAAGGACTGCAGTTTATTCTTGAGATCCCTGATTTCGTCCCGATAATCCGGATTGATGAGACCCGGATTAGGCAGGTTTTATTGAATCTTATTGGAAACGCGATCAAATTCACCGAAAAAGGAGCTATTACCCTTTCTTTACAGATTAAATCTGCTTATGAAGGGCGATACACACTCATAATCGAGGTTCGTGATACGGGAATCGGGGTCCCTATAAAGGATCAAAAGCGTATCTTCTCAGCTTTTGAGCAACAGGATCCAGAACTCGTAAAGTATTATGGGGGCACTGGTCTTGGTCTTGCAATTAGTAAAAAGCTGATAACCCGGATGGGTGGCTCTATCTCACTTGTTAGTGAAGAGGGTGCCGGGAGTGTTTTCACCATTACTCTTCCGGATGTTATGGTTGCAAACGAGGATATTCCTCCCAAAGATACTGATACTTCTATGTTTGATAATACCTTTTCTGGTAATGTTCTGGTTGTTGATGATGTTGAAAATAATCGGAACGTCCTTGCAGATATCCTCTATAAACTTGGCCTCAAACCATTTCTTGCATCATCAGCTGATGAAGGATTACGAATTATCTCCTCACATATTCCTGATCTGATCCTCACTGATCTTCGGATGCCAGGAATGAGCGGAGATGAATTTCTTGTTGAAGTAAGAAAGATTAGTGAAATTTATATTCCTATTGTTGCTGTCACTGCACTGACAACTCCTGAAGATGAAGCAGATATGAGTGGATTTGACGGTATAATCAGAAAACCTGTAAATATCAGAGAACTAACTGACGTTTTGTCACAATTCCTTCCCGGCACAATTACGAAGTCTCATGAGTCTGAAATCGACAAACCTTCTTATCCGTGCTCAATCCTATCTCCAGAGATCTCCCGTTTAGCTCATGAAGAGTTTCAGAATGGAATTCACCGATTATGCCGGGCTTTTACTCCGGAAGCGGCAGAGGAGATTTCCAGAAATCTTCAAAGGTTTGCACAAGAGCATGATGCTCCGGTAATGCAGATTCTTGCAAAAGAAGTTTCACTAGCGGCAAAAGATTTCGATATCAACAGAATCAGAAAGTTGGCAAAACAATTTGAAGATATTACCGGGAATTCTAATTGAGCATTCTTTTTTTACTTTCTTTTTCTATTATATGACTAATATAAGAGCATCTAACCGGTAGTGAATGCCCAAATTCCCATTTTTCCGATGTTTCCTATTATTTTTTCCCCATAATTTCCTGTTTTAACTGGTGAAATTCGTCTTTGGTAATGTGACCGCGTTCGTATATCATGATTAAGTTATCAAGTTCTTTCATCCGGTTATCAAGAATTACATCCCTGGATGTTGCGGATTTTTCTGCCAGAGGTCTGCTGTCTTCTGGTTTTTGCGATGCAAGATTGGGTGTTATCATGAGGATAAATATGCCTGCAGCAAGGATTATCCAACCGGTGGGAATAGAAAACCCTGCTTCCTGCATCATTCCTGCGACTATTGGATCCTGGGCTACACCCGGTCCTGCACTCATTCCACCACCAAGTGCCATCTGAATAACATATCCAAGACGGGTAGCATTAAGAATATCAAACGCGGCTATGACTGCCGCGATTCCACCGGTCAGGTACAGAAGGAAGAACCGCCCTGAATAAGTTATATACACGGACAAGCCGGCACAAAGAATATAAAGAAATCCGCTTCCCGTAGGTCCGGTCAGGTATCCTATCTGTCCGATGAACGGAACCGGAAAGAATGTTGCAAGACCTCCGAGAAACAGACACAGAGATCCTATATATCCGGAGCCTATGGCTAGCATTGTAAGGGCAGAAGAGGCAACATCACTAAATTGTATGTCATCAGCCATAGTTTTCACGTTTGAAAAGAAGACGGTTGATACTAAGGATACTGTGTCTATCGTGGATATTTATTTGCATGCATGAGTGAAATGTCTATTACCGGATATGCAGCCAATATATGTCCTCGGTCATCGCCAGCCTGATACTGATAGTATCGCCAGCGCAATGGCGTATGCACGTCTTCTTTCCCATATTCATACTGGCACTTACATTGCTGGCCGATGTGGTGATATTAATACAGAGACCCGGTATGTTCTCAGTGAAACCGGTCTTCCTGAACCGATGCTCGTTGAAAGTGTGGAGCCGGTAGTCGGAGATATCCCGTTTTTGTATCAACAACAGGCTCCACACAATATGGCAGCTATTGATGTAGCCATGCTTATGGATGAGCATGATGTGAGAAACATTCCGATTGTTGATGACAATAACCGGTTGCTCGGGCTTGTTAGTGAGCACGGTCTTGCCCGCGCTTATGTTTCCCCTCATGCCAGTCAGGCTCTGCGTGTCGGTCCTATTTGTACTGAAACGCTTGCCCGCATTCTACAGGCAGAGATAGTGCATGGCGCTCACGAACTTCTGGATGGTCAGGTAGCAATTGTTATTGATGCTCTTCATGTTTCGTTATCACGACTCGGCTCCCGGGATGTTGCAATTGTTGGTGATAACGAACCTGCTCAGCTTGCTCTGGTATCTGCCGGAATTGGAGCTATGATCATAGCAGAAGGAGCTCCAATCGGTGAACGACTTAAGGAGGCAGCCCGATCCAGAAATGTAACGCTTTTAAAGACAGATCTCGATGCTTTCAGTGTCGGTCGAATGATTCATCTTTCTCACCCGGCATCTGCGATTATGGCGCGGGATGTTGAGATTGTACATAAAGAAGATTCCCTTTCTGCAGCAACCCGTATTGTTACAAACTCTCCGTATCGTACTGCTTGTGTCGTTGACGAGGATGGTTGTCTGCTTGGGATGATTTCACGCAATACGTTCCTTGAAGAGATTCAAAAATCCGTTATCCTGGTGGATCATAATGAATTTGCTCAGGCAGCAGAAGGTATTGAAACTGCCGAGGTTCTTGAGATCATCGATCATCATCGACTTGGAACTATTACTACACTCAGGCCGATACAATTTAGGAATGAACCGGTTGGTTCAACGTCTACAATAATTACTTTCAGATATATCGAGGAAGGAGTAACACCTGATACTGATATTGCAACGCTTCTTCTCGCAGGAATTCTTTCAGATACGCTTGTGCTGAAGATGTCAACTACCACTTCCAGGGATTTGGAGGCAGTTGAGTATCTTTCCAGACTTACTGGTAGTAATCCCCAGGAATTTGGAAGTATTCTGATTCAAAAAGGGATGGACCTTGATCAGGTTCTTCTGTATGATCTTCTGAGTCGGGACGTAAAGGAATATACCTTGTATGATCGACCAGTAATTATTGCTCAGGTCATGACTGCGTCTGATCAGTACCATGTAAAACATGATGCTGAAATTCACGAGACTCTGGCAAAATTGCGGCATGAAAGTGGGTGTGATCTTTATCTCACAATCTTTACCGATGTTATCGGCCAGGTAAGTTATCTGTATGCATCAGGAGAAACCGGTCTTTTAGAGCGACTTGAGTATGACTTTCAGCCGGTTGTTCTGCCGGGGGTAATGTCACGGAAGAAAGATTTTTTCCCGATATTCGGGCAAAAATTCAGGGCTGCACTTCATTAATTTTTTTGAAGACAACGTTATTGCTTTTTATATGCTAATGCAGCCCGGATCAGATCCTCAGCATTAGTGCAAGAGAAGTATGCATGAGTGTATGCTCCCATACAATTGTTGGTATATACACCATCCTGCCCGTTTGCGATCCCTGTACCTTTTGTCAGAGTGATAGCGAACCGTGCATCCCGGTCAGGAATCAAACGTGAATAATGAAACTCATGACCTCTGATAGCAGCTCCGGGTGTGAAGACTGAGGGGCCTGCATGAAATGTCCCGATAGTATATCCAAGTGCCTGAAACCGTTTTTCCATACATGCTTCTACCGGTAGAAGACCTGCCCATCGTGTAGATTTCTCTTCTCCATCTCCTGAGAGCCCACGGCCCAGATACATAAGGCCTCCACATTCGGCATATACTGGCATTCCGTCATCTCCGGATCTTTTAATATCTTTTAAAGCAGGTCCTTGCGCCAGTTCATCAGCATAGAGTTCCGGGTATCCCCCGCCAAGGTAGATAAGATCTGTTTCGGGAAGTTCATCATTCATCGGGCTGAAAAAAATTAATTCCCCTCCCGCCTCGCGTAATCTATCCAGATTCTCCTGATAATAAAAACAGAAAGCCGGGTCGGCAGCAATTGCTATCCTGGCTGTGCAGGATTTTTTTTCTGATGTGTACCTTTCATCCGGAAGTGGTTTTACCGATTGTGCGTGGCTGATAATTTCTTCAACATCACAGTTCTCCTCAATTACTTTTGCAAGTTCTATCGGTATTTCTGCCTCTTCAGCCATATATAATCCGAGATGTCTGCTCCCTATGTGTAAATCGTCACAGCATGGGATGAATCCAAGTTGTTCAATGGTTTTCCCTACCTGAAGGAGGGTCCGGTGTTTCTGGCTGCCAACCATATTGAGGATAACTCCGGTAAGATGAACTTCCGGATCATATCTGCTGAACCCTTCAGCAATTGCGTGCACGCTCCCGGAC
>Ga0351924_1033_pt1 | contig 34341 bp, 34 predicted proteins | sample BONcelHT113001D8_FD_206872 | JGI IMG/M metagenome (GOLD analysis project Ga0351924, IMG submission 206872) | Enriched cells from coal bed in the Powder River Basin, Montana, United States - BONCAT cells T11 rep2 HSBNCT.T11.300.1.D8 ... | reverse complement strand
GAGATATTTTTCTGGCATCCGCAGTAATATCCTGAATAGGCCGGGTAATCCGGGCGGTGGTAATATACAAAAGGCCAAGTCCGATGATAATAAAGATGATACCAATCCCGACCAGGATAAGAACCATCATATTCGCTGAACTTGTGGCTACATAGGCAGGGACCGTCAGGAATATCAGCCAGGGGGTATTTGTTCTTCCCGGAGTAAATACTGATATGGCTTTTATTGCGTCTTCATCAACTTTTGAACCACCAGAACGGATCTTTAGTGATGCAGTGATATCGGCAATGTCAAGTTGAGAGAGAGAAGATTCTGATAGGTGTTTCCCAATAAGTTCAGACCTACCGGTAGCAGCGACAATATATCCACCGTTACTGATGATATACATCCTTGCAGACCCTTCATAAGCATCAATACTATCAGCCATTTTTTGAAAGTCTTCAAGGTTTATATCTGCCGTAATTACACCAAGAAATGTTCCATCCCTGATAATCGGAGCATCGGTAGTTGTCATGAGCACATCCCGACCCTGAATCGGGTAGAGATACGGTTCAACAATGGTTTCCATCTTTGTATTGCGGGGAATGAGATACCAGTCTCCTGCTCCTGGCGTCTCATAATCGACCAGGGGTTCAAGAATGATCTCACCTGAACTGCCTCTGCCAAAATACGGAATAAACCTCCCGGTCTCATCATGTCCTTTCGAATGTACAAATTCGCGATCCTTCCCATCAAAAGCATCTGGTTCCCAGCATGATGCCATACCAACAAACTGGGGATTTTCTTTCACTATCCGGTAGAGCATCGCAATGACATCGTCACGGTTCAGCGGTACTTCGGCATCTTTTGCACCAGCCAGGGCATGAGCAAAAGACCGGGTTGTATCAAGACCGATCTCCAATTGTGCGGTAATGATTCTCGCTTCTGTGTCTGCTAACCCGGATATCTCCTGCTTGGTGGAGGTAAGGGCATTATCACGAACCGTGACCGCTGCATACCCGATAATAAATCCTGCAATCAGGATTAGAGATATTCCACCCCAAAATAAAATGCGTGCTCTGACCGAATGAAATCCGAACAAATTTGAAACCTTTTTTTTCGTTGGTATTATTGCCATGATATCAGTACTCCATCAGGGGGTATGAGTATGGATAATGAGTATATATCCACGTTCAATCCAAATAAGATTAATTTCGTAGAACGAAATTCGTTGATATGCTCACCGTTTTTGAGAGCAGACTGCATCCGAGAGAGCAGGGCATCACCATACGGTCAGCAAGAACGATTTGTATTACAGTATACTGGAGATTTCCAGTATCCAATACTTTTGTTCCAGGCGAACCATCAGCAGGAGGGAGGGCACCGTGTGGATTGGTGTGTCATACTTATTGAAGAGGCGAAGATCCTAATAGGCAAACCTGATGAGATCTCTTCTAGAAAGTTGTGTCTCCTCTTCCAGGCGAAGAATCGAACCATCCTCAAGATTGAATAGTCATTCGTATTTCTCTATGAGTCAACCATCAGTTCTCTCTCATGTGAGAGAAGAGTTCAGAATGAGGGAGGATATCAAAAAAAGAGTTATACCCTCAATGCCTTGGCATCCAAGTGAATCTCTCCACATCAGTCACTGATGCTGAAACAGTCCGACTGTAGGAGAGTCTGCTGAAGAGACTGTAAATAATGTTTTTCCCAAGAGAAACCATGAGCGGAAAACTCGTCTTTGATAACATCATTTACCGGGAAAATATCTACCCATTCTAAAATTCTCTCATATAGGGGATGAATCCGGCTTGACTGAAATGAATATCATTAGTCATGGCATAGGTAATCCCCAGCTTTTTCATAACAGAGGGACTTCCTAATTGGATACCATTTACGGAAAGGATAAATCAGTGAGTAAAAAAAAGTGTACAACCGAGGAATAGGGAGTTAATAAACCGGAGAACCGGCGAAGTACTTAACCTCTGACTCAGGCATGCTTTCCATACCGCCAACCGTCTTGACGACCAGGTTGTTCTTCTTTGCTTCATTGAGAAGATTACGGGATTCCTTGCTGACTGCATTTGAGAGGACAAGCAGGTGAGTGCCATACTCTGCCATCCGGGTGTCACGGATTAAAGATGCTCCATTCATATCATCCTGCCAGTTCGGAGCGAACTCCTTGTACTTGATGTTCATCTCTTGTGCATATTCTCGTGCGTACGTAGCAACACCAGTTGAACCACCAGCGACGATCTCTTCAACTGCCCCCATTTCGGAGACAAACTTGCTGATCTCTGCAAAGACAACATCCTTACGCTGGCATGACCGGAGCCCGGATACAATGAGTTTTGACATTTTTATTTCTCCCTTGTTTATCATCCATGCGGGAAACACAGATGAACACAGATACGTTGATCGTATCAGTACTTATATCGCCAGAATCAGGAGTCCAGATGTGATTGCTTTAAATGTAGAGGAGAGAATCAACCATAATCAAAGAAAGCGGGAATCTATATCTCTGTCGTTAACAACCCGGTAATATTCTCAATAGAGGAAGCGAAGGATGGGGCGGTCTCATTAATTGATCTATCCCTGTAGCAAATTAAATGATCACATCAGATACCGGTTGATAGTGATCTTCCCTTGAACAAACCGATAAAAAAGAACCAATCGTGCTCCAGTCAATAATACTATATACTTATAAAGTTCAAATTATTTTGAAACATAGGTGAGAGAACCATGACCACAACCATCTCCTGTATCGGAGCCGGCCGGGTAACCCGGATCCTCCTCGAAGGCCTGGCTAAAAAGAACAACCTCCCTGACCGGATTATTGCAGTTGATACGAATGATGATGTCCTCCTGAATCTGAAGCAATCACTCCCGATGATTGAGATGAAGTCTGCAATCGATGAGAGTGTCACCATGGCTGATTTCATCTTTATCGCCCTGCACCCCCCGGCAGTCGTTGATGCAATCAAGGCAATCACCCCCACCCTAGGGCAGAAGAGTACCATCGTCTCCCTTGCTCCAAAGATCAAAACCGCGATGATACACCAGCTCACCAGCGGGAAAAACCCCGTAATCCGGATGATACCAAACGCCCCGTCCCTGGTAAACGAGGGGTATAACCCGGTAACCTTCGGACCCGGATGCACGGATCAGGTCAGAAAAACCTTCACCAATCTCATGGCTCCGCTCGGCAAAATGCCTGAAGTGGCAGAAGAAACCCTTGAAGCCTATGCTGTCATCACCGCCATGGGACCGACCTATCTCTGGTTCCAGCTCGCTGAACTCACTCGTCTCGGTGAATCATTCGGGCTCTCACCGGATGAAGCATACCGGGCTGTCCTTTCTATGACTGCAGGAGCCGTAAAAACCATGCAGGAATCTGGCCTTTCTCCTGACGGTGTCATGGACCTGATTCCGGTCAAACCACTCGGTGATCATGAAGAGACTATCCGGGGAATGTATGCTGCATCCCTCACCGGACTGTATGGAAAACTTACGTCCTAATTTTTTTTACTCGCTTGGTTGATTTCACACAAATCCAAGCATCCTAAGGATTGATTCCCAGATACTCATCGTTGCAGGAGCCTCGCCGGTATACCAGACATACACCTCTTCAAATCCGTTGATAATCTCGTCCGTTCCTTCAAGTGCAACCGGTCCGATGAACATCACCGGGATATTCATCCACTCGCGGTGATAGTTGAACAAAAGATCATTGAGTCGTTCTTCTTCTCCCTGATTATTTGAGAGGTTTGCCACCTCTATCTTCGTGCCTGGGTGTTCCTCAATATATGAAATAAGATACTCATGAGCCGGAATGCAGGATCCGCAGTCAGGATCATAGAAGAATACCACCGGTCTGTCATCATCAGTCGGTTTTGGTGTACTCATCAGGTCATAAACATCCGCGACCGTGCGGTTCGCACCATCTTCGAAAAAGATCGTTGCAGAAGCGGGTAAGATTAAAAAACTCATTCCGATCAGGATTAAGCATCCGAAAACATGTGAAATAGGCAATGGCGATCTCATAATCATATACCCCTTGTTTGTGAGAAATTATCAGGATTGAGTATTTCAACCATAATTGAATTTTAGATTTGTTGAAATAATACGTTTCCTTAAACTCACACATTTGCATGATTGTGAATACCCATTCAGGACCATACTTCTATATTCTCTCTCCGCCCATCACCTGTTACGAAAAAAAATGTTTTCAGGAATTATTGCCAGTGGAATCTTTATGTTCATCAAGGAGAGATATTTAGCTTCCTTGGTCAGAACGGTGCATGAAAAACCACCATGTCCCGGATGCTCACCTGGGTAATTCCCCCGGACAGCGGGACTACCACGATCCTTGCCTATGATATCAGATCCAACCCTGTTATGGCGAAACAGGGATTCGGAGTTGTTAAGGAGAGACATTTCGCGGGGATTATTTTGTGTTTCACTGGTATCATCTTTATCAGGTTCAGGAGATCAGTCACACCAGTTTACTCTCTCATAGCGGTTCTCTAAGCTTGGCTATCTCTTCCTCAATGTTTCGGATTTCATCAGAGTCATGATCAATTCCATTCTGAAGTCGGGTAATTTGTGCCCGATATTGTGCTGCGGTATCCTCATACGATCGCTCAAGTGTTTGGATCATCGATTCACTCCACCGGGTGAAGAGTCGTGAGTAATCAGTCAGAGAGGATTTAAGGAACGGTTTCAACTGCCTGACCAGTTGATCTTTCACGGTCTTCTCTATGTGGTTCCGACCAAGGAGAGATGAATAAACCGGTAGCGAGAAGGTGACCGAAATATCACCAGGATCAAAAATCGGCATATCCCGGATCAGGGAGTTGAATTGCTGTTCATCCGGAGACACTTCAATCGCTAACGCTGAGGCACTCCCTTTGGTTATCACCTGGAGCCGGGTTGCCAGGGATTGTATCAGGTCATGAACAGGGATGATTCTCTCCTGAATATAGTGCATGACCGTCTGCCATATTAGATCATCAGAAGAGGTTTCGTGTCCATTTGTACTGGTTATCCTATCCGCAATGGCTGGAACAAGAATGCTCCAGAGACCAGTTAGATCTGATAAGGCTATTTCGCTCATCCGCATAGTTTCCAGCCTCTTCTCTTCTATCCAGCCGTTTCCCTGCCTGATGGCCGCTTCCACCTCCCGGAAATTCTTTTTCATCTCCGGTGTCAGGGGTGCTGTTGGCTCTACCCGGCTTTGTAGCGCAGATACTACAGACTCCCGGAGAAGGCCAATCTTCCGCTGCACCGAAGCCTCTTTCAGGGCTTTGGCCATTGCACTGAACGGAAGGATATGATCTGTGTACCACTGGTTAAGGAGGTATCGATGCGAAGACTGCACACTAACCGGCCAGACCGGATATGGTTCTCCGCACCGGGCAGCAATCTGATCCCTGACGTAATCGGTTAGCCGGGTACAGTCCTGGGCAGATAGAAGATCTGCTTTACTGATCAGGACATGAACCGGAACTGCTGCTTCCCGCAGGGCCATGATGGTACCTAAATCTTCTGCGGTCAACGTAGATCCTGAATCAATCAAAACGATCCCGAGATCCGCATTTGGCAGGTATGCCCGGGTCTCTGCCGCTCCGGAGGTGGCAAGGGATCCAAGGCCGGGAGTGTCAACAAATCCGATACCTTCTTTGAGTCGTGGAGAGGGGAGCGTAATCCGAATCCGGGATACCCGTTTTTTATTTGAAGGATTATCCTGCTCGGTCGCATATTCATGAAGATGCTCTGTCCCTGTCTTCACTGGATCACGATCTGCAAAAGAGACGGTGATTGATGGTTCATCTCCCTGGCCGATATGAATCGGCAGAGCGGTGACTGGCGTTACCCCGACAGGGAGAATATCAGTCTCAAGAATGGCATTGAGAAGCGAAGATTTGCCTGAACTGACTCTGCCAAATACGGCGATCTCAAATTGCTTATCCTCTGCCCGATCGAGAATGGAGGCGATAATCCCTCTGAATTCTACCAGGCCCAGCCGGGTCACCACATCCTCAATCCGGGAGAGAAGCGCCAGATTATTATCTTCCTGCTGAAGCCGGCTGAGTCGTTCAGTAATATTTTGTCCACCGGTCTCATTGAGGAACTGATGCAATTGTTTCACAATGGCCTGCATCTCACCGACAATACCATTCAATTCTGACTCACTTTCGGAGTTTAGAGACCCATATCCCTTCATGTATGATGGCCTTAGCTCATCGACAGAGATTGAGATGGCAGTCAGCCGAACGGAAACGGCTTTTGAGACTGATACCTTCGGTTGTTCAATCGGGATATTAGTGCTCTTCAATACCTGGATGAGTCGGGATCGAATCTGTACAATATAGTCTTCGATACACTGGTGTCTGACAGGGGTGACATCAGGGCGATACTGAGGAAATGCAGCGGATGAGAAACCGGTGTTTAAGATGGTCTCGATGTCAGTCAGGAGCTGATCGACATGCTGACACCCGATTCGAAGACGGTTCGCCTGCTGAGGATTGAACAATTTTTTACCGGATTTATCTTTCCGAGATAAGGGGATATCAGTCATATGCTCCCACCAGTCTGAACCCGATTAATGGTCAGAGTGACCGAAGACGAATCAAGGAGCGGTGCGCAGTCTGATAGTAAGCCGGATAATTGTTGGTCCAAAAAATATCGCCCCAGCGATCTGTCCATATGTAACACCTTTGGAGATTCTGGTAGAAGTCATCAGCCCGGTGGACAGTTACTGGCGGACTTCATCGCCCTGGTCGTTAATTCAGATACTATCATATCAGTATCAGAAAAGTCGCGATACTGATATCATTTTTTCTATTGTCTCTAATGCCGCATTGTATTCATGTTTTACATCTGCGAGAGGATCGCCAGATGTTGGTTGGGGAAGTGATTTTCTCACACCTTCCACCAAAGAAGAGAGAGCAGATTTCAGTTCCTGAGCACTCTGCTCCCAATTGATATGGCCGGGTGAGACGAGGGTTTCTGACGGGAGGACATAGATGGTGAACACATCATCCCCTTCACTGCCAAAAATAATAATCTCCTGCATCTGGTCAACATCTGGATTCTCACTTCCATCCCAGGCAGGATTCGAAAGAATTATCCTGCCATTCTCCTGAACCATGACCGGATATGGGATGAGCGGGAGAAGAACACGGAGAATATCGATCTGTGCTTCCCTGCTGGCAAGCCGAATCGCAGTATTCTTTTTCATTGTTCAATCCTTCCTCGCTCTGTTGTGGTAATCGCTTGCCTAATAAGGCCCTCATGCCGCTCAAAGTTGAGTTTATCATCTCTAAACCGGATATGTGGGGAATCTTCTATTCTAAATGCCTGAAGATTCATCTCTCCTCCACAAATCCATCATTACGTTTTTTGCCGATAGGCCTTACAATTGATACATCTTCGGAGTGGACTGGCTTGTACCATTTCTGAGCGATGACGGTCGGAATTACCGCACTTGCAATTACCACACCAACGAGAACCGAGTATTGCTCTTGGGTGATATACCCCATCTGGAGACCAAAAACGCTGGCAATAGTTCCAAAGGTCAGCCCGGTAGACATCAGGAGAGTAGTGTACATCGCACCTCCGGGTATATACTCGCAGGCGAGCACGTATACTCCCATAAATTTGGTAATCATCTTCAGAATGAAGAGCATTGCAAATAATCCGAATGCCCCGAGAATCAGAGAAACAGAGACATTCATACCACCAATAATGAAGAAAATCGGGGTAATGAACGCGTACGCGACGGTCCGCAGTTTCATGGTTACATCCCGGTTTCTCTCGTGTTCTGCAAGATATTTCCCCATAAAGAGTCCGAGCAGGAATGTTGGAAGGACCGCATGACCATCTCCAAGACTTGCAAAGTACATGAAGACGACCAGAAGGAGGAAAATAAACTTAATCTCCGGTTCGATGACTGATTCTTTCACACGGGGATTGTTAAAGAGCAGGCGAGAGTACTTCGCTGCCAAGATGATCACAATGACCGAAACCACGATGAAGACGAGGGTGTAGAGCGTAGGGGTGATAAACAGAATACTGAGAGCTATCGCTGTCCCCATATCGGTGATAAACGTCGCGGCCATGATCATCTTTCCGATCTCGGTCCGGCAGAGTCCTGACTCCACGAGTACAGAATATACTACCGCAAGTGACGTGGTTGAAAGGGCAGTGCCGCCTATGAGGGCTGCCTGCAGAGACCATCCAGCAAGATAATACGTGCACCCTGCAACCCCGATGAATGGGATTAAAAAGGAGAGAAATCCAATGAGAAAACTTTCTTTGAATTTCTCCCGCATGAGTTGCACATTGATCTCGGTTCCGGCGAGGAACGTCAGAATGATACCACCCAAGGTTGCGATATAGGTCATCCAGGCTTCGCTGTGGAGATAGCCGAGATTTCCAAATATTGCTCCGATAACGACTTCAATAATCGCGACCGAAAACCCGACCCGGATTGAGATCAGACTGGCCAGGAAAATACTTATCGCCATAACTAATGGTATAATATCGGTCTGCAAATGACGCCTCCTAAATTATCTAGGGGTCATTAGCTAAAAAGCGGTTGAAGGTGAACCCCATCACCTGTATTACATATTTCGGTGCTAATCTGATATTAATCAGTGTATCAGGATTATCAGATATGAGATTGAAATGTCTTAATTCCTGCGAAGGGGGCGGTATCTCCGAGAATTTCTCCAATTCTCATGATCTGGTTATACTTCTCAACCCGCTCACCCCGGCAGGGAGCACCGGTTTTAATCTGACCACATGAGAGGGCAACGGTGAGGTCTGCGATGAACGAGTCACTCGTCTCACCACTTCGGTGTGAAACCATCGTTCCCCATCCGGCACGCTTCGCAAGATTGACTGCATCTTTTGTTTCGGTGATGGTTCCAATCTGGTTGAGTTTTATGAGCACTGCGTTTGCGGTCATCTCTTTGATACCCCGTTCAATCCGTTCGGGGTTCGTAACAAAGATATCATCTCCGACGATCTGGATCTTCTTTCCGAGTTTCCGAGTCATCTCGGCAAATCCATCCCAATCATCCTCAGCATGCCCATCTTCTATCGAGATTATCGGATAGGTTTGAATCATCTCTGCATAATAATCGGTCAATTCTCCAGAACTCAGGGCTTTCTTCTCTGTCTTTAGATGGTACACACCTTGTTCGTAGAATCCGCTTGCTGCGGGATCAAGGACGAGAGAGATCTCTTTTCCCGGCACATACCCAGCTTGCTGTATTGCTTCTGTGATGAGTGCGGCTGGTTCGAGGTTGGACGGAACAACAGGTGCAAATCCTCCCTCATCGCCGACTCCGGTCGAGAATCCCTTCTTTTTCAGGATGGATTTCAGAGTGTGGTAGACCTCGCTTCCCCATCTGACAGCTTCAGGAAAGTTTGGTGCTCCTACCGGGGCAATCATGTACTCCTGGAAGTCGGATGCCTGCCAGTTGGCATGAGCTCCTCCGTTCATGATATTCATGCACGGGACCGGCAGCGTATAAGGAGCCGGGTTCAGGTACTGAAAGAGCGGGATGTTCTGCGATGCTGCAACCGCCCGGGCAGCTGCCATTGAAACGGTGAGTATAGCATTTGCACCGAATTTTGCTTTGTTCTCTGTCCCGTCCAGTTCAATCATCCGGGTGTCTATCCCGACCTGATCAGATGCATCCAATCCAGTTAGGGCCGGAGCGATATCAGCTGTGACTGAAGTAACTGCTCCAAGCACTCCTTTTCCGGTGTACCGGTTACCTCCGTCGCGTCGTTCTACCGCTTCGTGTATACCGGTCGAAGCTCCGGAAGGACAAGCTGCTCTGCCCGTTATTCCGTTCCGCAGGGTTATGTCAACTTCTACAGTCGGATTCCCCCGTGAATCGAGAATTTCACGGGCTTTGATCTGATTAATTATGGTGTCCATTGGGGTTCACTAGATCCATATTGGTGAGAAGGGGATATGTATTGTGAGGTTTTGAACTGAAGAAGGTTAAGAAAAATCTTCCTTCATTAATTCCAGAAAAAAATAAGATGAGTCCGCGACACAACTTTAATTGAGGAAAATACCCCTAAAATCTCTATTTAAATTATTCCTCTATTTTGTATGAAAAACCCTCCATGTATTAGGGGTAAGTTCCCCCATATTAATTTGGGATCTGGTTGTTTAATCGCTTGAACCGCCTCAGTAAATAATTTAATTGCTTCTTCTATAGTGTAAGAAACTAGAATTTTGACTGTTTTCATTTTTGATTTGTTTCTTTGGTCGTGCGTACTTATCCTCATAAACTTCATCGTTTACAACCAGATGCCAGACAATGGCAATGATCTTCTTTGCGAAGGCCACGGCCGCCTTACCTTTTCCGATAATATCCTTTTTAGCTGCATAAAAATCGAAGAAAACACTGTCCTTTTTCTTGGCAGCGGCATGAGCTACTTGAATTAATATCCACCTTGCCAACTTAGATCCACGTTTTGTGATGGATCTCTTTCCATTATGATCAGCCGATTGGTAGACCTTTGGAACAAGGCCTAACCAACTCGCCAATTGATCACCGGAAGGAAGATCCTTAAAATCTCCAATTTCTGCAAGGATTGTAAATGCAGATACTTTGCCAATTCCAGGAACTGAGTAAATAATTTCAAACTCTCGAGGATAGTTTTCCATAGCAAATTGAGAAGCAGTACTTGTTAAATGTTCGATTTCATTGTCAAGAGTTTTCATCACTTTAAGGCAGTGTATTAGCTGCAGTAATGCATAAATCGAGAGATTTTGTTCAAGAAGTTGTCTGATTTCACTCTCTTTCTTATTCCTCACTCGTGCATGGATAGATTGAAGAACTTCATCTGGAAATTTACCTTCAAGGATGCCCTGCATAATATGAACTCCAGATTTCCCAAAAATATCTGTAAGGACATTGGATAGTTAAAACAGTTCAGTATCTAAAATTCCATGCACTCTGTTCTTAATGTCAGTATGCTTACGAACCAGAAAATGCCTTAACCTTACAATTTTGCGGAAATCACGGTGGAACCTAGGGAAAACACGAGACGGCCTTATCATTTCTTTTAAGGCCAATAAAGCAATCATTTCTGAATCAATCGTATCTGTTTTCTTATGCGATAAGATCTTCATATCATATGGATTCCCAACGATGACCTCTAAATGGTCACACAAAAGATCATAAATCTGGACCCAGTAATCGCTAGTTGATTCACAAGCAACCACTTGACTTTTATTCACAAGAATCCAATCATTAAGTGCAAGGATGCCTTGCATTGTTCTTTCAAAACGTTGCTGGAGTTTGACACCATAATATGCAGAATTGTAGCGATAAGAAATCGCTTATGGATGCCTAATCCAGCAGCAATTGTATATTCTTCTGCCATAATAACCAAATACAAATTAGGTAGTTGAAGAATTACCTGACTGGTTAATTTTGTAATCGCGATCTATGTCACAGTCCAGCTTGCAATAGCAATTCGGGGTTAGTTTTCAAAACGGGATCAAAGTCTCAAAAAGAAAACAACCTGCACTTCCTAAAAGAGAATAGACCTCAAACTATTTCCGTTTTTCATTCGTCTAGCATGAGGCAGCGCCTCATAGGGGTTTTCAATGAAAAATATCCTAAATCCAGGATAATCAGAGCACATTTAACCTCTAGCCTATTCATATCATCTTTGCATCGTAATTCTGTTATTAAATTCTGAATTTGCATAAAAATATACAGATTTACGATAAATTTCTTCGGAAAATCTCATATGTATGCTTCTGTGCTCCAAATGAGAGAAAGAGAGGTATTTTTAAGAGAAAGGTATAGTGTAATAAGAGCTGATTATACCCTTACCAACAGGAGGGATATTCCGGATTATACTATGAAAAAACCAGATTCATCTCCTTCATCAGTTATCAACGTGCCTCTTCCCTGGAAACAGAGCAGGATACGAATTCCGGGTCAGACACCCGACCTTGCTATGCGAAATTCTGCAAAAGTTCTTAAGGCCCAGGTTCCGATCATGAAATTTCATGAGGTTACAAAAATTTACACCCTTGAATCAGGAAATGTCACCGGCATCGAAGATATCACTCTTGAGATATTACTCGGAGAGTTTGTTGCGGTCATGGGCCCGTCCGGGTCTGGAAAATCCACCCTTCTAAACATGATGGGATGCCTGGATGTTCCAAATTCCGGAGAGATCTGGATATCCGGACAGAATACCCGAAATATGAGTGATAACCAGCTGACAGATCTCAGGCTTCATACCATTGGCTTTATTTTTCAGTATTTCAACCTGTTTCCCCTGTTTTCTGCACTAAAAAACGTTCATTACCCCTATGTGGTCAGGACCGGCCGGTCCGGTGATTTTTCACGGGCAGCAGAGGCCCTGCAGTCGGTCGGGCTTGAAAAAGAGTACTGGCATCACCGCCCGAATCAGTTATCCGGAGGCCAGCAACAACGGGTTGCCATCGCCAGGTCCCTGGTTAATGATCCCCCGATTATCCTCTGTGATGAACCGACCGGAAACCTGGATACCAGGACCGGAACCTCTATTATGGAGCTGCTCTCCTATCTTTCTCATCATGAGGGCCGGACCATCGTCATGGTTACTCATGATCCACGAACCGCTGAGTATGCAGACAGGGTGATCCGTATCGTGGATGGAAGAGTTGAGGAGGACACATGACCAGTCAGCTTCTGATAATGAGTTTTGCAGCCAAAAACCTCCGTCTCCACTGGTTACGCTCGCTTCTTGCGGTTATCGGGATTGTTATTGGTGTCCTTGCCATCGGATACATGGGAATTACCCAGAATATGGAACTGATGTCAATTTCAGAGCAATATAAAGCATATGACAGTTTTACTATAACCACGAATTCAGAATATGCAATGAAACAAGGGAGAGACACGGTAATTACTGAGCGGCAGGTATTCCTTATCCGTCAGGCCGCTCCCGGACATCTGGTTATCCCTGTCTATTCAGATTATGAAGACCAGATTAAAACAAGGAATGAATATATCAGTGCTTCACTAATTGGTATCCGATCTCAGGATCTGACCCGGATCATCGGGATTTCGTCCGGTATGATGCCCCGTTCAGGATCTGAAGTCGCCATTGGATCTGATGTTGCCATGACCAATAACCTGAAGATCGGGTCTATGCTCACGATAACAAAAAAGAATGGGGAAGAGAATGAGGAGTCAAATACGCCAGTCAGGGTAGTGGGGATATTAGAGCCATATACCCGGTGGGATCTTCTGGTGAACTATGCTATCGTCCCCTATGAACCCTGGTTACGTGATCATATCGGATTTAAGGGGTATAATCAGGTTCTTGTAAAACTATCTGATATCTCTGAAATGAATGAAACAATAAAAGAAGTGAATAACGAACTGAACATCAGGGCTCAGGAGATAAATATTGATGATTTTAACCAGTACCGGGATCAGTATCTTCAGAGCATGGAACAAAAAGCCGCAACTACAACTGCAATCGCAGGAATATCTCTCATCGTTGCAGGAGTGTCCATATTTAATGTCATGGTCATGTCCGTTATGGAGCGGTACCGGGAGATAGGGGTTTTACGTTCGATTGGAACCAGAAGGGGAGCAATTTTAAGTATGTTTATCTACGAATCAGCATTTCTTGGTATTGTGGGGTCTGCAATCGGTGGAATAATTAGTGTGGGTCTGGGATACCTGCAGGCATCCATGATATCAGGTCTGCATTTCTTTTTTGCTCCTGCAACCCTGATGCAGGTCCCGTATGCAATGAGTTTTGGCATTGGCATAAGTCTTTTGTCAGGACTCTATCCGGCATGGAAAGCATCACGATTAAACCCGATTGAGGCGTTGAGATATGAATAATCATTATGTGTATGATGGATCAGGCGTTATTATGGATAGCATATGTCTGTGGACACAATATATGCAGACACGAAGCAGGAGGAATACATGAAAAAAGAGGGTAGGAATCATTGCACCTGGAATCGGCTTGCACTATCTTTTCTCTTTCTGATGACCGGAATATATCTCATGCTTTTTGGTGCCGGCACTTTTGGCACGGAAGGGATGGTGTTTGCAGATAATTCTGGGAGCACATCCGGAGAGATCGATCCATATCTTCTGAATACATATGCTGCCGCCCACATTCAGGTTGCAAATGTAACCCTCGATCCCCTCATCCTCATGCCGGAGGATGTTGCAACGGTCACCCTGGTCATGGAAAATACCGGCAAGGATTTTCCTGTTGCAATCTCTGATGCTGCAGTAATTTCAAAAGATCTGAAAATACTGACCGACCGGTACAATAAAGTCGGGACTATCGGACCTGGTAACCAGCTCCCACTGACTTTTACCCTCAAAGCAGGTATCAAACCCGGAATATACTACCCGGTCTTTTCTGCCTCATTCCGGGGTGCTCATTTCCTCCGGTACCCATTCCCTGTCCAGATTCAGGACACTCCGGTTATTCTTTCCATTCAGTCTAAACCTGATGCATGGGTAGAGGGAAAAAGGGGTCAGATTGTCTTAACGGTGATGAACCCCCGTGATAATCCGGTTACCAGTGTCATGGTTACTCCCCAATTCTCCGCTCATGAAATTCTCCCCACTTCGAGTTTTATCGGGATGCTGGAACCTAATATCCCGGTATTTATCCCCTTTAATATCACTCCTCATGGAAACGAACCGATCAATTTCACCCTGTTTTATAAGAACGGGGTAAATGAGCACACGGCACTCTCCACTCTTCCCATCACTCAGGGAGTGAGCAAAAAACAGGCTGATCTCTTTGTTTCAAATATCGAGGTCAGTCCGGGTGCGGGATATGTAAGTGTGAAAGGTGATGTGACAAATGCAGGTCTTGAGTCCGCAAATGCGGTGGTTATTTCAGTAAAGGACCCGGCAGAGGCAGTATACCCATATAAATTATATGGAGTCGGTCTCCTCAAGCCATCAGAATTTGCAAGTTTCCAGGTAACTTTCAAACCCTCACCGAATGCCACAGCAGAGACTATCATCTCCAGTTTCAAGGATGGAGATGGGAGAATCATCTCTACAGAAACCCCTATTGATATCTCCTCTGTCTCGTCATTCCTGGATATGGGCAATATGGAAGAACTGATGGCAAGTTCAGATACAGGTATTATTCCGGCGGGATCAGAATCTAACATCGGTGGATTAGTTGCCGGGATTGTGATCGGCGGGCTTGTTGTATTTTTTGTTATGAAACGAAGAAAGAATGCAGGACCTCAGATCGGGCGGTCTAAAAAACCAGTGAAACCAGAAGAAGTGATGAAACCCGCAGAATATGATCAGAAAGCAACCCTTGAATTGAATGAGATTGGTTCAGATGACAAGTATGGGCAGGCGATGGCACAATACAAGGCAGGTGCATGGAAAGATGCAGCAGAAATATTCCATGAAATTGTTGAATCTGACCAGTCCCATCACCGGGCATGGAATGCATACGGGATATGTCTGACAAAACTGGGCCTGTATAATGAAGCTGCCCGGTGTTATGAAAACGCCCTTGCACTTCAGCCCGGGAATGCAAGTTATGAGAAGAACAGGCATATCAATGCCGGGAAAATGACATAAATAATCTAAATATCTCCTTTTAATATTTAACAGGATCCGGATTACCGGTTCTCATTCGTTCTTTGGAAGGTTTTGCCCTTTTTTTGTTTGTGTGGCAGATGCAGAAGAGAACTCAATTATTTGATGAACTCTCATCATTTTCTAATTATGGGAATGCAACAATCCATGTTGCTGCCCCCGGGTCATTTATCTATAGTACATTTCCATCAACCTACTCCTGGGAAACAATCTGGGAAGATCCATACTTTTCCTCTGGAAACCTGACCCTGCAGGGGAACTGGTCACAGATGTCGCCAGAGATGCCTGGTGAACTTCCCTGTCTTCATGGAGTAATCCCAACCGGAATGAAGAATACGTCATTGGTTATCGAATGTAATTCATCATTTATCACCCAGATAACTGGCCCGAACCTGATCTGGGATACGAAAGGACTCATTCTTGGAAAACAGCGGATTGAGTATTCTACTGACGGGTATCATTGGGAAATTCTGCAGGATAGTAATGGTGGATTAAAGGAGATGAACTGGACACAGCACTTTGCCCCATTTGATTCAATAGTACAAGGAAATCAGATGAAGTTCAGGGTGTCCTGGTATATTACTACAGATACGGGTTCAATTGATTTTTCAATCCGGAATATCAGGGTTGGAGACCGGGGATCAGTGAGTACTCCCGGCTATACGTATTTGAATGGAACTTCCATGGCTACTCCGATGGTTGCCGGTATGGCCGGCTTAATGAAGGGTATGGAGCCCGGACTCACTGCACCGGAGATAAAACAGATCATTATGAGTTCTGTAGATCCCCTCTCTTTCCTGAATGGAAAGGTAGTAACCGGGGGACGGGTTAATCTTGATAAAGCCCTGAAATCACTTCAGAAGTCTGATGCTATCCCATTACAGTCCGGCTGGAATCATGTCTCTGTACCCCGACACCTCGCAACCGGTTCAGACACCGCACAGATATTTGCCGGTGTAAACTCCTCTGGTCACTCAATTCTGATGTACCAGAATGAAACTGCAGGATACCGGACCCTTGCTGCCTCTGATCTCATCACCCCGCTTCAGGGATACTGGCTCTATTCTGTAGCTCAAATGAAGGTTCCGGTGAAATTTGCTGAGCCTGTCCTTGGTGCCAGCAGAAATATCAGTGCAGGATGGTCGTCGGTTGGTGACTGGACCGAGCAGGATCTATCGGCAAACGAGACCTTCCACACCCTTATGGATGGCTGGTCATATGCCGTCGGTTATGATCCCATCACCCAGCAATACGAGGAGTCAATTATCAGGGGTGGGACTGGAAACCAGAGCGATGAACGGCCTGTCCATCCATACATGGGTTACTGGCTCTATTGCAGTCAGAACGGAACCTACCAGAGTGGGTTTGGATAATATTTTTTCCAAATTTATTCAGGTATCAATCCTGTTTTTCACTATCAGTGTTGGTACTGCATAAACCGAAATCATCTCAAAGTAATCACATTTTTTTTCCCATAGCCGACAGGACGTTAATTCATGATCTATATTTTAAAGAAAATACGTCACAATTTTTTTGTTGCCCTTAAGTTATCTTGTATAGATACAAATATCAATATCAACCATAACAACAAATCTACGAATCTCAGGAGATTCAAATGAGTGGTCAATTAGAAAAAAATTATAAAATTTCATCCCCGGAATCAGGGATTTCAATTCAATTTAAAAAATTACATCACAAAGTTCTTTTTTTTCTGCTACTCTGTATCGGGTTTATCTGCATGTTACCTGTTTCAGCCACATATGATAACAATCTTTCAGAATCATCCATATTACCAGATAAGGAGTTCATTGATCTTGTGAATAACTATGTGGATACGTTTTACCGTTTTCATCCCATTCGTGGCCCTGAAGCAGGGGTGCACACCTATGATGCTGCCGGGCTTGATAATATGAGTCCGGAGTCACTGGAAATGGAATATGAATCCCTTCTGATATTTGAGCAGTCGTTGTCTGATATATCACGGAATAACCTATCTCCATATCTTCAGATAGATTATGATCGAATCTCTGATCATATTGCATTCCGTCGTGATGATTTGGAAGAGACAAAGACCTATACGAAAAATCCATACTATTATTCAGACATCATCCAAGTAGGGCTGTTATTCCAGATTCTCTTTGATTACCAGGGGACGACGAGGGATACGAGGCTTATGACAGTATTTACCCAACTTGACACTATCCCCCCTCTCATGGATAATGCAATCATGTACATGCAGGCTGTATCTCCAGAACTTCTTGATTATGGAATTTCAAGTCTTGAAGATACACAATCTTTCCTTGATGTTGATATCAGGGAGTATTTTGCAGGGGCTAACCTGTCTGACGGGACACAGGCAGACTCATTATTGGATGAGAAGATCCGGACTGCAAATGACGCCATCGGCCGCCTGATCGCCCATCTCAAAGAATTAGAAACAGCACCCGGAGAAAAACCAACTTTTGCCCTGGGGGAAGAGAGACTTAAAAAACGATTCACTCTCAAAGAAGGGCTTATTCTCCCGGAAGAAAACCCTTTTGATCAGATAACTGTAGATCTTCTAGCCGAATTGAGTGAAAAGCAAGCCGAATTTAATGCCATCGCACATGAGATAGATCCGGACACTGATCCACGCCAAGTCTGGGAAGATATTGAAGCAGAACACCCTGCACCAGGAGAACTTGTCACGACGATTCAGGGTCAGGTCGATGAAATAAAAAAGTTTCTTCGTGAAAAAGATGTAATCTCCATTCCAAACGATGAGGAGATCCGTGTCCATGCTTCACCACCATTCATGCTGTACTGGATGGCAACTGCCTGGTCTACTGGTCCTTTTGAGACAAAACCTGCACCACCGGCGGTTTATTATGTTTCTGAACCCCGGGGAATCCTTTTTGATGATGAATGTAATGAATTTTTAAAGAATTTTGTAACCGCAGAGATGTGGTCAACTTCTTCCCACGAAGCATACCCGGGACATTTCATCCAGGGATATACCCTAAAACAAGTAAAAAAGAACTCTGTTGATACGGGAAATCTCTCTCAGGTGGCGATTTCAAATATCTTTGCTCCCTTTAGTTATATTGAGGGATGGGCCGTATATTGTGAGCAGATGGTAAAAGATGCGGGATTCACCCCAAGTGACGGATCGATTGATTATAAAAAATACCAATTGGGACAACTTTCAGATAAGATTTACCGACTTGCAGGAGCCTATGCAACAATCCAGTTGCATCTTAACAAGATGGATAGTGCCGAAGCTGAACAATTCATCATGAATAATTCCTACATAACTCCTGATTACGCAAAAAGTCTTACTTTGAGGGCTGCTTATGAGCCTGACTATAGCCTTTACTCAATTGGCAGTATGGAACTCCTTCGGTTACGCGATGATTACAAGGCTGCATTAGAAGAGAGGGGGTTTCCCTTCTCATACCGTGAATATAATGATAAACTACTTTCACTAGGCCAGTATCCTATACCAATATTGCGGGAGAAGATATTTGCAGATCCACGACTTGCTTATTCTGCTCCGATTGAGATACCCATAAGTGGATAAAATATCGCCTCTTTTTTTGCTTCCTTTTTAATTTTTAAAAAAATCTCCGGATTATGATTTCCCCAGAACATCGCTGGAATTAAAACCAAGGACATCCTTGTATCCTTATGAAATACTGGAAACATCAGGTTACATTATTCTGTTATTTTCTGCTCATTTGCTGGATATTATGTGCATCTCCTGTATTCGGAGATGAAAATACATCATTAGACAGTTATCAGCTTTCATCTCAGCCGATGTACAATATCTCTATTGAAAAAGACTGGCTCACCATGAATGACGGAGTGAATCTTTCCGTAACCTATATCAAACCGGTTGCAATGGAACAAAAAGAAAAATTTCCGGTCCTTCTTGAAATGCTCCCATACCGTAAAGATGACATGTTTTACAATGTCGATTATCAGAAAGGAGCATATTTTGCGAAACGAGGGTATGTCTATACACGGGTCGATGTCCGGGGGACAGGCACCAGCAATGGTTCGGTTCCGATTTCAGAATATTCAGAAGCGGAGTTATCTGATGGAGAGGAGATTATTGATCAGCTCTCCAGGGCATCCTGGTCAAATGGAAAGGTTGGCATGTTTGGTAAATCGTGGGCAGGGTTTAATTCACTGATGCTTGCAGCCAGGAAACCTCCTGCATTAAAAGCAATCATTGTCGCTCATGCATCAGATGACCTCTATTATAACGATATTCACTACATTGACGGGGTATTCCATTTGGATACCTATGAACCTGAGATTGTTACTGATAATGCTCTCCCCGCTCCTGACCAGTATCTTATTACTCCGGAATATATCTCCGACCGGTTTGACCAGGAGCCCTGGATTTTCTTATGGAAACGGAATCAGACACCAGAATCTTCTCTCTGGACAGACGAATCTATCAGGTACAAACCAGACCTGACCGTTCCGGTCTACCTTATCGGTGGACTACTGGATGGATACCGGGATACTATCCCACGGATAATGAATTCATCAGACGCTCCAGTGAAAGCAGATATCGGCCCATGGAATCATATCTGGCCTAACGATAAGAATATTGGCCCAAATTACGAATGGCAGGAAAAGGCAGTCAGGTGGTGGGATTACTGGCTGAAAGGAATTGATACCGGTATCCTGGATGAACCACGGTTCATGGTGTTTGTTCGGGATGCAGTCCCCCCAACAACAGATCCCCAAATAGTCCCGGGAGAATGGCGGTGTGGGGACTGGCCGGTTGAAGGAATAGGGATGCATCAGTTTTTCCCAACTGAAAAACACAGGCTTGATGCAACCCTGTCAACAGGAAATTCATTTGAATCTCTTCCCTATCGTGCAGGTTCTGCGATTGGAATCCAGGACTGGTGGGGAGAATTAACCGGGGATATGGCAGATGATGATAGGTATGGAATGTGGTTTGATTCAGAGACGCTGAAAGAACCGGTGGAGATTATCGGAAACCCACGTATCACACTCAATATCTCGGCTGATGCACCCCGGTATTACTGGACCGTAAGGCTCGAAGATCTCTGGCCTGACGGGAAGGTTTCACTGGTAAGCGGGACGCTGATTAATCCGTCACATCAGTTTGATAACCCTGACCCAAAACCACTGGAGCCTGATACTCCGACGGTTTTGTCTGCAGATATTCATTATACAACCTGGACTTTTAAGCCGGGTCATTCCATCCGGGTTGCAGTCAGTAATTCACAGTTCCCAATGGGATGGCCAACACCATATCCGGGGAATACTACCCTGTATTTCGGGAATGATACCTCAATGTACCTTCCGGTTGTTGAAAAAAATATATTGACTGATACCTGCAGTCTTCCTGAACCAGGACCCATAGATAACAGAGGAGGATACACTGTTCTTCCGGGAGATCTCCATGAATATCCCATATATTATAATGAAACATCAGGGGAAGCAGTATCATCCTGGGGGACTGATTACCGGTTCAGCATTAACACGACGGTGTATCATTATGTTGAGAATAATACCTGGCAGGTGAATGACCATGACCCGGCCCATGCGACGTACACCGGAGAAAGAATCGATACCGTGACCATGGGGAACAGAGTCCTGAATCTTACCGATGTATATACCCTGACATCCGATGAGGAAGATTTCAACCTGACCCTTATCAGGGTTTTAAAAGAGAATGGAGAGGTAATCAGGGAAAAGACCTGGAATGAGATTATACCCCGGGAATATCAGTAAATTTAATTTTTTACCGATCATTCACAAAAGTATTGATATCAATTCGACAAATTTAGAATATTTTCTCTTTTTCCCAAGAGTGAATCCAATTCTGTTTTTTTAAATATTCGACATTATCTCCTGATTCATAATGTTTCCATTGTCTTATTTCCCCTTTGTGAAATGATTTCCATTAGTGATGATAGATAGATATTATAAAAGATAATAGGATTTTCCCTCCAGTAACCTTAATACCGAAAGCACTCATATGATTCATCATGGATCAAAAAATAACTAATGCAATTTTAGTGATTGTCGGTATTATTCTGGTACTGACCGGAATTCCACAGATCATGAACCAACCCGGAATCTTTGATTATATATCATCCATAGTTGGTGTTCTTCTGGTAATTATTGGTCTGTATGGATTCAAAGCTGGAAAAGTTATATAAAACTCCTTTTTTGTACCATAAGAACACTTATCATATATGTCGATAATGTTCCTATTGGTGTATCCAGATGAAACGGATAGTACTTTCTCTCATGGTCTCTCTTGTCGCCGGTCTTTTTCTGATCGGTGGGTGTATTGCAGAAACACCGGGTGAAACAGATATTGCAGTCCTTTCACTTGAGGCATCTGATCTTCCTGCAGGGTATGTCATAGATCTCCCATTCTCTCCGTTTGAAGACGAGATTGAATGTGACGGGGATTTCTGTGTCGTTACGGGTGGCAGTTTCTCCGCATCAAAGACCACGGAATCCGGAAACATCTCTGTTGACCAGGAAATTCTGGTATACTCTCAACCAGTCACAAAAGAACTTCTTGTTCAGGTCTTCAACGAGTCATATCCTGAACTCTCTACCTGGAACATCGGGGAACTGGTTGCTCCTGAAATCGAAAATGAGAGCGTTGCATTTAACTACACGGTACCTGAAACTATCGGCCCGAAGAACTCTCCTCTGACCGGATTTGTCATTATCTTTGGGAATGGAGATGTGTATGAAGTATTCAAGTCAACCGGTGGGACATATGATGACCTGAAGGAGATTGCAGAGGTTGCAGCGGGGAAACTTCAGAAAATCTATGAATCAGGAAATCAGGTTTGGAAAATCAGGGTACGACTTTAACTAATTAAAGATATAATTTAATTTTTAGATGAAATAATTGGATTTGCGATCTTTTCTCCTACCCTCGTATTTATCCGGTGCCATATCCAATTCAAAGAGTGGTGTATCCAGATGAAACGGATAGTACTTTCTTTCATGGTCTCTCTTGTCACCGGTCTTTTCCTGATCGGTGGGTGTATTGCAGAAACAACGGGTGAAACAGACATCGCCGTCCTCTCACTTGAGGCATCAGATCTTCCTGCAGGGTATGTCATAGATCTCCCATTCTCTTCGTTTGAAGACGAAATTAAATGTGACGGGGATTTCTGTGTCGTTACGGGTGGCAGTTTCTCCATATCAAAGACCGCGGAATCCGGAAACATCTCTGTTAATCAGGAAATCCTGGTATACTCTCAACCAGTCACAAAAGAACTTCTTGTTCAGGTCTTCAACGAGTCATATCCTGAACTCTCTACCTGGAACATCGGAGACCTGGCCGATCCTGATATAGGAAATGAGAGTGTTGCATTTAACTACACCGTCCCTGAAACTATCGGCCCAAAGGACCCAGCACTTACTGGTTATGTCATTGTCTTTGGGACTGGCGATGTATATGAGACATTCAAGTCAACCGGTGGGACGTATGATGACCTGAAGGAGATTGCAGAGGTTGCAGCGGGGAAACTTCAGAAAAGCTATGAATCAGGAAATCCGGTCTGGAAGCCTCTAAGAATGCCTCTTCCACATTCTAACCATCAACCTGAAATGGAATATGAAAAAACCTAAATGCTAAGGATCAGGTTATTGCGTTAATAATCCAATATTAACCACCCTATTTCTTTTTCAATCTTCCAGGCAGGGAAAGATGGCCTAGTATTACGGTAATTATTCAGTATGTGTCAGAATCATAACAACCATTATTCATGAAGGAATAATATATCAGTTACATGGATAGTGTCATTATATCCCATTCTATGACCCATAAGTTAATCCGGGAGCAGATATAAGGATGATTTACATATCATGAATCGGATGTTCTTTCCCTTAATAGTCTCTCTCTTCATCTGTTTTCTGCACATCAGTGTGGGTTTTGCTGATTCAACCAGTGCAACCAATCTATCAGATCTTTCTCTGGCAGCATCGGATCTTCCGGCAGGTTATGATATTGCCCTCCCATTTCAGGAATTTTCCATAATACATCGTGCACCGACGATTTCTGTCCAGTCATACAAGGCAATGAATGGGTGACCAAGACTGTAGATAGTGGCAACATATCAGTTGAGCATCAGATTCTTATTTACTCAAAACCGGTAACTGAGGAGATGCTCATAAAGGGCCTTAATGCTACATATTCAGAGGTATCCACATGGGTTACGGGCAAACAAGAAGAGCCAGAGGTTGGAGAGGTAAGTGTCGCGTACCGGTATACTGCTCCGGATGATCCTGACACCAAGGACGCTCCCCTTCGAGGATATTTGTTCGCATTCGGAGTAGGTAATGTATATGAGTCTTTTTTCACCATGGGAGACGATTACGAATCTCTCCTGGAAATTTCAGAAGTTGCAGCCGGAAAACTCCAAATAGCCGGTGTTGCAAATACTCATGTTTGGAAATCATTTGCGAATCTTGGTTCAATTCATTATTACAATAACTGTGATTCAAATTGCCAGATTCGGAGGCAGGCGGAGTGGAACCGCAGAGCAGAAGAGGAAAATCTGAAGCGGTTGCAATGTGTTGGCTATGATTCCTGCAGCGGAGCCTATTAATATTTTTTTTGGATGATATGAGAACTCCCTTCTGGTACGACTAACACGCACCACGCAAAACACTCCTCCATTTTTTCAATGCAAATGGCATTTCAAAGGGTGCCGCATTGCTGGGCGTTTGACCCACAATCTCAAGATATAATCCGGTAATAAGTGACATTCCAACCGTTTCAACAGATAGATCCTGTTTTTCATCGGTAAATTTTTTGAGCACCGTTCCCTCAAAAAACTCAACCGGCTTCACGTCAAGTGTCAGGGCTTTTTAGTCACTATTAAAAGTAAACTCATTCTGGTTTGCTCGAGGTATGGAAACGATTTCAGGCAGTATGTATCCGATGGTGCACCTGAATATCGGGAGGCATCTGTGCTCGGGTGAGCAGGAAAGGTGGAAGAAGGAAAAAATGAATCGAGATTCTCAAAATTCTGCATATATGTCAGGTAACGTCACTTGTACCTCTCAACTATTGGTTTATGACTGGTGGTTAAGGTAAAATGTCACGTGAGAAAAAAGTGAGAGCAGGAGTTGAATAGTACTTACGGATTAATTGGAATCGGCACTTGCGTGTTTTGATTAATCCAATCACCGAGAGAGGAAGGGAACTCTGGTTTACGAGGTACCCGGCCATGTCCGTTTCCGTTAGAAGGTGTACCACCCACAATCTCAAGATATAATCCTGTACTTAATTCCTTCCCGACTTTATCAGCAGATAAATCCCATTTTACATCAGTGAACTTTTTGAGAGTTACTCCCTCATAAAACTCAACCGGCTCCACATCAAGTGTTAGTGCTTTTTTGTCACTATCAAAAGACCATGTTTTGATTTTTACCAGGTATACTGCTTCTCCATCAGCTCCATTCAGGACGAGGGCTGCATTCAGAGGAAGTTGGTATTCAGAATCAGTCGTCAGAGGCATCAGGAAAGTCCGGTTAACAACCTCCATGTCATAATACGGTATAACATCGGCAATGGTCAGAACCATCGTCCCATTGGTGCCTTCTGCCAAGGAACTTACTCCGCCCTGGACATACGTAATATAATCAGTGTTTTCTTCAGCGGTACACGATCCGATACCCAGGCAGATAATGAGGAGTGCCAGAAGCATTCCACGGTTCATGTCCAGATTCATAATCGTATATACCTGTGTGCAGATATGAAGATACCGAATGGATAATGTCCTCACAGTCATATCAAAAGAGAGTTCCAGCTTTTTCGCAATAGGGAGGGAACAGATTCCTGCGGTAGAGAGAGGGAAAAGCTCCAATGGGAACCATCACATGCAAGCCAATAAAATCCCGGAGGTGGATACTCTGTTCAGGAATTACCTTTATCTATCATAGACAAACCAGACCTGCTCTTAAGACCCATGATAGAAAATCGGATGTCACAATCGAGGGCAGTCAGCTTGACGTGTCCAATGGTTTTTCCCCGATCATGGCTAATTTTTCATTTATATAGTATCATTACGGGAATTATGTTTTGCAACAGGGGGGAAGAGTTTTTTTAAATTGTTCGTATGAGTTTCCAAAAGCAGGCCAGCAGGAGCACTTTTTTTGACATTCACTCTGGCATGAAGGACAGGACTCTCCGCAGATTTTTTGGCAATATATGTTCATATTATTGTATTCATTACTGTTCATTGGTCTTGGAAATGATGGACACATGGGAATTTCATTCTCCGGTATTTGTTCCTGAATCTCCCCATATATGCTTACCATCATACTGTTCTTTATGATTTCCGGGCTAATTTCCTGTTTTTCTGTATTGAATATATCTAATACTGTTCCTTCATAAAATTCAAGTGGTTTAATTACAAGATTTATCTCTGCATTGTCTTTATCAGTCGACCAGTTTGAAATTTTTACTAAAGAGACAATTTCACCATCATTATTACTTATAACCAGTGCTGCATTTAAGGGAAGTGCAAAACCAGAAATATCCTGAATCGGCATGAGATAACTTCGGTCCAGAACCCGTATCTGATAGTATGGCACGATTTCAGATATTTTCAGGACCATTGTTCCATTTTCCCCATCTGATAGTATTCCTTTTCCACCCTGGAGATATATGGGATAGTCTAATGTTTCTTCTGCAATACATACACTTATCGCAGAAAAAAATGCTACGAAAAAGATAATTGTTAAACATTTTTGGATTAAAATCATATGTATGTGTATTATCGCACGTTATTTGAATGTGTCGATATTTAGAAACTGTTCAAAGTCACGTTTCAGGACGTTTTTCTCACTGCAATAAGATCACGTTTTAATTTTTAACGATTACATTGTTTCTCCATCAGTTCCATTCAGGACAAGGGCTGCATTGAGAGGAAGTTTGTATACAAAATCAGCCATCACCGGCATCAGGATAGCCCGGTTTAGAACCTCTGATACTGATTTTGGATTAATTTTGCTTATTGACGGAGATAATGGGCTGTTCGATCCTTCAGAGAGAGAACTCGTCCCTTTCTGATTATATACATATCCGGGGGATTTTCAGGATTGTGGATTACGATAGAAATGGAGTGAGAAGGTTGAGGAACTTCAACCCTTTGGGTTTGTTTCATACCAAAAAAGGTATTGAATGGCATTAAATTTTTGCCAGAGTGCGGGAGTGAAGCTCTTCCGGTGATGTTACGACCGGAATGTCAGGGAATTAGACTTTTCGGCATTAAACAAAAGCGGCGATTATGTATCGCACTGTTGTTTGACCGCTGGGTAGTTCTTGAGACAATAATCAATGAACTGGTCCTCTGTCATGGTATGTGGACACTTACCCCATCTGGCCATATAGACACAATCTGTCTTTGGAGGCCAAATCTCGTTATCCGGGTTTTCCCCCGTTATCTCGAAGTAAAGGCCGGTGCTCAGTTCTTTCCCGCCCTTTTCAGCGGAAAGGTTCTGTCCTGTTTCTGTAAACCGTTTCAGTCTTTCACCCTCGTAAAATTCAAGGGGTTGGATCTCAAGGGTAAGCGTCTTTTTTTCTGCATCGAATAACCAGGACCTGGTTTTCACGAGGTATACTAACTCACCGTCTGCACTATTCAGGACTAGAGCCGTGTTTAGGGGGAGATCATACGAAGACACCCCTTCCATGGGGAGAAGGATAGTCCTGTCTGCCACCTGAATCTCATAATAAGGAATCACATCATTTGTTGTCAGCGTCAGATTACCGGTTGTTCCTTCAGTGAGGGTGCTTGATCCTCCCTGAACATACATGAGGTATCCAGGGGTTTCTTCAGCGAGACACGATCCGACAACCATGCACATTATGAGGAGTGCCAGAAGCATTCCCTGGTTCATGTCCAGATTCATACTCATTTGTACCTTCATACAGGTATGAAGTTTGCGAGTGGATTATCCGATTAAATATTGTTAAATGCCCGGGTTGACATCGCTGTCTGCTATATTAGATACAGCATTTGTAGACATCGGTGACAAAATTTTCTGTCACCGGTATGGGTGATTTCATTATCCTTGCAAAAAACCAAGATCCTCCACAGGTCATCAGTGACATTCATCAGGTGTTGGCGTAGCCTGGCCTGCAGGTACATGAAAAAACGGTTTATCGGGAGGGAAAACCAGGGGGTTTGATCATGTAGGGTATCTCCATGCAGAAAACTCGGGTATCAACAGAAGGTATTACGCGATGAAAGGTATATGTTCGCCGATTTACGAGTAGAGGTTTTCATTATGAGGCTCTGGCAGCATGTATCCCGGTGGTGATCAGACTGTGGGGATGGGGCTATGCACAGGGAGCAGGAAAGGTGGAAGAAGGAAATACTGAATCGAGATTCTCAAAATTCTGCATATATGTCAGTAAAACGTCGCTTTTACCTCTTAATCATTGGTTTAGGACTGGGGGTTGAGGAGGAAAGTCACGTGAGAAAAAGTGAACGTACGTATTTCAACATTACGTACGGGTAAATATGTTCAACAATCTTTCATGCAAAATCGCTGCAACCATTCCGCGAAAGATCTGCAGTATTTAATACAATCGTCATCGTTGGAGGGCGGTTGCTCAATAAACTCTAGATATAATCCGGTACTCAGTTCCTTCCCGACTTTATCAGCTGATAAATCCTGTTTTACATCTGTGAACTTTTTGAGAACTGCTCCCTCATAAAACTCAACCGGCTCCACGTCAAGTGCCAGGACTGTTTTGTCACTATCAAAAGACCAGGTTTTGATTTTTACCAGGTATACTGCTTCCCCATCAGCTCCATTCAGGACGAGGGCTGCATTCAGAGGGAGTTGGTATATAGAATCAGTCGTCAGAGGCATCAGAAAATTCCGGTTAACAACCTCCAGATTATAATACGGTATAACATCGGCAATGGTCAGAACCATCGTCCCATTGGTGCCTTCTGCAAGGGAACTTACTCCGCCCTGGACATACGTGATATAATCAGTGTTTTCTTCAGCGGTACACGATCCGATACCCAGGCAGATAATGAGGAGTACCAGAAGCATTCCCCGGTTTATATCCAGATTCATAATCGTATGTACCTGTGTGCAGATATGAAGATACCGAATGGATAAAGCTTTCACGGTCATATCAAAAGAGAGCTCATTCTGGTTTGCTCGAGGTATGGAATCGATTTCTGGCAACATGTATCCCGGTGGTGACCGGGCTGAGGGAGGAACTATGCGCGAGTGAGCAGGGAAAGTCGAAGAAAGAAAAACTGAATCCGGATTCTCAATTTTCTGAATATTCATTAGGTAAGGTCAATTGTACCTCTTATTCATTGATTTATGATTGTTGGTTGAGATGAAATCTCACAAGAGAAAAAAGTGAGAGTATGTAGTTCAACATTACGTACGGGCAAAAGATGTTCAACAATCCTGAAATCGACTGAGTTAGGGGGAGGAATTTTAAATAATTGGTTTCAAATTAAGTAATGAGGCAAAATTATCAATTTAATGACCCATTTTTATAATCCTTAAAAGTAGGGATTGTATCGCGTGAGTAAATCCCTCATTTTTCTGCAGTTCTAATTTAGTTGCCATTTTGAGACTGTGTTCCCTAATTGGCGCCGAGTTCAGGAACAATGGCACTGCACCCATGCGATAGTACCCCGTCCGAGATATTTGCAGGCCTTAACACAATCGTGTTCGTTGGCGGGTGGTTGCTCAATAACCTCTAGATATAATCCGGTGCTCAGTTCCTTCCCAACCTTTTCAACCGATAGCTCCTGTTTCACGGTGGTGAACTTTTTGAGGACAGATCCTTCATAAAATTCAACCGGCTCCACATCTAGTGATAGTGCTTTTTTTTCACTATCAAAAGACCATGTTTTGATTTTTACCAGGTATACTGCTTCCCCATCCGCACCATTCAGGGCAAGGGCTGCATTCAAAGGGAGTTGGTACGCAGAATCAGTCGTCAGAGGCATCAGGATGGTCCGGTTTGCAACCTCCATATCATAATATGGTATGACATCGGCAATGGTCAGAACCATCGTTCCATTGGTGCCTTCTGCCAGGGAACTTACTCCGCCCTGGAAATAGGTGATGAAGTCCGTGTTTTCTTCAGCGGTACACGATACGATACCCAGGCAGATAATGAGAAGTGCCAGAAGCATTCCCCGGTTCATGTCCAGATTCATAATCATATGTACCTGTGTACAGGCATGAAGATTGCGAGTGGACTATCAGGGTTTCAGACATACCTCCGGATAGTGTTTCTTTTATCTCAATCATTGTTTCAGGACAGGTGGTTGAGGGAGAACGTCTCGTGAGAAAAAAGAGAACGTAAGTAGTTCATTAGTACTTACAGGGAAAAATAGGTTCAACAACCGCAATATTTTCGGTTTGAGCCCGGCTGGCTGCAGACAGCGTCGCATACCGCATTGTTTGCTGGTGGTTGCCCGAGAACCTCAAGATATAATCCGGTACTCAGTTCTTTCCCAATCTTTTCAGCAGATATATCCTGTTTTACATCAGCGAACTTTTTGAGCGCTGCTCCCTCGTAAAACTCAACCGGCTCCACGTCAAGTGCCAGGACTTTTTTGTCACTATCAAAAGACCAGGTTTTAATTTTTACCAGGTATACTGCTTCCCCATCAGCTCCATTGAGGACGAGGGCTGCATTCAGAGGGAGTTCGTACGCAGAATCAGCCGTCAGAGGCATCAGGATAGTCCGGTCTGCAACCTGCATATCAGAATACGGTATGACATCGGCAATGGTCAGAGCCATCGTTCCATTAGTTCCTTCTGCCAGGGAACTTACTCCGCCCTGGAAATAGGTGATGAAGTCCATGTTTTCTTCAGCGGTGCACAATCCAACACCCAGGCAGATAATAAGGAGTGCCAGAAGCATTCCCCGGTTCATGTCCAGATTCATAGTCATATGTACCTTCTTATAGGTAAGAAGGTTCCGAATGGATTATCCAATAAAATGTGCCTGATGTCATGCCAGAAGAGAGACTCTGCTTTTTCGCTATAGGTATGGAAACGATTTCTGGCGGACGGGAAGAGGTGATATACCGCCTTGGAGAACACCATACGAGTTTATCACTTCATCCAACCAAAAAGGAATATACTGATGCTCCACTTGAATACACGTCATTACACGGGTAGCATAACCTGGCTTTTCATTCTTATCAGTCTGATTTGCATATCTGCAGGTAATGCACTCGCAGATGAGACTGAACCAGTTTACATCGGGGTCCTACTCCCGCTCACCGGACCGGATGGAAAACCAATGCTTGATGCACTCAATCTGGGTGTAGAACAGATAAACGCAGGGGGAGGAATTGGGGGACATCCTGTCAGTCTCATTCTTCGGGATACCAGAACTGGAGATATCCGTGTCTATGCAGAGGAACTGGCAAATGATAAACGAATAAGAGTCGTTATCGGACCGTTCTCATCTGATGATCTGTTTTATATTTCAGATACATTTATTGATAATTACAAGGTTTTGGTCTCCCCGACCGCTTCATCAGATGAAATATTCCGGGCTTTTGCAACAACCGGTTCAGTATGGAGGACCATTTCAAATGATGGAGATATCACCTCAGTCATTATGCAACATATAGCCGGGCACGATGGAAAATCGGTTGCCCTTCTTACGCCGAACTCCTCGTACGGAAAGACATTCTGGGACTGGATACCGTTCTGGGCGATTGAAACCGGCATTCAAGTAATCGGAGCAGAGGAATTTACCCGTCCGGATCAGATCCCCATCGCCATCCGGAACCTGACTGCATCACATCCTGATTACCTGGTCTTTGTTCATTCAGGAAACAGTGACGAACTCCCCCTGGCAATTCATGCACTCGAACAGGCGAAGGTATCCACCGGTCTCTATCTGGTGTATCCGAATATTGATGAAAAAGGGCATGTAATGGAGAGAATGAATACCAGTTCCCTCTTTTCAACCCTGGTTTCCGGCCAGTGGATCCTGCAGAACTCGACGGTGAGTACAACCGCCATTCCCGATGACACCCTGATTCTTTTACCCGGAACCGTCGAGTCTGATTTTGTCCAGGAATTTGAACATTCGTCAGGGACAAAACCAACCGGATATGCCCCCCAGGTATATGATGCCCTCCTGATATCATCAGAAATCATGGCTCGATTTTTGAAAAATCCGGATAAGTCTCCGAGAAATGCAGCCCTGACAATTCTTGGGGAGAGTGCAGATGAACCCCTCCCCCGTTCAATTGAAGGATTTCAGGATGCCTTTACCCGGATAATGAATAATGAAACAGTGGTCATGACCGGAGCTACCGGACCTCTCACCTTTCGATCTGAAGGAACAGACCGGCTGGTTCCCCGGTTCGATTCATATAGGATGGAAGAAGGATCGCTGATTGCTGATCCTTTGAATTACCGGGAGATTCTCAAAACTGATACAGATAATAAGGATTTGAGTAATGATGGGTCATCTTCTGAAGAGCAAATCGGAAATTTTTCACAGGATAACTACTGGGCGGTTATTGGTGCATTATCACGCGACTGGGAAAATTACCGGCACCAGGCAGATGCCCTGACCGTATACCAATATGTGAAAAAACAAGGGGTTTTGGATGATCATATCATTCTTCTGATCTATGATGACATCCCAATAGATGCAAAAAATGTAAAACCTGGTGAAGTGTATCACACTCCTGGTGAGGTAGAGGTCCGGAAATATGCGAATCCGGATTACATCGGGGATAAGGTGAATAAACAGATGCTTGAGGATATTCTCTTTGGATCTGAAGCACGTGAGGAAACACCCCAGCTCCAGTCAGATGAAAACTCAACCGTTCTGGTGTATCTCTCCTCCCATGGTGCTCAAGGAGGATTTATGGTTCTTGGAGATGGAGAGGACTTTATCGCACCGGAGGAATTTACCTCCATCATCGAAAAAATGGCAGAAAATAAAAAATTCGGGCGTATGCTGGTAATCCTGGAATCATGCTTCAGCGGCGCTACTGCAGCAGAAGTGAACACCCCGGATGTGATAGTTCTGACAGCAGCATCGGTGAATGAGACCTCAAAAGCGTCAACATATGATTCGGGATTATCAAACTGGCTTTCTGATGAATTTACCAATCAAGTGGTAACATTGATGGAGACACAGCCAGCTTCAACGTCGATCCGGGATTTTTACCACACCATTTACCAGAATGTCCGCTCCTCCCACCCCATGATAATAAAAGGAAATACATCGCTTGAAATCCCGGCACGTGTATACTTTGGAGGGAATATATGATGCTTGATTCGAGAAAAATAAGAACGTTTCCAAAACTCGTTATTCAGAAGGCTGAGCACTTGCAATCAGATTGTAAGAGAAAAATCAAGCGAGGGAGGGCTCATTCAACAACCGGAATTGCCCTCCTGTTATTCATCATGTTTTGTTACCTGGCAGTATCACCTGCTCAGGCTGAAGACAATACTTCGATTCAATGTGGCGTAATTCTCCCCCTCTCCGGGGATATGAGTGTACAGGGTTTGGAACTCAAACAGGGGATTGAACTGGCAGCAGAGGAGGTGAATGCACAGGGAGGTATCAGAGGGAGACTGATTAATCTCATAATTGCTGATGACGAGGGAAATCCGGATAGGCCTTATGAACTGTTCAGGGAGATGAGAGAAAAAGGTGCCTCTGTTGTTATTGGTTCATATACAACTGACCTGACCATTCCTATGGCAAAAGACCTTACAACAGACCCCGAAACAGTCCTTATCAGCCCACAAGCAAATGGGCAGGCTCTTTACGGGGTATCTCCGGCATTTTTCCAGGTAAATGCACCGGTCTTCTACCTGGGGAAATTTCTGGCAGACTGGGCATCATATACTGCAGAACGGGTAGCAATCGTCTATATCGATAACGAGTTTGGTTCGTCTTTAACCGAATCAGTTACCTCCAATCTGGCAGGAAACCCGGTACAGATTACCAGTACTGAACCGGTATCACCGGATTCAGATTTTTCAGCCCTTTCACGGAAGGTACTGGATAATGCACCAGATATAATTATCTTCAATATGTATGGTTCTCTCCAGGTCCCGCTCCTGCAAAATCTCTCTAATGCCGGATACCATGGCCAGGTGGTTCTCACCGATACATCACTCATCAATACCCTTGAGCAGGATAATGCAGATCTCCTGTCTGCATTTTCCGTCTGTTCCATCTCGTCAAATGCAGCAACAGTGCCCGGAAACCGTACTGAGAGATTTGCAGATGCATATGAGAAGAAGTATGGATCGGATCCAAAACGGGGGATTGCGGGATATGGATACGATACCATGATGGTAATACGTGATGCCCTGAATCAAAAATGTACCTCTGGTAACATTACTGCCTCCGATATCATGACAGAACTGAAAAATACAAGTTATTATGGGGTAACCGGCCCGAAGATATTTGATGATAAAAATGCCGTGCGTCCGGCTCTCGACCGGTGGGTATTCAGGGATGGGAAATTTGAGCTGATGACAACATCAATCATCTGATTTTTTCGGACAATTTCACGGGTAGTTACCAGTACGATGATTCTTCCATGCAGGGGAGTGTATTCACCCAGTCCCTGATTCAGGAGAATGGAATTATATCTGGAAAGGGAGCGGAAGACGGAACTGCTCTGCACCAGACTGGACCGGTGATATC
>Ga0351924_1020_pt1 | contig 43436 bp, 43 predicted proteins | sample BONcelHT113001D8_FD_206872 | JGI IMG/M metagenome (GOLD analysis project Ga0351924, IMG submission 206872) | Enriched cells from coal bed in the Powder River Basin, Montana, United States - BONCAT cells T11 rep2 HSBNCT.T11.300.1.D8 ... | reverse complement strand
AGACGGTATCACTTTCGTCTGAAGTGATTACACTAGCTCCACTTAAAGCAGTGACCCGGACCTCAGCAATTTCTGTTGGCGTATCAGGGACGAACCAGTCATAAATTCTGGCACTACCAGAGACCGTGTCAATAGTGACCCATTGAACACCATCATAATACTCAATCAGATAGGACGTGGCAACCAGATTAGAACTTGTCCATGTTATTGCATGCGTCTCGCTTACGTTCCAGACTTCACCACCGTTTGGTGAAACAACGGTTACCACAGGTTCACGAATAGCAAAGACGGTATCACTTTCATCTGAAGTGATTACACTTGCTCCATTAAGAGCAGTGACCCGGACCTCAGCAATTTCTGTTGGCGTATCAGGGACGAACCAGTCATAAATTCTGGCACTACCAGAGACTGTGTTTATAGTGACCCATTGAACACCATCGTAATACTCAATCAGATAGGACGTGGCAACCAGATTAGAACTTGTCCAAGTGATCGGGTGGGTTTCACTCACATTCCAGACTTCACCACCATTTGGTGAGACGACATCCAGATTAGGAGAATTTAAAGATATAGTAAAAACAGAATTACTATCATCAGTATATGAAATCCCAGCCCCGTCTTTTCCGGTTACTCTAACTAAAGCCTGATCAGTTGGGGTATTTGGAACAACCCACGGGTACGAGGTTTGTGAACCTGGGACCGTATTAATTTCATGCCATTGAGTGCCATCAAAATATTCTATCGTATATGAACTCGCCAATAAGTTGTCCGGATTCCATGTAATAATTTGATTGGATCCAACAGCCCAGATTTCTCCACCATTCGGGGAAGTGACACTAACTGAAGATGTGGGAGTTGATGGATTACCCACAGAGATATACACAGACCCTGTATCAGTATCACACCCATTATCAACAGTAAGACGAGCATAGTATTCACCTTCAGTATAGGGGTGACTATATGTGCCGCCCTCCATTCCCTGAAACGGGGGGGTTCCATCACCGAAGTTCCACACCCTGGTTCTTATCGGATCGATAACAGGATCATCACTTGTTGACTGATCAGTAAAAGTTACATCTAAAGTATTTTGAAGAGTAATAAGAGGGCTTGAAGTACTGAATAATGCGTGAACTGGTGTTGAACATGCAGAAAGGAGGATTGTAAAAACATTATCACTGGTGTCAGATTTGCTGGTACCATCATTCAGGTTAGCAGTCACTTTCACTAATGCCTGTGTCGTATCGATTGAAGGGACAGACCATTGATATGACGAACGATCTCCAGGAACTTCAGTGATATAATTCCATATGACACCATTATCAGAAGAATACTCCAAAGTATAGGAAACGGCATTAATATTGTAACTCGTCCAGATTATGGAGTGGAGAGTTCCACCGGTCCATCTTTCACCCCCATTTGGAGAAGATAATCTCACTCCCCCTCCCGATGCTCCACCACCCGATCCTGCTGACTGGTAACCTATTTTATCAATTAGGATCCCATCCCCACCAGGGAGTTGATGGATAATATCAATTGAAACATCCTCTACATTGCTATCTGGAGCAGACCACCTCAGTCTGTCACCAATAGAGAAGACTTCCTGAGGGGTATCTCTCCAAAGAACCCAATCAGTTGTATCCTTCTTTAAAATACTCAAAAAAGACTTTATTTCATCTTTGGGTATTGTGCTTGTACCAATTCTGAATTGAGTATTATCATAACTAAGGGATTCTCCTCTTTGTGAATATATCAATACTGTACCGTCATCTTCATTTGAGGAGAATGATAAGTCAACCTCAGGCACCTGCTGTACATTAATATTAGAATAAAAAAAGACAGCAATAATACCAATGACTAAAACAGCAATTGATATCAGCAATAAAACTGCAACAATTTCTGATGCAGCATTGTCTTTTGTCATGTTTAAATACCTATCGTTTTCCCGACAGCATCAAGTTCTACATCAAAATCAACATATCTGACTGAAAGTTTTATATCATGAGCAGTAGTGTCATCATCAGGATTATAACCATTTATAACCATAGTTACCGTTTTAGGATTACTCGAATAATCCGTTTCTATTTCAACAACTGCGCTATCTGACGATATCCCGGAACTCCTCTTTATTGAATTAAAAACAAGATGCCATAATTCTGAAAGTGATTGTGCATCCTGAACTTCTTCGAGTTTTGACTGATCATAAGGTATTTCAATCTTGATAGTTGCCTCTGCTACATTCTCCTGGGAAGAGTCAAGAACTGAATCAGATACAGTTCGAAGATTAGAAGTTATTTGGACCGGAGAACTACCGGCTATTGATTCATCACCAAAAAGTCTGATAGCAGTAATATCTACTGATAATTTCGGATTATTATCAGTTATTGATATAAGAGGAAGATTTAATGGACTTGTTCCATCCATCTGAGTGACAAATACCCCTCCCATTTGATAAATAAAGTTTTGTTGGGTGCGATAATATTTATTGTTGGAATTGTATTCCAATCGACCAAAAGGACGAGTTAAAGAATCTTTACTTATATAATTATCACTTTGAGGGAGAATAAAAATTTCTTCATCGGCTGCAATTGAAGAAGAAGAAATCGGACCTTCTTCGTAGTCAATATTAAGGTTGAATACATTATTAGTTCCAATAATTTTCCTAATATTGCAATCAAAAGGGGCATTTAATTTGTCTCGGATACCATAAACAGGATCCATTAAATCAATCGTACATGCTTCTCCATTCCCAATATTAGACTTTACAACATAGTTTTCGAGAATATTAACATCGTTTATTACAACATTTAGTATTACATCCGTTTCATATCTCACATAGTATAAATTATCCGTTGATGAACCAGTGGGTAAATTATCAAAGGAACGTACACCGAGATAGGACCATGAATAATCCTTGGTAATATATCGACGAACTGCATTATAACTAACAGAAATCTGACCATCAACACTAGTAAATTCAGCCCCATAAAAATAATTTTGAGATATTAAGTCATTATAATCAATCTCTTCTGGAGCAGTGGAGCTCGTAACTTGTTGGGGAGTAATTGTTAACCGAAGCTTACTAGGTATACTATCAAAGGATAAAGGCAAAGGATCAGTAATTTCTCCACTAAATCTATTAACTGGTTCAAAAGGCCCAAAGGATGAGGCTTCTCTAACATTATCATTAAACAGCGGATTCAGTACCGATATACTCAATGTAGGATTCGGATCCGGATTAACGCTCAGCATTCCTCCTGAAAAAACAGGTGAGAAGATCTGGAATCCGGCAAACATTCCAGTTGTCTTAACCCCTTGGGTCCCCAGCGTTATCGCCTGAGATATCGATACCCCCTGAGCATTATTAACCCACAGGGCATCAGTGCCGATCTTATAATCTAAAAACTGCCCTTTAATATACTCCATATGGGCGATCTCACCCTCTCTCCCCTGGGCTGGCACTACATATGTCAGATACAACGAAGCCACCATGACAAGCAGCCCTAAAAGCAGGATAAAACCTATCAGTTCAGAGAGAGCCTTCTCTCGTTTGAGTTCGACCATGAAACCTAATTGAATATCCACTGATCAGAATATATAAGTTTCAATGAATCTGACAAAATTAGGAGGTTAATAGTTCACTTTAACCACATGCATCACAGAGCAATATTCAAATTCAACCAATAAAACGAGTATACGAACCCAAGACTTAATAACCAGGTAAAAAAATAGGTAACGTAAATCCCCTGAGCTCACAGCCATTAATAATTAAAGCGATTCGAAACCAACGATACCCGTATATACCATTTAATAAGAAAAAAGCAATTTTAGGCAATATAAATTACAGACGCATATATCTATCTTACAAACAATCCCAACTCCAGCAAATATCCCTATTTTGCAGGTTTTTTGAACAAATAACTCCAAATTAGTACATAAGAAAACCCGAATTTTTCCGCCCACAAATAACATAGGATATAAGCCGTATTCTTAAAAAATACCCACAAATTACGCACCTATAACAGGCCGCTATTCTCCCAGGCAAATAAAACAACCTAAACCCCGGATCATCCCCGGATCCGTCACTCCTGACCCCGTAAAAAAACAGGTTTAAACCGGCCAAATCTGATACCAATTAAAGCCCCTCCATATGACTAATTGGAATTACACAGAGAGAGACCCCGCGATATAAAGCGCGTTTTTGAGGCTGCTGCATGAATTAAAGTCCTCTAAAAAAATTCAATGATACCAAGGAATCAGGCTTTTGTATATGAACATGCGTAGAGTTTTCATGAAAAACCTTAGATCTCCAAAATTTTTTTATTTCACACAGTTGTGCCATATCAAGACAAGAGCAAACATCCCCGAAGAAGGCTTTTTATCTTTCACAGTGAACCATTTAAACCTCGGTTACATGTTTTTTACTTAAAAAACGGCTCATCCATTGCCTTTCTTCTTCTAAATTACCCCCTTCCATCAGGAGAAGCACCCCTGCAGCCATGATAAAGGTAATGCTGCTTTTCTCCCTCAATTTTTCGCTCTTCCTGAACCACTCTCTTTACATCATTATTATTCGAATCATTTTTTTTATTCGTAAACGTTCGGTGAGCGAAAACAGATATCTCTATTGGAAGAAGAGTTTGCTGACTTACTAATCCGTTTTATTCAGATAAGACACAAAATGGGGATATTATGATATATCAACATTTATTTTGAGAGCACGGTGCAATATTAGAAAGGGGAAATAATCAACAGATGGTAACTACCCCATAAATTAAGTGGTTAATATTTCCCCCATACAACGGCCTCAAAGCAGCAGATCATCGTTGTTTTTCCGTTCAGAGGATAAAATGGGGAGTAAACTCAAGAACAGGTATCTCAAATACATCTGTCAGCGTAATACCATGAACAGGGTCAATCAGATGATAACGAAACAGAAGCACGGAGGGTTTTAAGCGTATCAGCATCTAGACCAGTTACCTTCATTATGGTAGCATCATCCATACCAAGAGACAGGAGATTTTTCGCTGTTTCCTGAATCCCTAACATGATGCCCTTTTCTAACCCAATTGCTTCACCCTCTTCTATACCAAGAGCCTTACCCTCTTCTCTACCTTTTTCCTCTGCTGACTGCATCTTGAAGAGCTTCATCCAGAAGAGCGATCTCACGGGCCTCGTAAAGCCGTCGAGCCTCTTCATTGTGACTTAAAACCTCGAGGGCATGATACGCCTTTTTTATTGTAGGATTTGCTTCAGATATCTTTGTAACTCCTCCAAGGAACGTGCATTAATAAATTTCATCCAGGATATCAACATATCATCGTTATCTTGTCCTTTCAGATGATAAGAAATTTATGTAAACTTCAGAACCTGTTTCTCAAGCACATCAGTCAGCGTAATGCTATGAACAGGGTCAATCAGATCAAAGCGATACAGAATCACGGAGGGTTTTAAGGGTAGCAGCATCAAGACCGGTTGCTTTCATTATGGTTGCATCATCCATACCAAGAGATACGAGATTTTTCGCTGTTTCCTGAACCCCTAACATGATGCCCTCTTCTTTCCCAAGAGCCTTACCTTTTTCTAACCCAATTGCTTCACCCTTTTCTAACCCAAGAGCCTCACCCTCTTCTTTCCCGATAGCCTTACCCTCTTCTCTACCTTTCTCCTCTGCGGACTGCATTTTGAGAGCTTCATCCAGAAGAGCAATCTCACGGGCTTCGTAAAGACGTCGAGCCTCTTCGTTGTGACTTAAAACTTCGAGGGCATGATACGCTTTTTTTATTGTGGGGTTTGCGTCAGATATCATTTGTAACTCCTCCAAGGAACGTGCATTAATAAATTTCATCCAGGATATCAGCAGATCATCTTTATCTTGTCCTTTCAGGTGATAAAGTTTCGTGAGTTCAAGCACATGTATCTCAAGTACATCTGTAAGCGTAATGCTATGAACAGGGTCAATCAGATGAAAACAAAAGTGAAAACCATCACATTTTATCAGTTCATAATCGAGAATAACAATTGAAATCGTTTTATTAAGATCACAGTACCGCTCACCACATACAATCTGCGATGTAAATAAGCGTGACCAGTAAAAGAGAACCCTCTCTCTCATCGCAGCATAATCGGTAAGTTGAATCTCGATATCAATCAGATAACCGGCATCAGTAGTCGCCCTGACATCCAGAATACCCACTTTATCATCAAAAAAGTCAGGAAGGAGGTTTGGATCTTTTACCTGTACGTGGGTAATATTCTCTTTAAGAATTGATTTTAGCAGGGAAATCAACAGTTCTTCATTTCTTTCGTCCCCGAAGAGCCGTCGAAACGCAAAATCTACCTTCGGAGACATAAGATATGAATCTCCCGATGTTATAATCCGGGATGGGACCTTGAAAGGTGTCATGATATAAATTCCATCAACAGTGCTCTATAATTATTTAAGGAAAAATATATTAATAATTCCATGAAAGGCAGTAGCAAAAGAGTTTAGCATTATGGGATTGTTCCTTGAACTGGCTATTAACCAGTTAAAAACCAGGTATTAGGGCTGATGAGAGGGAGTATTTCTGGCAAGGAAAACCAGAGAGAGGAGGGAGAGAATAATGATCCTGGCAGTTAACAGGTCCGGCAATATTGGATACCTTCATCGTATCTGCCTATTATTCGGATAACAAAATATTTCTCGTTGGAACTCCCCATCTTTGCACACCAGTTATCAGGTATACCCCCATGAACCGAACCACCATATACCGGACCCACCCAATATAATATTTAAGTAAGAGACTTATGCAGTCAGAAGATAAAGCAGGAGAATTCCAACGTGGTCTGCGAGCTTTTCGCAACGGAGATTATGAGACTGCGGTAAAACACCTATCTCAGGCGGTGGAATATGACGAAAACAACCACCGGGCATGGAATGCTCTAGGCACCGCTTGCGCAAAAGTAACCAGATACACAGACGCCGATCTCTGCTTTGAGAACGCTTTAACGCTTGAACCAGACAACCCATTATACCAGAAAAACCAGAATACCAATGCAAAACATCTGAAAAAGCCCCCGCTAATTGTCGCCCATTCTCAGGGATCAATACTAGATCACCCGCCATTTGACAAGATTCCCTTTGACCTGATACCCATAGAGAGAAAATTCGTTGCAGCAGGAGCTGCAGGACTCCTGATAATCATCATCATCCTTCTGACTCTGAGCGGAGTTATATTTACATCTCCTCCAGAACCATCCGGCCCTCCTCTTTCCCTCTCGGTAAACCTGAGTGGAGATTCCATAGTGCTGATAAATGAAGGAGGAACAGATATTGGTCAAATCAGCTCGTTTACATGGAAGATCAATGAGATCGCCATCGGCACCGGAGAGCCGGGAGACCCCGGAACCCTCGGAGTTACACCTGGTGCAGTAGCAAGAGTTCCACTTACCAGGCTGCTCGCATCCAACCTGAGCAATGAGATGCGGGTTATGGTTATCGCTCATTACAAAGAAGGAGGAGCAATGGTAGCTCTTGATACCCGTCTCCCCCCACCACCCCGGGAACTTTTGCCAACGGTAAATAAAACCCCTGAAATCACCCCCCCCCCGACACCGGTGCCGGATGTGCCAAAATTCAGGGAGGGAGAAGTCATCATCGATAAGAGTTTGGGAACCTACTGGATCATCATCGCTCCACCAGTAAATAGCACATATACCACGGCACCTGCAGCACGAGTTCCGGATGGGACATTTACCGCGATTGATACTACCGCCACAACTATCAGCATGAAGACTCTGGAGCAGACCGCGACATCCATTGGACTGAGTACAAAAGGCGGCACAGCAACCGGAATTGCCGGTCTGACCCCGCCTCCGGTAACCGGAGTGCCGACCCTGCACCCCGAACCCATATACGCAGTTGGAGATCTGGTAAACAGCAGAAAAACCGGTGATGAAGATATGATGGTCATTTTAGGATATGATCCTGCAAGTGATCAATATCAGGCAGACAACCTGCATAGATATTACACCGGTGAATGGGGATACCGCCCCACAGATATTTCAAAATGGTACTTCAGACCCACCCTGGAGCAACAGAATCCCCACCGAATCGGAAGAATCACCCTGAGTGATGTCGGCATAGGAGCAGACTCATCGCCACCACGGACACCGGTAAAATACGGACCGGGTGATATCATCAGCCCGGACAAAGCAGGAATAGACAAACTTCACGTAATCATCACATACCGTCCTGAAGACGACATGTATGAGACAGATATCATAAGACCTGCGTACGATGGGGGGTGGATTCGAACCGGGACAACCATCATGGAAAAACGTGCATTTGTTGAACGTGATAACCCATACAATATCAGGCGGGTTGATCTCACACGGGTCAGAATAGGATAACCCGGTTTACTCCACCCAAGAATACACAGGAACGCCGAATACCCCCCATCAGATAGAAAACAAAAAATGAACCAATGCATATTATGCAAAGGAAAAGGACTCTGTGGCAGGAACCATTGCCCGGTCACCACCCGATTTCGCGCTCAGATGAAGGCAACGGTCGTGGCTGAATATGTTGGAACCGCTCCGTCTGTATTTGTCGGAAGTTATCACTACCCTCACGTATCAGCAGGACCGCTTCTTACCGGTGATGCAGACCACCCCCCGGAATGGATGCACCGGGATCTGGGGATCGAAGATATTGTCGGTATCAGGGCGCAAACCATCAGAGCGACGACCATGCCTCACCGGTATGAAGACAACCTGCAGGAAATAGCCTTATCCAGTATCCCACTTGGAGTTGAGACCGCATTTGAACGGCCAATCTCCTTTAACCTTCGGTTTGACGGGATGGTGGCGCCCATCGGGATGTCAGGAAACGTGCGAGAGTTTGACCTTTTAGATTCTGCAAAAGTTTCACGGATTGTTGATAAAATCACCAGTGATACCGATCTGCCTGCAACCACAGCCTGTGGTGAACTCGATGCAGGAGGGACAGATACGTACCGGATAATCAATCTGATGTCAGCCGGTCTGCTTGGAACCGAAAAAAAACGGCATCTGGTTCCAACGAGATGGGCAATCACAGCGGTTGATGACACCATTGGAAAAGAACTCAAACAGCAGGTCTTCCGGTACCCGTCTTATGATCAGATCAGCCTTTTTTATGCAGAAAAATTTGGTAACGCCATTGCAGTTATTCTGATGCCCGGAGACTGGCAGTATGAAATGATTGAGATATGGGGAAAAGGGGCATTATGGGCAGGAGAACAGGAACAGGTGGTGGTAGATGGAGAAGGCCGGAAGAAGAGTGGATACTCACCGATTACCGGAGCCTACTACTCTGCAAGGCTTGCGGTTCTTGAGCACCTGACTAAAATCAGGAGAAACGGGAGGGTTGTTGTGGTCAGATGGATAACCTCTGAATACTGGGCACCGCTTGGAACATGGGTGATACGCGAAGTAACCAGGCAGGCAATGGCATCAGCTCCCGGTCACTTTGATGACATCCCTACAGTCACTTGTGCTGCATCAGCAGCTCTGGGTATGGACCGGTGGGCAAAACACAGCACCCTGCTCCCGCTAATCAGATCCCAGCGATCCCTCTCTGACTTCTTCTGACCCTCAAACAGGTAAAAGTCACGAAGAGCAATAGTAGCGATACCGCGAAAACATCCTTCATCGCAGTGGACAGAGTGACCTGCACGATGATACGCAGATTGATACTCCCTTACGAGCAACTCTGAACTACAACAACAATATGGGACAATCATCATTCCAGACAGCCGCCATCGCAATCATGGTGTGCCTGATCATTGCCGGATTTATCAGTATCTTTGGATCTTTCAATAATATCGAGGAGATCGAATCAGGAACCGGAATATATGGAGCAGAGGGAACAAACAGTTCCTCCCCCCTGCAAAAAGACGGGCAGAGTTCAGTAGTCAGCCGGATGAGAATCCTCTGGTATGACACCACAAGTCGCACGTACACGTTCCGTGACTATACCATTCCTGGAAACCAGAACGCACAGACCTGGACCGATGACAAACTCCCTGAACCAGAGAATGATACCCTTCAACGTCAGGCAGCGATGGTGAGGTTTTTAGAATGGGACGGAACAATGGAGCGGATGACCGGCACTAAATATCTTACCGATCAGGAGACAGTAACCGGAATCCTGAACAGTTATACCCTCATCGCGCCCCCTCCATCAGTACAGCCCGGCCCGTCGGTGACAAAGGCACCATTGCAGACTACACCAGATACTACCGCTGAGCCCGGGATGCTCATTCCAACGCGGGGACAGCCGTGCAATGCCGGAGATGGGACAATTACGGTGTCATTTGGATATGTAAGCCGACATAACACCCCGGTAACATTGCCAGTCGGAGAGAAGAATCAGTTTTCACCCGGAGATCCAAACCGGGGACAGCCAGAAGTATTTAGTCCCGGAGTTCATCCGGACGTCTTCACCGTATCATTTCCGGCTAACAGGACAAATATCGTCTGGACACTCATGAGCACCGTAGTAGGAGCAGGGTTTGTCCCTCGCCTGCATTCAGAATTTGTGTTAGAACCTTTGAAAGGATATGCACCTCTGACAGTCAGGTTTTCTGACAGATCAACAGGTGGGACCGTGGAAAACCGTATTGTAGGGACCTGGGATCTTGGAGACGGTACCGTTTCCCAGGGACAGGAACTCACGCACCGGTACGAACAACCCGGACAGTTCACGGTTACACGAACAGTGAGCACGGCATGCGGGAGCGAAACCAGCTCTGAAACAATATTAGTCTACAGAGCTATGTTTGACTTCGAAGAAATACCAGGAAATTCGATGAAATTCCAGTTTACTGACCAGTCTACCGGAAATCCTGCCGCATGGTTCTGGGACTTTTCAGATGGAACCACATCAGGAGAACAGAATCCGGTGCACACCTGGAAGAATCCGGGGACGTATCCGGTAGGATTGCGGGTTGCCGGGGAACATGGGTCAGGAACTGCAGTCAGAGAAGTCGTAGTACCTGCAGCCACACAATTAAATAAGATAACCGGGAACTGAGGGAGAGGACATCCAGATAAGGCAGGGAGAAAATCAACAGAAATCAGATTTTTTTTGAAAGAACATACCGATCCTCTCCAGGTCCAAAGTACTCGATCTTATGCTCAATCACCTGATATCCCATCTGATAATACAGCGACAACGCACCATGATTGACCGGAGAGCAGGTGAGAAAAATCTGTTTCACATTGCATTCGCGCAGTAACTGCTCGCCATGAATCAGCATTCTGGTTCCAATCCCTTTTCTGCGCATCTCATCAATTACTTTTACTCTGAGCACCCATCCGGATGCTGCATCATCAGGAGATACCAGACACAGGAGATATCCTGCACAGATACTTCCATATTCTGCAACCAGAAACGTGCGGGGCCATAGCGTCATCGCCTGCCTGACAAACACCGCAGCCTGATATGCACACCCGGTAGAACCCTGTTCAAGGGCGCTGACTGTTGAAAAATCCTGCTTTGATACAGGTCTTACCCTGATACTACCACTACCGACATCAGGAGAGGACGAGTATTCTGTATTACCACAGTGAACCATTAAAAGGAGACCTGACAGAACATATCTTATGTATATTACAAAACTCTTTTCGATACTATTCATCACTCTGATACTGATAAGTATGGCTGGTGCAGGTACTGTTTCAGGTGAAAACGATCTCCAGGCAGAAGTAGACATACCGGCGGGCAATGTGTCAATGATTTCTGCAAATAGCACCGAAGTTTTGAATGCATCTGCGATACAAGCGACAAATACTTCAGAACCTTTACAGACCAACCAAACAGATCAAAAAGGTCCAGCAGACCAGTCAGACAAATCCGGAGAAATAAATAAGCAAAAAGCCTACGCCGGATGGCTGGAGATGGGGAGAAATGCATCAACGGCAGGGAATTATCAGGCTGCCTCTGAGGCATATGCTGCTGCACTCAGGATCACAAAAACAGAAGACGCGCAATTCGAATACGCATCAATTCTTTCAGAACTTGGACGAAACCTTGAATCACTCACAATATTTGAAGAAATTGCGAATAAAAGTCCTCAAAAGCAAAATTTGTCGCTCTATCTTGGAAAAGAGTTGCACAAAGTCGGAAGATATGATGAAGCGCAGCAAATTCTGCTCAATGTGACATCAAAGGATCCAAAAAACCAGGATGGATGGAATGAACTGGCAGCCGCATACGCAGGAAGCTCACGATACGAAGAAGCACTGACTATCGTAAGAAAATCATTGCAGTTATCGCCAAATCAGGCAGGAGGATGGACACAACTAGGCGCTATTCTTGCAGGACAGGGCAGATTTTATGAAGCAGCAGCAGCATACGAGAAAGCACTGACTTATAACCCGATAAAAGCAGACATCTGGATAGGGCTTGGAGATACCTGGGCTGCATTGAACCAACAGGAGTTAGCCATAAAATATCATGAAAAAGCAACCGGAATCAGACCAAATGATACCGGACTGTGGGCCAGACTCGCAGCATTATACGATAAACAGGGAGAAGAAGAGAACGCAGATAATGCCAGAGAGAAAGCAGGGATAATAAATCAGACCGAAATGAACCTGCAAATGGTCAATAATGAACAGTCCACCGTGACGAGTGCGGAACCAAATGAAACAAAGATAGAACCTGAAAAGATAGAAGAATAGACTGGATTATTGAGAGACGTCTTTACAAGGGGGTCTGTTTTGTATCCGGCGGTCCGCCTATTCGCTGCACTGCTTTCAGGATATGGGCGGCCTGATACGGCTTGACAACATACCCCCTGGCGCCCAGCCGGCGAGCAAGTTCCACCATACCAGTATCATCAACAGATGTGCAGAGAATCACTTTTGCAGCAGCGTCTTCACTGCGAATCCTCCGTAATGTCTCAATCCCATTCAGATCCGGCATAATTAGATCTACAATAGCAAGATCAGGTAGCAGTTCACGATAGAGTCTTACACCGTCCTCTCCGCCACTTGCAGCCCCTGCGATCTCATACCCGGCTGATAGCAGGATATTTTTGAGTAGATTTCGATCAAAATCAGTATCATCTACGATAAGGATCCGTGTCATATCTGCACCATCTCTTTAGCATAAATGTTCATCTCTTTACTCAATACTACTCCTGCATAGACCAGACAGATTGATGATTCTATAGAGATCAGAAAATAAACATATTAATCGATCTCTCTGCCCGGCATCCGGCTAATCAAAATCAAAACATGATCATCAGGCAGGATCAGGGATTGTAAATGAGAACGTTGCCCCCTTATCCGGAGCACCTTCAGCCCATATCCTTCCACCGTGTCTGAAAATGACCCGTTGAACTGTTGCAAGACCAATCCCGTTTCCAGGAAATTCTGCAGAAGAGTGAAGACGCTGTAATGGGACAAAGAGGAGACCCGCTTTCTCGGGTGCAAATCCGGCACCATTGTCAGAGATAGAAATGGTAGTCCCACTCCCACGACTAACACTCGTCAAGTCAATGCGGGCCTGTTCTCTTCTTCCGGTATACTTCCAGGCATTTCCAAGGAGATTCTGAAGGGCAATCAGCATTAATCCGTGATCAGCAGTCACCTGGATACCGGGCTGAACCTCCCACACCACATTTCTGTCCGGCTCATCACGTGAAAGTTCCTGCAGGATTTCAATCGCCATACCACTGATATTCACATCTTCAAGAGTCAGTGATACCCGGGTAACCCGTGACAGCCTCAGAAAATCGTTGACCAGCTGATCCATACTGACCGCTGCCTGGCGAATACGGTGCAGACAATCCTTCCCATCCTGAGGAAGACAATCAATATAGGATTCTTCAAGAATGCGGGAGAAGCCCTCTATTGCAATGAGCGGAGCCCGGAGATCATGCGATACAGAGTAACTAAACGAATCAAGTTCACGGTTCGCTGCCTCCAGCTCAGCTTCAAGTCTGGACCTCTCCTGTGCCATCCTTATCGTTGCATGCAGATCACGCTCCCGAAATGGTTTTATCAGGTATCCAAATGGTTTTGCCTCTTTCGCCCGTTCAAGAGTCTGATCATCTGCATATGCAGTCAGAAAAATCACAGGAATGTGAAATTTTTCTGCTATTTCACTCGCTGCCTCAATCCCGTCTACTTTCCCTGCAAGATGAATATCCATTAAAATAACATCAGGTCTCATCTCCCCGGCAAGTATAATTGCTTCTTCCCCGGTTCCAACCGGCCCTTCAACGTCATAGCCAAATCTTCGCAGTTTTGAAGCGATAGACTCGGCAACAATCGCTTCATCCTCAACTATCAGAATATGCGTCACGAGTAACCCCCTAACCTGTCAGGAAACGTGACCGTGAACTTTACCCCCTTACCTGTTGCCCCCTCATCAATCGTGACAGATCCAAGCAACTGCCGGGAGAGAACACGTACAAGCCGCATACCAAGACTATTACAGGTATCTATTGAGAAATCAGGAGGAAGACCAACACCATCATCCATATATAAGAGCACAAAAACCCCTTCTTCATGACCCATATGAATGTTGATTGTGCCCCCTTCCTTTCCGGTGAACGCATATTTCATCGAGTTTACCATCAGTTCATTGATGATAAGACCCAGTGTCACCACAGTATCCAGATTGAACCGGATATCACCAACATCTATTTTAGTTCTGATATCTCTTACTGTGGCAATACCACTGATAACTTCTTGAGCAAGAGTCTCAAGATAATCATTAAACGAGATATCAGATATAGAATCACTTCGGTAGAGTGTCTCATGAACCAGAGCCATTGAAGCAATCCTCTGCTCACAGTCATGAAGTGCAGAAAGGACCCGGCTATCATCAATATACTCCTCCTGAAGTTGAAGTAAACTTGAAATAACCTGCATATTGTTCTTAACCCGGTGATGCAATTCACGAAATAGTACATCCTTTTCATCAATCGTTCGCTGAAGTGTCTCCTGGTACCTCTTCATTTCAGTGATATCAACGATAACACCCCGAATTCCGGAGTAGATCCCATCCCTGATGATCGGTGAGAGTGATAACAAAACAGACCTGTCACCACCATCATGTGCACGAACAGTAAATCCACCACTTCTGACAGAGGGATCGGTAAGCAACTCATCAAGCACATGCATAAGGTTCTCCTGATCCCCGGCACTGAAAAACCTCATAAATGGGATACCCATCGGGTGCTCTTCATCACATGAGGCAAGAAGTGCTATTGCGCCACGATTACAGAAGGTTACAAAACCTGCGGCATCGGCCTCAAAGACCGGTTCAGGGAGAAGATCTGCCAGCTCCCGGAAATGTCTCTCGCTTTCTGCAAGTGCCTGTTCAGATAACCGTTGTTCTGTTTTATCCCTGATGATGAGGAGCGTTGCAGGATCCCCGGCCTGAGTAATAGGGACTGCAATCAGTTCACCAAAAACCTCAGTCCCCTTGCTGCTGTACATCACCGCCTCACATGAGTGAGGACTGCGCATCTTGGAGCATTGGGATAGCATCGAAGTGACAGACTGATATGATTTGATATCAAAATAATCACCAGTCTGCCGGGTCATAAACTCTTCAAATGAACGGACTTCAAAGAGCGAAAGTGCAGCAGGATTGAGATAGACCGGTGTATTTCCAAGCGAAAGGATAGCAATAGCATCAGGAGATGATTCGGATAACTGCATATACCGCTCCTCACTCTCGATGAGAGCATCAAGAAGGGCATCTTCAGCCTCTATCCTCCCGATAACATTACCTATCTGTGATGCTACTGTCTCAAGTGACTCACGACGCCCGGGAGGTACTTCTTCCAGATCATCAGATCCAAGAACAAACCAGCCGGTGACCTCATCGAACCGCTGGATAGGTACTAAACTTATTGAAAAGAACGGACAGTCAAACCTGGTGAGATCGGTTGCACTATAGTACCGGGGTGCACCTGCAAGTACAGCAAGAGCATCCATGTTGCTGTCCTGCCATACTTCCATGAACTGACTCAATGAACGGCGGTGTGGCCCATTCTCATGAAACATCCGAAAAGCTCCGGTGGTGCGATCGCGCAGATATACTGCTCCGGTGCTCATACCGGTCAGAACAATCACTGCAGATAATGACAATTCAAGAACTAGAGACACAGATGATACCATTGATAGTTCAAGAGCTAAATCCCGCTGAATTGAAAGCTGGCGGGTCACCTCTTTCTGAATGGTGCTATCACGACCAACAGCCAGGATCTCACGGGGTTCAAATGAAGAGTCAAATAACAGGCGCAGTGTCCAGCTGACATCCCTGACCCTGCCACCATGAAGCACCATCCGGGTATCAACAGAAACTACCGGATTATCAGGATCGCAATTATCAGGAGCAGACTTTACCTGTCCGCTGTCTTCACCAAACAAAGAAAAAAAGTCTGTACCGATAAGACCTGATGCATCCAGAGAGAGAAATGAAGCAAATGCTGAATTGATAAACCTGATTCCCCCTTCAGGAGTCATCTGACAGATGAATTCGGTCTGATCTTCAACAACCGCCCGGTATACCTGCTCACTCTCAGCCAGGGCACGTTCAGCACGAAACTGTCTCGCAGCCCTTCCAATATCATGCGCGAGCTCAGCAAAGAGTTCTTCCGCATTCCCTCCTTTTTGCAGGTAGAAATCTGCGCCGTTGTTTATCGCTTCTATTACAACCTCTTCACGACTCTTTCCGGTAAAAACAATCACGGGAATGTCCGGATCTACCATTCGAATAGCTTTCAGAAGAGTAATCCCGTCCATATCCGGCATATCATAATCCACGACAATACAGTCATAGGAAAAGAGTTGCCCGCTTTGCAGGGCAACCTCCGGATTTTCCTCTATATCGACCTCAAGAGAGTGAATGACCATCAGATAATCACGGATTGCGTGTAGTAAAGCAGGTTCATCATCGATAAAAAGAACCCTGACCGGAGGAGTAAATTCCATCAGGACCAAACCTCATTCAGCAGTAATAGCGCCACAATCCCCGGTTGCCGTTGCTTTTCCACAGCGATACCCACGATCATCCTTATTAATCCTAATCAGTACACTGATACGATACACAGAAGCATTATGAAGCAACACACATATTTCCTTCTCCTCGGACTGATAGCCCTGCTGGAAGTAGGCATTTTTTTCTGGTCTGTTGAGAATCTCGAACCCCTTGTCATGACCGTTGCAGTCATTATCGGAGTACTAGCAGCCTGGATAATCAGGCAACTGGTTAATGAAGTGATTGCAGATGAGCGAACGCACCTGATCACCGAGAAGGCAGCGCTGCGCACCCTGCAGGTTCTTGGAGTAATACTTTTCTCATATGCCCTCGGTGGAGTAGTCATCAGCATCAGAGGAGAAGTATTTGGCCCGTTTTCCTACCAGGTGGCCAGATTTTCATTCCTCCTCATGTTTATCGTGTTCTTGATGATATTCGTCTATGTTCTCTTCCTCTCCTGGTATGAGCGAAAATACGGAGCGAGGGGGGAGGATGAAGAATAAGATCAAAGTCTTTCGGGCGATGAATGATCTCACCCAGGAGGATCTGGCGCGAGAGGTTGGCGTTACCAGACAGACTATCCTTGCTATCGAAAAAGGAAAATATGATCCATCCCTGGAACTCGCATTCAGGATATCCATCCGGTTTGGCGTTCATATCGAAGAAATATTCTCGTATGATACTCCTGTTGCTGATGCTACCGAATCTGAACCCTAATAATTTTATTATTCTTATTATGTGAACTGACCACCAGAGACATTGTTAGTTGATTCATACAAAAAGACAATACTATTTGCCTGAGAGGAAAGTAGATATAACACAATGTAAATACTACTATACATGCGCAGGCAGATGCCTGCACACAAGACAAGGAGGTGATACCCAATTCAACAGAGCACAACCCACACCCACCCATCCGGTAAGCCGTCCTCATCAGAGGGTATTTCATGCCAGAAACCCAAAAACTTCCATTCAGTCAAGTATACCCCCATCCAGAACTCCCCGCATAAAATAATGCAAGACTGAAGATTAACAGAAGCGAGATACACTCCATACCCTTGAAAACTGAGGGGTTACAATAGGGTAACAACCGATCCAGAATAATATTCCCTGTAACCACCCCGTTCCTCAAAGAACGGGCCCTCAGTGGCATTACCGTAGATAAGTCATGCGATGCCACCTCTTTTATCAGAAGTTTGAAAACATTTCAATGCCCTTATAGCAGAACTGCTTCTTTGATGGTATGCATCAGTATCTATAGCAAAAATAGACCGTCATATCACAAGCCAGAGAGCAAAAACCACACCCTGGATAATGGTGAGCGGAAGCCCGACATATAAAAAATCCAGGAAACTTATCTGAATACCATACTTTTCTGCCTGCTGAATCACAATCACATTACTTGCAGCACCAAGAATAGTCAGATTTCCGGCAATTGTAGAGCCGGCTGCAAGGGATAAAATACCACTTGTGGTAATTCCTGATGCCAGGATTGCCGGTTGAAACAGAGCGATAAAGGGAACATTTGAGATAAACTGGGAAAGGATGATACCTGCTGCAAAGATTAGCGGGACAGAAGTTATACTTGAAAACGGAACCGATGCCTGAAACCATCCTGAATTGTATACACTCTGCATCAGCACAAACATCGCAGCAAAAAATATCAGGGTCCTCCAGTCAATGGCAGAGAGAATGGAAACCCGCTGTCTGGCAATCACCAAAATGGGAAGAGCAGCAACAAGGGCAATATACCCCAGAGGAAACGATGCCCATTCACAAAACCTGGGACCGATACTATGAAGGACTATCATGCAGACAAGAATGAACAAAGAGAGTCTTGTCGCAAAGATCAACCGTTGATCAGGCTCCTGAGGTGATGCTGAAAGCGAATAAAAGGCTTCATCAGAGAGATTACGGGGAAAAGAATCCTTGAACCGTCCCCTCATAATAATGAAAATGAATAACAGACTGATAAGAGTCGGAACAATGAGCCCTGAAAAGAAGAGGAGAAACGGGTTTTCAGGATTCAGGTATGATACAATCAACAGATTCTGAGGATTTCCTATCGGACTTGGAACACTCCCTGTTGTCAGGGAAAAACAGAGCGTGAGAAGAATTGCTACCGGGGGGATATTATATCGAAGTGCAAGAGAGAGAACAAGTGGAGTTCCGATGATTGCGACAGTATCATTCATCAGGACTGCTGATGCTACTGCGATAACCCCGATAAGAAGTATGAGGAGTCGGTCAGTTGTTTTGGCTACTTTCCGGATATACGCGGATACGCGCCATACATACCCACTCGCTGATACCGCTTCACCAACAATAAACATACCAAAGAGAAAGAACATCACTTCAGGCTGCACCGCATAAAACGCATCACAGATACTAATTCCACCAGATACAAGTGCTGCAACTGCTCCGGCAAGCATCACCTGCCATATCCGAAACGTAAATCCCCAAACCTGCCTGACGGCAATAAGAAGAAAAACAGCTGCCAGAATAATGATACTACTATGCGTGCAGAAAAGTCATCCCACCAGGTATATCAGGAATTCTCTTCGCGGTGCTGAAACAGTCACTATAATCCTATACCCTGAAGCATATACGTATCTGAGAAATGTACATGATCCCTTATCAAAGATTTATCGGCATTCTTATTATCGGGATGCTCCTTGTACCTGCAATTCTCGCAGCTGAGAATAAAGTCCCGCGGGATGGAACCATTTATGTCGGGGAAGCAAATCTTGACATCTCTGACTGTGCCGTGCGCAATGGTGATGAAATCGCATGGTGGATGTCAGGAAATCCAGAAGGAACCCCGACTGCAAGAGCCAGAGTTGATGATGTTCGCCAGTTTACCGTAGATCCTGAAACCTTCAGAGGGCATGCCGGCACCTGGTTCACCCTTATTGGAAAAAAAAGTGTTTTTACCGTTGAAGAACCCTTTTTCATGGCAGAACTCATTGAAAACGGTATAGATCACGTACCGGAAGCAATCAAACGGGGAAATCTGGTTTCATTTAAAATATCTACCAATCTGGCCGGCATCAGCCAGCGACCAGGATCACCGGGAGCCATTGTTTCCCTGAATCTTACCGGTCCAAATGAAACAGTATATAATACACTCTCCTCATCACGAACAAATGACTTCAATCTGGACACGGTCTATGTTTATACCTCCCCATATGACACCGGTGTTGTCTGGGACACTACTGATGAAAAGAAGTTCCCAGATGGTGAATATACCATTTCAGCAATTACCAATGTAAACCAAATTTATGATAATAATCCAGAACTGGGTGCAACCTATACCGAAAAAATCACATATACCCTTGGTAAAACCGAAGTAAAACCAACACCAACAGAGACTGAGAAACCAGATACAAAAAACAGTGACAGCGAAGACTCCGAAGCTAGTGAAAATGACAATGAAGACGATGAAAAAAGTGATTCAGGTTCTGATAAAGAAGACAACGTAAAGGATGAGGATAATACAAGCGATCAGACCAAGGAAAAAGAAAATGATGAGGTGAAAAAAGAAGATGAAAACGATACCCACGATAATACCTCTTCAGAACAGATCACATTTGAGGCAGAGGAAACACCGGAGGTGACAGAGACGCCGGAGATAATTCAGACCCTACAGCCCACTCCCGAAGAAACACCAGAACCAACCCCTGAAATTACTATGCGTCCATCGCGAACCCCCTATCCACGTCCACCTGCACCCGGGGCCGGCGGGGCATCTCAGACAACCGCGGCCTCTCCATTAAGTTCTTTCAGTATTATTACAGCCCTGACTACCGGGGCTGTTCTGCTCATAGTCCAGCGTAGGAGATGAACATTTTTTCTCTTTTTTTTGTTAAGGCAAAGGTCGATCTGTCACATACAAAGCATCACCCTCATTACTGAGAAGATCACTAAGTACTCCCATGAAGCGTGCACTTCTCTCTGTCTGGAATAAAGACGGGATCGTTGACCTGGCAAAAACGCTTGCAACAGCAGGTATAGAAATTATAAGTTCAGGTGGAACAGCGAAGACCCTTGAGAAAGAAGGAATCCCAATCATTGAGGTCAGCGCTTATACCGGGCACCCGGAGATGATGGATGGCCGCGTAAAAACGTTGCACCCCAAAATCCACGGCGGAATACTGGGAAGACGGGGAAAAGATGATGAAATCATGCAGCAACACAATATCGACCCTATTGATCTTCTGGTAGTAAACCTCTATCCTTTTGAAGAGATGGCAAAACAAGCTCTTCCCCTTGATGAATTGATCGAGTTCATCGACATCGGGGGACCTGCAATGATTCGGGCTGCAGCAAAGAACTTTCGTGATGTGATAGTTGTCACAGACCCGGCTGATTACCCTGCCATCATAGATTCTATCCAGAGTGGTGCCGAATTCGGGTATGATCAACGGCTGTCCCTGGCGCGCAAGGTATTCGCACGGATGGCGGCATATGACGGGGCAATCAGCAATCACCTCCAGAGTCTGGAAGGCGGGTTTCCGGATGTGCTTTCATTGCAATATAGAAATGGACGAGCGCTCAGGTATGGCGAAAACCCACATCAGGATGCAGCAGTGTATGGTGAGACCGGGATTGCAGGGGCAGTGCCGGTTCAGGGCAAAGCCATGTCATATAACAACTACCTGGACCTTGATGCCGCTGTTAATCTGCTCAGAGAATTTTCTGAGTGTGCAGCAGTCATAATTAAACACAATAATCCGTGTGGTGTAGCCACTGGCAGCAATGTAAAGGAAGCATATCTGACCGCACGCGAATCAGACCCGGTCTCTGCATATGGAGGAATCGTTGCAGTCAATCATGAGGTGGATGCAGATCTTGCAGCAGAAATTGCAGGAACGTTCATCGAAGTCCTGATTGCCCCCTCGTATTCAAAGGATGCGCTCCCAATCCTTGGGAAAAAGGAAAATATGCGTGTTCTCACCCTCCCCGATCAGATACCATCGCCTGAAATCCGCACCATTGACGGAGGTGCTCTTGTACAGCAGACAAAACCATACCGGGAGGAATGGACGGTTGTCACCGATAGGGATCCTACCGCTGCTGAAGAAGCTGCCATGCACCTTGCCATGAAAGTATGTAAACATACCAAAAGCAACGCAATCATCTTTGCTGACAGTAAAAAAGCAATTGGAATCGGTGCCGGACAGATGAACCGGGTAGACTCAGCCAGACTCGCAATATCGCGATCTCTTGAATCTCTTAAAGGCACTGTAGTTGCTTCAGATGCATTCCTTCCTTTCCCTGACACCCTGGAAGTAGCTGCAGAGGCGGGAGCTACCGCTCTCATCCAGCCGGGAGGCTCCATTCGGGACGATGAAGTAATTGCGATGGCAAACCGTCTCAACATTGCGATGGTGTTCACCGGAGTCAGATTCTTCAGGCATTAACTGCACTTCTGCCCTTCTCTTTTTCTGTGCGCTCCGTCATATTTTTGAAGGGGATGAAAGCACCTGTACATATCTATGGATACGTGTCACTCTTTTCGTGACCTGATGCTGATGATGGTCTCTCGTATTGAGGAGGTTGCCCTTTCTATTGACCAGAGCCAGGTTGAATGTTTCCTCACCGCGATAAACCAGGCAGAGCGAATATTCGTGCTTGGTGCTGGCAGATCCGGATTTGTTGCGAAATCGTTTGGTATGCGGCTGATGCATCTTGGAATGAATGCATATGTAGTAGGAGAAACAGTAACCCCTGCATTTCATGAAAAAGACATCCTGATTGCATTCTCCGGTTCAGGAAAGACGAAGTCAGTACTTGAGGCTTGTGAAACCACCAGACAGATAGGAGGATCCCTCTGTCTGATTACTGGAACAAAAGAGTCACCAATGACTGCTCTTGCATCATGTGTAGTGTACCTGCAAACTGATGACGAGAGTATCCGCACAGGCTCTGATCACTTTGAACTTCGTCAGCTCCGGGGTGAACACCGATCCCTTTCGCATCCATCAACTCCGCTTGGCACCCTCTTTGAGACGTCAGCGATGATCTTTGCAGACTCAATAATATCTGCATTAATAGAGATGAAAAAGTGCAGCATCGATGAAATTATTCACCGGTACTCAAATATGCAATAATGCTGGAAAATAATTTCGCAATAATTCAGAAATTGCGGATCATGCGTAAAATAAAGAGTGTTTCTCCCCCCTCTACCTGTTCCTGACACACCATCTCACCATGCCATCCGGCTGCCAGTATAAGCGCAGATGTTTCTTTTATTCCGGTTAATGATGAAATTAGGAGCAAAGCCCTGCCACCAGGTACCAACACTTCAGATAAACAGGCGATAAACCGGATAATAACCTCACGACCATTCTCCCCTCCGTCAAGCGCATACTCAAGCCAGTCATCAACCCGTTCCTCAGGGTTTGTTGGGAGATAAGGAGGATTGAAGATTACCAGATCAAAAACCTGACGAATTCCAGCGCAGAGATCGGTTCGAACCATCGGTACCCCTGCATGATATGCAGTCCTGACCGCATGAGGGTTGATATCTGTCCCTGCCACCATCCGACATGATACCAGGCGGGAAGATATATACCCGCTTCCGACTCCGATCTCAAGCACCCGATCATCAGGAGTCACCTCTTTTTCTGCAGCGCGAAGCAATAAAAACGTGTCTTCTGCCGGCTGATACACCTGATCAAAATCAGGAGACGAGCATATTGGTGATCGTGGCATAATCCTCCAGATAAAGCTCTTCAGGACGGCTGGACAGAATAGCAGGGTCGAGATCAGATATCACCTTAGATACCAGTTCTTTGCCAAAAACTGAACCAGCATTCTTCATAATACTTCGAACAGTCTTTCTCCGTCCTGCAAAAAGGATCCTGACCAGGTCTGCATATACCCTGCGATCTGAAACAGGGAACAACGGAGGGCGGGGCTCTATTCTGACAACCGTTGAATGAACAGCAGGAGGTGGTGAAAATGCACCAGGAGGAAGATCAAAACATCTGCTCACACGGGCAAACGTCTGAGCCATTACCGACAATCTTCCACAGTCACGACTCCCAATATCAGCAAGCATCCGGTCAGCAAACTCTTTCTGGTACATGAGAACTGCTGCTTCAAAACCAATATCAAGAAGACGGAACGTAATTTTTGATGACGCTGAGTAAGGAAGATTTGCTACTACCAGTTCAAAAGGAGGGATCTCCACACGAGTTGCATCACCGGGAACAAGGACAAGTGAACCCTGAAGTATTGCACCAGCAAATTCATGCTTTAGAAAAGAGACCAGGGTCTGATCCACTTCAACTGCAATAACCCGGGCTTTGTGCTCAAGCAACGCACGGGTGAGAACTCCCCGGCCAGGCCCGATTTCAAGAACATTTCGGCCGGAGACGTCAAGGACAGTAGCAATCCTCTCTACTGCATAGAGATCAGTGAGAAAATGCTGATCCCGGTATGCACTCATCGTGATGTAAAGAGATGATACTTTTCAGTCTGATCCTCAAGTTCCTGAAGGATGCGGCCGCGAATCATCTTTTCAGGATGTGGAAGAGCTTTAATTCGTGTTGCAATATCTGCAAAATTCTCAAAGGGCTTTTTCTCACGCTCTTCAATGATCTCCCACATGAGTTTTTTACCAATTCCGGGAAGAAGGGCTAACATATGCAATTTAGGAGTAATTGAAATCGACTTGTTGTAAAAATCAACATACTCCTGCTCCCGTTCTTTGACCAGTTTCTCGATCACAAACGGGAGTTCAGTTACTGCCCCATGCGTAAGTTCATGATACCCGATTCGGCGCTTAACCCGTTCAATCTTCTCACGCTCTCCACTGCCGATATAGATCTGCTCACCGATTTCTACATTCAGGGTCTTTGGAATCAACTCTAGGAGTTTGTACTGCTCAAGCCCGACTGCCTGCACAACCGGTTCGCGTTTATAAATGGGACGTGGATCGTCAGGATACCCTTTAAGAAGGATATCAAGAACTATTGCGTTGACCTCTTTCTTCTCTACCTTCATGACCACACCTAACTAAAATGAGTCATGACAAGATCAAGAATCTGATCGATCTCTTCAGGAGTATGAGCAAACTTATCCTTACCAAAGACAGCCCGGACTTCGTCTCTGGTTCTTGGCATCGTGTTTGCAATCCGGAGCGCAACGTCCGGTTTCACCTTTTCAACCTGGAGCAGTGCCTCAACCAGACTCCGTGACTTCCCGGATGAGGTCCGAGCGATCTGGTTGGCATGTTCTATGCTCCTGCGGAGCTCATACGACATCTCTTTCCCTTTCTCAAGACGCACCGCCTCCACATTGAGGAGTTCTTCTTTAAGTTCAGGGACTGTAATCGCATCTTCGCGGATAATTCCTTTTACCTTCATGCCAACCGACCGTTCCTATACATTAGTACTGCTGTGCCTTGAGATGCTGGGGGCGTGAGATGATAGTTTTGAGTTTATTGCCATCGTAGATCTGGACGAGCCATGCACGACCACGGCGACCGATCACTGAGCCGGTCTTCCCATGGAATCTTGCATGAGGCATCCCTTTCTGGATGCTAGGCTCGCAGACGATATGAACCTTCTGACCCATATCAAATTCCTGAATAACCGTAGTTACCGGCAGAACGCCGCGCTTTCTCAGATCTTTCTTAAATTTATACCGGGTCTTTCTCCTCGGTCCGTTGTGAAGTGCCATATATCAATCACCTAACTTTCAGTTCCCTGCACGTCGATCACATCGAGTTGAACAACCCGTGCTGGTGTTCCCAGGATCTCTGATAGACTGGGCGTGGTACGCCCCTGGTCACCTGATATCAACTCCTTTATGTACAAACCTGCCTCTCCGGTTACTTCAATTGCGTAGAGACTTTCTTCGCGGCCTGCACTTATGATATCAAGGACAACCCTCTCCCGTATCTTATCTGCCCTCCGGTGGGCAACCCGTGTCGGGGTGCGCTGATGTATCGTGGCACCCTTCAGCTGATCTACGGCTGTAGAGAGGGTTTCTTCAGGGATGGAGCCATCTATATCGACCAGAATCCTGTATTTTTTATGCCCTTTGTGGGTCTTAAGGGTTTCCACCTCATCCCGTTCAGTCCACCGAAGGTCTTTAACCGCGACTCTTCCACCCGCATCACGGTTAATCTCCTCCTCAAGCATAGAGAGGTCAGCATGACGGATTCTGGGCTCTGATATCTCGATAATAAAAGGACGGCCAGATCCTATCATCACCGCATCGATATCTTCTCTGCCCGCTCCGTGCAGTGTGCCTGCAGTACCTTCAAAGATTCTGCATAGTGGTCTGCCAATCAGTTCTTCAACCGAATCAGCATACTGCTTACCGGTACCATTACATACCTCACAGCCGGCCCCCCGGCATGAGCGGCAATGCCAGTGGGTCTGGGGAATTCCCCGTTCATACTTAAAATATCTGCCATAGAAAAAGATCGGACGAATCTGAACTTCCACCTTCTCCTCATGGACATTTAAAACAACCACGACATCAGGTGTCTTCAATTCAACCTGCAGACCATTCAGGGCAGATACCGCTTTCCCAACTTCGCGATTAATTTCAGATTTTAGTGGTTCGGGATCATGAAGAGAGAGATCACTCCAGATCATCTCTTCAGCTTCAGCTATCAATGGAGGGACTTTTGATCCTACCAGAAATGTCCTGCATTCAATTCCGTCAAGTGCGGCAACAACCCGCTTTGCCCAGACCGCAGTCTGATCAAAAAAATTGTTGCATATCCAGCAGGGTTCAGTTGGAGGACAGTATGGGACATTTTCAATGAGCGCAGATGCAATTCTGATTGCTCTTCCACGCATATCATTTGAAAGGCCGTAAGATCGCTTTGCAACAAGACGGCCAAGACAATGATCACATATGTCGCCATACTCCTTGACATTACGGTATAATTCAGTCAGATCCATCAGGCTCTTCTCCGATCAATCTCATTCCAGAGCAGTACGATTGCATGGTCAGCATGCAGAACCTGCGGACCGAGGGAATACCTGGGCAGATCCTGTAGCTGTTTCTCTTCATCAGGAGTAAAATTCAGATGATCCGAAAGGATAAAAACATCAGGAAATTCACCAGCAGAAGTATTCCTGATATCGTTTCCTTTCTCATCAAGAATGCCACAGCGGTGCTCAGCAAGAATCTGTTCAATCCCACCTTTTCGGACCATTACGCCAGGTGACACCTCACGATAGAGATTGCCAGCAGGGATATCCAGAGCTTTTTTGATAAATGAAGCACTACTTCGTTCATCAGGACTCAGGCTGCGGACATGGTTCCCGTCAAACCATACCGTCTTATCAGGTCCCGGACCGCCGGCCATGACAAGCAGGCATGAGGCATCTTCCCTGATACCATGAGAAAGGAAGAGGGAGGCCTGCACAGAGCGGCAGAGGAGATCCATCCGGCCCCCGCTCCCAGGCAGATCATTCAGACTAAATGAACCATCTGTATGGGCACAATGACCAATTACCACAAATGAAGTCATATAATCAGGAGAACCGGCCAAATTTCTTCATGAGCCGTTGCATCCCCCGCTCCCCACCTTTCAGGGTTTTAAAGGTCCTCTTCATCATCTTGTAGTACTTGATGAGTTCACGCACTTCTTCAAGGGTTGCACCGGCACCCTGAGCTATCCTGTGCACGCGTGAGCCATTCAGCACCGTAGGATCATCAAGTTCAGCATTGGTCATTGAATCCATGATTATCCGGTACCGTTCCATCTTCACTGATGTCACATCAACAGCTTCTGAAGGAACTTCCATCCCTCCAAGCGGAAGCATGCTCAGCACCTGTTTAAGAGGGCCCATCTTGTTTACTGCTTCAAGTTGTTTGTACATGTCACGAAGAGTAAACTTCCCGGAAAGCATTGCGTTAACATCAATGTCCTCCTCGTTGATACTCTCCTGAACACGCTCGGCAAGGGCTTTAAGATCGCCCATACCAAGAAGACGTGATATGAAACTGTCAGGATCAAACCATTCAAGATCTTCGATGGTCTCGCCGGCTCCGATGAATACAATCCCAGAACCAGTTTCAGATACTGCAGAAAGAGCGCCACCACCTTTTGCAGTTCCATCCATCTTGGTGATGATAACACCATCGATGTGTACTGCTTCATGGAACCTGCGGGCCTGCTCACGAGCCTGCTGCCCAAGTGCCGCATCAAGAACAAGCCACCGGTGGGTAGCTTGTGTAAGGTCATTGAGATCGACAATCTCCTGGATGAGATCATCCTCAAGAGCATGGCGCCCCTGGGTGTCAACGATGATAACCTCATCCTTGAGCTGCTTCAGGCCATCAGAAACAATTTTCCTGGCATCAATCTCTTTTGGATCTCCATAACAAGTGACATTAACACGGTCACACAAGGTCTTAATCTGAGTATATGCACCGGGACGAAAAGTATCGGCACAAATAACCCCGACACGGAGCCCTTTTTTCTTAAAGAAGCGGGCAATCTTCGCAGTGGTTGTGGTCTTTCCAGAGCCCTGCAGACCGGCCATCAGGATGGTTTGTCTCCCAAGGTTGACCTCTACCTTGCCCCCAACAAGACTGACCAGTTCCTCATAGACAATCTTGAGTACGTGCTCCCTTGCAGTAACCCCTTTTGGAGGTTCCTCATCAAGAGAACGCTTTTTGATCGTTTGTGAAAGCTGCATCACCTGCTTGACATTGACATCAGCCTGAAGAAGAGCACGCTGCAGATCCTTAACCAGTTCCTCTACAGCAACCCGGTCAATAACCGTCTTACCTGCAAGTTTCTTGAGTGCATCCTTAAGATTTGTCCCAAGGTTTCCAAGCATCAGGCATCACCAGCCAGAAGATCAGCAACGATTAATTTCGGATCAAAGGCCATGATATCATCATACCCCTGACCGGTGCCGATAAAAATGAGAGGTTTTCCTACTGCATGAGCAATGGAGATTGCAGCTCCACCTTTCGGATCCATATCAACTTTCGTCAACATGACCGCATCCATTCCAACAGATTTGGAAAACTCCTCTGCACGAATAACCGCGTCATTACCGGCAACCGCCTCATCCACATACACAATGAGATCAGGCTGAATTACCCGGCGAATCTTGCTGAGTTGATTCATCAGGTTAACACGGTTATGAAATCTGCCAGCAGTATCACCAAGGACAACGTCAATATTGTGGGCTTTTGCATATTGAACGGTATCAAAAAGAACAGCAGACGGATCCGAACCTTCCTGATGCTGAATTACTTTTATACCAAGTCGCTCTCCGTGAACATCAATCTGTTCGATTGCACCAGCGCGGAACGTATCACCAGCTCCAATAGCAACCGAATATCCATGATTTCGAAGATAACTGGCTACTTTTGCAACTGAAGTTGTCTTCCCGGTGCCATTTACTCCGGTGAACAGGATTTTTACCGGTTTTTCATGAGCATCGATAAACTTCCTGATATCAACCCCCTCTCCAAGAACAGAGAGGAGAGCATCAGAGAGAGCATGAGTTATAATCGCATCAACAGAAGAACCAATTTTTCGCTTTGATCCGGTTAGATCATCACGAACACACCTGAGGATTGCATCTGCTGCAGAAAAGGCTACATCACTCTCAAGAAGGCCGATCTCAAGATCAGAGAGAGTATCTTCAATATCTTTTGCAGCGATAATAAATTCACGATCCCTCACAAGAGAGACCACTTTCTGAGTAAAAGAAGGCGCTTTCTTCTGCTGATCTACTGTAGTTACAACAGGTTCTTCAATTTTTACCGCAGCACCCTCATCTCCGGAGGGAGAAGAGGATTCAGGCAGATGCGGATCAGGTTTACCAATACTTTCTAAGGGGGGCTGTTGATCACCGATGGTGGTCTCCAGCCGCTGCCTGACGGAGAGAAATTTCTCTTTTAGCGCTTTAAACATCAGAGACCACCAACAGGGAATAACCCCTTTACCTGGGACCTGCTCCGCCCGTAACCTGCTGTGACTCCTGTGCCTGCCGATAGAGCTGCTCAAGCCGCTTGGATATGTCTTTGACCTGAGCATCTATTTTCTGCATAACTTCGGTGAGATTTTTCCCAGAGGCTTCCATCTCAGCGATTCGATCATGAAGGTAACTTATTGCTCCTTCATTCGTCTTCTGCAGAATAATCTCAGAACCGATGTTGACATAGGTCTCATCAGGATGCTCTACGCGTGCACGGACATTTACACCGCCACCGATCGGCATCAGGATGGTTGAATCTCCTGCTTCCTTCAGAGACTTTAGTGTCTCAATGGCAGCATTCCCTTCCCGGATCCCCTCTTCCATAATCCCCAGCTGACGGGAATAGACCTCTGCCTGCTGGTTGTACTGGTTCAGGTATGCCTGAAGGGACTGAACTTCACGGGGATCTACGGGAGACATCGGGATCACTCACCTACACATTCAGTGATCTTGTCTACCTTAATGTACATACGCTTCAGGCGGTGTTTACTTCCGATAATGTTGTAAATCCTCTCCTGTGCCTGCCGTTCATTTGGGGCAACCAGAATTTTGGAGTACGGCTTCCATGCCTCCTGCTCCCGGTATGTCCCCGTAATTTCAAACTGTTTCTGCTCCATGATAATCAGTCCTCAAATCCGAAAATATCTTCTATTCTCCCAAGTTCATACCCGCTGGTCTCAACTCCTGCAAGGTATCCATGGGTATTTGCTACAAGACCAGTCCCGACCATTGCGTTCCCCATATTGATCGAGCCTTTTCCCACCGGGAGATCACATACCCTCTCAAGTGCTGCGATCTCAGACGGAGTGCTTCGGGGATTGACTACTACCCCGTTATTTGTTGCAACACCGGCCATCCCAACCACCTTGATATCACCAAGCGTCAGGGGAATGACCGGGACTTTCAGAAACTCTCCAATATCTTTCTGAACCCTTGCATCCATTTCAGGGTGAACCGCTGCAAACTTATCACATGTCAGGATAACATTGCCGGCTGCATTCATCCCGTGCCCTAGCAAAAAGAGTTCACGATATTCACCAAGCAACTTGAGTTCTTTTTTTGACGCAAGACCAGAGACTACAAAGCCATGGCTGTTACCGGTCAGGAGGGAGCCGATAATCGGACTCCCCTGAATAGTGGTGCGTACCACTTCAAGATCAAGCACCTGACGATAATGTTCTTCAAGTTCCGCCGGAGCTTCTGCTGGTATTACCGCGATATCCTCAAAGACGCGGGTGAAAACGCCGATATGGGGGTCGCCTTCAATCGAGACCGTACGGTCCATCTCACTCCTCAGCCAGCTCGGCCTGCACTTGTCCGTCTTCGAGCTTCATAGCCCGGACACGGATTCGTACTGGCGGCTTCTGGGAACCACGGGACCAGATCTTCTCGTTGATGGAAGCGTCAAGCTTCACATCTTCGCTCTTCATATGGTGTCCCAGGAATTCCCTGATATCCTTGATTGCTCGTGCACTGCGTCTCCAGCGGGGAACACGCCTGACTTTCCCAAGAGGGATATTATAGATCTGCTCATTTAGCGTATTAGTCATCGTATTACACCTTCAGAGTGCTCCGCCGCCAGCTGTGGCGTGCAGGGTGGGTCATAACTTTTCTCTTCGTCTTTATCATAACCCACTGTGGCACACGCCGGTTCTGCTGGGTTTTCTTTGAAAGCCGGATCTTCCGGCACTTTGATAATTTACTCATGCTATTATCTCCAGATGACTGTTTCTACCAGTCACGAGGGATTGCTCATGATCCTGCGGAAAGATTGACGCAGAGGAAATACCCCGCCTATCAAGTTCCTGCCTGATCTCATGTTCATAGTCCCCGCTGCGTATCTGCCCGGTCTCTCCATAGGTTACTATGAGATGCCTGGCAGATAGACGCTGTACCTCCCGTTTCGGGTATCCGAATAACGGACGGACATAGGAACATCCATGCCGGTCTGATATACTCCTGACTTCACTATCAGTAAGAAGTGGAACCCGGTCACCAAACCGGGTCCCGTCCCCGATAACTTCATACAGGCCACAGAGGGCATGGATCGCCTCCCGGTGAATCCGCTGGATTGTATCTCCAGGGTACCCGCATTGCACAATCATATCCACCATACCGTCAAGAAAGCCGGATGGAAAGACTCGTTTGTGATGAGGAAACCCAAGGGCAGCTGCTGCCTGTTCAATCTGCACAATTGCAGTGCCGGAAGAGAAGACAAAGGTGTTTAATTCCACCTCATAATTCTCTGAAAGCAATAATGCTGCCAGAGAACTATCTTTCCCTCCTGAGAACAGGACACCAGCTTTCATCCTTTACGCCGGATGTTGAACTCACGTTTCGTTGGAATTACCTGTTTGAGAATGACTTTCAGCTGCTCGTCATTGATCTTTGTTTTGATCCTGCCACTTTGCGCAAGCATTACCAGTTGTTGCTCAACAGACCGGGCAAAATCCGGTTTGGTAAGTTTAATGGTATTCAAGCGTTCGCGTGCCTCAGGCTCAAGAATCTGCATGAGAACCGAATGAATCTGGGCCTCATACTGACGTTGCCGCTCGGCTTCATCCTGCTGGCCTGCAGCCTGCTGCTGCATCTCCATCATTCTGCGCCGGCGAATATCTGCTAATTCATCATCTCCCATTCAGGAGCACCCCATACTGATTACGCGGACTCAGATACAATGCTGTACGCCACTCCATCAAGGAACGATACCCCGGCCGGAGTAACAACTCTGCCGCTCTTGTGCGTGGTAACATACCCTGCCGCTTCGAGCTGCTGAACTGCCTTTCTCAGGATGGAGCCACTCCCCTTAACCGTCTTATTCGGCTTGGAGCCTCTGTTCTTACTTCCGCCATATACCGAACGCATTCGCTCAACACCGACTGGTCCATCAACATAGACACGCCTCAGGACAGCGGCGGCACGAGTGTACCACCAGTCCGGATCTTCAGGAGGCATCCCTTTGTGGGAACCAGTCTTTGCAAAGGCTGCCCATTCAGGAGCAGTTATTTCGGGTTTTTCCTTCAGTTCCGCTGCCGCGCGTGAAATCAGCTTGTCAGCAGGAACATCATATACAGTTGTCATCGATAGTCCACACTCTCAAATGCAGATAGTAGTCTCTACTTATACGTATGAAGTACTCTTATATATTTCGAGACCGGGCTCCTGAACTTGTGCCAGATTCACCCAGAACCATTGTCCTTCCCCTGACCTGAAGAAGAACAGTGCCACTAACACGGCCAATCTCTTCAGGGTCAACACCGGTTGACTCCAGCCATTTTACTTTGATAGTCTTTCTCACTTTCACCTGACTTCGTATCTCTTCAAGTATAGTATCAGTCAATCCCTGTTTTCCAATCCAGATCGTAGGTTTCAGGTCATGATATGCCCCTGAAGGTTTGGAAGTTGTCTTTTTTCTTGTAGATATTCGATCCTGACTCATGATATTTTCCGATAGAGAGGATAACGACGACGATACCCGCAGGAGGAGCACGTAATCACCACACGACTGCGGTGAATCCGGGTTTGCATTGTTGCACCAGGAACAAAGAAGCAGTAACATCTCCGGCAAAACAACCTTCGCTGATCGCGCGGAAGATGTACCCGCTCCTTCATGGCTATGCGTCGTGCCAGTTCAACGCACCGATTGCTCCAGATTGGGTTTTCCGGGAAAAATCTGGCAGCCTGCTCAAAGAGAATGTTGATACGCTCTGATGCAATATGTTTACGATCAGTTTTCTGGCGCCGCTTACTCATCGCAATTCCTCACCATTATGCCTGCCGCAGAGATCCGGTGTAGCATCCGGGTCGCAAATCCCGACAATCCGACCTTCAATATACAGGCGCCCGGTAAAAAAGAGACGAATTGCTTCAGGAAATGCAATGTGCTCTTCATGAAGAATCCTCTCAGCAAGGAGAGCCCCGTCATCACCAGCAAAAACAGGTACGCTGCGCTGTATGATCACCGGTCCGGCGTCCATATCTTCAGTCACAAAGTGGACCGTGCATCCGGCTACCTTTACCCCGTACCTGACTGCCTGCTCCTGTGCATGAAGACCAGGGAAAGCAGGGAGAAGGGAGGGATGAATGTTAATCATCCTTCCTGCATACCTGCTGACAATGGCATTTCCCAGGATTCGCATATACCCGGCAAGAACGACAAGGTCGGGATTGTACAAATCGATCGCCGAAATCAACGCAGACTCATATGATCCCTTATCAGGAAAGGATCGGAACGCAACAACCTGCACAGGAATACCTGCTGCACCTGCCCTCTCAATAGCATATGCATCCGGGTTATCAGTTATCAGAGCACAGCAGGATGCAGGAATATTACCGGCATTTACCTGATCAAGGATTGCCTGAAAATTTGAACCCCTTCCTGAAGCAAGAACCACAAAAGTCCCTTTTTTTTCATTCATCACCCGTTTCTCTCCCCCTGAACCCGGTTTGATCGGGTGATCAGCATCTTAATGCGGGTGATACGTTTGCCTTTCATCTGGATAACTATAAGCCGTACACCTTCTTCATCAAATTCACATGATTCACCAATACGGGGAATATACCCCAGTTGATCAATTATCAGTCCGGCTATTGTCTCATAGGTCTCGCTAACCGGTAAGGTCAGAGCAAGTTCCTTATTCAGGTCTGACACCCACATCCGCGCATCAACAGAATACACACCTTCAGCTACTCTTATTAGTTCAGGTTCTTCGGTGTCAAACTCATCTAGAATATCCCCTACAAGTTCTTCAAGAATATCTTCCACCGTTATGATTCCCACAAAAGCTCCGTATTCATCCAGAACAATCGCCTGATGGGTCTTTTTCGCCCTCATTTCACGTAAAAGATCATCAATCTTCTTTGTTTCAGGGACAAACAGTGGTTCAGAGCAGATATCAGTGATAGGAACATGATGACGTTGATCCATTACCGCGGAGAATGTATCTTTGATATTAAGAATTCCCTTGATTGTGTCAATATTCTCATGATATATAGGAAGGCGGGAAAATCCGGTATTCTTAAAGATCTCAAGTGCCTGCTCTGATGAAAGGGTATCCTCAATCATCACCACATCAATTCGAGGGGTCATTGCTTCACGAACGCGCGTATCTCCGAACTCAAAGACAGAGTGTAGCATCTCCTGCTCATCCTTTTCAATAGTACCCTCTTCCTGACCAACATCAATCCACTCTTTGATCTCTTCTTCTGTGATCAGATGATGTGAAAAGACAGCCCCACCAGTCATTTTCCTGGCAACCAGATTAAATATCCAGATAATCGGACTGAATATCCGTGAAAGGACATTAATTGTGGGGGATACCGTTAGTGCATATTGTGTAGGGTGGCGGGTTGCATACATCTTAGGGGTGATTTCACCAAAAGTCAGGAGAAGTACAACAACAACCACTGTTGCAACCGTTACTGCCAACCCGCCCTCGCCAAAAATCCCTATCGCCACTGCAGTTGCAATAGATGCACCAAGAATGTTTACAATATTGTTTCCTACAAGGATGGTTATGAGAAAGCGATCAGGATTCTGTTTCAGGACCGAAAGCGCCTGAGAGCCAGGTATCCCTTCATTGACAAGGGTCCTGACCTTGGCACGGGTTATTGAGAATAATGCGACTTCAGAACCTGAAAAAAATGCTGAACATATAAGTGTCAGAATGAAAACAACAATATGCAGATAATATTCCATCATTGCTAAACATTAACCTCTTTCAGGAAGCCCCCGCAGACAGATGTGACAGGCTGATTACACGCCTTCGCCAAAATGGCCGGAAATATGACGCGCTATTCTTCCGCCTGACACTATGCATAAGGGTAATCTGAATAATGAGAGCGGGCCGCTGAAATATCAATCTTTTCAGGTATCAGGGATGAAGGTCGCAGGATCACATAAGAGATCAGGGGAGGAGGTTTCGTACATATTCCACATCATCTAATACAATGCTCACTTTTTCTTCGTAGGTCAAAGGCCGGTTCACTGAGAGATCATTTATTTCAAAAGTTATAAGCCGGTTATATCCTGAGTCAATCAGAGTGGTCAATGCAACATCAGCCCACGGATTCCCCCAGGATGGCAGGTGCAGTACACCATCAATAGCGCCTGATAGATGAACATTGACAATGCGATGTCCTGCGCCATCAAGATACTCCTCAAGAACTGATGCACCCTGCGCAGAAACATGGCATGCATCCAAAGTAAAGGAGAGCCAGTCATATGTATCCAGAATACAAAATAATTCATTCGGAGTAGTTAAGAGAGCGTTTATCTGAGGCTCCATATTCTCTATTGCAATCTGCACATCTGACTCATCAGCCATTGGAGCAATCGAATCAAGCATGTGATGAAGGCGCTGGTAATCAGTTTTTGAAGGAGGCCTTCTGGAAGTTCGCCGTCCAGGATGGATCGTGCATACACCAGCACCAATCTTCTCTGCAAGCAGAATAGAGCGCTCAATCCATCTGATCGATACTTCTACAACATCAGGGTTTATCGAGCAGGGGTTTAGATCCAGCACAGGAGCATGAATTGAGAGTGGTGCCCGAAGCGGATGAGAAGCACAGACCTCACAGAGTCTGTTTACCGGCAATCCGTTAAGCCACCAGTCAGGAGTCTCAGGCCAGAACTCAAGAGTATCAGCACCTGAAAACATGGCAGCATCAAAGATACGCTCAAGCGGATGATCATGAAAGAACATCGTTGAAAATGATAACTCCATTACCATTGATTATCTATACCGGGGGAATTAATCGATCAGGAGAGAGATGAAACAAAGGACCCTTGATAAATGGAGCGGAGAGCAGAGACCCGAAGTTATGCGGGTATCTGAGGTAACCGGAGTCATAACGCAGCTGCTTGATACCCCAAAGCTGATAAATATCAGAGTGTCCGGTGAGATAACCAACTTCAAGCGGCATGGATCAGGTCACCTTTACTTCTCTCTCTCCGAGCGCCAGGGGGAGAAAGAGTTCACAATCAGGTGTTCTATCTGGAAGAATGCGGCCCGTTATCTTCCATGGACCCCTGAAGACGGAATGGAAGTTGAGGCTTTCGGCTCTATTAATCACTATGAGCGTGGAGGACAGTACTCCTTCATCATCTCACAGATGTGGCAGTCAGGAGCCGGGGAAAAGGCAGCCCTTATTGAACAATGGAAGCGCGAGCTTACAGCAAGAGGATTCTTCGCACCTGAAAGAAAGCGCCCGCTTCCAGAGTACCCACAAAGAATCGGAGTGGTCACATCAGAGACCGGCGCAGTGATCCATGATATCCAAAATGTCATATCAAACCGGTTTCCAACAGAGATCATCCTCTCACCAACCGCAGTTCAGGGCGCAGGAGCACATGAGGAAATCGCTGCTGCAATCCGGAGAGTTGCCAAAATGGTAGACATCATCATTGTGGGAAGAGGGGGAGGGAGCTATGAAGATCTATTCGTGTTTAACCATCCGGTTGTGGTAGAAGCAATCGCCACCTCCCCGGTACCGGTAGTCGCAGCAATAGGACATGAAGTGGACATTACCCTCGCAGACATGGCTGCCGATCACCGTGCATCAACGCCTTCACACGCAGCTGAGATGTGTGTCCGGGATCGCAGGGCAGAAATTGAATCACTCAACCATTTTCGCACCAGGATATTTCGGCGATTACTCTCCAGGATAGAACAGGCAGATGAAGAACTCAATGACCTGCGTGAGAGAATTGCTCTGGTCAGAATAGAGCGGACTCTCTCGCAACGCAGGCAGTACCTGGTTGAACTCTCTGACCGAATGAGTTTTTTCGCAGAACTATCCCTGAAAAAACAGCGGATCAGAATTAAAGAGTATGCAGCCCGGATTCAGGCTCAAAATCCAGCAGGGATACTCATGCGGGAGATCCCGGAGCGGAGAATTCGCTTAAGTGAGCTCAGTGAGCGGATGGATCAGGTTACGTGTTCGCGTCTTGCCTGCCACCGGCTTGAACTCCATTCACTTGCATCAGTACTTGAAGCCAGAAACCCACATACCGCCTGCAAAAAGGGGTATTGTCTGGTAATGCATGAAGGGGAGATCGTCAGCTCAGTTGATATGCTGAACACCGGTGACAGAGTGAAACTGACATTTAGCGACGGAATAGCAGAAGCAGAAATTCATGAGGTAAAACAGCATGAAGAAGTATGAAGAACTGATAACAGATCTAAAAGAGATTGTGCGCAAGATAGAAGACAGTGAAACGACCCTTGATGAAATGATAATCCTGTATGAGCAGGGGTCAGTAATAATCAGACAGTGTGAAGAGCGTCTTAGCGATGCTGAGGTAAAAATCAGCAGAATCGGAAAGGAATAGTAATGAACCAAAAATATTTGTTCGCAGTACTTGGTCTGGTTTTTATCAGCCTCGTTCTCACTGCAGGGTGCTCAACCTATGCAGCACCTGAACTTGTAGTGACAACAGCCCTGACAAAAATATCTGACGATAAAGAAACAGGAAGTATCACCTATGATGTAACCATTTCAATTGAAAATACCGGGCAGAATAATGCTTACAATGTACAGGTAATGACAATCCTCTCAACCCCCAAAGATCTCCCTGAATACCGGTTCATCAATAAGAACTCAGAATTTGGAGAGGTCGAAAAGGGAACCACAAAAACCATTACCGAGCGTATGATTCTCCCTGCAACCATGACAAATTATAATCTCATCATCTCCGGAGCACGTGAGTCCGAAATTGAAACAACATTAACATCAGTAACTGCAAGTGTGATGGGGTGAACCTCTCCGGTTCTCTTTCTCCTGTGATGTGATGAATATCAGAGATTGTTTCAGACAAACAGAACATATATTGTGGTATAGAGAGAAGATCAGAATGTGACCGCTACAAACAACACCCTGATCATCATTGATATAATCAAAGGCTTCGCTGCGATTATATGTGGAAATATCGGAATTCCCCCCTTGTTACTATATATCATAGGGGTAATTCAGCCTGCATTGCAGATTCCGTTCATCTTTGAAAATATTTTACTTTCATCCCTGTGCCTTCTCATCACCATCTACGCCTACCATACAACAAGAAATAAAATTATCAGAGCTCTTGTGGTAATCGGCATCTTCGTCCCGGTTATCCTCATGCTTCTTTCATATTTTTCAGTGCTGAAAGTCCCACTCCCATTTTAATTTTTCAGGTGTGCATAATGCCCAAACATATATCAGGCTAAGCAGACAATTCCCGTATATGTCCAGATATCTGCTCATTATAACGATTATCGGATTTGTGCTCATAACTGGTTGCACCTCACCAGAGCAGCCAGCGGAAAATACATCGATATTCTCCAAACCTCCATTAGAAAATATCACTTCAGATAAACCATCAGATATGATACTGACCTCTGATAATACTGAACATATCACTGGTGCATTGCCAATCAATACAAATTCATCAAATCTCACACCTCTGACATATCTTAGCACAGAACACGATCTCATAATGGATCCGAATAGCACCTGGTCCTATTTCAATAAAGGAAGACTTCTGTATGATCAGAAAGAATTCGGTCAGGCCATCCTTCTCTTTGAAGAAGCAATAAGAAAAGATCCCAGTAACGCTAATGCTTATTATTTCGCCGGTGCATCCCTTGTTGAAATGGGTAGATTTTCCGATGCACTGGTGTACCTGAAGCAGGCTACCTCACGTGATCCTACAAACGCCGGTGCATGGTTTGAAACAGGGAGAGCATATGAAGGGATTCGTAATACCACAGGTGCGATCAGGGCATACGATCAGGCAAAAACTCTGGACCCCTCAAATGGCTGGACGAGATACATTTACGGGCGTTCACTTAATCGGGAGGGTAACTATACTGACGCCTACCAACAGTTGAACATAAGCATCAGCCTGGATCCCTGCAGATCAGAAGCATATTATGAGGCATCGGTCTCACTTGCCAATCTTGGAAATAACCAGGATGCATTGCAGATGATTGAAAGAGCAATAGAGCGTGATTCAACTAACAAGGAATATCGTATACAGCGCCAGAAAATCAATGAGCAGGCAGATCCCGGTACCTGGGATGCAGTTATCCAGAATGGAAAAATAAAACTGGATCCATCGAATGCCACCCTTTGGTTCAATCTTGGTGTCATTGCATCCAACTCGCAGGAGTATGAGGAAGCACTGAATTATCTGAATCAGGCCATCCTCATTGATCCTCTTGTATCTGACGCTTGGTACTATAAGGGAGTAGCACTCTATGAACTGGGAAGATTTGAGGAGGCCCTCTGTAGCTTTGATAAAACAATCCTCCTTGATCCAGGCAATGCATGGGCTTATTATTACCGTGGAGATATCCTTCAAAAATTCGGACAATGCCAGTATGCCTATCCCTACCTGTCCAAATCAACACAACTTGATGCTGCAATACCCTGGGCATATTATATAAGAGGAACATGCTCACTCAACCAAAGCAGGTACAGACTTGCTGCTGATGACTTTGACCAATCCCTTAATCTCTTCCCCTGCAACCAGTGGGCCTGGTTCTTTGGAGGACAGAGTTACTATCACTTAAATGATTTTGAAAAGTCCCGTGATTACTTCACAAGGGCTCTTTCATATGATCCATCAAATCCTGAATTCAGAAACTGGAAAGCAGCAGCACTTGCAGAAACAGGAAATGTTGATGAGGCGATATATTTGTATAACCTGAGTACACCACTCAGATCTCCCTTATCCTGCAATGTGACGTAAGATAATCAAGGATTCCCTCACCCACTTTTTTAGTATCTTCTCCAAGAGATTCTGATTTATGAGTTGTCATCAGTATCGGAATAATGGAATTCCCAAAAATCTTCAATTAGAATTTGGCCCCGGATTATGACCATTGTGAGGAAAGTGAACACAAAAATCTGCTAAAAAGGAAAAGAGAAAAACGTCACACCGTAATCTGAAGAACCGGAATACTTACACCGGATGGATATTTTCGTAGTACCTCAATCTGCACAGGCAAATTTCCAGCAGGTAGAGTAAGAATTGAAGGAGTGTAATCAATCAGATAGGATGAGCTTTCCTCAGGAGACTTTATCATCACAGCATACTGACGTGTTGAGTCAATAATCCCAATGTCAGTTCCGGTAGCAGTAATCAGAATAGTCTGCACTACCGGATCATAACGTACAGACAAACCAGGTTCAATTTCACTGCGTACCTCAATCATCTGCTGATTTTGAGAAGAAGGCCCGGATTTTTCAATCGGGACTTGTGTAAGAGTGGGGGCTGCATCATGCAGGCCAGGAATAGCTTCATAATTGAGAATTTGCGGTTCTTTCCCGGTTTTCATCAGATCGAACGGGGCAAGAGCCTGTGATAACCCAGGTACTTTTGTGATGGTGACATGATCAGATATCGGAGCAAAGGGCACGATCCCAAATATAATAAGAGCAAATAGAACCAGAATTGCTGTTATTCCCAGAGAGACCACGAGTTGAGGGGGGGTCATCGCGGTTTTCCCATTTTTCACCTCCGGTTCTTTCACTTCAATCCAACGAACCGGGCGGGAAAAATTTTGAGGCTCATGCTCAATCAGCTCCTCATCAATCCCCGTCGTCCCATGAGCAGTCTTCTCCCATTTATAGGCCTGACCAAATGCAAGCTGCAGAAATCCTTTCCATGCACCAATACTCATGAAAATCCAGTAAATCGGAGAAAATAATGAATATACAAGAAGATCCTTTTGTTTTTCCTTCCAGGTGGCAAGAAGCATCATAACAAGGAAAAACAGATTTCCGACAATGAGATTAAACACTGCAATCACAGCAAAAGGCCAGAAGTCAAACCATCTCGAGAAGAAATCCGGAATTATAAATCCTGCCAAGAAAACAATCCACAGAAACAGATTCATGAGCGGGAGATAAAAATTACCCCCAAATCCGGTTTGAAATATTAAGAAATTTTTCAGGCCGATATCGCGATATACCTGAATTGGATGGCGCATAGTCACAAACCAGGTGATCACAAATCCTTTGACCCACCGGGAGCGCTGTTTTATCCAGGAACGGACACTCGTTACCGCTTCTTCATAGGTATGAGAGTTCAAAACCCCGGTCTTGTACTTCTTTCTGGCTATTCGCATTCCAAGATCGGCATCTTCAGTTACATTGAAAGGGTCCCAGGCACCCAGTTCCCGTAGTGTTCTCATCCTGAAGTGATTACTTGTCCCACCTAGTGGAATAGGTGCATCAATCTTATCCAGACCCTGAATGTAGTAGTCATAATAGTAAGAGTACTCAATTGAAAACCACCGGGTCAGAATATTTTTCCGTGAATTGTAAAAATTTAGCAGGCACTGAACACAGGCGTATTCAGTGCCAAGACGGCTGAACGCAATAACCACTTTTTTCAGCTGGTTGCGATCAGGAAGGTCTTCTGCATCATAAATAACGACATATTCACCACGAGCCCGTTTTAATCCATAATTACAGGCACGGGGTTTGGTCTTCAGATCTGCATAGGGAACCACTACCGGGTGAAAAATGCTCAGAAAACGGCGGTACTCATCTTCATTCATCGGAGAGATAATCTCCTCAATATTTCCAAAGAGCCCGAGTTTTCGAGCCTTTCCAATAGTCTCCCCGTCCTCCTCTTCCATTAATATTTTGACATCAAGTTTTTCCCGTGGATAATCTATCTTAGCAATATTGCTGAGAATATGGGGGAGCATCTCCTTTTCATGAAAAAGAGGCACTAAAACAGTATAAATGGGTAAATCTTCATCAGATAATGCATTAATATCATCGTCAGTGATAAAAATAACCCGTTTTGTTCCGGATAATCCTTGTAATGAGATATAAAATTTTACCGGATTCATCAGAAAATAGGTGATATTAATGACGGTGAATGACAGGAATGTCCCAAAATAGGGGTTGTATGCGATTAATAGAGTAATTAAAGCGAGAAATAGTATGATTGCTCCTTTCTGCCAGGGAACCAGAATTCTATATGCTGATTCTTCAGGCTGCCGATCTATCAGTTCGTTCAACGCACTATATGCATGAGGACCTTCATAACACCCATCAGTTATAGTTTTTATCGAATCGATAGAGACTACATCAATCTCAATTTTTTTATTGAAAACGTCTTTCAATCGCTCAAATATCTTAGTGTCTAACGGATTTGCGGATGCAATCCTGATATAGGAGGGTTTGGATTCGAGCAGAAGAATAAGTGCTTCATCCTCGACAGTATAGGGAAGAATACAACCTACATCAACAGAAGACAGAAGTGACGATTTTTCAATAAATGAAAGACCAAGCCGATCAGCTAGTGCAGAAAAAAACATCTCTGGTACTGACACACGATACCGGGCCAGCGCACCAATAAGGTTTTCAGAGGTTATGGCAGGATCTTTGAGAATACTGGTATCATGAACACCGAACTCATGAAGGAGATT
>Ga0351924_1018_pt1 | contig 44552 bp, 26 predicted proteins | sample BONcelHT113001D8_FD_206872 | JGI IMG/M metagenome (GOLD analysis project Ga0351924, IMG submission 206872) | Enriched cells from coal bed in the Powder River Basin, Montana, United States - BONCAT cells T11 rep2 HSBNCT.T11.300.1.D8 ... | reverse complement strand
CCGCATTTCTGAAGCTGGTGCACCCTGAAGACAGGGACAGTACTCAATCGGCTTTTGAAAACTGCCTGAAGAGTCAGCTGCCGCACTCGGTAGAGTACCGCGTGCTAAGTCATGATGGCACCGGACGGATTATCCATGAGCAGGGTGACGTGGTTTTTGATGCTCACGGAAACCCGGACCATATGGTCGGCACTGTCCAAGACATCACCCTGCGTATAAAAGCCGAAAAACAAATTCTGCGCCTGAACCAGCTCTACGCGATACTCAGCCAGGTCAACCAGGCCATTGTGCGCTCAGCCGACCAAGGTTCTCTATTTCAGGAGATCTGCCGGGTTGTGGTCAAACATGGCGGTTTCCAACTGGCCTGGATAGGACTTGTGGACGAAGAATCCGGCGTCGTGAAACCGGTTGCCAGCAGCAGCGAGACAGCCGGATACCTGGACAACATCCGTGTCACCGTCAGGGAAGAGCCGGAAGGAATGGGACCAACCGGCTCCACGATCCGCAAGGGGACACTGCAAATTGTCAACGATTTCCTCAGCAACCCGCGCACCGCCCCGTGGCACAAGGTTGCGGAAAAACTCGGCTACAACTCGGTGGCCGCCATCGCCCTGAAACTGAATCGGAAGACCATCGGCGCGTTGACCATCTATGGCGGCGAAAAAAACTATTTCCATGGGCAAATGAGCGAGCTATTGATGCAGTTGGCGGCAGACATATCTTTCGCCCTTGACAACCTTGACCGTGAGGACCGGCGAAAAGAGGCGGAGCGTGCCTTGCAGAAGGAAATCTCCGAACGACTACAGGCACTGGAAGCTCTTCACCAGAAGGACCAATTATTCATGCATCAGAGCCGCCAGGCCGCCATGGGGGAAATGATCAACAATATTGCACATCAATGGCGACAGCCGCTCAACGTCATCGCCATCACCATCCAGGACCTCATGGCCACCTACGAGCTGGACGAATGCAGCAAAGAATATATCAACGATACCGTCAAACAGATCATGAACCAGGTCCTGCACATGTCTCAGACCATTGATGACTTCAGGAATTTCTTGCGGCCTGACCAGGAAATCAAGCAGTTCAACCTGCTGGATGCGGTCAAGAAGACTCTCATTCTGGTCGGCGACAGTTTTAAGGCGCAGGACATAACCATTGGGATCGCAGCACAGGAAGATCTGATCGTAACAGGATATCAAAATGAATTTTGCCAGGTCCTGCTCAACATCCTGAATAATGCCCGGGACGTATTGACGGAGCGGAAAACAGATTCACCACGAATAGAAATCAATCTCTTCAGGGAAGGTCATCGGCATGTGGCAACCATAGCGGACAATGCCGGTGGTATCCCGGAAACGGTAATTGACCGCATTTTCCAACCATATTTCACGACAAAAGATGCTAACAAAGGTACGGGGATCGGACTTTTCATCTCCAAGGCGATCGTCGAGAAGCGTATGAATGGCAAAATATCCGTGCGCAACACCGGTCGGGGAGCGGAGTTCCGGATCGAGGTGTGACAGTGGTAACAAGCACCTCGCTCAGATCCTTTCCAACAAGGCAACGGGAAAATTCGTCAGGACCTCCGCCACTTTCAGCACTGCACCCCCATCTTCGGTTATCGACGAGACAATTTCTCCGGTAAAGACATTGCGGTATCTGCTGCCGGGAATTTCACAGGGTGCGACGATTCGGGTCCCCCCCCAGACCTCCTCGCCCAGCGGCAAGCCCCTGGCGTCCGACACCAGCCGGGTAAAATACCGGGGAGCAACGACAACTACCGCTTCAAGATCCAAAGAACGCTCGAAGGCACAGACCTGCTCGGCATTCTCACCCATCACTTCGCAGGGCAGATACCTGCCCGACTCGAACAGCTCCCTCCGTTCGTTCCGACAGGAAAGGGCCTTACGGACCAGGAAGAGCTTTACCTTCCCGTCTTCCATGGTTGTCAACAGTTCGCGCACCAGGCGGAGCGGACCGAACGCGGATTCCGCCCTTTTCAAGGCATCGAGCAGCATCAGCCGTTGATCGTAATCGACCGGATGGCGGTTATCGGGATCCACCAGGTTCAGATCCCAGAATTCGCTCCCCTGGTAAAAATCGGGAACGCCGGGTGAGGTAATCTTGAGCAGGGTCTGTGATAGAGAACTGAACATTCCGCAGTTGGAAATCAGCGGATGGAACGATCTGAAGTCATTCAGAAACCGGTTTGTTTGCGTGTCGGCGAGAATCATATCGACAAAGGACATAAGAGCATCTTCATAGGTGGAATCAGGGTTTATCCAGCTGGAATTTACCTTGGCCTCCCTGACAGCCTTGAGCAGGTACTCCCTGATGCGCTGTCTGAAGTGCTCAAAGACGGATCCGGACTGGCTACCCATCGGCCAGGCACCGACCAGGGTCTGGTACAGGAAATATTCCTCGTTACGCTCGGGAACCGGACGACCGTCCACTACCATCTTGAGTTTCCTGTTCAACCTGCTCCAGCGCTGCACGCATCTTTTCCATATCTCCGGCATCTCGGAAAGGACACTGATCCGCGTCCTCACATCCTCGCCGCGCTTCGTATCATGGGTTGAAGTTGCAAGCATGGCCAGCGGACTTGATTTCGACCGCTCGATGCTCTGACCGTGAAATGCCTCGACAGAGACACCAAACCGCTCCGGGCAGCCACCAACCTCATTCAGGGAAACCAGCCGGTTATACACGTAACAGGCCGTGTCTTCGGCCCCTTTTGCCATGACCGGTCCGGTGATCTGTTGAAACCTCATGACGAAATCGAGCCAGATTCTCTTATCCGCCTCCTCCATCGGGTCATAAAACCTGAGTTGCAGCACGTCGCGGATGAACTCGAAAATGGAGGCGCTTGTGGCCGGATTATGACGTCTGGCCTTGGCTACCGCGTACTCGATATACTGCCGGTCCCGCTCGGAAACGTCGAAGGAATTACTGTAGGTCCGGTACACCGGGAAAAATGCTATTACCTCCACGAGCGCCTTGATGAGGCTGTTCAAGGTAAAATCCCGGGTCTGCCGGTCCATTTCCGAGATGCTGTTCAGATAGTGACCGAGGGTATTGACTTCACTGGACATGGAGGCCTGCATGACCAGCTTCTTTTTTTCATACACCGTCTCCGGAAATTTTTCCCGGCAACCGCTAAAACTGCCATACAGGGCGTCGAACGCCTTGCCGTTTGCCGAATCCACGAACAGGCTGTTCAAGGAATTCATGAAGCCGTAGCCGGTAGTCCCGAATATGGGCCAGTCTTCCGGCAGCTTTTCACCCTTGGCCAGAATTTTCTCGCCGATTATGTAGAAGGCCTTGAAATTCGGGTCTAACGTGAGAATTTCCTGATATTTTTTGCCGATTCCTTCCTCGATCGTATCCTGTTCGATATCCCCGCCGTTTTCTTCATGCCCTGCCACCTTCTCGTTTTCCGGAATTGACGGATATTTGTTGAGAAAGCAGCCGAATTGCAGACGACCGAGATATTCGGCAGGGTCGTACAGCCCGTCGATATGGTCGATGCGCAAACCGGTCACCGCCCCTGCCCTGACCAGGTCGAATATCATCCGGTGACACTCGGCGAAGACAGCAGATTCCTCCATCCTGATCGCGCCCAGGGAATTGATATCGAAGAACCGCCGGTAATTGATTTCTTCGGTCGCCACCCGCCAGTGAGAAAGCCGGAAAACCTGCTGCCGCAATAGTTCATCAAGGAGATCGAAGCTCCTCGGATCACCTTTCACGCCGTTGAAAATACGCACGTTTTCATCAATGAATTCCCCGACTACGGGGTTCTCACGGTACAGGGCGAAAAGACGCCTTTTTGTTATCTCTTTCTCGCGATACCGTTCGATGATCAGGTTGTCGTCGGTTTCCGTGTACGGGGGGAGATGTTCGAGTGCCGTCATGATGCTCAGCAGTTCCTGGTAGTGGGGGTTGTCTTCGCCGAGAGAAGCATTCAGTTCCGGAAGGCGACAGGACAGGATACTGACATAGGTCTTGGGAATTATGGGAAATTTGTGATCGTAGTAGTGGAGGTGGAAGGCGCCTTCATGGTAGTCCAGCCGCAATTCCGCATTTTCCAGTACGGCACCGTACTGATCACCGAGCACCGGTATCAGCACCTTGTTTTTCAGCTCCGGCTTTACCGGGTCCCAGTCGATATCGAAAAAGGAGGCATAGTGCGAGCTGGGGCCGTTTTCCAGGACATCGAACCACCAGAGGTTGTCGCTGCTTTCCACACACATGTGATTGGGCACGATATCCAGAATCTGCCCCATCCCCAATGTGCACATTTGCGCGATAAAAGCGTCGTATTCATCTTCGGTTCCGACCTCAGGGTTCAAGGAGTTGTGATCCGTTATATCGTAGCCGTGGGTGCTCCCCTCTCTGGCCTTGAAATAGGGAGATGCGTAAATATGGCTGATCCCCAGATCACGCAGATAGGGTAGTACACGGCGCGCCGCGTCAAAACCGAAATCCCTGTTGAACTGCAGCCGGTAGGTGGCGACGGGTACGCTGAGCAGAGCGGACGAACAGTGTTCCATTTTTATCCTTTCAACCTGAAAAATACGATTTTGCTATAAAAAATGTTTGGCACACCACAACATTATTTCCTTACAATCCCGGAATGACCGTCCGCGTGGCAAACCCCAGGAGTTCGCCCAGTTTCCCGAACTCCGCCACCCACCTCACACCATTTTCCTCGCCGGCATGCAAGTCGGCAAAATAACGCGGGTATTCCGTTTTCGCCATTTCGAACCAGATGTTCTGTGCCTTCCAGTAATTCAGCTCCACCGGGATCTCCGCAACAAACTGCAGCAGTCTGCGAAGCTCCTCCAGCGGGTCGATATTTTCCGGATTTTCCCGGAATACTTCCATCATCCTCTCAATTTTTCGCCTGATGAGAAACTCCAGGTCCACGGAGTCCAGGCTGACATTCCAGTCCCTCATTTCTGCGAGAATTCTTCCAACCGCGTCAAGATCAACCCTGTCCAACGCAAACGAGCCCTGCAATTCAAGATTGAGAGCGATATTCGCCGTGGTGATAAACCTCCCCTGGACAGGAGTGCCCGTATCGCGCAAAATCCCCATGAGACTCCGGCTGTTTTCATAAAGTTTCAGGTACTGCTGATCGAAATCGGCAAGGGTCTTGTCGGTGATCAACCCCAGGATCTTTCGCTGCTCGTCTCGAAAAAGGTCCCTGACGGAATAATTATGCATGCCGAAGTGCCTGTCCATGAGCCGGACGATCTCGGCGAAATCGCCGTCGGCAAAAACTTTAAGAGTCTCGTCCTTCATGGCCTCGTACTCCTGCTTGCCGAGAAAGGAGCGAACCCCGCCATAGACGGCGTGGTTACCGAAATAGACGACACAGAAGCTGACGTCCCCGGATTCAAGGGTAATGGTCGAACGAATATTAACTTTGCCGACGGCAACGACCGATTGACCGCTTCTTAGTTGCTGGTATTCCTCCCGACCGATCCGATAGCTGTATATTTCGGTTTCGTCGATGTAGTCTTCAAAAACGGAACTGACCGCATAATGGGCGCCCACCCGGACCAGGTCGATCATGCTCGGATTGACAAACAACTCATAAATTCGTCGGCCGGTTTCATGCTCGGGAAGGTTACTCCTTGCCGCGGACAGCATCTCCAGGAAGGGCTGCTCATAATTGCCCGGCAACAGCTGCTCCGCCAATTGCATGGCCCTGCCCGCATATTTCAAAATCTGGGTTGTTTCCAACCCGGAAAGCTCATCAAAAAACCAGCCGCAACTGGTAAACATCAGCATGGCCTGGCGCTGAATCTCCAGCAGGGCGAGCACCTCCGGCCACACCTCCCGGGCCAGTTCACGGAGGGCATGTCGTTGGAAGAAACCAGCGATATTCTCAGCGGAACGGTCCAGCATCACGGAGATATAATCATCCCGAGCGAACCACGGGTCCCGCAGGAATTCACCGGCCTTCAGGGCATACCCCGCAGCAAGGCGATCGCGCAACTCGTCCAAGGCGGCGCGCAGGGGAGCCCGCCACGCCTGGTTCCAGCCTTGATTCCCGCCCGAATTGCAGCCGCAGTCGCTCCGCCATCTCTCTATGCCATGGGAACAGCTCCAGGATGTGTTTTCGAGTATCCTGACTTCCTGGACCGGCGGGTGTTTCTCCAGGTACTCGCCGTAATTGGTAATCCTCGCCAAACCGTTTTCTTCCAGGTAGTTCAGCGCATAGGCCAGCGCCATGTCGCCGTATTTGTGGTGGTGGCCATAGGTCTCGCCATCGGTGGCGATATGGAAAAGCTGCGGCCACTGCCTGAACTCGGAAAAACCGCTCAGCAGACGATGGGCGAAGTCCTCTCCCCGGTTCAGAAGATTTTCAAAGGCAACCGCCTGTGAGATAGTTCCGTCATAAAAGAAGAGGTTAATTACCCGACCGGAAGGCAGTTTGCATCGATACGCCATACTCGGGTCAATATTCCCGTCTCTCACGCTTCTCCACTTGGTACCGCCGAGTTTCCGGACCTTGTCAGCCTGGTGCGGCGCCAGAATCGTGAAGATGATTCCCTCCTCCGCCAAAACCTCGAGGGTTTCCAGGTCGACGGCGGTTTCCGCCAGCCACATGCCTTCGGGAAACCGTCCAAAACGGCTCTCGAAATCCCGTATTCCCCAAATCACCTGGCTCCGTTTGTCACGTTCGGAAGCCAGGGGCATGATCATATGGTTGTAGACCTGGGCGATTGCGTTGCCGTGTCCCGAGCGCCACTCGATGCTCTGGCGGTCAGCCAGAAGTATCGAGCGGTAGACTTCCGGCGCAAACGTTTCCATCCAGGAAAGAAGTGTCGGGCCGAAATTAAAGCTGATCCTGGCATAGATGCTGACAATATTCAGCATCCGGCCATCACCGTCGACTATCCTTGCTGCCGAGTTCGGAGCGTAGCATTCGGCAGTCACCCTCTCGTTCCAGTCATGATAGGGGTGTGCGGAGTCCTGGATCTCCACCGCCTCCAGCCAGGGGTTTTCCCTCGGGGGCTGATAAAAATGTCCGTGAATACATATGTATCTCTCCATTGCAACTCCTGAAGGGGTCTAAGGTCAGGAGCGAGGAACGAGGAATCAGGGGTAAGGGGTAAGGGGTAATCCTTAATCCTTAATCCTTAATCCTTAATCCTTAATCCTCGCTCCTCAATCCTCGCTCCTCGATCCTTAATCCTAGCTCCTGCCGAAAACACCGCGCAGCTTCGCCCGCGCATGACGGCACTGGCCGCCCCGGCAATCCTGTCCGGAAGGACGGCACCCACTCCTTTCCAGACGCAATCGGAGGAATCAAGCAGCTTGCGCCACCATCCACCGTTATCCGGAAACCGCACGGCAACATCCTGCTCGTTAAAGTTAAAAAGACATACCACCTGGCAGTCACCCCGCCACCTTTCCACCAGGAGCAGATTTTGATTTTCCTGGACAGATACCCGGTGAGCATTCGTGTCAGGAACAGAAAGCGCCGGGATCTCTTTTCTCATGGCAATTACTGTTTTGTAGAATTGGAACAGGACCGAGTGCCTACCGGCGAGCCTATTTTCCGGGGTAATTTTCGATTGCAGGAAGGTCTCGACCGCGCCGGGATCGGGTGGGTCTCCCCGGGAAACGAAAGAGCGAAACTCCCCCTTCCGCCCCTCGCGCACCGCCTCGACCAAGCCGTGGTCGGAATGGCTGACAAAATAGAGAAACGGCGCCTCTTCGCCATACTCCTCCCCCATAAACAGCAGGGGAAGATAGGGGGACAGCAGCACCGCACCCGCGGCAAGCTTGAGCGATTCGAAGGAAACAAGCGCTGACAGCCGTTCCCCGAACATGCGGTTCCCCACCTGGTCGTGATTCTGGGCAAAGACGACGAACTGCCGAGCCGGTCTGCCGGCGGCGGAATTCCCATGGCTCCGGCGACGGAAGCGGGAATACTGACCGGAATAGACGAACCGTTCGCTGAGGGATTTCGCCAACTGTCCGACGCCGTTGAAGTCCTCGTAATATCCGTCCTTCTCGCCGGTCAGCAACGTATGCAGGATATGATGGAAATCATCATTCCACTGGCCGTCGAGCCCGTATCCCCCTTTGTCGAGCGGGTCGACCAGTCTGACATCATTCAGATCGCTCTCCGCTATAACGTAAGCTTTCCGACCAAGCACCTCCGCCTCACGGTGAACCTCCGTGGCCAGCTCCGCCAGAAAATGCCGGGCGCTGAAATCGAAAATACCGTGCACCGCGTCGAGCCGCAGCGCGTCCAGATGGTACTCACGTATCCAATAGAGGGCGTTATCGAGGAAATAGCGCCTGACTTCGTCGCTATACGGTCCGTCGAAGTTTACCGCCTCACCCCACGGCGTGCGATAGCGGTCGGTGAAATACGGGCCGAAACCGTGCAGGTAGTTTCCCTCGGGGCCCAGGTGGTTGTAGACCACGTCGAGAACCACGGCCAGTCCTTTGCCGTGGCAGGCGTCGACCAGTTTCTTCAACTCGGCCGGTCCACCGTAGCTGTTCTGCGGGGCAAACAGGTTAACTCCGTCATACCCCCAATTCCTTTCCCCGGGAAACTGGGCAACCGGCATCAGTTCGATTGCGGTAATCCCCAACTCCAGCAGGTAATCGAGCAGGGGAATCAGCGCCTCGAACGTCCCCTCGCCGGTAACGGTTCCCACATGCAGCTCGTACAGGAGATATTCGTGGAGCTGCCGTCCTTTCCAGGTGCCGTCGGTCCAGGAAAAGCTTCGTGGATCGACGACCTGCGAAGGACCATGCACCCCCTCCGGCTGGAATCGGGATGCGGGGTCCGGCCGTTCCATCCCATCGCCCAGGAGGTACAGATAGTGGTCTCCTTCTCGCACGCCATCGACAACGGCCGAGAAGTACCCTCTCTCTTCTCTCCGGAGTGAGACCAGGCGGTTCTCGGTATCGGAAACAATCCTGACAGAAATACCGTCTGCCCTTGGCGCCCAAACCCGGAAACGAACCCTGTCGTTTTCCAGCACTGTCGCGCCGATATCGAGCTTCCAGGGAGATTTTCTTCCTCGATCACTGACCTGCATCTTGCTGTCCGACCCTAAGCCTTTTGCGGCAGTACCGCTCACAGGAAAATCCTGGACTTGCCCTCGCCGTGGAGAAGCCAGTGAAATAGTGTCAGGTATTCCCTCAGATGCCTGGTCAGCAGGAAATTTTCCCTGACGAATTCTCTTGCCTTAAGCCCGATCTCGTCGATCATCTCCCGGTGGTGCAACAGAAAGCGGATGCGGTGCGCAGCCCCTTCCGGGGTGTTGACGAGAAAGCCGGTATGATAGTTGAATACCTGCCGTCGAATACCGCCCACATCCCCACCGATCACCGGCTTCCCTTTCCACAGACCTTCGGTCACCGTCAGGCCGAAACCTTCCTTGACCGACTTCTGGATGACGATGTCCGCCAAGCGCTGCAGGGCATTGATCGTTCGATGGGCGTCGGGGGGCAGGAGCAGCACGTGGATATCCGGGTCTCCGGCCACCGCTTCCATGACCTCGTCGAGCACCGCCTTGCCTTCCGGGTCGTCGGCTGCTCCTCCGCCGGCCAGGACCAGTTGCACGGGCAACACCTTACGCACCATCCGGTACGCTTCTATCACCCCCAACGGGTCCTTGAACCTGTCGAAGCGCGATATCTGCACCAGCAGCGGGCGGTCCGGATCGAGGCCGAAATCGGCGCGGACGGCATTGATCTCGGTTTGGGACAGGTCGATGTTTTTGTCGCTCAACGGATCGATGCTCGGCGCGATGAGAAATTGCGGATGGGGGAGCGGTTGGGCAAACTGGCTCATGGAGAAGATGCTCGCGTCATAATCCTTTACCAGGGGCCGCAGAGCCTTCCACACCGGCAAGTACGGGTGGCTGATGTCGATATGGGCGCGCCAGACCCATTTCCCTTTTCTTTCCGGGCACAGGCCGAGCAGAGGAGCGGGCTGCGGATCGTGAATTATAACTATCTCCGCGTCTTCCAGGCTCGGGCGAAGCCGGGCGAAATTTGCCTTATTGACCGCCAGATGAGTTTCCATGTCCTTCCGAGAAATGGTCACCGGAAAGCCCTGCAGACCGTTATGGAAAGACTTGGTCACCGAAAAAAAATCGTTGGTCCCTTCGATTACCTCCCAGCTCGCATCCATTCCCAGGTCGCACATGAGCGGCACCATCCAGGAAAGGATCTCCGCAACGCCGCCGCCCTCACGGGTGGAGTTCACATGGACCACCCGGATTCCCTTCAGCGTATCGCCAAGGATGCGCAACTCTCTGATTATGGAGGAATTCACAATACCCTCATACGCCGCAAGTGATTTAGCCATTGTTCCCTCCAAGGGAGCCGAGTCGCTCAACGAGCAGTTTCCTCATTTCCGCGAGAGTGAGAAAACTGAAGTCGACGGAACAGAGTGTCTTCGCATAGCGGTCTCCGGCATCACCGAACTGGACTAGCCATTCGGAAAAATCGTCACTGCACCCCGGCGTCCTCCTGCGTGCCTCGATAAAGTGATAAAAGATGCTGCCGTTCGTCATAGAGGCGATTTTTGCAGGCAGTTGCGAGGGCTCTTCGATGACTACCCCGGTCTCAAAAACCAGGGTAGTCGCTTCGAGGAAATAGAATTCGTTGCCCTTCGAAACCACCGGATTCACCGGCAATTCGCTCAGGCGTCCATCGATTATGTCCAGCATCGTTCCCCTGAGGTCCTCCAGCGATCCTATGGTGTAGGGATCAAGGATGCCAAGGCGCTCCTCGAGCACCCGGTCTCCCAGGTAAAGCTTTGTCCAGACGGCAAAATCGTTATGATAGTCTGGGTAGTCGAAGGTAGGACGCAGCAGTGTCTCGCAGAAATGGTGATAGAGAACATTCTCTCCGCAAGCGGCAACCCTGTCGCGCAATTCCCGCAGATTCACCGCCTCCTTGATGCCGCTCATTCTGGTCAGCAGAGTGCATTCCCGGACAATGAAGTTGTTCATGATCAGTTCTCCCTGGTTTTTTATCCTTACAGTGTACTCTATGGTCAATATGGTTGCAAATCCATGGACTAAGCATCGTAATGCCTGCAAGGCCCGATAGTCATACCTACACCAAGTTCAGCTGACCGGCAAAAACAGCAGCATTTACGACGCTGCGCGTCCGAGTTGACTCGTAGCTTTCAATGAGAAATAAATGAAGTAAAACAACAGATAAAAAGTAAGATATGAAAGGAGGACGTATATGAATCAGAAGGGGTGCTTCTAATAATTGTAGTGCTAATTGTACTCCCGCAGGTCATCGTAATTTCGCAGAACCTCAGTAACTCCTGCAGCTGCCCGGACCGTTTTCGGTTCAACGGAAACCCACCGGTCGACTGAATGGTAGGCAACGATTCTGTTCTTCCTGATTTGTTCATCGAGGAGATGACTTTCTATCATCCCTGCCGTTTGATCCTTTTCCCCTTTCTGATTGAGAAAATTGTCTGAATTTCTTGATGTTCTTGCTAATCCGAGCTGCGTAGATGGTGCGCTCATTATCTATGATGAGTTGAAACCGCATAGATTCCGATGTCATCCTGCTGCAGAAAAATGGGATGGACGCGTTCTTGAAGGGACATTTCGAAACGCAATTCCAACTTCAACTATCGATACAACCTGTTTTGGCACTAGGCATAATTCCGCCATTAATTTTGTCGGAGCTTGTCCAGGTGCTGTTGCCTTTGTTATCTCTATGGATAACACAACTCAGCCAACTGCTTTGCCCTTGTCTGCATTGTAATTGGCAACGGCCGTACCCCACCCCAAAAGTGCCTTGTTGCAGTCGGTGCGATCCAGGACCACCTCGATGAAGGTCAGGCCTTTGAAGTTCTTGGACTTTTTCAATGCCGCCACCAATTCCTTTTCAGTGCGCACCACATGGCTGAGGATGGTGGACTGGCCCTTCATGGTTTTCACCATGGCTGCGTAATTCCAGTTCTGAAGGATGTTATAGGGGCCGTCGTGGATCATCACCTCGATGGTGTAGGCCCCGTTGTTCATGAGAAAGATGACACCCGAATAGTTGTAGCGCAGGAATGTGGACACCTCCTGGGCGGTCATCTGGAAGGACCCGTCGCCGATGAGCCCGATAACACGTCTTTCAGGGTTGGCAGCCGCCAGCCCCAGGAAGGCCCCCACGGACCACCCGATCGAACCGTACTGCATCTGGATTTCGAATCTGCAGCCATCCGGCAGGTGAAGGTCCATGCCATTGAACCATGAGTCCCCGGTTTCGGCCACAACAGTGGTCGTGCCATCCAGGCATTCATTGATGTGATGGAACAGGCGCCGGGTGGTAAGGGCTAGCTCTTTGGGCGCCGCAGCGGGAGTCACATGGGCCGTCTCCTTGATTCGCTGATAGGATTTCAGTGAAGTGGGGTTGACTTTGAGCTTCGCTGCCAGCCCTGTCAGGAACTCGGAAAGTACGATGCCGTGATAGACCTGACCTTCCACGAGAATATGCTCGGGCGAGGCCTCCACCAGCCTGGCGGGCTGAATGAGGGCAGAAAAGCCCACGGTCGTGTAGTCGCTGAAGATCGGTCCGGCGAAAAGGTAGGCATCACTGGACTCCACCACTTCTCGGCACCCCGGCGAACTGGCGCTGCCCCAGTAAATCCCCATGAACTGGGAGTTGGTTTCAGGGAAGAAACCTTTGGCATTTGGCATGCAAGCAACACCGTAGCCGCATTTCGACGCCATGGCTTCAAACTCCCCGATGGCATTCCCCATTCGAAGCCGGCTTCCCGCCACCAGGACCGGCTGCCGTGATCCATTCAAAAAAGTTGAAACGTGTTCCAGAGCTTTTTTCAAAGAGCCGGGATCGCTTTTACGGGTTGGCAGCAAAGACAGTGTGTTGGGCCTGGAGATCAGGGCGTCCGCCAGATTGCAGGCAATTTCGATGTACACCGGTTTCCGGGCGCGGAGCGCGATACGGATTGCTTCGTCGATGCGAAAGGCCGCGGTTGAAGCCTCGCGGATAACCACTGCGTGGGCCGTGATCTCCTTGTATGCCGACAGGACGAACCTGTACCCTTCCTCTGACCGGGCCAGGGTGTGATGGAGAACCCGGTTTTCCATGAGGGAGTTGACATTGGGGCCCCCGGATACAACGATTATCGGCAAATCTTCCGCATAGGCCCCCGCAACGGCATTCACCGCGCTCAATCCACCCACCGCAAAGGTAAGCACCAGGGCTGCCACGCCCTTCTCTCTCGCGTAACCGTCCGCAGCGTACCCGGCATTCAACTCATTGCAGCAATTGATCATCTTCAACCGTGGATTTTTCAGCAATTCATCCAGAAGAGACAAAGTAAAATCTCCCGGGATGGCAAAGTAATCTCTGACCCCCACCTCTTCCAGGCGTTGGGCCAGATAACTGCCAACAGTTACTTGATTCATATACTTTCTCCCGATCATTTTTTCCTGAACAGACTTTTTAGTACAACGACGACAACCAACAGTACGGCGAGCACTGCCCAAATCGTCATCTGTCCACCCAGCCACCCGCCTGTCTGGTCCATCCTGAAGCTCCTTTATCGCACTGGTACTAAGGTGTAGTAGGTGTTCCGCTTCACTTCTGCAGTACCGATACTGCGAGTTTTTTCACTAACGCCCACCACCTCCACCAAGGGAGGCCGGAAGATACAATCCAGATTGTACTGACTCATCCGAGCTTGAGTCTCTCCGGTTCAACCCAATTCACATGCTCGGAAGATCATTCCTTCTCCGCGAACGACTCAATCCCGGCTATGAACTCGGCAAAATCAACGAGGCGGGCGGAGTAACCCCATTCGTTGTCGTACCAGGAAAGGATTTTAACGATTCTATTGTTCAAAACCATAGTGCTCTGTGCATCGACGATGGATGAGTGGGGGTCGCCAATGATATCCTGGGAGACAAGCGCCTCGTCCGTCACCCGCAAGATTCCTTGCAGGGGCGATCTCTCTGATGCCTCCCGCAAGGCGGCATTGACCTGTTCCGGAGTCACGTCTTTTTCCAGGGAAAACACCATGTCGGTAATCGAGCCGTCGGGAACAGGAACCCGCATGGCCATGCCGGTAATCTTTCCCTTCAACTGCGGCAGAACTTTTTCGGCGGCTTGGGCCGCGCCTGTGGTGGTGGGGATGATCGACAGGGCAGCCGCCCGGCCACGGCGGCGATGGCGCGTTGGCATGTCCATCAGCGACTGGCTCGAGGTGTAAGCGTGGATGGTGGTGAACATGACGAACGCCACGCCGAAGGATTCATGAAGGACCTTGGCTACCGGCGCCAAACAGTTCGTTGTGCAGGAGGCCATGGAGACGATCTTATGGGATTCCGGCCGGTATATCTGCTCGTTGACGCCCAGGACGATCATTGCGTCGGCATCATCGGAGGGAGCGGAGATGATCACGCGTTTTGCCCCCGCCTCCAGATGGCCCGCAGCCTTTGCACGGCTTCGGAGGGCTCCGCTGCATTCGATAATGATATCCGCCCCTGTGTCATTCCAGGGTATCTTTTTCGGGTCAGGGCTAGAAAAAAAAGGAATCGTTTGCTGATCCACCTGGATGGCGCTTTCCTGCGCGGCAACCTTCCTCGAATACCAGCCATGGACCGAATCATACTTCAGAAGATAGGCAAGGTCTGCAAGGCTGGCCAGATCATTGATTCCGACCACTTGAAAATTTTCCCTCTGAAGCAATTGCCTGAAAACCGTCCGTCCGATTCGACCGAACCCGTTAATTCCCACCCGGATAACTTCTTGTCTGTTCATATTTGCTCCTCTTTGCGAAATGTTAATACTAAATTGGCCGGCAGCGCCGCCAGCGACTTGACCGCATACCCCCTAGGAGTCTGTCGGACTTAGGAAATCGAAGCGAAAATTCGGCTGGGCGAGGACAGATTTTGTTGATTTTGCAGGGCAATAGTTGTTCTATTGCCCAAAAAAGCGGCGGAATATGGACCGTTCAGACGGAATTGCAGCAGATTTACCCTAAGTCCGACAGACTCCCAGGGTGCTTTTTGCTGCAATTATTCAAAAGCTGGTTCATCGCTTTTTTTTGCTCTTGGCCAAAAATTTTCCATTCCTTTCCAATGGCCTCCTTACCGCCCTCAATTGAGGAACTTATGACGGTTTTTTTCTCCTTGATAAACTCCTTGCCTTCGTCATACGAAGTCTTTATCTTTTCCTGGACATCCCGAGTGCACTCTTTCATCCTGCCAACCGTATCATGGCTGAGGTCTTTGATCTGTTCACGAACCTCTCTCCCGGATTTTGGTGCAAAGAGTACGGCCAACCCCGAACCGAAAGCCGCACCTGCCAGAAATGAAATCAATACCGTTCCAACGCTCGAACACCTATCTTCGGTTGCCATAATCAATTACCCCCTTTTTGTTGGTATCCCGCCCAGAGTAGATTAGCCTGCCGCCTTTACACCGGTAAACCACAGCAAAGGTCTGTAGAGAAAACCGGCAACTTCTCCTGTCACAACATTGATCGTGCTGAGATTCCGTCCGGTTTCGCCGAGCGACACCATGAAAGATTCCAATTAATCAGACCGGGATACAACGACATCCGAAAAAACTCTCAGGTTTATCGTTACGGTGCGCAACTCCTTCAAAATCAGCTGAGTTTGCGATTGATTACGTCCACAGAAGAAGTAAAGTTACCTATGGTTTGAGTGAAAAGTTACAGGAAGGAACTATCCCCCGGCAAAGCCGGGGGATTATTACAATGAATTTTTTGCGGCAGGTGCTGGTGCTTCAGGTTAAGGGCAGGTCGGATGTGGTACCGGTAGCCTTTTCAGAATCCCCTATAACAAACCTTTGATTTCTCCTGTTTTTACACCTGCTTTCTATATGACAAACTTATAAATTAAAGGGGTTGTGGGTATATGGCCGAACACCATAGTAGGAATGTACCGTGCTTCCCCATTCAGGGCCCGCCATGTCTGGCCAATTGTCTTTGTCAAAACCAGGAGCCTTTTCCAATCTCTCTTTATCCACATCCAGTAAGAAGAATTCTTTATCCAGGTCGAGTTTTAAGGCATTAATCGGGATTGCAAACAATTTATTTCCTATGCCTATAAACCCACCGAAAGACAATACTGCATACAAAATACGGCCTGTGGTAAGATCAACCATGAAGTCTTCGATTTTGCCCAGATTTTCACCTTCTTTATTTTTAACTGCAGTTCCGCTTAAAAAACTTACCGATGTAACATTTGTTTTCATAACGCTTCCTCCTCGATTTATTCCCTTCTGATTGCGAAAATTTCGCTTACGTTTCGTGGGTTTCTCCATTCAACTACCGTCATTCAGGCCACTAGGGTTCTTGTCAATAGTTTTGATCGGCATCCTGTATGAAGTCCACACCGTGACAATCCTTCTAGTGAAGACTCAGCAACTACCGTACCAAGAAGAAGCTAAAGAAACTATGAGGGCAAGTGTCTGATTAATATGGGAAAAATGGAAAGAGAGATTGGGGTGGCGAAGAGCAAACCCTCAGCGTTATCTGCCATATTTAACATAACTGCCATATATGACGAACCACGTTGAAGCACGCATGGTAAAAGCCGTGGGACTCACAAGAAGAAATTACTATTCGTGCCGCATCAGCCTGCCGAGCTCCCGCACCAGACCCCTGACATCAAACGGTTTGGATACCGCACCGCTGAAACCGTAGGTGCGATAGTCGGCAACGACGGGATCATTCGAATAGCCGCTGGACACGATCAACACGGCATCCGGGTTGATTTCAAGGATGAGGCCGGCGGCCTCTTTTCCTCCCATGGCTCCCGGAATGGTCAAGTCCAGGATAACGGCGTCAAAAGGAACAGTTCGCTCCCACGCCTCCCGGAACAGATCGACTGCCTCACTGCCGTTGGTGCAACTCTCCACCTGATACCCTGAAAACTGGAGGATTTCCGTGGCAACGTCACGAATGAGCTTTTCGTCATCCATGATGAGAATTTTGCCGCTTCCCGTCAGTTCAGGCGCCGTCACGGCCGTCTCGCCTGCCGGGCTTTCACAAGGTAATGCGGGAAGATAGAGTGCCACACAGCTGCCGGCCCCCGAGGTAGAGGATGCCCCCACAGAACCTCCGTGACGCTTGATGATGGAATAGACCGAGGAAAGCCCCAGACCTGTCCCGTCCGGCTTTGTCGTGAAATATGGGTCGAAGATCCTGTCCAGGTTTTCCACCGGTATGCCGCATCCGCGATCTTCAATGGCTATCCTGATGTAGTTTCCGGAAGACAACAGGTTGACGTTGTCAACAGCAAGCGTCTCGTTGCCGGCACGTATGGTTACCTCTCCTCCGTCTGGCATTGCCTGGATTGCGTTGATCAAGACGTTGTGCAGGGCCTGATTGATCTGCCCGCTATCCGCCTCGACGCTCCAGAGATCATCCGCAAGATCGAAGACCGCTTTTACATTGGAGCCACGGAAGACAAAAGAGGCCGTTTCCCTTATAAGCCGGCCAACATCGATCAGCTTCTTGACCGGTTCTCCGCCGCGCGCAAAGGTCAGCAGCTGCTGGGTCAGCTTACCAGCCCGTGCTGCCGCTTTCTCGCAGTCACGGAGATACCTGGCAATGGGATGTGAAGGGTCGAGCCGGACGTTTGCCAGCGACAGATTGCCGAGAATTCCGGTAAGGAGGTTGTTGAAGTCGTGCGCAATCCCACCTGCCAGAACTCCCAGGGATTCGAGCTTGTGGGCCTTGAGCAGCTCCTCCTGCAGCTTCTTCCGGCCCGTGATGTCACGGGCAATCACCTGCAGGGCATTTTCCCCTTGAGAGGTCAGGGGAACTGAGGCAACCTCAACCGCCACCGGTGAGCCATCGAGCCTGACAAACAGCTCCTCGACCGGCAGATTGGGTTTTCCGGTCCGGAAGGCACGCTCGATACGCTGCACAACAAAATCCCGATTGTCCGGATGAACAAAGTCGAGCGCCACTCTGCCATAAAGATCTTCCGGCTTTTCCGCGCCCAAAAGCTTCGCACCCTCGGAGTTGGCAAAGATCAATCGACCTTTTGTGAGGACATAAATGGCATCGGGAAACAGTTCTACCAGGCCTCGGTAGCCCTGCTCACTCTCTCGCAGCGCCTCTTCCGCCTTTTTCTGCTCGGTGCTGTCGCGGAAATACCAGACCCTGCCGAAGTATTTCCCGTTACTGGCCAGTATCGGTGCCGAATAGCGGTCAAACACCCTGTTGTCCGCGAGGAGAATCTCCTCTCTGCTTTTCTCATCCCGATGCTCATAGAGGTACTTCACCCTTGCCAGGAAGCCTTCCCTGTCGGCAACCCGCTTCGTCACCAATTGCAGAACCGGCTCGTCATTCCCGGCCGCCACAAGATCAGGCGGAATATCCCACAAATCCACAAAACGCCGGTTATAGGATAAGATTTTTTTGTTTTCATCAACCAGCAGGATGCCGTCCAGGGAGTTTTCCTGCTGAGTGGTAAGGACGCTGTTCTTGAACTCCAGCTCCTCACTTGAGCGTCTCTTCTCGGTGATATCCTGAATGGTCTCGATTACCGCGACAAATTTCCCTCCGGCATTTCGAACCGGAACTGCGTCGATAAAAACAAAGCATTTCCCGCCGATTGGCGTCTGACACCAGCCTTCGGCCTGAAGTCCGTCCGGCGTGAGAGGCGACCTTTTAAAGGAAGTATAATCACAGGAGTGTTTTTTCAGGTTGGCATTGATGACGATATCGGCAAGGACCGGGCGTTTCGCCGGATAAAATCCCTGCCATGAATCCGTTGTACCGATAAGCCTTTCCGCCTTTATCCCGGTCAGTTCCTCACAGGCTTTGTTCCAGATAATGACCTTGTGCTCAGTATCAAGGGCAAAGGTGGGGATCGCCGAATTCAGCACCAATTTCTCGGAGAATTCCTTTTGATCGCGAATGACCATTTTTTGCCGGTCCATTTCGGCCAGCATTTCATTGAAGGCCTGACCAAGTGTGCCGATCTCGTCACCTGATGCAATAGTGACCGGTTTCGGCTCTTCGCCACTGGCGGTGAAACTCCGAACATGATTGGTGAATAGCAGCAGCGGAGCCGTCAGCCGACCCATGACCCACCAGACGATACCGTAGGAGAGAAGCAGAGACACAGCCAACGCGGCCAGCAGATACAATTTGGCCCGGTGTATCGGGGCATAGGCTTCGGTGTGGGGAAAGTTGGCACCCAGAATCCAATTCGTAGTTTTGAGATGCTTGAAGGAGCTGACGAAATGCAACCCCCTCGAATTCACGGTCTCGCCGCTTCCCTCGAAACCTTCAATGGCACGGTCATACATTTTGTTGACGCCCGGCGGAACATCCTGACGAAGAATTCTTGTCTTGTCAGGATGAACAATCATCGTCCTGTCGGTGCTGTACAGAAACAGATAGCCGGTACCCCCGATTTTGATCGTGCCGAGCTTGCCGAGAAAGTTATCTTTCAGCAGATCAACGGCTCCGCCCAGGATGCCGGACACTTTTCCTGAAGCGTCAAAAATTGGAGCGGTAAACATGATGATTGGATGGTGGTGCGTCTGCGTGGAGGAAAACGGGGCGGAAATTTGCGGCCTGCCGGTAGCCAGCGTTTTCTTGATATAGTCCCGAAAAGCATAGTCTTTACCATGCAGATACGGCTCAGCCGGGGATGCGGCAATGAGCTTCCCGGACGGAGAGAAAATGACAATACCATTATCGAAAACAGTTCGCGTGCCTGCACGCTCTTCAAGAAAAACCTGAGCCTTGCGAGAATCGCGGACCACGTCAGGGTTTACTCTCGCGGCGACGGCGACAAGACCCGCTTGAGCATTGAGTAATTTGCCGTCAATTTCTTCGGCAATCACCGAGACAGTGGTGAACATTTGCCGGGAAATGGTCTCCTTGAACTGTTTCTCGAAATACCCGAGAGACGCGATGGCCAGCAGCAACATAATTGCCGTCAGCAAGAGAGAAACGGCAATGCTCATTTTGGTTTTCAAGCTTGGACAGGACATACGGGGAGCCTTTTGTTCGAATACGACAACATTGATGCAGCTGCAATAAAGCAATCTTTGCCACAGGGGACACAGAGATCACCGAGTTACCATCTTGGAAATATGGTATTTCTCTGAGTCCTCTGTGACCTCTGTGGCTGAAAATGACTTTTTGCGAATTCATCAACATTGTTGAAATTAAAAGTCCCTCGCTTTCGGTCCCGGTCAATTGGTCAGGGACTGTATCGGCGCGGGTATTCTGCCGCCGCGGGCAATGAAGACTTCCGAACTGAAATTATGCACCGGCATGACCGGGGCGGTTCCGAGCAGGCCGCCGAACTCCACCATGTCCCCGACCTTGGTTCCCGGCGCCGGAATGAGCCGCACGGCAGTAGTCTTTTTATTGATCATGCCGATGGCCATTTCATCGGCAATAATGGCCGAGATGGTGGACGGCGAGGTATCGCCGGGCACGGCGATCATGTCCAGCCCGACCGAACAGACACAGGTCATGGCTTCCAGTTTGTCCAGGGTGAGGGAACCGCGCTGAACCGCACGAATCATGCCCTCATCCTCGCTCACCGGGATAAATGCGCCGCTCAATCCTCCCACCGAAGAAGACGCCATGGATCCACCCTTCTTGACGGCATCGTTGAGCAGGGCCAATGCGGCAGTGGTGCCGTGCGTGCCGCAGCTTTCCAGGCCCATGGCTTCCAGGATGGCAGCCACGCTGTCGCCTACGGCCGGGGTTGGCGCCAGGGACAGATCAAGCACGCCGAACTGGGCGTTGAGCCGACGGGCCACCTCTTTGCCCACCATTTCGCCCATGCGGGTGATCTTGAAGGCGGTCTTTTTGATGCATTCCGAGATCTCCCCCAGATTGGGGTTCTGCAGTGACCGGACTGCGGCGTTGACCACTCCGGGACCGCTGACACCGACATTTATCACACAGTCCGGTTCGCCGATACCGTGAAAAGCGCCGGCCATGAAGGGATTGTCATCGGGTGCATTGCAAAAGATCACCAGCTTCGCACAACCGATGCCCGCACGATCACGGGTCAACTCCGCCGTCTGCTTGATAATGTGCCCCATCATCGCCACGGCATCCATGTTGATGCCGGCCTTGGTAGTTGCCACGTTGACCGAGGAGCAGACCTTATGCGTCGACGCCAGGGCCTGCGGAATGGAGTTGATGAGCTTCAAGTCGCCGGGCGTCATGCCTTTTTGCACCAGGGCACTGAAGCCGCCGATGAAATCGATGCCGGCCTCGTACGCGGCCCGATCAAGGGTTTCGGCCACGGAACAGAAATCTTCCGCCTGACAGCTCTCCGCCACAATAGCAATTGGGGTGACGGAAATTCGCTTGTTGATGATCGGAATGCCGTAGAGGCGCTGGATGTCCTCGGTGGTCTTGACCAGGTTTTCGGCGCAGCGCAGGATACGGTTGTAAATCTGCTCGTTGAAAACCGTGATGTCGGGATGACAGCAACCGCGCAGATTGATGCCCATGGTGACCGTCCTGATGTCCAGGTTCTCATTGGTGACCATATTGATGGTTTCAAGGATCTCGTCCGGATGGATAAGCATGGTCGAATCTCCCTATATCCTGTGCATGAAGCGGAAAACATCTTCATGCTGAACAATTACCTGCACACCCAATTCTGTGCCGATCGCCGACATGGCTTCCTGAAAGGCGGCCAGATCTACGTTGTCGGACTGGACTTCGGCCAACATGATCATGGTGAACAGATCATCCATAATGGTCTGCCTGATATCGGCAATATTGACATTGTGTTCGGCCATGACCCGACTGATTCCTGCCACGATACCCACCCTGTCCAGACCGATAACCGTGATTACAAAACGACGTGATGACATGTGTATTCCTCTGTTTGTTTGATAGTAAGGAGCTGTAAATGAATAACATGGTCAAGATTGCGCTCCGATTTAGGTCGGATTTGACAAAACTGATTGAGCCAAACCGCAGACGCAGCAGAGCAACGTTGAAGATTTGGTGATTGAAGTTCAGTCAAAGATGGCCTGAAGATGAGATGCAAGATGCCCATGGTATTTGTTTGCAGCTCCTAAGGAAAGTACGCAAGGTGCGGAAGGAGTATTACATCCGCAGCTTCTTTTTTCAGAAGCTTGAGAATAGCAGATCCAGCAGAATTAATAAATGGTGGCTTCGCAAAAAGTTATTCCCCCGCCCTTGACGGGAGGGGGCTAGGGGGTGGGTGAAGCTGCAACCTGCTGACATATTGGCAACTTACCCCCCACCCTGACCCTCCCCCGCAAGTGGGGAGGGAACTGTTTGGAGAATTTGCGAGACTATGAATAAATAGCAGGAAAGTACCAAGCCGATATTCCATCAATCAACCGCTGGTGTCGAATGAAATACGGACCAGCCCGGCACGGCGGGAATCCTCATCAGCCCGTTTCACCCCGTCAGGTCAGCGGCGCATCATACCGCATCTGTCACTCAGAATGAGCATGCTGCTGACCTTTTCCAGAAGGGTACCACTCGCCAGATACAGCTCGCTGCCGGGAGTCAGCGTACTGACAATTGCTTTACCGACGACCTGTTTAACGACGCGCCCGTTCCGACCTTTCACCTTCACGCTCCACAGGGAATGAAAAATAAGTGGCTTGCCATCCTCGCTTCCTACATACAGCATGATATGCCCTTTCATGTAGATGATGGTGAGGAAGGGAACCCCCTTTTCCCGTATGAGCCGCTCCTTGTCAGCGGTGCTCAGGCCGGAAAAAGAAATGTTTTCCCCGGAATTAATCTGGTTGTAGGAGCCCCTCGGCAGCCAGATCCCGAATGGCAGATAGAAATCCCGGAGGAGTGAAGAACAGTCATTGCCCTGATAAAGCTCCCCCCAGCCGTATGGTTTTCCGATCAACTGGTTACCGATCAGGGCGACGGTCTCCCGGTCCACTGTCAGCGGAAACCTTTTCGCAGAAGACTTCGGCACCCGGACCTTTATTTCCCGCACCCCGCTGTTCGCGGATTTTACCGCCACGGACACCTCATAGGCATCCGCGCTTTCGCCGCTAAACGGTACTATCGTGCCGACCTTGGCCCTCAGGGCAAGCTGCTCCTGCCGGTCCCGAATCAGGGCAAGGTCCTTGACGATAACGACCTGCTCTTTTCTGCTCCATTCTGCGGCCAAATTCTCCTGAATGAAGCCGATATCGCGCAGGGGGACCCAACCGTTAGCGTCAACGGTTTCGGCAAAGACCCAAATTCCGTCCGCGGAAAGATGCAAAACCCTGAGGGGTTCGTTGATTTTGAGCCCCGCATTCTGCAGAACATCGAACGGGAAATCATCCGGTGTAACAACAAACGGCCTTTCCGTCGGCAGTACTCTCATGGAGGTGGGAACAATGGCAACCGCCATCAAATTCCGTGAAGGAAAGCCTTCCAGATCGCAGTTCGCCAGAAGTTCATCACGGATCTTCCGGGGCACCTTTCTTTTATTGTCTCCATACCAATCCTTCCGGGCATGCTCTTGCATGGCCAGGACGGCCCCGGGAATATTGGAAAGCGGCTTGCTTCCACTCCAGGGTGCAAAGTACTTCCGCCTGAATTCCGAAAACAGGAAATCACGGCAGACCGTGTCGAGAGGTCTGCTTGTTGGAAGTGCTGCGTATCTGACGAAATCCTGAGGCAACCTCCTCACATCTTCGATTTCATAATCAGGGGGAAGATCCGTAACAACCTGTTGATCGGCCGAAAGATCTACAACCACCGGTTGCGGCTCGAGTGTGGAGCAGGCGGATAGTATCAGGGAAATCACTGCGGTTAAGACAATTCGAATCATAGTTTATGCTTTCTTGAATACAGCCTTGGCAGAGCATCAGTACAACGCACATGTGCCTCAACCAGCATCCATTTTCTTTAGCAGTTATCGTACCAGATTGTCAGTTCGCCCACAATGACAATGTCCGGTTCATCAAACCGGACTACAATAAGGAGCTGCATACAAATAACACGGGCTATACGTCATGATATTATTCTGCAAAACACCCCGTAGGGGCGCGATTCATCGCGCCCTGGTTCATCGTGCCCTGATTTATTTGATAGCCATTACGATGTTCGGGTACTGACCGGGCGCGATGAATCGCGCCCCTACGATAGATATTATTCCGTGTGCGTGATTCGGCATTACGTCAAATGCATCCGGCACAACCTGCTTATATTGCGATGGTATTGCCTTCCAACATCCCTCCACCAATATGCCTTAATTATTCAATATCATCTTCCCATCCACAATATCGCCAAACAGACATTGCCGTTGCCATGCGCATATCGTTATGAAATACGACCCGGCAATGGAATAGATCCGAGCGCAATCTTGACCATGTTTTCATTTACAGCTCCTAAGTCGTCTATCGCGTCCGATCCCAAAAATCATTTGGGAAATTTGTGAAAATGCTGCTATAAATACTCCTATGAAAAAACCTCTAAAACCACATGACAGCGGTATTGAGCACTCCGGATCTTCCACCCTGGACGCCCCCGTTCAACCGGAAATCCACCCCTTTCCGATCGCCGGCATCGGTGCCTCCGCCGGTGGGCTGGAGGCACTGGAGCAGTTCCTCCGGCATGTGCCGGAAAAATGCGGCGTGGCCTTTGTCGTCGTCCAGCACCTTGACCCCACCCATAAGGGCATGATGCCGGAACTGCTCCAGCGCGCCACGCCCATGGAAGTTTTTCAGGCCAGTGACCGGATGAGGGTCAAGCCTGACTGTGTCTATGTAATCCCCCCCAACAAGGACCTGTCCATTCTGCATGGCGTGCTGCACCTGTTTGAACCGACGGCGCCCAGGGGACTCCGACTCCCCATCGATTTCTTCCTCCGCTCCCTGGCCGAAGACTGGCAGGAGCATAGCATCGCCGTCATCCTTTCCGGCATGGGCTCGGACGGCACCATGGGACTCAGGGCCATCAAGGAAAAGGCGGGAGTGGTGCTGGTGCAGGAGCCCGGCTCGGCGAGATTCGACAGCATGCCCAGGAGCGCCATTGACGCCGGACTGGCCGATATCGTAGCCCCGGTTGAGCAGTTGCCGGGAAAGATGATCGACTATCTTCAGCATGCCCTCATTGTCGCCAAGAGTGAACCTCTTTTAGAGGTAAAGGACCAGAGTGCCCTGGAAAAAGTCCTTATCCTGTTGCGGGCCAGAACCGGCCACGACTTCTCACGTTACAAGAAAAACACCATTTACCGTCGCATCGAGCGGCGTATGGGCATTCACCAGATCGACAGGATAGCTGCATACGTCCGCTATCTGCAGGAGAACTCCCAGGAGGTGGAACTGCTGTTCAAGGAACTCCTGATCGGGGTGACAAGCTTTTTCCGCGATCCGGCGGCCTGGGATCTGCTGCGTGACAAAGCTATCCCGGCGCTCCTGGCAGGCCGGCCGGCCGGCGGGGCGCTGCGTGCCTGGTCGGCCGGCTGCTCATCCGGAGAGGAGGCCTATTCGCTGGCGATGGTCTTCAAGGAAGCGCTGGCAAAAATTACACCCACGGAGAAATTCACCCTGCAGATCTTTGCCACTGACCTGGATCAGGATGCGGTAGACAAGGCCCGCCAGGGGTTCTATCCGGCAAACATCGCCGCTGACGTGCCTCCAGAGCGTCTGGATCGTTTTTTCGTCAAGGAAGACAATGGCTACCGGGTCGGCAAGGAGATCCGGGAGATGATCACCTTTGCCACGCAAAACATCATCATGGACCCCCCCTTTACCAAGCTGGATATCCTCATCTGCCGTAACCTGCTGATCTATCTGGCCCCGGAACTTCAGAAAAAGATCCTGCCGCACTTTCACTACAGTCTGAATCCGGGTGGCGTGCTGTTTCTGGGAAGCGCGGAGACCACCGGCAGCTTCACCGATCTGTTCTCGCCGCTGAACATTAAATCGAGACTCTACCTGAGGCGCGAATCCGTTCTGGCGTCAGAAACAGCCATGTTTTCGACTTCATTCAGCCCCTTCCTGCCGGGAGTCGCAAAGGAGGCAGCAATGCAGCAACCAGTGGTTAATCTTCAATCACTTGCGGACCAGTTGCTCCTGCAGCACTTTTCGCCGCCTGCCGTACTTGTCAACGACAAGGGGGATATCCTTTATATCAGCGGTCGGACGGGCAAATATCTGGAACCGGCGGCAGGCAAGGCCAACTGGAATATTTTCGCCATGACCCGTGAAGGGCTCCGCTTCGAGCTGGGATGCGTCTTCCAGAAGGCGGTCCGGCAACAAGAGGCGCTGACCGTCAAGGGACTTAAGGTCGGCACCAACGGCGGCACGCAGACCGTTGATATCACCGTCAAGGCGATCCAGGAACCGGAGAAGCTGCGGGGCATGGTGATGATCGTTTTTAGTGACGTGGCAACGCCGGTGGAAAAGATTAAACCGGGCCGGGCCCAAAAGGGCACATCAGACAACGCCAGGATTCAGGAACTGGAGCAGGAACTCCAGAGTTGTCATGAAGGACTCCAGGCCAGCCGCGAGGAAATGCAATCCTCCCTGGAAGAACTGAAAACCGTCAACGAGGAGCTGCAATCAACCAACGAAGAACTGCAGTCCACGAACGAGGAATTGACCACTTCCCGGGAAGAGCTGCAGTCACTGAACGAAGAGCTGCAAACGGTAAATGCCGAGCAGCAAGCCAAAATGGACGAGCTTTCGGGGATTCATAACGATATGAGGAACCTGCTCAACAGCACGGAAATAGTCACCGTGTTCCTGGACAATGAATTCCGGATCCGACGCTTCACCACCGGGGCGAACAAAATCTTCAAGCTTATCCCGGGTGATGTGGGGCGGCCGCTCAGCGACGTGGCGAGTGACCTGCGCTATCCCGAGTTGACGGAAGAAGCTCGGGAGGTACTGCGAACACTGGTCTTTACGGAAAAACAGGTCACAACCGCCGACGGGAGATGGTTTTCGGTACGCATCATGCCCTACCGCACCATGGATGACGTAATCGGCGGTGTGGTAATTACCTTCGCGAATATCACTACGTCCAAGGCGCTGGAGGCGGAACTGAGGGAAGAGATCGCCGGACTTAAGAAGAAATATGAAGCATGAAAGATGAAGGATGAAGGATGATTTGGTTCATATTTCATACTTCATACTTCATAATTCATCCTTAAAACCAAGGGTTGCCATGGGAATCGACAAATACAAAAGTCGGGTAATGAAAGCCTTGGAGCTGCGACGGCAGGCAGAAAAGCGGTTGCAGACACAAATGGCGGAGTTATTTCCTACCCGGGCCGAGGAAGAAACGCAGAAACTCCTTCACGAGCTTGAGGTCCACCAACTCGAACTGGAGATGCAGAACAGGGACCTGACAAAGGGAACGGAGTCGGTCTTTTCATGTCGAAGACCATCATCGAAAAGAACATGGGAGGCAGCCTGACCGTCCGCAATACCGAAAAGGTGCGGAGTTCAGAATCGAGGTCTGAACATCCGCGTACAATTGCCCGGACCTCCCCCGCTGATCATGTTATTCTGCTTCCCCCCTCTTCTCTTCGTATCCACTTGTGCGGGCTCTTCGGAGAGAGCGACTTTGAAGGCCAATCACCTGCCATAATAATTACTGGAATCACCTACCACGATCATCATACCTGTAATGGTCGCGATCATCATACCTGTCACGGTATCGATCATCGTACCTGTCCCGGCCACGATCATCGCTCCTGCCCCGATATTTGATCTCTTTCGGCCAATGTGACCTCGGCAGTTGCATCCAGGGTCCGTTCCTGGACGTCGAGTAACGCCAGTTATTGTTCTGGTAATAGTAGTAATAGCCGCCCTGATGGTAGTATGAATCAGCATCCAGCACGACAATCGCCGGAAGAGGCGAAACCGTTACCCCATCATAGCCCTGCGGGCCCGGCGAAACAACGCATGCCGTAAGCGTAAACGCCGCAAATAACGCGACTAGAATCAAACTTTTCATGGTGTGCTCCTTTCGTTCATTTTTTCCTGATATTTCCAGAAGCTTATACTAATTTTACGACTATTTAACCGGATCACAACTTCAGGGCAAACTCTGCTTGTCGACATTGCGAAGACGGGCAAGTTGTGTAGACTTTCAAAATGGAGTCACCCATGAAAAACAGCAAAAAATCGTCCGCCGCAGCTGCTGAATTGCGCCGCTGCGCTGAAGCACGGTTGAGAGCCAAAGCAGCAGGGAAGGATCTTCCCCGGACGGAGACCGATATGCGGCGCCTCCTCCACGAACTGCGGGTGCACGAGATCGAGCTGGAGATGCAGAATGAGGAACTGTGTCGAGCCCGGGAAGATCTTGAGCTCTCGCGGAATAAGTACGTCGAACTCTATGACTTTGCGCCGGTTGGTTATTTCACCTTTGATGCGCAGGGGCTGATACGCGAGGTGAATATTGCCGGCGCGCAATTACTGGGAATCGAACGCAGACGGCTGGCCACTGCACCCTTTGCCGGTTTCATTGCCGATGCTGAGGGGCGAGAGATATTTTCCAGACACCTCGCAATGATTTTGCAGAACCAGGGCATGCTGAGTTGCGAAATCAGACTCACGAGAAACGACGGCACAATGATCCATGCTCAACTTCAGAGCATAGCAGTCACGAGCGAAAACAAGGTCAGGTATTTCCTTACCTCAATCATTGATGTCACGACCCGCAAGCAGTTGGAGGAGAAGCTGAAAAACACCCATGACCATCTGGAACAGACCGTACACCGGCGGACGGAAGAGCTGACCAGGGCGAATGCCCGGCTCTCGCGGGAAATAGAGGAGCGTACGCGTGCAGAAGTGACACTTCAGGGTGCGTTTGACGAAATCAAGCAGTTGAAGGACCGGCTTCAGGCTGAGAACATCTATCTGCATCAGGAGGTTACCAGGGAGTACAACTTCGGCGAAATCATCGGGCAAAGCACTGCCATGTCGTATGTCTTCTTCCGGATCGAGCAGGTGGCGCCCCAGGATGCGACCGTTCTGCTCCTCGGCGAGACCGGTACCGGCAAGGGACTCATAGCACGCGCCATCCACTCCAAGAGTTCCCGCAGGGACCGACCGATGATAACGGTCAACTGCACGGCACTGCCGGCAAACCTGATCGAAAGCGAGCTGTTCGGACGCGAAAAAGGCGCATTCACCGGTGCCGATGCCCGGCAGATGGGACGCTTCGAACTGGCCGACGGCGGCACAATATTTCTCGACGAAATCGGCGAGATGCCGCTTGAACTGCAAAGCAAGCTGCTCCGGGTCATTCAGGATGGCGAGTTTGAGCGACTGGGAAACCCCCGTACCATCACGGTCGATGTTCGGATTATCGCCGCCAGCAACCGTGACCTGGAGGAAGAGATCTGTAACGGCAGGTTTCGGGAAGATTTATTCTATCGACTCAATGTTTTTCCGATCACGATCCCGCCGCTGCGGCAGCGCACGGAAGACATCCCGTTGCTCGTCAATTATTTTGTTGCCAAATTCAACAAGAAAATTGGCAAGAAGATCGAGACAGTTTCGAAAGAAAGCATGAATGCACTCCAGGAATACCACTGGCCCGGCAACGTGCGGGAGCTTGAAAGCGTCATCGAACGGGCAATGATCGCCAGCCAAGGGACAGCACTACAGCTATTGGACCGGTTCGAGCCGTTACGGAAGACAGGGGATCAGTCAGCGCAGGATGTTACTGCCCTCGCTGACCTGGAACGCGACCACATCCTCCAGGTGCTCGAGAAAACCGGTTGGCGAATCGATGGATTGAACGGGGCGGCGCTGCTCCTTGGCCTCAATCCCAGCACGCTTCGCGCCCGGATGCGGAAATACTGCATCCGCAAGCAATAAGGCCAGAAATGCTGTTGTGTTCCAGGAGGATTCTTGTCATGAACCAGGAGCGTGTGATCAGAAGCTTTGATGCACTCCGTGATGCTGATCTTCAGCAAGTCTATGATCGAAATAAACAGGAAGCGCTCCGTGAATATGCTTTCCATGTAAAGTTGGACTCTTGCGACAGTCTTGAGAAACTGGTGCAGTTTGTCTTCGGCGACGCCGCCGGGCTCGATCGCTGGACAGCACGGGAACTTCTGGAGATATCGAATGGCTTCCGCCTTTTCGATGCGCAGGAATATGAAATTCGTCTGTATCAAGAATCGCGGAATGCGGAATTTCGAGCAATTCCGCGCGCCAGGGAGTTCTACCTGCTCGCCTTGAACAAAGTCGGTCGAACTACAGATTCCATCAAGGAGTGCCGGCGTATCATAGCGGAAGGTGGCGATAATGGTTTCGTCTGGGGAATCCTGGGCAACTCGTATTCAAACAGGATGTTGTGCGCGGAAAAATTTGCTGTCGCGCTGGAGATTGTTGCGGGAGAGATGTCCCGCGTTGATGCAGCCGCAAAAGCCGAATTTATTCAGCAATTTCCCGACATGGATCTCAACGAGGTCTCACTCAAACAAGTCCATTCCCTGCGCCGACAGTTCCTTGACAAAGCCGTCCAAACCTACCAGCTCGGATTTGAGCGAAGCGGGGACATCTTTCCCGGCTTTTACTGGATGATGCGAACCCTTGACCAGTATGTCGATTTTCTGGAGGAGTGGGCCAGCCTGCAAGATCGCCTGCTTCATGAGGCATCTGATGCGCAGTCGGAAGCGTCCCTGCATCAGGTCGAAACGCAGCTCGGCACACTGGAGCGTTATCGCTCAGCCCAGCCCATACTTCTCCGGATAGCCATGACAATGGGCGGCGACCGTGAATCACTGGATTTCTGGCCGCATGCAGGCGAACTCCAACTCGCATTTACTCAAGGGCAAAGCATGGCGGAAATTGAGCCCGTCCTGGCCCGGGCATTTGCCACCATTGATACCGAATTCAAGCTGGATATTTTGTTACATGACCTGACACGCATCCGGAATCAGTATGCCAGGATGTTGGACATCCTCCGGTTGCACGAAGGAAAGACCGACGAACTGGAGCAGGTTGTTGCACGCATGCAGACAGTGCTTGCCGAATTCGCGGCAGGGTGTGACCGGTTCATTGCCGGCGGCAAAATTCGCGGTTCGGCGCTGAATCATTATTACCGGGAACTGGCCGAGGCAGAGCCCACGTTTGCAGAGGAACTTTTTCTTAAACGGACGTTCAATTTCCGCGCGATGGTCAATAATCTCGTGCCCCAATACGTCCATGGCGGCATCGGCCGGGTGGGAGCGCGTGTTCCTGATTTGGCAATTAACCGGAATGTGCAGGAGGATTTGCGCTCTATCATCAGAGAAAAGGTACTCCCGGCCCTGCCCCCTGGGAAGCTTGTACAACCTCGGGTCGTGATCGAGATTATCCAGCGCCTTGTTGGTACCTGGCTGGCCCTTGCCGAGTTGCAGGATCTGCAGTCACCTGCGCACCAGGACGCCGATATCCGTTCCGACGGTTTGATTCTGCTTTCCGGGATCGATCCGGTCATGCGTATTGGCTCACGCTCAACAACCGATCTTACCGCGGCATTGCTCCTGAGCACGGGAGATTGCCGCGAGACCACGTACCTGAATGGCGCGCTCTTTGCCTGCTATCAACAGATGCAGGTGTTTGAAAAACTGCAGGAAGCGATGACGTGTCTGAGGCGGGGCGACATGGATACTCTGCAACAGATTACCTCCCGGGATATCCCTGCCATCCTTCGTTATCAACTCCGTGGCGGGCATGTGGCCGTGTACGTCGACGGTATTTCCATGAAACAAAAATATCGTATCGAGCGGGTCTCCGAAAAAGATCCAATCGCCGCGGACCGTCACTACGGCGTTGAGGAGTTCAGTGCCGGGAAGCCTCTGAGCAGGTATGAACTGGATAATGCCAAACTCAGGGTGAGGTACTCGGACGGTACGATCGTTCTGCTCGAGCCCCGCGACCCGGTAAGCGGCAATTGGCGGCCCATCGAGCATATCTCTGTTCCCGGTGGCGGAGGATCTCCCCGAATATCGGAAGTTGCCGTCACGGGTGGTGTCATCACGGATATCCAACTACTGAACCTTGTGGAAGAACACACCATGTCCTTTCTGTACGACAGTGAAACCGGACACGTTGAGTTGAGTGACGGCTTTTACAATCATCGTCTCTTCGACAGCCCGTATCAGTTCGGTTCCGGCAGCATCGACACCACGGACCTGTTCGAGCATAACGGACTGATCCGCGCCGGAACGCGCCCGGTGCGCGCTATCGACGGCAAGATCCGGGACCGTCAGGTCTTCATTGAATTTCTGCCCCACTCGACGACGGACTACACTCCTTCCTTGGGATCGGGCGACTTCCCCGGTGTCTTTCAGCTCATGGGTCGTCTATTCGAGGGAAATCTCCATGAGGAGCGACAACGCCTCGAAGACGGAACCTCGGCCATCCCGCCCGTCCTTGAAAAAGTACGCGCCTGGCAGCTCATGCAGGGTAATGTCGAACAGCTGCCGCAAGCACTCGGTCAGCGCTTTGCCAGGGTGTTTATCGAGTTGGCCAGGGACCGACCGGGACTTGTAACCATGCGGGACATAAACCGGAATCGGCCTCTCATCACTCAGGATCAGGAGAGCGATAGTGTTTTTCTGGTATTGAGCGGACAGTTTCAGTCCTATCAGGATGGAGAGCTCGTGATGCATGACGGACAGCCTGCGACCGTCCCTCCCGGCACTCTTCTCGGAGAAATTTCAGCCCTGCGGGGCTGTCTTCCTACGGCAACTGTAAGGGGCGATGGGGTGGTTCTCCGTATTGCCAAAACCGAGTTCCTGCGGCAGCTTGTCATCAATCCCGACTTTCGTGAGAGCCTGGAAGAACTTGTCGGGAGGCTTCCGGAACTCAACCAGTCCTGCCGTAAACAGGAGACACGATGAAATCCAGGAGAATCATTCAGTGTATCACCGACTGGCCCAAAAATTTCCTTGAAGTGTCCGGGGCAACTGCTTTGTGATCGAGATTTTCGGTGAAATCGACTCCGCGCCAGGTTTCAAATGGCAGCCCATCGCGATCCGTCACATATGACAGTTACGTTAAATATGGCGGATACCACTGACGGTTTTCCTGTACCCCGCATTTTCCCAATTCTTTTTCTCTCGTACAATCAAGCCGTTACACTCGTTGAATCCGCCGGTCCATTCCGGCATGTTAGTTGCGGTATTAACTCGACAGAACACTCCCATTATCGCGACATAGCTGGCTGCCCGAATGAACAATCGGAGAGAATTTCGCGCCTCAATTACGAAGCCGTGTCATGAATTGGTAACCATGCGAGCTGTCAGGATCATGCTTTGTATGGAGCGGTGACATTGGCGGCAACGACCGCGGACGGTACCGTCCGCGAAAAAGGAACATACTTTGAAAAACCTCTGTGTATGGCTGATCCTGGCAATGTTTTTTCCGGTTATTACCGGATTTGATGACGCAGCGCCTGAGAAAACCGAACCGGTCACTCCTCGGAAAACAATCCTGTTCCCCGAGGGCCCACTGTTTTATTCCCCGCTGGCAAGCCCCAAGGAACCCCGCACCCATGTTACCTGGCTTTACCTCAACCTTCCCGATGACAGTTTTAACATCGGCTCGGTCGGGTTTGGCGATAGCTTCGGCATAGTGCGCTGGCCCGGTTGGGGCGACGATGATTCCTGGCAGTTAGGCATCAGCGGGGCGGTCCTCGCTCAGTTCAACCTGGACGCCGACTCCATGGACCTGATCAACGCCGACTATATCATCGGCTTGCCGCTTAGCTACCGAAACGGCCCCTGGTCGGCACGGACGCGCATCTACCACCAGTCCTCACACCTGGGGGACGAGTTCCTCCTCCTCCCCCAGCACCCGGAACTGAGGCAATCGCGCATCAACTTGAGTTTCGAAACGGTTGAACTGCTCGGCGGTTGGGACTGGAAGGGAATTCGGCTCACCGCCGGTGCCTCGTATATCATCCATACCGACACCCCTCTCAAACGCACCAGCGTCCAGGCAGGCCTCGATTATCTGAGCACGAAGCCGGTTTACCATCCGAAAGTGCGTCTCTTCGCCAGCGCCTTTTACCATGCCTGGGAAGAAACCGACTGGAACGCCGACCTGAGCGCCAAGGCCGGCATCAATATCCGCAGCCCCTTTACCGAAAAACGGGCCATTCAGATTTTCGGCGAATATTTTAACGGCAAATTACCCTTCGGTCAGTTCTATAAACTGCGGGCTGATTACTATGGTGTGGGTGCCAACATATCGTTTTAAGCCCGATGTGAAGCACCGAGGAAGGTGTCTCCATGAGTGACGAAACAACCATCGATGGTATGGGGGCAATCCCTCACGCGGGTGGGGTTGCGTTCCGCGTATGGGCACCCCATGCACAGCGGGTATCCGTTATCGGATCGTTCAACGACTGGCTCAGCGATAAACATCCCCTGCAAGCCGAGGAGAACGGCAACTGGTACGCTGATGTCGCAGAGGCTCGGATCGGCGATCAGTACAAGTTTCTGCTGACCACGGCGCAGGGCGACTACCAGCGCATCGACCCTTACGCCCGCGAGGTGACCGGTTCGGTCGGCAACGCTATTGTCCACGATCCGCACTTTGATTGGGAAGGGGACGACTTTCATCTCGCTCCGTGGAACGAGCTTGTTATCTATGAACTGCATGTCGGTACGTTCAGCGACGATGAGAACGACAACCTGTCGGGCCAGTTCGCATCGGTGACGGCCCGGTTGGGGCATTTGAAAAAGCTCGGTATCAATGCAATCCAGATCATGCCGGTGGGCGAGTTTGCGGGAGACCGGTCGTGGGGTTACAACCCCGCCCATATCTTTTCCGTTGAGCTCGCCTATGGAGGCCCTCTAGCCTTTAAACGGTTCGTCAAGCGCGCCCACCAGCAGGGGATAGCGGTGATCCTGGATGTTGTTTACAACCACCTGGGTCCCAGCGATCTCGATCTTTGGCAGTTCGACGGCTGGTCCGAGAATAATCGCGGCGGAATCTACTTCTACAACGACGACCGGGCCATCACGCCGTGGGGGGAAACCCGGCCCGATTACGGACGCGGCGAAGTCCGGCAATACCTCCTCGATAACGTCTTCATGTGGCTGGGGGAATACCACGTTGACGGCCTGCGCTTCGACTGCACCCAGTTCATTCGCACCATCGATGGCTCCAGCGATCAGGAGCTGCCAGAAGGCTGGAGTCTGCTCCAATGGATCAACAGCCGGGTCTCTGAGAAATTTCCCGGCCGAATCACGATTGCCGAGGACCTGCAGAACAATACGTGGCTCACAAAGGATGTCGGGACCGGAGGAGCCGGGTTCGGCTCGCAGTGGGACGCCATGTTCGTCCACCCCATCCGCCAGGCGGTTATTACATCAGAGGACGAACAACGATCGCTCGCCGCCATCCGCGATGCGTTTTGCTATCGTTACAACGATGACGCCTTCGATCGGGTCATCTACAGCGAATCGCATGACGAGGTGGCGAACGGTCAGGCGCGCGTGCCGCATGAGGTGAACCCGAACGACCCCAAGAACTGGTACGCGCAGAAACGTTCGTCGTTGGCCGCCGCCATGGTCTTTACGGCTCCGGGCATTCCCATGCTGTTCCAGGGCCAGGAATTCCTCGAAGGAGGATGGTTCCGCGACACGGTCCCCGTCGATTGGGATCAAAAGGATGAGTTTCACGGCATCGTTCGGCTGTACCGCGACCTGATCCGGCTACGGCTCAACCGCGACGGCTTCACGCGCGGCCTCTGCGGGCAGTTCACCCGGGTCAGTCACTTGCACGACGAAAGCAAGGTCATCGTCTTCCACCGCTGGGACAAGGGCGGGCCGGCGGATGACGTGGTGGTTGTTGCCAACTTTTTCAACGAGCCGCGGGATGGCTATGTCATTGGCTTCCCGGCTGTAGGGACCTGGAAGCTCCGGTTCAACAGCGATTGGCAGGGTTACAGCGAGAATTTCCAGGGTTATCCGAGTTTCGACGTCGTCGCCGAACCGGGTGAGTACGACGGATTTCCCTTCCACGCGGCGCTTTCTATTGGACCCTACAGCGTGCTGATCTTTTCGCAATGATCGACAGAGAGCCTGCCAAAGGAGGTACGTATGAAGTACATCATTATCATGCTGAGCATCATGTTCATAACCGATGTCGGAACATGCCAGAGTATTGATCAATCGATTTGCACTCCTGGTTCTGATCCTACCTATCATGCTAATGGCCGATTGAAAACATGCACACTCAAAGATAATTTTGCAATCAATGGCGTTACCTGTAAACAGTATGCGACTATCGACCTGTACGATAACGGAAAGCTCCAAAGCTGCGTCACAAGCGACTATTTCAAGTATGGCGAGATCACCTGCAATCAGTACAGCCAAGTCAGATTCTACGAATCCGGCACATTAGATACCTGCTATCTTTCCACAGCAGTGCAGATTGATGGCAAAACCTGCGCACCATACGAGACGATCTCTCTCTTTGAAAATGGCAAACTGAATTCATGCGGCACACCTCAGTAGGTAACCGATTGTACAAGAAAATATCGCTGCGTTTGCCACGGCCACCGCCGTTCGGCAGTTAACACTGATAGTCCACGGAGCGCTACCATGAAAATCCTCCTCGTGTATCCTCACTATCCGGACACCTTCTGGAGCTTTCGTCACGCCTTGAAATTCATCGACAGGAAGGCAAGCTTTCCCCCGCTGGGACTGCTGACAGTGGCAGCCATGCTCCCCGGCGAATGGGAAAAGAGGCTCGTCGACATGAACGTCAGCCCCCTTTCCGACCATGACCTGGACTGGGCTGACTACGTCTTCATCAGTGCCATGACCATCCAGCGGAAATCAGCGCAGGAGGTGATTTCCCGCTGCCGACAGAGGGCAGTGAAGATCGTTGCCGGTGGCCCTCTCTTTACCGCCTGCCACGACGATTTCCCCGAAGTGGACCACCTGGTGTTGGGCGAGGCGGAACTCACCCTTCCCCCGTTTCTGGCAGACCTGCGCACAGGCGGGGCACGGCACCTCTATTCCGATGACCAATTGGCAGACCTGACGATTACACCCATCCCGCTCTGGAGCCTGATAGAAGTCAGAAACTATGCCGCCATGAATATCCAGTATGGCCGGGGCTGTCCCTTTGACTGTGAGTTCTGCGATATCACCGCGCTGTTCGGGAGAATACCGAGAAGCAAGTCGCTGAATCAGTTGATCTCAGAGTTGGAGAGCCTTTATGTACGGGGATGGCGCGGGGCAGTCTTTTTCGTTGATGACAACTTCATTGGCGACAAAAAAAAATTGAAGAAGGAGATCCTCCCTGCCATCATCGAATGGATGGAAGAAAAAGAGCGCCCTTTCTACTTTTACACCGAGGCATCCATCGACCTGGCCGACGATCCCCAACTCATGGAACTGATGGTCAGGGCCGGGTTCGAGGAAGTCTTTATCGGTATCGAAACCCCTTACGAGGAGAGCAACGCCGAAAGCGGCAAGGTGCAGAACAGGAACCGCGACCTGCTGTCATCAGTCAAATCCATCCAGCGGGCCGGTCTGCAGGTACATGGGGGATTTATCGTCGGCTTTGACAGTGACCCTCCCTCGATCTTCGACAAGCAGATACTCTTTATCCAGGAGAGCGGCATCGTCACTGCCATGGTTGGACTGTTGTCCGCCATACGTGGAACCAGGCTCCATCAGCGGATGTCCCGGGAAGGGCGACTTCTGGGGGAAGGTACCGGAAGCAATACGCCTCTCGACCTCAACTTTATCACCCGGATGAAAACCGATGAGTTGCTGGGCGGCTACCAGACCATCCTCAACACCATCTACTCTCCCAAGAACTACTATCAGCGGGTGATCAGGCTCCTCAGGGAGTACCGACCGCTGCATCTCGGGAAATTTCATCTCCAACCGGGCTATGTTGGGGCGCTCTTCAAATCGATGCTCTTTCTGGGTGTGGTCGGCAAAGAGAGGATCTATTTCTGGAAACTCTTCTTCTGGACTCTCATCAGAAAGCCGCGGCTCTTTCCGCTGGCCATAACCTATGCCGTCTACGGGTTTCATTTCAGGAAGGTTGCAGAAAATATTGGAGAAAGCGGGACGTTTGATGGTGACGGTGGTTAGGAGCCTACCGGACTGCACCGACTGTACAATCGCAAAGGATATTAGGTGGCTTCCATCCGGAAAGTCTCGACAGGGGCTAAGCCGAAACTTCCCCGAAGCCTCTCGTAATCGGTCACAACCTTTTCCATGGATCAGGCAACCTGCTGGCTTCAGTCGATTTTCTTGCTGTCGCCATCTTGCCATAAAGCCGTACGAGAGACTCCGTAAAAAGCCCCGGCCCATCGCGGAACAGCACTGTTTTGGAATTTCCGGATGGATACTGGGTGGATGATGTAGTTCGATGGCAGAGTCAAGTAAGCTCGCTTGATGGGAAACGCGACGTAACGCAGCAATTGGTGAAATGGGGGAAATGGAAGCGACTGCAATTGTGGAGGTGAGATGTTAATCGAAATAGACTATTTCAAGAACATTTTCAACACAGTTCGTGATGCTATTCTCATCCTGGATGAAGACATGAGAGTTGTGTCGGCCAATCGCAGTTTCTTCACTATTTTTAAAGTAGATGCCGCAAATACGATCGGCTTTCTCTTAAACGATCTTGGAAACGGACAATGGGATATCCCGAATCTTCACGTGCTGCTCGAGGATATCCTTCCGAAGAACGACACCGTTGTAGACTATGAGATTGAACATACTTTTGAGAACATCGGCCGGAAAATAATGCTCCTGAATGCCTGCAAGATCAGAGAAAAGGAGGACGGCCTGCCGATAATCCTACTCGCCTTTGAGGACATTACCGAGCGAAAGCGACTGGAAGACCTGTTAATAGAGTCTGAGGAGCGCTACAGGCGTATTTTTGAGACCGCCAGCGACGGTATTGTCCTTCTCGAAAAACAGGAAGGAAAGATAGCCTATGCTAATCAGGCTGTCGAAATAATGACCGGTTATCCCAATGAGGAGTGCATCGGAAAAAAACTGCAGGATATCGGAATCTCTGTCGAGATGAGTGATTTCCCGGCGATAATGCAACAATTAAACAAGAACGGCATTATTAATTACGATGATGTTGTGGTGAAAACCAAGACCGGGAACCATATCGAAGCGGATATATATATGGTCGACAGGGCAAAGCTGGCACAATGTAATATTCGCGATGTCTCTGAACGGAAGCGGGCGGCTGAAACACTTAAAGAAGAGAAAAAGTTTATCGAAAATGCTCTCAATTCAATGAAAGATGTATTCTTTGTATTTGATTTAGAGGGAAGACTCATCAGATGGAATGAGACTATAAATACGGTCACAGGGTATAATGACAAAGAAATTGCCTTGATGAAGCCGCTTGAATTGCTGAGGAATAATGACGCATGGAAAATATCAAAGGTAATTCAGACAGCTGCCAGGGAAGGAAGTGCCACTGTTGATGTCCTACTCGTTACCAAAGACGGGAGGCAAATCTCGTATGAATTCAGAGCGTCACGACTGGCGGACAATACGGGGAAATTAATCGGCATCATCGGCGTAGGTAGTGACCTCACGGAACGCAATAAACTTGAAAGCCAACTCCATCACTCCCAGAAGATGGAGGCTGTCGGCACTCTGGCAGGAGGGATTGCACACGATTTCAATAATATCCTCAACGTGATTCTTGGGTATGGCGGCATGATTATGGATACGTTGGAAACCGGTTGCCCTTCAAAGGAACATATGAGAGAGGTGCTCATTGCCGCGGACAGGGCTGCTGAGCTCACTAAAAGACTGCTTGTCTTCTGCAGAAAACAGGATGTTGAAGTGAAACCCGTTAACATCAATGGGCTTATCCTTGGACTGCAGAATATGCTATCCCGGATTATCATAGAGAGTATCGAATTCGATTTGTACCTTGCGGACAGACCCCTGATTGTGCTGGCTGATGCCGGACAGATAGAACAGGTGCTGATAAACCTTGCTACAAATGCCAAAGATGCAATGCCGGAAGGCGGACGGTTGACAATCAGCACCAGCCTTGAAGAACTGGATGAGGCATATGTTGCAGCGTATGGATATGGAATGCCAGGAAGGTATGCTCTTATCGCAGTTGCCGATACCGGGCAGGGAATGGAAGAGACAACACAGCAGAAGATATTCGAGCCTTTTTTTACCACAAAGGGTATTGGCGAAGGTACCGGGCTTGGCCTTGCAATTTGTTACGGAATAATAAAGCAGCATAGCGGATTCATAAAGGTCTACAGTGAACCGGGAAAAGGCACGCTCTTAAAAATATACCTGCCGCTTGGTGAAGAAGCGGCCTGCCCGGACAAGAAGACGGCGGTTGCCGTTCCTGTCATGGGAGGGAACGAGACTGTTCTGGTGGCCGAAGACAACGCTTCACTGAGGACACTAACGAGGATCGTGCTGGAGTCTTTCGGTTACCGTGTTATTTCCGCAGTGGACGGCGAAGATGCCATAACAAAATTCACGGAGAACAGTGAAAGTATTGGCCTCGCTCTGCTTGATATGATCATGCCGAAGAAAAACGGGAAAGAGGTCAGTGATGCGATTATAAAAGTCAATCCCGGGGTAAAGGTACTTTTTTCGAGCGGATATACCATGGATATCATCAAGTCTGAAGGATCATCAGCGATTGATTTTGATTTCATCCACAAACCGTACCCGCCGAAAGACCTGTTGATAAAGGTGAGGGAGATTCTGGACAGGTGATAACAGCTCGGAACTACGATGCTCCAGGAACGAAAGGAGGTCAACTATGCTAAGCAAAGCCAAAAAACTAAAGGGTTACAAACTGAACAGCCTCAACGGGGAAATAGGAAAGGTCAAAGAATTCTATTTCGATGACCGGCACTGGACAATTCGCTATCTTGTTGCCGACACCGGAAGCTGGCTTACGGGGAGACAGGTATTGATCTCCCCGTATGCGTTGGTCTCTGTGGTTAAAGAACAGCATCACATCGAAGTCAATTTGACAAAAAAGCAGATTGAGGACAGTCCGTCCCTGAACAGTGACCAGCCTGTATCGCGACAATTCGAGGAGTCCTATTACGGGTATTATGCCTGGCCGATGTATTGGGACGGCCCATACATGTGGGGGGCGTATCCCTACATTATGCGTGACAGTGATAAACCGAGAGAATCCATCCAGGGCGAAAAGGCCTGGGATCCCCATTTGCGCAGCACACATGCTGTGAGTGGCTATCACATCCAGGCCACGGACGGCGAGATTGGTCACGTCGAGGACTTTATCATCGATGACGAGACCTGGGCGATTCGCTATCTCATTATCGATACGCAAAACTGGTGGCCGGGAAAAAAGTCCTGGTCTCACCGCGCTGGATTGAGCGTGTCAGCTGGACCGAGTCGAAAGTCTTTGTTAATCTTCCGCTCGAGGACATCAAGCAGTCGCCGGAATACTCGGAGGAGTCTCTGCTGACCCGGGATTATGAGGCCGGATTGCATCGACATTACAATCGCAAAGGATATTGGGTCGATGAGACGGATACCAAGGATCATTCCCGTTGAAAAAATGACGAGTGGGGCGTAAAGCCTGACAGGGCTTGACATTGCCGGTTGTCTAGGTAAATTTAATGAATATAGGCTTTACACGGGGAGAGTAGATGGCGCAAGGGGTGTCACGACGGGTACTGGTCACGGGCGGAACCGGCTTTGTAGGAAGTCATCTTGTCGAACGGCTGCTCCTGAATGGTTACGCCGTTGCCTGCCTGGTGAGGGACCTTCGTCAACTGCGCTGGCTTGAGGGCAAGGAGGTGCAACTCATACAGGGCGACTGCACGCAGCCCGAAACTCTTGGCGGCGCTGTGCAGGGCGTCTCGCACGTATTCCATTGCGCCGGACTTACCAAAGCGAAACATGCCCGCGACTATTACCTTGTGAACCACCACGGCACGAAGAATATTTTGGCAGCGTGCGCGCGTTTTAATCCCGACATAGAGAAGTTCGTATTGGTATCCAGCCAGGCGGCGGCAGGTCCGAGCCCCGATGGACGACCGGTTGGCGAAGGCAACACAGCACATCCCGTTTCTGATTACGGCAGGAGCAAGCTGCTGGCCGAAGACGAAGCACGCGGTTATAAAGACCGCCTTCCAGTCGTGATACTCCGTCCTGCTGTCGTCTACGGACCGAGAGACGTGGACGTGTTCGAACTTTTTCGCTGGGCCAGTCGCGGACTGACACTCGAGATGACCGGAGGAGACCGGTATATCAACCTGTGCTATGTCGAAGACCTGACAGCGGCGCTGCTTCTGTCAGCCGAACACGGGACAGAGAGCGGTAGCGTATATTTTGTTGCGGAGAACAGGTGCTGCTCATGGTCGGAATTCAGGGCCTTGCTGCTCGCCACGGGTGATGTGAAGGCTCGCACGATCAGGCTGCCGTATGGAGCGGCCTACCTGATCGCCCTCTTCTCCGAGATAGGAAGCCTGTTCACCGGAAAACCTGCGCTGGCAAACAGGCAGAAGGTGCGGGAAGCCGCACAGCGCTATTGGCTGTGCGATGTGGGAAAGATCGAGAATGAGCTCTGCTTCAAAGCAGAGTATCCCCTGGAGAAAGGGCTGGAACTTACATGGAGATGGTACAGGAAAAACAAATGGCTATAACAACGGCTACACCGGGTTCGGTGGGGACTCTTGAGTCAAGTGCGCCGGATATCTTCAAAAAATGCCGGGAATATACCCTTGCAAAACAGGTTATGGCCGCCGGACTGTATCCCTATTTTCACGTTGTGGAATCGGAGCAGAGCCCCGAAGTGATTGTTGAAGGCAGGAAGATGATCATGCTCGGATCAAACAATTATCTCGGGCTTACCAACCATCCGAAGGTGAAGGAAGCGGCCATCGAGGCCGTTAAGAAGTACGGCAGTGGCTGCGCGGGTTCACGCTTCCTCAACGGGACCCTCGACATCCATGTGCAACTCGAGGAGAAGCTTGCTTCGTTCTTTCACAAGGAGGCGGCGCTCACTTTTTCCTCGGGGTATCAAACCAACCTCGGGATCATATCATCCCTCGCCGGCAAACACGATGTGGTTGTGATCGACAAGCTCGACCACGCCAGCATCATCGACGCTTGCCGCTTATCCTTTGCCGAGGTCAAAAAATTCAGGCACCATGATATGGAGAAGCTTGAACAAATCCTCAAGGAAAGCGGGAACCGCGGTAAACTGGTGATCGTGGACGGCGTATACAGCATGGAGGGGGATATCGCGCCGCTCCCCGATATCGTCAAGATCTGCAAGAAGTACGGGGCACGGATCATGGTTGATGACGCCCATGGCATCGGGGTGCTCGGCAAGACCGGTCGTGGCACGGTGGAGCATTTCGGACTGGAGAAGGAAGTCGACATCATCATGGGCACCTACAGTAAGTCCCTGGCGTCCATTGGCGGCTTTGTCGCGGCAAGCGAAGAGGTAATCCATTACATAAAACACACCTCACGGCCCCTGATTTTCTCCGCAAGCCCGCCGCCGGCCTCGGTTGCGTCCGTCATTGCGGCCCTCGACATCATCGACCGGGAACCGGAACGAAGGGAGCAGCTCTGGCACAATACGAACAAGATGATGAAGGCCTTCAAGCAGATGGGCTTCGACACGGGGGTTGCCGAATCTCCCATCATTCCGCTCGTCATGGGCGAGATGGAGCGGGCCTTCATGATGTGGAAGACTTTGTATGACTCCGGGGTGTTTGTAAATCCGGTGATCCCACCGGCCACGACGCCCGGCAGATGCCTCATTCGCACGAGCTACATGGCAACCCATACCGACGAAATGCTCGACCGGGTCCTCGGCATTATCGAGAAAGCCGGAAGAGAGCTCGGTGTAATCTCATAATGGCTAATGGAGCAGCCGTGAACATTGAAGAGGTAACCGGTGCGGGCACCAAAAAAGAATTCATCCGATTCCCGTGGAAGGTGTACCAAGGAAACCCCAACTGGGTCCCACCGCTCGAGAGCGAAGTGCAATTCCTCCTGAGCGAAAAGAAGAATCCCTTTTTTCACCATGCCGAAGCCGCCTGTTTCCTTGCGCGCAGAAATGGAGAAACGGTCGGCAGAATCGCGGCGATCATCGACCGCAATCACATCAAATTTCATAAAGAACAGGCCGGTTTTTTCGGTTTCTTCGAATGCCTTCCCGATTGCGCAATCGCCCGGGAACTCCTGAGCGCGGCAGCGAGATGGCTCAAAGAACGAGATATCGCCATCATGCGGGGCCCCATGAACCCGTCGACGAATGACGAGTGCGGTTTTCTTCTCGAAGGCTTCGATTCCCCACCCATGATCTTGATGCCCTACTCGCCGGAATATTACCTCGACTACATGGAGCGCTGCGGCATGACCAAGGCCAAGGACCTCTTTGCCTACATCTGTACCATTAAGGATGTTGCGGCGGGAAGAAGGCTCGAGAGGCTCGCTTCAGCGGTAAAGGCGCGGATCCCGGGGCTTACCGTGCGGCCGGCGAACATGAAGAGGTTCCAGCAGGAGGTGGAAGCGGTAAAGGTCATCTACAACTCCGCCTGGAGCCACAACTGGG
>Ga0351924_1008_pt1 | contig 54976 bp, 51 predicted proteins | sample BONcelHT113001D8_FD_206872 | JGI IMG/M metagenome (GOLD analysis project Ga0351924, IMG submission 206872) | Enriched cells from coal bed in the Powder River Basin, Montana, United States - BONCAT cells T11 rep2 HSBNCT.T11.300.1.D8 ... | reverse complement strand
ATCGCAACTCTGGACCTGGCCCTTCAATGATATCCGGGCCCAGCTCTTGGGTTGCGACGCCTCATCGGCCCAATTCTGTACGCAATACTACTATTTAAAGGTTGCCTTTCAGCAAACTTCTACTGCGTCCATTGTTGGCCTAATTTGAAAGGTGTTCGTGCTATTTATATCTTTTGGCTCATCCGGACTTACCCATGAAGGGAAATCGCGAAATGGACCAGAAAACTTGAACCCTTTTCGGCAGCCATTGTGATCGAAGTTCGTATTTAAAGATTTCGCCCCATCATGCCTCCCCAGTTTTGATCAGGAGGCGGAAGCAAAGCCCTCGAACCCATCGCATCGGCCTTCACCCTTAAGGGATGATGGGTATTTAAAGATAGCGCAACAAAAAAGAAGGAAATCAAGCGGCTGGATTTTAGATAATATTAACCATATTAAACCATTTCGGACAGATATGCCTATCATCTGCACAGGAAGCAGTAACCTTGCGCTATCAACTTCGCTTGAGAATTATGAGGGTTACGTCGGATGAGGCGGGCTTTACCTTGGAATAATCCAGCAGATTCTTCTCCGCAACCATCAGTATCTCCGAGGCGGGGCGATCCCTATTGTTTATGACCAGATTTATCAGCCGCTCTATGCCGAATTGCTTCTTAAAGCCGTTCTCAGCTTCAACGACACCATTGGAATACATGACCATGACATCGCCCGGCTGAATGGGTATGAGCGTCTTTTCCAGCTCCATCCTATCCAGCATACCAAGAGCAATGCCTCCCCCACCCAATGTATCCACCATCCCTCCTGGATCAACGATGAAAGGAGGATTGAAGCCGGCATTCACATACTCTAAAGTGTGATTTACGGGATCTAATAGAGCATAAAAGCATGCCAGATTAGTTCCGTGACCATGCTGATTTATCTGCGAATTCAGGTCACTGATAGCCTTGGCCGGATCCAATTTATCAGGCGAGGCGCGAATGAGCGTTCGCGACATGATGGCAAGCATGGCCGCCTGGACACCATCTCCTCCCACACCCGCCATGGCGAAGGCAATTTTATCATCTGCGCGGGTAATATCATAGATATCAAAACTATTCATCTCAGAAGGCCAGTAAAGCGTCCGGATCTCGTACCCCTCTTCCTGTGGCACATGTGCCGGAACCAGATTGCGCTTTACTCCCTCGAGAAAGGCCATTTCCTTGCCAGAGCCGCCCCGTAAAACCGCATCATCCTCCTGCCTTGCCACATATCCCTTAAGACCCCGCGCCATTTTATTGAAGGAGACTGCTAAGACAGCCAGCTCGCCTGAGGTCTTCGCCTCGACGTCAAACTCGCCGCGCGAAATTTTCTCAGTCACGCCGACAAGAGAGGTTATCTGGCCTTCGATCCTTCTGCTAAGCCACCATCCTGCCCCCAGCACAAGAAATATAGTGAGGACGAAGATGATCAGCGCATAATTGCGAACTCTTCGCGAGGCATCATTCAAGCCGGCAGTTACGCTCCTGGCAACATCCTTGATACCTGAATCTATGTATCGCGCCGGCAGGCTCATCTCTTCGGCAGGATAGGCAATGCAGAATATCCAGCCAAGTGTAGTTATGCGCGAGAAAGCCACATAACCGTCCCCATTCCCCAGACCCACCACATTGGAACCGAAGCTTTCACTTAACATGCCTTTGCCCAGCGCCCTAACCTCGGGGTTGGTTGATTCAAAGAGATTATCTGCAACGAAGAGGTCTTTCAGATCGTTTTCCGGCTTATTTTTGGGCCGGTATATTATCAGGCCGGACGAATCCATAATAAAGGGATATCCTCTTCCCTTCAGGGACGACAGGTCGCTGTAAATCGGATTTAAGGAGACATCCATTCCCGCGATGCCTGCAAACACACCGTCCCGAAAGATCGGAGTGGTAACGGTGATTGCATAATTTCCATTACCATCCACATGGGGCCCGGTCCAGATGGTCTTCTTCTTTTGCCTGGCCTGAGTATAATACGGCATATCCTTGTAACCGAAGGGCGCCGTGTTACTGAGAGTCTTATTGCTGTAAGGCCAAACTGCTAGCACCCCATCCTCGGTTCCGATATAGGATAGGTACAATGACGATTTGGCCTTGTGAAGTGCTTGCATAATCCTGGCAGGTGCACAAAGAGATCTTACGGTAGCATCTCTTATCTCAGAAGTTGTCTGGTTAGAACCAATTGGGGCAACCCATATTCCAGGAGGAGTACAGCTCTCGTTTGCAGAACCGGTGGCCACATATCCGGCGACAAGTTCGTTTTCAGAAGCAATACGCCCGAAGAACTCGTCGTACTGGCGGGCCTTCGCGATAGCGAGCTGTACCTGATCGGCATCGCCTTGGTCGACCGCCAGAGCTGAGCGGTTCAAGGATGTGCTGAGGCTGGTGATATTGCTTTGAACGTCCATTGATGCCTGGTTCATCTCCACTAGAGATACGATCCCTAGAATTACCATAGGTAGCAGAGCAAAAGCTACCAGAACCACCAGGAGCTTTTCCCTTAATCCATCGATGCCAGCCATTTTTCCATCCATTGACCTGGGTGGTATAAACTCTTTTCAGCATTCATTGCAAAAACTATTTATTGGTACTATCCGAATAAATATTGTGAAAGGGCCCTATGAATTTCTCCAGCCCCTGAGCAGGCTGAAGGCGGCATACCAACGCTTTGAAAGGACCGTGTGGGCAATGAACGCCGCAATACTGTCCATCGTCGTTTACGCCCTGGCAGAGATTATCGGCCTTCCCGACTTTATGGGCTTCTATTATCAGGACGTGCCTCTCCTCAGGGCATCACCAGCCATTCTATCCATAATCCTCGGCCTGGCTGGGGCCACGATCATCAAGAGGCGGAAAAAGGTAGATATCTTTCCCCTCTTGGGGGCACAGCTTTCCGAGAAAGCCCGCACCGCTTACGACAATCGCGACGTTGATTCTCTGCCCATGCAAAACCTGGCCGACGAGATCAAAGCCAGCCTAAATAAAATCAAGCCCTCTGAGATTCTCAATTCACGGCAGATAAGTGGCAGAGCATTTGCCATCGTAATCTTATCAGGCGCTGCCCTTCTCTTAGCCCAGAGCGAGATTGTCACTCCATCGGATTTCCAGTCTCTCGCCGATCTGAGGGACAAAGCCCTTTCCGCTTTTGAAAATGCTGCGCCAACGCAAAGCACAAGCCAGGAAAGAAACCTCACAGGCAACCTCTTCGGCAATCCGTCTCTGGCTATCTTAAATGAGAACAAGATGGAAATTGTGCTTTATCCGGGAATAGGAGCCGGATCTCTGGCCAGAAACACAAAGCCCGTGGAGCGTGTATTCCAGCAATCCCAGGCAGGAGAGGCAGCAGCCGTTCCCTCTGAGCTCTATATCGAGAGCCTTCCTCCCCAAAACAAGGATATAATAAAGAAATACTTCACGATTCTGTCCCAAAGCGATAGATGAAGATTAACTGATTACCTTTTTGATCCTGCCCTTGCAAGACCAATTATCTCCGCCAAAAGAGCTTTCCCCTCTTTTGATGAGAAGAGCGGAATCTCCCAATCAACCGTCACAAGGCCGTCTTTGCGGTAGACCATTACGCCCCGCCTCTCCCAGGCGGCAGTCTTGGCCAGGTTTATGCCCCTCTGGAATACCAGCTCATGAATCTCATGCTCCCTTAATCCTCGCAGCTTCTCCATGGCCTGCGTCCCGTTGAGCCCTTCCTCCAGCAGCATGTAAAAGCCATAAGAAAAGACATGATTTCTCCAGGTCTCATCCTGGCGCTCCGCGAGGTATTCGCAGATCTCCGCCTGGCAAAGAGGAATTGTCCGGCAATCCATGGAAACGGGCCTGCCCAAATCCAGGGATAGGGCCGCAGAGAGAAAGCCTGCGACCAAGGAATCGATCTTTTCCACTCTTCCAGCAAAGGGCGCATCAAGAAAGACAAGGCTGATCTCATCTGAGAATGTGAAAGCAAGGGCAGGAGCGGGCCCAAAATCCAAAAAGAAGCTCTCCACCGCGCCTGCCATCGACCGGGCAAAATCGATGTCATAGGGCTTAATGCTTTCTTCCAGTACCTTTTTGAAGCCCCTTCCATCCGCTCTCACCACCAGGGGCGCGCGGGCACATAGGCCGGAATAAATCTCCCAGCTAGTCGACTTTGCGCTGATCCTTTGCATTTCGAGTCAGGTGCCGGATGATGATAATATCGCCCACTGCAGTAACCCAGCGATAGGGTATTACGATGCCCTTTCCCTTCAGATCAAACAGCTCCCGGTTCACGTCCCCCAGAGCCAGGCCGCTTACCACGCCGTTCTCAGGGTCAAGGACGGCATCTTCCACCCTGCCCACAAAGATACCCTTCTGAGTATAGACATCCTGGTCCAGGAGCGATGTGATCTCTACATTCATTTAGAATCCCATAATAAAATTCGTGTATTAGATATTAACTTTGCGATGCTCTCGCGAGCTGCAAAAGCATTATATTTTACTCCAGCAGATCTTGTTAAGGGGTGAAAGGAAAGATGTTGGTGGTTGGGATCAGCGGAAGTCCTCGAAAGGCCGGCAATACCGAGTTTCTGCTCAATGAGGCCCTGGCCGTGGCCAAAGAGAGGGGCTTTGAGACGAAGAGGCTGCTCATATCGGAGATGAATGTAGATTTTTGCAATGACTGCGGGGATTGCAGCAAAGGAAAATCCTGTTCCAAAGAGGACGATATGACGCAAATCCTCTCCTCGCTGGAGGGAGCGGACGGCATTATCGTCGCTTCGCCAGTCTATTTCGGCAGCGTAACTGCTCAGCTCAAGGCAGTCTTCGACAGGACAATTCCCTTGAGGCGGCAGGGCTTTCGTCTCAAGGATAAGATCGGATGCGCCATTAGCGTAGGTGGAGCTCGAAACGGCGGCCAGGAGAAAACGCTGGAGACAGTTCACGCATGGATGCACATTCACGGCATGATTATAGTTGGAGACGATGCTCACTTCGGAGGCATTGCCGTGCGGCCTGCTGCGGAAGACCGCATAGGCAGAAAGACGGTCGTGGCCAGTGCCAATAAGCTGTGCGATCTGCTGGAGAGGACGGCGAAGAAGGAGAGCTGCTGGGGCGGAGATTGAGACAAAAATATCTCGGTGAAAAGGGCCTAATCGGATTCATAGCGTTTCTCAGCGCGTTTGTTCCGTTATCTACCGACCTTTATCTTCCCGCATTGCCCGGTATGGCAAAATATTTTGGTGTAACATCCGACCTGGCCAATCTCACTTTGATTTTGTTTTTTGTCTTTTTCGCAGCAGGAGCTCTATTCTGGGGGCCACTAAGTGACAAATATGGACGCAGACCGATATTGCTGATCGGTCTGTCCATCTATTCTCTGGCAGGCTTTTTGTGCGCAGGCTCCGGGGATATTTATCACCTGATATTATTTCGAATCCTGCAGGCCGTGGGGGGGAGCGGGGCTTTTGCGGTAGCTACTGCCATAATCAAGGATGTATATGACGCAAAAAACCGGGAGTTAATTTTAGCTCTGGTTCAATCAATGGTGCTCATATCTCCCATGACGGCTCCAGTCCTGGGGAAGGCTCGGCACAGTGGCGAGAAACCAGGGCTTCGCGACTTTGCTCATCATTTTTTCCTTGCTGAGCGTGTCCAGCATGGCTTTCATAGCATCATCATCATATATTTATATAAATGGCTTCGGCCTGAGCGAGCAAGTCTACAGCTACTATTTTGCCTTCAATGCAATTGGAATGATCGCGGGACCAACGCTGTATCTGCGGATGGCCCGGCGCTTCACGCGCAGATCGATCATCATGGCATGTTTTGCCGTCATCTCGGCCAGTGGATTTTTGATTGCTCTCACAGGAGACTTCAAACCCATGATATTTGCCCTGGTGCTGCTGCCTGCCACGGTCATGGCCAGTTGTGTGCGAACTCCCGGCGCAAATCTGATGCTGCAGCAGCAGGAAGAGGATACCGGCTCAGCCTCAGCCCTGATGAGCTGCTTTGGCATCTTTATGGGCAGCGTCGGCATGATCATCATCTCGCTTCCCTGGAGCAATACCATCCAGGTCCTGGGAGTAATGAACATCCTCACCGGTTTGACCTGTCTTGCCTTATGGCTGCTCTTATCCAATAAGCCGTTCATAAAGCAGATTCCTGAAACCCGGTTCAAGGCAGGCTAATCTGATTCAGAGTCTTGGCTATTTTGCAGGCAGCTTACGATTGGCGCGAGCGCTCGGGCCTCGCGGGACAGAGGACTGGAGAAATGCCAGGTCTGGGGCCAAGCCGGGTGGCGCGATGAGAGCACGGGATCTTGCGGCTTATCACCTCAACACCCCCTCTGGATTGCTGGCGGCAAAGCTCCCGCCACCAGAATCTTCGACAATTGCCTGCTTTCGATTAACCAGCATCGGCTAAACAGGGATAAACGCTGTAGAATCCAGAGCGCAACATCAGGCATTACGAAGGCGAAAGCATATTTATAAAAATATCATAGGCTCCGATTCTGGCCAAAGTTGTTCGCATAACCGACTATGAATAACTTGCAGATTTAGCAAACAGAAAGATATATCTAGTTACAATCCTTACAATATAGCCATGCTTGCTACTAAGCGTATACCGGTAACCGAGACCGTGTGGACTGAGTTATCAGAGCTAAAGAGTGCAGGGCAGACTTATTCTCAGCTCCTGGAAGAGATGATTGAAGATAAGAAAAAGGCCAGGCTTTTCCGGGATATGGAAAAGATTGAGGAAGAAGGCGAGTTTGTGGAGTTTCCGTGGTAGCCTACCAGCTGGTAATCAGGAAAAAGGCTTTGGAGTTCGTCAACGCATTGCCTTCAAAAAGCCAGAGGATACTGATCGAAAAATGTAAAACACTTGCGTACGATCCATTCCCTGGTCAAGGTGACAAAGAGATAATCCATCGAAAAGGCCACGATGACATTTATCGCTTGCATATTTCAAGATCCTATACTGCTTTTTACAAGATATATACAAATGAAAAGATGGTTAAGATCCTAGATATCACAACCATTGAGCAAGCGCATAAGATATACGGCAGATTCTGAGAAACGCTTACTGGTAAGGATTGGGGTCATATCTCTAATGCTATTGATTTTCATGTGCGGGGGATGAGACCCCCGCACGATCATCCTTCGTTTGTTTATGATTTAGCCAAAGCTTTTATTTAGATAGTGCATAGATAATAATTATGGCAAACCTATGGTAAGGAGGATTCTAGGTATATGAAACACTATATGCTTCTTGGATTTGTTTTGGCCGTGTTAATAGGAACTGGCCTTGCACAAAATCCAACAATAAGTGACGTGAATGCCTTTCAACAAGCTTTAGAAAAAGATGGATTCACAGTGCAGCGAGGGGCTTTAGGTTTTTTTGATCTCATCAAGTTATATGACTTGAAAGTGTTGCCTAATGCACTTGGAAACAATCCCAGCACAAAATATCTGTCATATTTTGTTCCACCAGCACCTGGTCAGAAGGTGCCTGAAGAGATTGCAAAAATTGCCGCGGCTCTTGGAATAAACTTGGACGCAGCTGCTTTCTGGAATCTTGGTCCTGATGAAGCCGTTGTATTCGTTGGAAGAACCCCCCCGGAATGCAGATACTTCAGCTTCGATCTACAACTAGTGGAAAGGACGTATGGAAATGAGGCCCGATGGATTTGGTCCAACTTAGGCGACACAGTGAATAATCTAGTTATCAATACAGAAGGAACGCCAAATGGAGCGGCAGGAAATCCATTCAATCAAACCACGGTGATAGTCGCTACGGCCGATAGAGGCATCGATCAACGCATCAGGGCTGCTGCATTATCAGCAGGATATTCAGACAACATATTCAACACTCTGGTGTTTCCATCGTCAATGCTGAATATGGGCGTAGAAAATAACTCAGACACATTTCTCATCGGCCTGCGTCCAGCTTTCTACAAAGACAAACAGGCGGGTGATAACTACCTTAATAACACACCTGCGATTGTTTTCCGAGTTACTCCCAACTTAACTACGAAACTAGATCCGTATGATTTCCCAAAGCTAAGAGTCCGCGGGACGGGAACTACAGAGTTTGACCTAATGGATGATCTAGAACAGCTGAAGAAGGCGATTCTCAATACATATAGCAATTTGAATGCTACAGAACTTCCAACAAGTATGACAGTCGCTTCAGATGGAATTCAGAGGGGAATCAATGCCATGGGGCCAGACAGCGACGCATGCTACCTATGGACATCAAACCTAACTCCCTATTCGGCGACACCTTCATTCCCCGATCTCTCGAAGTATTATGATTTCCAACCGCATCCTACAGTTGCTTTAGGCAACGATACAAATGAGTTCATAATTATCTATGGTGTCAACCATGTAGCCACAGGAAAGGCAGCATACTCAAGCGCCACCATATACGGAGCGTATGGTTGGAATGGTGTTGGAACAATCCACGATGCGAATTTCAATGGAACTGCTGAGGAATACCTCCCTGAAAATCCCAACGCCAAATACCTCTATGTCTACAAGATTGCTAGGAATTGCAATGGCGATCTAAATTGCTTTGAGGTTCCCACCGGTCCTGGAGCCTACGGCATAGCTCTGGATCAGCCTCTTATGATTTTCTGGAGGATGTACCTGGAAAAGGCTACAAAGACCGGGCCATCTTACTCGGAGATCGTGTATGATAGAGCCATAAAGTTTGATCTGAAGAAGTAGGTTAAGCTAAAGGAGCTGGGATATACAGGTTGATCTTCGTCTATAGGTGCGTATAACCTGTAATCCAATCTCTCTTTTTTCGATATGCTTTAAACTGCAAGATATTACTATAAGGACTATTCCAAGCCTAACCCCCCAGATGGTGCGCGAGGGATTGTGGATTTTCTATTTGCTTTTACCGCCATCGATTAATCGCGATCAGTGAATTGTAAACCAGGATTTATCAAAAGTATAGGAATGGGCAATTAGGCCGAAGCGATTTTCGAGCCATTTAAGATGACTGCGTAAAGCACTATGAATAACTGGCAAATTTTTGGTGTCACATACCCGATTAGTTCTATGGCAATTCCATATAGATAAATAGCATGCACCGCCCTCGCTGGCGATCGGGGAAAGTCCTTACAAAAGGAAGAAAGGGTGCTGGCCCATGCATACGCGAGCCTGCGGAATTTCCCACACGCACCGCGGCCCGCCACTGGGACAAGGGCTGCAAAGAGAAGCAGATGAGACCGCAACAGAAGCCGAGGCCTTCAAGCTCCTGGCCCGACTGGAGTAAAGCGAGGCCGAAATAAACCAATGTTTTGACTTCGCGGCTTCGCGCCTTCGCGTGAAACCGAACCCTTTTGAATCTCACGCGAAACCTTGACGGGCACGAAGAACGATCAGCCGTTAACAAATGCACATTATCAGAAGGCTAGAGCGAGGAAGGCCAAAAAGCGCTGGGGATAGAGCGAAACGACGGCAGAGCTCGCCGGTGCAAGCATCGGGGTATTACGATAATATAATTTAATTTTTGGCCCCATCAATATCACTTCTTTTTTACCAGTTCGAGCAGGCAATATTGATAGGGCAAGCCCTCGGGTTTTTCATAGAACTTGCCTTGCAGCCGTCGATAAATGTCTTCGATCAGGTCTTTGTTATCTGCGTGAAGTCCGATTTGCATCGACGATTCACTCCAGGCCCTGACAACATGGGCCAGGGTAGCGGCAAGCATGGACCGTTCCTGTGGGTCGTCCAGCTTGTCTTGCGTCCTGGCAAAATATGCGCACGGAATGGTCATGGGATCACAGGCATTGACGGCAAAACAACACCTAAGATCATCTTCATCCAGCAAACGTGACATTTCATGAGGTGTCGCAAAGTAATCCGGTATAAAAATAGCGTTTAGCTCTGCTTCGGAAAGCTTTTTCTCCACATATAACTCCTGGCAAATGTCCCTGAGGTTGTTATATCCCGGCGACGCCGGCCACCGGTCGTCTCCCAGATTGGCAAGGTTGGCAAAAAACAAAGCTCCCCCCATAACCAGCGACTTCGAGCATTCGTGCAGAAACGACCGCCAATCCGCTTTCCATTTTTCCGCAAATTTTCTACGTTCAAAATCAGGCAACTGGTTAGGCTGTATGCAGAGGGGATGCAAAAAATAATCAGGTCCAACCGTTTTGGCATTCAGCCAGTGCAGGGCAGTAGAGGAGAAACCGATCCGCAGTTTGCCTGCTATCTCAGGAAATGGTTCATAAAAAGACCGCTGGATGTATTGGGCCTCTACGTGCTTTAATTTCGCTAATTCCGAAGTCGCCCAGAACGTATCGAAATTCGCCGGGTCCGCCAGATCAATATAGACTAATTTGATGGTCAGCGCGGGATTCACCTCGTGAATCTGGCGGATGACTGCTTCAAACAACTCGCTCGAATTCACACCGTCTGCGGCGCCGTAATCGGCGATCACAAACACCTCTTCGGCGCTCATGGCAGCGATCTGCGGCGATATACGCCGGATGTAAGACGCCATCCTGGGCAGTACCTCTGCATCCACCGCACGGGCGGTATCTGAAATCCGACTGTAATCCTTGGTCATTGTCGGCGAATATTGTTGTGATGCGTTCTTCATGGGTTTTTACCTCATAACTGTAATCTAACCGGTTTTGAAATCGGGCCGCGTTTGAGAAATCCCGTGCAGCGCTTTGTCTTGTGTCAGCTCTTATACAACTATTGCGTGATACTTGCCGAAGATGTGTTGGGCGGACGCAACCAGGACATCTTCGCTAAGCCGATCTCCTACGACTTCAGCCTCGCTGAGGCCATGTGGAAGCCTTATTATCTAAGAAATTGAGATGGTAAGGCATGTTCATGAAGAGGCATGTGCTCTCCATGCGAGAGTTCTCCCGGGAGGAGATCGATTCCGTCCTCGATCTGGCGGCGTCCCTCGAGCCTTATGCACGGGGCAAAAAGAGCGATATGATGGCGGGCAAAATACTGGCTCTGCTTTTTTTTGAGCCCTCCACGCGCACACGCATGTCATTTGAGACGGCCATGAACCGCTTGGGCGGCAGCGTCATTAACCTGGGGCCCGCAGAGGGGTCATCCATCTCCAAAGGCGAGTCTCTGGCGGACACGGTGCGAGTCATTGGCGGCTATGCCGACGCCCTGGTCATCCGTCATCCCAAAGAGGGCTCGGCCCGTCTTGCCTCTCAGTTCTCACCAGTGCCCGTGCTCAACGCTGGCGACGGAGCCGGGCATCATCCCACCCAGACGCTTTTGGACCTTTACACTATCAAAAAAGAGAGCCATCTGGAAAATCTGAGCATTGCTCTTGTGGGTGATCTGAAGTATGGCCGCACCGTTCACTCTCTGGCCTATGCCCTCTCCCTCTTCGGAGCCGATATTACTCTGGTGTCTCCCCCAGGCCTGAGGATGCCCGATCCGATAAAGGCCGATCTCTCCAGCAAGGGCACCCACGTTCGCGAGACCTGTGACCTGGGAGAGGTGATCAACAATGTGGATGTGCTTTACATGACCCGCATTCAGCGCGAGAGGTTCCCGGACCCGGTAGAGTATAAAAAGGTGGCCAGCAGCTACAGAATCACGCCCGAGTTCCTGGCCGGGGCCAGAGAGGGCCTTATTATCATGCATCCTTTGCCACGGGTGGACGAGATCGCTCCTTCTGTGGATGAAACGCCGCACGCTCGCTACTTCCAGCAGTCCTTTTATGGCGTCCCCGTTCGAATGGCTCTTCTTAAAATGCTTATCGTCGAAGGTGTTTAGCAATGGATGAACCAAAAGGACTACGTGTTAAGCCCATCAACAACGGAACGGTAATTGACCACATTGCAGGAGGCCAGGCGCTAAATGTTCTCAAAATCCTGGCGATCTCCGGCACCACAGACGCCACAGTTTCCGTTGTCATGAACGTGGAAAGCAGGAAGCTTGGCAAAAAGGACATCGTCAAGGTTGAGGACCGCGAGCTGTTTGAGGAAGAAGTCAACAGGATCGCTTTAATCGCTCCTGCCGCATCCATCAATATCATACGAGACGGCAAGGTCATTGAAAAGCGAACTGTGGATCTGCCCGATGAGATCGTGGGCGTGGTGCGCTGCCAGAATCCTAACTGCATCTCCAATACCCTCGAACCCATCAAATCCAGGATGCTTGTCAAGACCAAAAATCCGGTCTTGCTGCGCTGCCTCTATTGCGAGCAGCCCCTCACCGACAGAATAGCAGAATACCTAATCTGAAGGAATGCGAAAGTATAAATCAGGTTTGGGGCATTGTCTTGCCCCGGATTAGATGAAGATTCACCTAAAGGTTTGGATGGAGTAAAAGATGACTGTAAAAAATGGCGATTTCATTAGAATTGACTACACGGAGAGCGTTGACGGGCAGGTAATTGCTGCCACCGATAAGGACGTTGCGACGGAAAAGGGAATCTATAACGAAGAGGGCCAGTACGGGCCGCACCTCATAGTAATTGGCGCAGGCCAGCTCGTGAAGGGCTTCGAAGAAGATCTGATCGGAAAAGAGATCGGCTACAGTGGCAAGGTGGAGATACCACCCGAGGGCGCCTTTGGACTGCGTGATCCCAAGAAAGTTGAGATCGTCCCCATAAACCGGTTTAAGGAGAAGAAGCCCGCTCCAGGCATGCGCGTCGGTGTAGAGAATAAGGTTGGAACAGTCACCAGAGTATTCGGGCGAAAAGTGAGCGTTGACTTCAACCATCCTCTGGCCGACAAGACCATCGTCTATGAGTACAAGATCAATGAGTTCATAGAGGATCGGCAAGAGAAACTCAATGCCCTCATAAAGACCTTTGGCCACATGGATCTTGAAACGGAAATAAAGGATGATGTGGCAATAATTACCGTTCTTTGGGAGCTCTCCTATTACAAGGAGTGGGTTATGATCAGGCGCGGCCTGGCGGATATGATCATCCAGCATCTGGGGCTGAAAGAGGTAGACTACGTCGAGAAGCACACAGGAGAACGTGTCACGGCCGAGCTCATCTCGCCACCGGCAAAGGAGCCTGCAGCTGAAGGAGCTGGGCCCGAAGAAATGATGTCTGAGGAGACAACACAGGCCTGATAGGGCAGTGGTTCTTTCTTTTTTTTGATAAATTAAAAAAAATGCCGATTCTCCAGCTTCTAGGATTTTCATACATATTTAAAAAAGACGCTGCCACAAGAACCCCCCTTACCGGCAGACGTCTTCGAAATCGCCATTCCTGAAGCTGATGCTGCATTACTTATTTGGCTGGATCTTTAGAAGAAGAATCCACCACGATGGGACCAGGACCAGCTATTGGAATAGTAGTAAGTCGCTCCGCCCCATCCATAGACATTAGTTGCATACCAGGGATCATAGACTATCGGATCATAGTAGTAGTTATAAGTGGGATAGACCACAGGCGCTGGCGCTGTGTAATAGTAGTTCGGGTAGGTATATGTTGGATAGGTGTACGTATATGCCGGATAGGTGTACGTATATGTTGGATACCAGTAATACGATGAATAGTACGAATACCCACCCGGATTCAACCAGTCATAATATGGATGGCTGCCGAAATCGTGATCACCGTGATGATCGCTACCATGAGATCGTGATCCGTAACTAGTTTCGTCAAAGGCGGCGCCTACAGCAACTAGCATTCCCAGCGCCAGGATTGACAACATCAGTTTTATTGAGTTAATTTAGATTCCTCCAAATACCATTGTTCATTTGCCTAATATTAAAAGGTGATTTTTATGTAGAGATCACCTAATATCTATATGAATCCTCTATGCAGCAGTAGATACTGAAAACGCATTTCTCAGGTCCCAGAATGATAGAACCCCTTAAAAAGACTGGATTTTACGGACCCAAAATTAAAAAAACACCGACTTTGCAGCTGCATGCCATTTTTCCTTGTTCGGCATCTTTGCCCGGCATGAGCCCCGCGAAGCCCATGAATCCCGCGACATGTTCGCTTGAAGAATCTGCGGGCCGCTTTTCCAAGTCCCGGCCCTCTTTGCATCTGTCCTTGACCGATTTACCTTAGGAGAGATGACTGGTTGATGGGAGATGACAGGTCGATAGGCGCAACTTCCTCTTTGGGCACTTCCACATGCAGGGTGTAAAGAAGGTCTCTTATGATCTCCCAGGGGTAGGTGGATATTATGCGACAATCGGTCCTTCCGCGATAGACTCCATCCTCATAGACTCTTGCATCCGGGGAGTAGCTGGCCGCAACCACAAGATCGCCCTCCTGGTATTGCCCCTGGCCCAAAAACTGCCTTTCAAACCTGAAATTGCCCAGCACTCCCGGCTTTCCATCTATCAAAGGCTGGTAGAGATTGGGCTTATCCGCCCCCGCATTTAAAAGAGCGTTGTACACAATATATTCATTAGCGGTAACATTAGCCACCATGGGATCTTCATAGCGGGTCAGGATCAGCCAGGCAAGGTAATCGGCGCTATCTACGGTAAGGTTGTACCTGACGAAATTCACACCCAAAGAGGTGACACCGCTAGAAGGCGCTTCAACGATGACTGTGTACTTCATCGTAGTATTCATATCAAAAGAGACATTATAGGGCCCAACCGGTCCGGATTCGTAAGCTGCAAAGGCTGGCGCCGCCATGGAAAGCACCAGGAGCAGGATTAATTCTATTGCCACTGATTTCATTGCGCCCTGGTTTTGTTGCCGAATCCATTTCATCCTTTTGGTGGAACCATCAGATCCCAATTATCCAACCTGCCAGGCGCTAATCGTAGGCGGGAAGATCTATCAGCCTTGGATCAGGCAGAGCCCTCCCCGATGTGAAGTGATACATGTCCTGATACTTCCATCCAGAAAGCCCAAGCATGCGGTGAACGATGTCGTCGAAAAAGCAGCCGATGCCGCAGCCCTGAAAACCGGCCGCCTCACCTGCCAGATAGAATGCCTGGCCAATCATGCCGCACTCCCAGAAAAGCCGGCTGTAATACCATGGCCCGTATTTTTGCAGCGGCTCTTCAAACTGAGACAGCATGGCTGCAGCAAAGCATCCGTCCGAAGCTATGTCCTGCCGGCAGGATGTCTCTTTGGCGGCCAGGCGGCTGTCGCCCTGGGCCAGCAGATAAAGCTCCAAATCCTGGGGCGTGCGCGAGGGCCTCTCCCAGACGAAATTCTCAAGCATAGCAGCTTTAAGCTCCTCTTTTTGCGTGGCGTCTCTAAGCCAAATGTATAGCCCCTTTTCCAGCCCCTCCACTCTGTGCACAAAAATGACCGGATGAACACAGGGCTTCCAGGGCAGAAGGCCGAAAGGAGGCGCACTTGGCATCGCGGCCTGCAAAATGGCAAAGAAGCTGTGCAGTGGCATGCTGCTCCTGCCGTCCATTACCTGAGCGCTGCGCCGCAGACGAAGCAAACGGCTGTAGATGGAAGTAAGGTCAGTTTGCGCCCTGCCCGTGCCTGGCGAAGAAAATGAAGCGGAGTAAACATCACTGGTGGGCGGCTTTTTGGCAGCCTCACTGACCAGATCAATCCAAGTCCAGGGGACATGCTGCAAGCTTAAGATATTGGCACGAACCGGCTCTCGCTGCAATTTCAATTGAGAAAGATCCGATGAATGCAGTGAGAGCTGATGCCTCCTTCCGTCAGTAAAGATGGCCAGCAGCATATCGGCATGCTCCTCTTCCAAATCATAATGCGAAAACCGGCTTTGCTCTTCCAGGCCCAGCAACTTTGTCAGGTCCTCGGTTCCGGGATCGTCCTCCAGCGACGCCTGCCAGCCCAAACAGTGCGCGGCCACAGCCACCGACGCCAGGGCATGGCCCACATCGAGCATGGAGTAGCGAAAAGCCCTCTCCCCGTACTTCCAGGATTCGCGCCAGTAGATGGAAGAGAAGGCCAGGAGCAGCGTTCCCTGCGGAAGTTGCAGAGCCTGCCAGCTTTCCTCTTCCATCTTGGCGAGCAGCTCCAGAGCATGGCTCTTGGGTGCGTAGTGATACACCCCAGGAGGCAGCGCCGCCAATGGTCCGGCAATCAGATAGCATTCCGTAGGATGCAAATTGCCGCTGGAGGGATTCACACGCAAAGACCACCTGGAGTTTGCCAAGCTCTTTTGCCCGGATATGGCCAGGCTCTCGAAGAAGAGCTGGGAGAGGCTTTCCATATTAAGAGGAGAATGCCGGATGAGCTCGTTCTGTGTTTCCTCTCCTGAGCCCTCCCGCGCAGGGGGAAAAAATCCCTGTCGCTTTAGCATGATTTGAGTCGCTGCCTCATAGCTTCGGAAGGGATCGGGCTGATTGGACCAGTCCAGCCCTCCCGGACCAGGGGCCATGGCTTGAGGCTGATGCTTTGTCCTTTGATGATAAGCGATAACCTGATCAAAGTCTTCAGACACAGAGATTCCTCTTATCAATTTATCCTTATTATTTATGCCCTCTCCATTTAAGTTTGCGGCTCAAAGGAATGGAAGGTTGATGCACTAATGGAAAAGCTGCAATTGCCCATTCCGGTGGATGATGGCTGCAAAGGTCTGCATATATTTTCCATCAAATACGGATCTTCATTCTAATTGAACACCATACCTACAGTCCATTTTATGCAAGACCTACACAACTTCGCGGCTTCGCGCCTTCGCGTGAAACCGGAACCTTTTGAATCTCAAGCGAAGCCTTGATTGGCACAAAGAACGATCAGCCGTTCACAATGGCACATTATCCACTCCCAATCATGGCTTTATTTAGGCCCGGCGGTACTAGTTCATGCAGATGGACCAAGATGGGATGGGAGGTGTCGGTTGCAAGCTAAAATGCATCTTGCTTCTTCATCTTCTTTTTCCAGCACAAAAAAAAGTCATGCACAATTGCCAGCCAAAAGAGGAAAATAATCCAACGGATCAAGTAATAACTGAATGGACTTCTTCTCCCATGCATTGCTGGCCTATATCCTGGGCAGCTTCCTGCGTCTAGAAAAAAAGCTCCTTGCAGCCCTGGTGCTGGGCGGGATCGCTCCCGATCTGGATTTTCTCGTCTCCTGGATCAATAACGTCTATCCGACCTCTCTTCTTCTGGTGCACAGAGGAGTCACGCATACTCTTTTCTTAGGCTTCTTTTTCGCTCTGATTATTTTTTATCTCTTCTCTCGTGAAAAGATTAAGGGCTTTCTTGGCAGGTTCATAAAATTCGATCTTCACTTCTCCGCCACCAGCATGGCCGTTGTCTATGCCGGTGTTCTCCTCCATCTCTTTGTGGACTATACAACGACGAGAGGCGTTCCTCTCTTCTATCCCTGGCAGGCCGTCAGGTATTCGGCCAACATTTTTTCCCAGATAGAGCCGATTATGCTGATCGCCAGCCTCCTGGTTTTGGCTGAACTGATAAGGGAAAAGTCCAGAATAAAATTTAATAAAAATCTGTTTATCGCATTCCTGCTCTTTTTCTTGATCGTGGGCGGAGTAAGAATTGAAGGAAAAACGGGTGCAGAGAGCTTTTTTAGCGGCCAAAAAGCAGAAATCTACCCGGATTCCAATCTCTTCTCGTGGGCAGTTTTAGAGAATGGCAGCGACCAATTCCTGGTTTATAAGTATGACTCCTTTATTGGAAAAGTCACCAACAGCTCGGCCTTTGCCAAAATAACCGTTGCCTCCAGCATGACGGAGGCGCAAATAGCAATAGATGCTGCCGAAAAGCTTTCCCAGGTCAAGCTCTTTCGCTGGAGAGCTTATGCCGTGGCCATAAACGCCACCTCACAGAACAGTTCATGGATTATTGAGTACTACGATCCACTGGTCAAGGCGCAAATGTCCAATTCCTGGCGCTTCTTCAGGCCGTCCTTGAAAGGCTATGGATCGGTAAGGGTGATGGTGGAAAACGGCGTGGCAAGGATAGACGATTGAGGGAATTTGGGGGCTTATTGGTCCTTGCCGGAAATGATTCTGCAAAAGCTATATCTAGAATTCAACATATAATATCTGGCATGGATCAGCGCCGACGATTCTACATCATCTCTACAGCGATTATTTTTATTCTAATTATCTTTGCCGTGTACCTTACCAAAGATTTTTTATCAACCATTCTGTTGAGCTTTTTTCTGGCATATATTTTGGATCCTGTCTTTATGTATCTCTCCAGGCATGTCGGCCACCATCGTCGGGCATCAGCTCTGGTTTCCATGTTAATAATATTTTTTATACTTATATCAATTTTCTTTGTAGTAGCCAATGCGCTCATTGAGGAGACGTCGAACTTGTTGGGACTGGGTGGCATAGCCTATCTCCAGACACAGTCTTCTAACTTTTCCAGCATCATTAATGGCTTGGCAAACACGTACCTACCAGCTTCGGCTGCAGATTACCTGAAGGCGATAGGCGACATTCCCACAGCCCTCATTTTAATAGTCCAACCAGTTTTGCAGAACAATATCATAAGCTTCGCCTCAAATTTGCCCATATACTTTGCTCAGATTCTGCTGGCAATAATTTTCACCTATTACTTCCTCGTTGATGGCAGGTTGATAATAAAAGAATTTCTGGGGCTGCTTCCTGAAGAAGAAGTCGCCACTCGTTTCTTCCAGGAACTGAACCTCATCTATGCGAGCCTTTTCCGAGTATTCTTCATAATCGCTCTGCTTACAGGTACTATAGGCGCAATTGGATTCCTATTGTTTGGGATACCCTATCCCTTACTTTTTGGGATAATAATAGCTATAGCCGCCCTGATCCCATTATTAGGACCTGAATTGATCTTTGGGCCGTTCGTCCTGTATTACATATTGACTGGGGACTATGCCAGAGGCCTGGCCCTGCTAGCCTTCGGAGTGATCTTCCTCACTATAATCCCCAATAACCTGATTCTTCCACGCCTGGCATCGGTGCGCGCTTCCATCCACCCCCTGATCACCCTCACGGCATTTACGGCTCCGGTCTTTGTCATAGGGTTCATGGGCGTGATCGTCGGGCCCGCCGTCTACGGGTTTATTCTCGCGGCTTACAGGACAATGGTGTGCCTTCGCGAAATGAAAACGTCAGTACCAGACGCAGAAGCTCCGTCCGAGCTTGCATCAAAGCTATCATAAAGCAGATCGAGACGAAAGTGTTCGGGGAATCGGCGTTTCCCAAGCTATCCATTGCATCTAGCGTGAAAGAGGCAGAAATAGCGATAAATGCTGCCGAAAAGCTCACTCAAATCAAGTTCTTTCGCTGGAGAGCTTATGCCGTGGCCATAAACGCCACCACAGAGAACAGTTCATGGATTATTGAGTACTACGATCCACAGGTCAAGGCGCAAATGGCCAATTCCTGGCGCTACTTCTGGCCGTCTTTAAAAGGCTATGGATCGGAAAGGGTGATAGTGGGGGACGGGGTGGTGAGGGTGGAGGATTGATGAAGGCATTGGGATTCAGCTGGAATGGATCGAATGAGGTGTGAGTGGGAGAGTAGGTAGGTAAAGTGGAATCAATTCTATACTAATATACTAACAACAATTATACTATGTTTATATAATTTTAAATCTATGTTTTACAAGCAGTCTTTTGATTCATGACATATTGGCCATTTTTCAAGAATATTCTCCAAATATTTTATGCCTAAATAAACGGAATGCTGAAAATAACAACAAGGAATATATATATCATTGTCTTAGTAGGCAATTATCAGCCTGGAGTCCATGATGATAATTCAATCACTTGCTTTCGAGAATTATATGGCATATAAGAGATTCTCAATAGCGCTCTCCCAGTTCAATATATTAGTTGGCCCCAATAATTCTGGAAAATCAACGATTATTAAATCTCTGCAATTGCTAGAAGCGGCATGGAGAAGCGGAATAAAGAGAAATCCTGAGTATATTCCTGAAATTGATAGTTATGGATATACTATTAAGGATTCATCTTTGCCCATTAGAATTGACAACATACACAATGAGTATAGTAATGTTAATACGAATATGAGAATAAAATTTTCAGGTGGAGGATCTGCATTTTTAACCATAAATCCTGAATTTAGGGTTTATTTGCATTTTACTACTGCAGAAGGAATTAACCTTCAAAATTCATCGACAATTAGAAAACATTTTCAATTTAAAATTGGAGTAATTCCTTTTTTAGGACCTGTTGAACCTAGAGAGACTCTGCTTACGAAAGAACATATTCAGAAATCAATCAGTACATACTTATCTCCAAGACACTTTCGCAATCAATGGTACCATGATAAATCTGATTTTGGTCTTTTTGTTGATCTATTACATAAGACCTGGCCGGGAATGGATGTAAAACTCCCCGAATTAGAAAATTACAACGATTTGGTAATGTTTTGCAGCGAAAATAGGATAGCACGAGAAATTGGGTGGGCAGGTTGCGGATTTCAGGTATGGATACAGATATTATCTCATTTAGTGCATAATAAGGATGCAACCACATTGATAATCGATGAACCAGAGATTTACCTGCATCCCGATTTGCAAAGAAAGTTCGTATCTGTGTCAAAAGGATTAGGACCTCAAATTATAGTCGCTACCCATTCGGTGGAAATGATAAACGAATCAGAAATAAATGATATACTAGTTATAGATAAAAATAATAAATCTGCTAAGAAATTAAATAATTTCAGAGCAATACAAACTGTGGTTGATATTTTGGGCTCTGTTCAAAATATGCATCTTACAAGACTGCTAAAGAATAAAAAAATATTATTTTTTGAAGGAAATGACTACACGATCCTTAAAAAAATAGCCAGTAAAATTGGACTTAACGAATTATCAAATGAAGATGGAGTAACAATAGTAGCTATGGGAGGTTTTTCGCAGTGGCCCATGGTTAAGAACGCAGAATTATTATTTGGAGCCATCTTAGAAGAAAAGATTAATACTTCGATAATATTGGATAGAGATTATAGATGTAATGATGAAATCGAAGAAATCGAGACCAAATTACTCGGGGCAACAAATTACTTGCATTTCTGGGAGAGGAAAGAAATTGAGAATTATTTGATTAATTTGAATGTTATTAAAAAAATAACTGAAAATAAATTGATGAAAAGAAACCGGCCGGATCTATTAAACACATATAGTGATATAATAGATTCTAATTTTAATCGAATATGCAATGATTGCATCGAGGATATTGTCAGTTCGAGCCAAGAATCCATATCAAAGCATAAAAAGAATAGGCGGCCAATTTCTGTGGAAAATAAAGATTGCTCAAAGGATATCCGAGAGAAAATGAAGTCCTTTGAAAATTTAGTAAAATTGGTTCCGGGAAAATTGGTATTATCCTGTTTGAATACCGCAATGCAAAAAGAACTTGGGGTATCTTTTACGATAAATGAATTAATTAAATCTACAAAGAATGAAGAAATCCCCGTGGAAATTATTGATGTTTTAAACAATATAGAACAATTTAGAACGACGTAATTGTTTGCATTTTTTAAAATTAAGAAGTCGTCTATTTTTCCTAAATTTTTTCTACTTAGGACTGCATCACTTGAGTCAACTACATGGCAATCTTTTCGTAATACCCGCAGCTGCTGAGTGGGTACGCAGCCGTTTGATTTACCATTATCTCAGAATGGTGCAGCATACTGTTTTCACGAGACATGTGGAAATGCATAGGACCTCCTTTCTTCTCCTCTTCTTCTCCACCGCCCGAAGATTAGATGAATCCCCCTGCCCAAGCCCATTCCCATGCATTCCAACAACCTCTCTCAGAAAAACGCCGTCGTCTCCTGGACGGGCGGAAAGGATGGCTGCCTCTCCTGCTACAAAGCCATGGACGACGGCTACAGGATCACCCATCTCCTGCATTTCACCAACCAGAAGAAGACCGGCTCTCATGAATTGAACCCCGCCCTCATCAGGGCTCAAGCCCAGGCACTCGGTCTTCCTCTCCTGCAGCGGGATTTTCATTCCTACGAGGAAGAGTTTAAGAAGGCAGCTCTGGAGCTGCGGGCACAGGGCGAGAGAATTGACGCCGCCGTTTTCGGGCACATCGAGACTCATAAAGCGCTGGTGGACAGGATCTGCCGTGATCTGAATATCGATCTGATTCTGCCCCTCTGGAAACAGAACTCAGAAAAAATCGTGAATGAGATCATCGATGCCGGATTTGAGGTAATTTTGGTCAGCGTGAGGGACGGTTTTCTGGGAAAGGAGTGGCTTGGCCGCAGGATTGATGATGAATTCCTAGCCGATTTAAAAAAGGCCAATAGCACTGTCGATCCCTGCGGCGAGAATGGAGAGTTTCATACCTTTGTCGCCGACGGGCCCATATTCAAAAAGAAGATAAAGATAACCAGAAGCGATCCCGTTTTTAAGGACAGCTACTGGTTCCTGAACATTATTGACTTTGCCCGAATAGATAAATAAAAAGTAAATTATATTATTTGTTCAAACCTGCCAGATCTCTCGCGGCATATTTGTGAGGCTCTTGGCTCCGTTTGTCGTGGTCAGGAAGGTGTCCTCTATTCCCAGCACGCCCTTGTCAGGATAGATTATCTTGGGCTCGATGGCGATGGTCATGTTGCTCTGCACGGCATGATCCAGGGGCCCGATCACCGGGTACTCATCCAGCTCCAGACCTACGCCGTGGCCCACAAAGCCGCATTTATTGCCATTGGTCCCGCCCAAAAAGTCCTGGTAGCCTAGCCTTGCTCCCTCCGACTCGGACAGCTCGAACAATTCCCTGCCCGTCCTGCCCGCGCCAAGCTTTGCGGCCACCGCCTCCTCGATCTGGCAGGCGGCCTGGTAAGCATCTTCCAGCTCCGCCTCTAGCTTGCCCAGGGAGAATATGCGAGTAGCATCGGCAATGTACCCGTTGTAGATGCCCACACAGTCCACAAATACCGGCTCATTTCTCTTTATCCTGGCAAAGCCTGCCCCCTGGGGAAACATCAGAGACGTGCCCCGTCCACCGCTGGGCGAGGCCAGGAAGCTGGGGAAGGCCGCCTCCGCTCCGGACATGACATGGCCCAGAGGAACAATGCTGTTGAATCTGCGAAAACGGAGCGACCCCTGATGCCCCATGGAGCGCATCACTGATTCTATTCGGCAGATCAGGTCTACCTCCTGCATGCCTTCTTCCAGAAAGTCAGGAACAGAGGAAAAGCCGGCCTCCAAAATCCTTGCCGCCTCTTTTATCAGGCCAACTTCAAATTCGGACTTCACAGAGCGGATGTGCTTGATCTTTTCAGCAACATCAACGAATTTGGCGTCCTCCAGGGCCCTGTCCACTTTGAAGTAGAAGCTGCAGGGAAGCACATCCATCTCCAGGCCGACGGTAGCTTTGGCTGAAATGCCCAGGTCAGATTTCAAATTTCTCATGTTTTTAAGAGGCCGGACCTCGAGGGGCGATTCGTTCACTGCTCTCTCCAGGCTTCTCTTCATCATTATCACGGGCTCGCCGTCTCTGGGAATGTAGACCAGCCCGTCCTGAGCGGTGCCGGAAAAGTAGCACACGTCTACGGCATGAAATAAGAGCGCGCCATCCATGTCGCCCATCTGGGACTGCAACGTCTTTATCCTGCACTCGATCTCTGATTTTGGGGAAAGAACATACTCCATTTTGCTGACCTCATCCATCCTTCAATCTTTATGGTTGGAACGGTATTTTCGGATGTTATCCTCCTTTATTTAGCTAACCAATGTCATCAGCATGGATAAAGCCAAATACGAAGAAGTCTGAAACCCTATTGAATGAAACGCCTAATTGCCTGTGTCTCAGGCCAGGTCCAGATGGTCGGCTATAGAAAGAGAGTCATCCAGACAGCTAAAGCCTTTGGCCTGAAAGGAATTGTCGAGAACCTGGAGGACGGCAGGGTAAGGATCATCGTTGAAGGCGAAGATGAGAAGCTAAAATGGTTTGAAAGCGCCATCGATATAAAGAACACACTAATCCAGGTCTGATGCCAGGCTGGATAAAAGCGTTGAGGCAATCGGTAGCATGATCCTGGCTGTAAACGGTGTCACCAAGGCCATTGAAAACATGGATTCTAATCTCAGCAGGCGGATGGATAATATCGGGGAAAAAATTGACACAATGAGCGGAAAGATCGATAACCTAGGCGAAAAAATCGATACAATAGGCGGAAAGATCGACCGCATTGATGGCAAGATGGGCTCAATGCTGCAAAAGCAGGATGATCTTATCGTCGAGGTCAAAGACATGAATTCCAGCCTAAACGAGAAAATGGACCGTGTCTTGGATAAAACAGATGTTGTAGAACTCAAGAGCGATATGTCCGACGTGAAAGCTGCTCTTAGAGCCAAAGGAATAATCTAAAAGCCTTTTTTTTAGAGTCCCACCCACCCCAGAACCCCGATCATCTTCAGCCCGATGTAGATCATCAGCACTACAAAGATGTACTTCAGCTTCTCCGCCGGCAGTCTGTGGGCTACCTTTACGCCCCACGAAGCCGTGAAGATGCTTGCTCCCGCCAGAAGAGCAAACTGCAGAAGATCGATGTAGCCTACACAGTACGCCGGAAGCCCGGGCACGCCCCATCCATTAATGGCGTAGGCTATGACCCCGCCCACGGCATTGAAGGCTATTGTAACCGACGAGGTGCCGATGGCCTGATACATGCCAAAACCCATGGCGATGACCATGGCCGGGACCAGGATCACGCCTCCGCCAATCCCTGTCAGACCGGATATGACTCCTACTGCCAGTCCCCAGAGAGCAAACTGCAGAAGGCTTTTTCTTGTCTCTTCCGGCAAAGCCTCTTGCCTGGGCTGCAGACTTTTGGCAAAGAGCATCCTCAGGGCTCCCAGCATCACCACAAATCCGAAGGCCATCCTGAGCAGATCTCCTGGAACATGAGCGGCAATGCTCCCGCCCAAAAAGGCTCCTACCAGGCCACACAGGCCCATGATTATTCCCGGCCGCCAGAGAATAACTCCCCGGCAGCTATGGCCGCGGCATCCACTGAGGGCCGTGGGCAGAACGACGGCCAGAGATGTTCCGAAGGCAATTCTGGTGGCCAGGGTGGGATCGATTCCTTGAGATGTCAGCGCCCAGATCTGCACGGGCACCATGAGAAAGCCGCCCCCGATGCCGAGCAGGCCGCAGGAAAATCCTACGACTATGCCTGTGGCCAGCAGCACCAGAACATAGACGAGAAAGGATGTTTCGATCAAGTTCGTCTGCGACCGATTTGAATTGGCCTCATAGCTCCCGGTGTTTGGCAGCGATCTCCTCCGCCAGCCGGTCCAGAGCCTGGAAATCTGCCTCTTTGGGGCGGCCTTTGGCGACTACCGGATCGAAGAATTGCAGCTTCAGATTGGGCAGGGCGACGGTGATCTGCTCCAGCATTTTGCCTCCCCAGCCAAAGGAGCCGATGATTGAGGCATACCTCGTCTTGGGCCGCAGGGCATTGGCCAGGATGACTGCATAAAGCGCCAGGGGATGCGCTCCGGCCAGAATGGTAGGCGTGCCAATGACCACGGTTGCCGCGTCCACGAGAGACTCGGCCAGCTCTCCTACATCGTAGTTGGTGAGATCGAATCGCTTCACCTCGACTCCTCGGGAGATAAGAGCGTCCACAAAGTAGTCGGCCATGATGCGGGTGGACCCGTGCATGGAGACGTAAGGAAAAACCACCTGGTTTTTTACCTTATCCGAGGCCCAATCGCGGTAAGCATCCAGTATGAACTTCGGTCTGCCGTAAAGCGGACCATGGCTTGTGGCAATGACATCCATGGGCAGATCCTCAATCCTGGCCAGGTGCCGGTTGATGCTCTGCCGGAAGGGCATCATGATCTCGGCGTAATACCTCTTGGCAGCCCTGTAAACGGCAGCCTCGTCAACGGCAAAAAGATCGCTGGTAGCCAGATGCGAGCCCAGAAAATCGCAGGTAAATAGGATTCGATCCTCAGCCAGGTAGGTGAAGATCGTGTCCGGCCAGTGCACCCAGGGAGCATGAATGAACTCCAGGCTTTTATCGCCAAGAGAGATCTTCTCGCCGTCTTTTGCTTCTTGCACTCTGTCCTTGCCCACCAAATCAAACTGCATAAGCAGGTCCAGGCACTTGGCGGAGCCGATCACTTTAGCCTCGGGATAAATCTCAAGGAGCCGTTTTAGGCTTCCCGAATGGTCCTGTTCGGCATGCTGGGCGATAATGTAGTCGATTCTCTTAATGCCCAGAGCACTCAGGTTGCCCAGCAGCACATCGGCCATGGATTCGTCCACAGCGTCAATAAGTGCGGTTTTCTCGCTGCCCTGGATCAGGTAGGAGTTGTAGCTGGTTCCTTCAGGCAGAGGAATTAAAGCATCAAAGAGCCTGCGGTCCCAGTCTATTGCACCTACCCACTTAACGCCGGGTTTGATCTCTCTTGCGAGCGTCATTATCTTATCTCTTTGAAATCATCCTTCGCGGCGCCGCACTGCGGGCAGGTCCATGTTTCGGGCAGATCTGCAAAGGGCGTTTTTGGGGCTATTCCTGAGTCGGGGTCTACTTTTTCGGGATCGTAAATATATCCGCAAATGGTGCACTGATATTTTTGAGCCATAGGTCGCCACTTTCCTTTTTTTGCTTTATTTTGCTTTGTTAAATTCGGTCTGCAAAGTATTTAGTCCAATCGCAACGAAAAACTAAATAATAAGAACTTCCAATAAATGCGCCAGATTCGAGGTGTTACAATGGCCGGCACCGGATCCAAACGAGAAGGCAAGTTCAAATGCAAGATCTGTCGTATGAACTTTGAATCAAAGGAAGAATTGAAACTGCACTTGATGGAGGATCATAACGATAATTAAACTGATTTTATAATTATAATACACCGCATGAGAATCCTTGGAGCATGCCGCCAATAAGCTCTGATCTTTATGGCCGGCATGCTGCCCTTCTTTTATCTACTGGCCCCTGTTATGCTGATGAATAGGATGCTCCAGCTCTGAGAAGGCCCGCACCAGCACCTCATTAATGGTGGGGTGAATTACCTGTGATTTTATTACCGGCATCAAATCCTGATACTCGGTGTTCATGAGGTAGACCACCTGCTGCACCAGCTCCGCCGCCATGGGACCCACAACCGTCGCTCCAAGAATGCGACCCATCTCCTCCTCCAGAATCACTTTGACCAGGCCATGCTCTTCAGCCATGGCCACACCCTTGGCCACATCCATATACTTGGCCCGCCCGATCAGCACTTTCAGTCCGGCTGCGAGGGCATCCGTTTCTTTCATACCCACGCCTGCCACCTGGGGGTGGGTGAAAATGGCATAAGGCACAGCATGGTAGTCGACGGCTTCCCGATCATCCTTATCCTTGGAGCGCAGAAGATTATGAGATACCACCTCCGACTCGTAGTTGGCCGTATGCCGGAACATGTGCTTGCCGATGGCGTCACCCAACGCCCAGATATCCTTTTTGCTGGTCTCCAGAAACTCATTCGCCATAATCCAGCCATTTCGGTCGGTCTTTATGCCGCTCTTCTCCGGGTGGAGCAAATCGGAGTTGGACCGGCGTCCTGCGGCCAGGAGAATCTCGTCAGCTTCAAACTGGTAGGTCTTGCCGTCCTCCATATTTTTGGCGGAGACGACCTTCTTGTCGCCTCTTCTCTCTACGGAGACGACCTCATGACCGGTAATCACCCGCAGGTACAGGGAGAGCACTTTTTGCACCAATCCGGACGCTTCCGGATCCTCGCCTTTGAGCACAAGCGGGCTGCGGCCTATTATGGTGACATGCGTTCCCATGGCAGAGAAGAAGTGGCCGAATTCGCAGCCGATGTAGCCCGCTCCAATGATGATCAGGCTTGCTGGCAATGCCTTCAGATCGAGGAGAGAGACGTTGTCCAAAAAGCCCGTCTCCAGGAGGCCGGGGATAGGCGGCACCAGGGACCGGGCGCCAGTGGCGATCACTATCTTAGGAGCAGTAATGGTCCTGCCGCTCTCTCCTCCCACCTGCAAAATATAGTCGCCGATGAACTCCACTTTTTCCTGAAAATAGGTCAAATTCTCTTTGGTTTTAAGAGCCTCTTCCAGTTTGGTGCGCGCTTTATCCACCACAGCGTGCATACGGCTCATTATCGCCGGAAAATCAATCTCATTGATCTCGGCGTGCACGCCCACGGCTCTGGCATCCTGGATGGTCCTGATAACATCAGCCGGATAGATGAGCATCTTGGAGGGGATGCAGCCATTGTTCAGACAGGTGCCGCCCGCTGGGCCCTGATCCACCAGAGCGACTTTTAGGCCCTCGTTTGCGGCCTGAGAGGCCACATGCGTTCCCGCGCCGGTGCCGATTACGATAAGGTCGAATTTGTCCATGGTAATAGTATGATGGTGATTGTGGCTTAAATATCTTCAGGAATTTCTGGCTGAGAAGCGCGAAAGTGAAACGATGGAGTTCTCAATCAATATCGTATGCCTGCGGGATTCAAGGTTAATGTATTGCATCCCAAGGAAGCTATGAAGCGTTTTTAATGAGGATGAGCTTATTCCTTCAAGCTTTCCGTTCCAGCGCAGGTCAAGCCGATAGGCTTAACAATCATCATAAGTGGGCACTCGTTGCCGCCCGCTTACCAGCGCGCCCTTCCTGGCAACACCGTACCCGCAATCAGGCCCGCCCCTACCTGTGCCAGCCCACCCGGCCCCCTGGCCGCACACGGGCACGCGCCCCCAGGCCCGCACGCGCGCGCATTGCGCGGCACTCCGCCCAGTCACGCTGCAGTCTCGCGATAATTGATATAAGATTTAAGGATGCCCTTTTCACCAAAACCGTCTACTGGGCAAGGCTTCCCTCATCGTCCCTCTTCACGGGATCTATTCTTGCTATCTTAAATCAATGCATAGAAAAATTTAAGAAGTTTCCGCAGGAACTATCTTGAAAGGAGACTGCTCCATGAAAAGGACATCAATGATTTCCAGCCTAATTTTGCTATTTGTGTTGTCAGTAGCGACACTTGATTGCATCGGAATGGACGACAGAGAAGAGAAAAACAATGGCATAGCAGAAGTTGAGAGTGTTTCAGTGGGAGATATCAACATTGCTTACAGAGTCCTGGGCCAGGGAGACCCTATAGTGCTGATCATGGGCTCCAGCTCAACAATGGATATGTGGAGCCCTCGTTTCCTGGATAACCTATCCTCTAAATACAAGGTAATAATATTCGACAACCGTGGCATGGGAAATACCACCGCGCCACCAGGAAATTTTTCCATTGCTCAGTTTGCCAATGACACTGCAGGCTTTATGACAGCCTTAGGCATAGATAAGGCCCATATAATGGGCTGGTCCATGGGGTCGTTCGTGGCTCAAGAACTGGCTATCCGCTACCCTGAAAGAGTAGATAGAATCATTTTATATGCCGGCGATTGCGGTGGAAAAGAAGCGGTCATGCCTTCCCCCCAGGTCCTAAAAGATCTAACCAATACATCAGGATCCCCGGAAGAGAGAGGCATGAGGCTATTCAACCTGCTATTCCCAAAGGATTGGCTGTCCAAGCAGCCTGCATTCTATAAGTGGTTCCCCTTACCCAAAGAGACATCACTTCCAGAGAATATGCAGCGCCAGGTCCAGGCCTGCGCAACGTGGCCAGGTGCCTGCGACCGGCTCGGCTCGATAAAGTCGCCCGCCCTTGTAATCACCGGCAGGGAAGATGTCATTTCTCCTCCTGAGAATGCATTTATTCTGGCCCAAAGGATAAACGTCTCCTGGTTGGTCCAGTTCGACGGAGCAGGCCACGGCCTAATGTATCAATATCCTGACCGACTTGCCAAAATAATCACGGACTTCATCGAGCTGTCCAATTAGGATCAAAGGGAAGGGTCTTTAATCGCTCATTTTTTTTTGAATGCCTGGCTACTTATCTTGCCGAGATTTTGCTCAAATATCCTTCCGGGCCATAATAACATCTAAGCGGCTCAAGGGATAATATAGACGATTGCATTCAAAATTTATTCCGATTGCAGGTTGTCATTAGTCGTTATTGCCAACCACCTGGCGAGCATTTCCGCCAGTTCTTTTATCTGGACAGGTTTGGCAATAAAATCGTTCATCCCGGCCTGAATACACTTATCTCTATCTCCTTGCATAGTAGAGGCGGTCATGGCAACGATGGGAATATGTGGGTTGAGCGCCTTCGATCCTTGCTGGCGGATGCAACGAGTGGCCTCAAAACCGTCCATCTCGGGCATGTGACAGTCCATAAATACCAGGTCGTAGGGAATGGTCTCAAGCGCATTGACGGCTTCCTGACCATTGGCCACCACATCAGCCCGTAATCCCATCTTTCTCATCATGGCCTGTGCTACCTTCTGGTTTACGGGGTTGTCCTCCACCACCAGGATGTGTATCTTGCGCTTGTCGTTTTCTGAAATGGAAGGCTTCGCTGCGGAGCAATCTGTAGATTCCTCGCTCTCAATTTTGGCAAGCCCCTCATCAGCCACTCCAGACCCGGCTGGCTGCTTCTCAAACACCGCTGTGAACCAGAAGGTGGAGCCTTTGCCCACCTCGCTTTCCAAGCCTATCTTGCCTCCCATCAATCTCGCCAACTGTTTGGAGATAGCTAGCCCCAGACCAGTACCACCATATTGGCGCGTTGTCGAGCCATCCACCTGAGTAAAAGGTGAAAAGAGAATATCCTGCCGGTTTGCCGGGATGCCGATGCCTGTATCGCTGACAGAGAAGCGAATTGTGACATTTCGTTCGTCTTCTCTCTCCAGGCGGGTGCGGATCAGGATCATCTCGCCCTTATCTGTAAACTTCACGGCATTGGTTCCCAGGTTGAGTAGAATCTGGCGCAGCCTTCCCGGATCTCCTCGCAGGAGCGACGGAACATTTGGCTCCACCAGACAGACCAGCTCCAGCCTTTTCTCATGGGCACTGAGGGCCAGGAGATCGGCAATATCTTTCAGCGTGGAGTGCAGATCGAAATTCAGCTTTTCCAGCTTCAGTTTGCAGGCTTCAATCTTGGAGAAGTCCAGGATGTCGTTGATGAGAGACAGAAGTGTCTCACCGCTCTTATGGGCAATTTGTGCATATTCATTCTGCTCAGCATTCAAATCCGTGTCCTGCAGCAATCCGATCATGCCGATGACGCCGTTCAAGGGGGTACGAATCTCGTGGCTCATATTGGCCAGAAATTGGCTCTTGGCGGCGTTGGCCTTCCTGGCTTGTTCGGCCAATTCATTGGACTTTTCGATGGCAATTTTCAGATTCTGGTTGGTTTGTTGCAGCTCTTGCTCAGCATGCTTGCGGTCGCTGATGTCGGTAAGCATGGCAAAAGATCCTGCAAACTGGCCGGTTTCATCATTGAGCGGTGTTGCTGACACTATCGTATAGCAGCAGCTTCCATCCTTGCGGCGGTGCCTGCGCTCATATTGCGCCCCTGCGCCAGATACACGCATTTCCATCATGGATTTGTGATCCGGGAAGTCCTCTTCGAAAGTGAAGGCGGATACTGGCTGACCGAGCATTTCTTCAGGTTGATAACCTAGCATGTCAGACAGCTTCTGGTTCACGAAAGCATAACGGAATTGATCATCCATGATCATGATGCCCTCGTTGGCAGTCTCGACCATTCGCTTATATCGCGCTTCGCTCTCCCGCAGCGCCATCTCCGTTCGCTTGCGCTCGGTGATGTCCCGCAATTGCTCGACAATGAATTCGATCTCACCATATTCATTCAATACGGGGTTAGATCGGCAGTCCAGATAAACTCCGTATTCGGGCAGATACTTCTCTGTCTGTTCCAATTTCTTCGTCTTCAGCGCCTTTTCGGTTGCACATTCTTCACAGGGAATGTTTCGCCCGATCAGTTCGTAGCATCGCCGCCCGTGAACCTCCTCCTCAGGAAGGTTCAAGAATTCATATCCAGCGCGGTTATAGCGAGCTATCTTATGGTCAGGATTTTGTATCCCTATGATATCAGGGATGGAATCGAGGGTAGCGTTCAAAAGTGCTTCTGAGGAGGCAATTTTCTCCTCCGCCTTCTTTCGCTCGGTGATATCCTCGCCGGAAGAAAGGGTGCCTGTGATATTTCCCGCCTCGTCTCTTAATACGGTGTTATGCCAGGAAACAATTCGCTCCTCGCTATCTCGGGTCAATACCGTGCCCTCTACATGCCTGACCGGCTCAATAATCCCGGCCATCAAATGATCAAATATCTCTTCAACATCCGCCCTTGCCCGAGCCGGCAAGAAACGGCTAAACCAGTTCGTACCTATAATCTCATCTTCAGGGTATCCCAGCAAACGACAACCGGCCTGGTTGACCAGACTTATTGTATGGTCGGAACTGATGGCGATAATTATTGTCCCCACAATCTCAAGATATAGCTGGGCCAGTTCTTTCTCTTGCCGCAGCGCCTCCTCCGCTCGCTTGCGGTCGGTGATGTCGGCGAAGGAGCAGACGATCTGCTGACTCGTCGGAATCATGGCCACGGACATGAGGCAATGACGGATCTTGCCGTCCTTGCGGTAAAACTTGAATTCGTACTTTTCAGGGGCACTCTTTGGATCGAGGAGTCTCTTCTGGTTGTACTCTAAGAGTCTCCCGAGGTCTTCCGGGTGGATCTGGCTCGTCCAGCTGATCCCGACGAGATCCTTCTCCTCAAAGAGGCTCAGCCTGCAATACTCTCTATTGACCTTCGATATCGTCGTGTCTCTCTCGATGATCGCCATGGCTGCCGAATTGTTCTCGAAAATAGTCCGGAACCGCTCTTCGCTCTCGCGAAGTGCCTCTTCAGCCTGTTTGCGTTCGGTGATTTCGCTAGTGGTGCCATAGACGCTGAATCGGCCATAAGCCGAACCCTTGGAACGAACCCAAAACATCGTGCCATCGGACTTTTGCATGCGGTATTCTGCGGTTTTGTCCTTCCCAAACGTTCGTATCCACTCGGCGAGTATCTTCTGCACAGCCGGCAAGTCATCGGGATGAACATAGGAAAAGTATTTTTCGAAGCTGTCTCCGATGGTGCCGATAGGCAGTCCCAGCATCCTGTCTGCAACCGGCGAGATGTAGGAGCCGACATGCTCTCCTTTGGTATTGACATCATAGCGCCAGACGATATCGGATATCATCGAGACTGCCTGCTCGTACTGGGCGTTACGAGCTTGCGCGGCTTGCAAGGCTTTGCGCAACTCTTCCTCAGCCTGCGTGCGGTCGGTGATGTCATTGCCCATGATTGGTACTAATCAATAGTTCTTATTTATACATCTGTTGGAAGTTTTGTCAGAGTTTCAGCCTTCCTCGCCCTGGCCTTCTGCCTGGCAGCCTCAGCATCCATCTTCCCGGCGCCCCCGGCGGACGCCTCGTTGTATTTGATATTTCCAAAATGTCATAGAAAATTCGTCGGTGCAAAGCCGAAGAAGGAAGCAAGCGCCCATTTTAAAAAAAATGGCCATTATCCTGTGGCTCAGACCCCTCCCAGGAAGTCCGAGCCTATGGCCTTTCCTTGCTCTGACGCGGCGTATTTTGATATGGCAACGTCAGAGAGTAGATTAGCGTCATTGGTGGCATACTGTGCCTTGCTATCGATCTGATGGGCTATGCCCTTGCTTGTAGTATTGTTGGCCGCGACATAGGGCTTCTGCAAATCGATCGGCGCGGTAATCTTTGCCATGAGCAAAGCAGTGTCGTTTCCAAAGTTCTTAACGACCCATGCATTCCACTGATCGACCAGGGAATTGAAGGCCGGGACATCCTGGCCCTGAATGGCCTTGTCGTATGCCTGACCGAGTTGGAACGACAGGCGCACGCCATCGACTGTGACCTGTTGCTCCGGATTATAGGCAGCGGCTAGAGAAATGGCCGCGAAGAGGCTTACAAGAATTATAATTGTCTTCATCAGCAATAGTTCTTCGTCGAGATTATTAATACCTCTTGGTCTGCTAGCGAGTATGAGTTATTTGATGTGGATAAGATCTTGGCAGATCACGGGCCAGAGGGCAACTCTATCTGCTGGCCAGCTGCTTTCCACGCAGCCAGCCGCAAACAAAACCATTTGATCAGATAAAATACCGGCTAACCTTTCACGAACATGATATGTAGATTCCAGATCCCAGCCACCAATTGTCATCCACTTTAATCACGTAGCCTATCTTGAACTCATCTCTGTTACCGTGGGCGGGGTTCGGGAAGATGAAGTACGTAAAACCTTTCCCTTCCTTGGCGACGTTTATCAGGTTCCTGATGTATTGGAATCAGTCTCGCTCGACTTGTTCATGCTTATCCAATCGGGTTTGAATGGATGTGCAATGTTAGTTCCATTGAAGTCATAGGCATAGATGTAGAGATCTCCACGGACAAATGAGCCGGTCTTATTGCTGAACTCATCGAGTGCTTTATCTTTGCCGTTCTCTTGGGCATAGGCCACAGCGGACTCAACAAATGAAACGTGTTCTGTCTTGTTGGATGAGGTGATTATCGATTCTTCTTTTGCCAAAGCCAACTGCATTACGAAAAACGTCGCATTCAGCAGCAAGATTACTACCATTAGCACATTCCAGTTTTTCAAGCCTATCACGTTATTGCGAACGATATACCTCGTTGATGAGGCGATTGTGCAGGCGGAAAGCGTTGAAAACTTCCGGTTGGCACTAAAGGCTCGCATCGCCAATGTAGACATATTCGAAGACGTAGACCTGGCCTTTTGGCCAGGCTCCAGGAAGGCTTTCGCGCGCATGGACCAGGAGCGCTTTGCCGATTTATTGATCGGTATGCTGGAGCGTTTCGCAGGAGCGAGAATGAGGAAGATTGAAATCGTCACAGTCTTGAACGACGATTGGTTGACGGTGCGCATCACGGGAAAGGACGAGTGCACTTGCCATCCTCTGAGCCAGTCCAACAGGTTCTTTGAAAGGAGCCTGGCGCTATCTGGGGGGGTTTTAAAGACCTCTTTTGAATCGAATAGCCCATCTGTGGAAATCGAGTTTGCCACTTTTCCGGAAGATGTGTGATTGGACACGTGCGAAGGGTCAAACGGTGGCAGGGCATCCTGCAGATAGAAGACCGCCGTCAATCCTCGATCCCCAGGCCAGGCCGCGCAGGTCTTCCCGGTTCAATGGGCGAAGGCGAGGCTTTAGACGGTCTGCGGGTTGGGGGGATCGATCTCGCCGACGCGGTAGTGGTGGGCAGCAGGCTGCCCTCTTCCTTGCCAAAGATGGCGTCCTAGGTTCTTGAGGACCACGGGATTCCTGGGATCGGCTGCCAGAGCCTGCATGGCTTATTCTAATGTCTGCGTGAGGTCGCCTTTATTTTGATGGGCGATGCCCAAGGCCTCATAGGCGTGCGAGTGGCCGGGCACGAGCTGAGGCTATGATTCCTATTGAATCAGAGGATGGCAGTATGTATGAATCCCACAACATGGTAACCTCTGATGCAGTGGAAAGTCTGAAAACCAAGCCCTACTGTGACGGCAGCCACTGGATGTATAGCCAACAGGATCTCCAGTTCCAGAAGATATGGGAACTGGGCGGTTTCTGAACAGCTGCCTCTGCCACATGACGGGCAATGCTAGATCTGCGTCGCAAAAAATGGTGCAGGTGCTTCCTTTTTCTTGGCAGCTAATCGAATTGCATTTGTTTCTATAATGTTGGGATGCGACGCGTGAGCTCGGCCCAGTCGCTGCCGATGGCCTTTTTGATGAGTGCTTCTACTCCTGCAAAGACCGGTGCAGGCATCACCATCTGCCAGATATGGATCATGTTCTCACGATCATCATGTCCCATCCGCGGGAACATCCACGCCACCAATTCGGGGAACCGTTCCTGAGGAACCGTGCGGGACATGATAGCAAGCGCCTTCCCTTGATCGGGCAGAGAACCACCACAGCTTCCTGATCGTTCTTCACGATCCGGCGGGAGCACAGAGCACGCAAGGAAGCGTACTCATGAAGATGGCCCAGGAGGCTGGAGTAGAGAAGCTTTGGCTCCAGAGCCAAACGAGGAGCAAGGAGCAGTTAGTGACCACTGATGGTGTACTAACGCTCGGAGATCTACTCTCCAACTTCAAATTTAAGATCCCTGCACATTGCAGAGGAGACCAGCCATGACCAGCAACCACTACATGACAACCCGGAATGCATAAGGATCCGCGTGGGTCTTTCCATTTAACTCCAATACCGCGATGTAATACCACCCAGGAGCGTCTGCGTTGGCCTCTACCGTGATCTTCTGTCCCGGACTTGTCGTGTCTTCGCTAGCAAGCCAGGTGCCATCCTCATTTATGATGGCGATCCTGGTCAGCATTTCAACTGGTACTTCCTCCAGGACAACTGCCAGAGTTCCTGGTGTGGAAATCTCTATCTTATAATAGGCCCCTGGGGCGAAACCCACCACGTTCTGGTCCAGCTCTATTGTTTGGGCGTCGCTCGGAAGGGTGGCGAATCCTGGAATGGCCAACGATAGCAAGCAAATCCCAATGACCAATAATTTCGTTCTCATTGCAAACACATCCTAGCACTCGTATCTATCTATATTAATCAGTAACTTCTTTACATATAAAGATTTAGGATTGAATGAGACACAGGAAAAGCCCACAAAAAAGAGAAAAAGACTCACTATTGCACCGCGCTCTTCACCTCATCCACGATTTTGTCGATGAGGCTCTTCTCCTTCCCCGTCTGCTTCTTCTCGCCAAACTCCGCTGCCAATGCTTCCAAGAGCTGCTTTTGCCGCTCCGTCAGGGACGAGGGTGTCTTGATCTTTACCTTGACATGCAAATCGCCCGAGCCAATGCCCTGCAGCCTGGGCATGCCCTTTCCCCTCAGCCTGAAGACGGTTCCCGTCTGCGTTCCCGCTGGTACCTTTATCTTGGCCCGCCCGCCCAGAGTAGGGACCTCCAGCTCTGCGCCCAGTGCCGCCTGAGTGAAGCTGATGGGCGTCTCCAAAAGCAGGTCACTGTCCACGCGCTGGAACTTGGGGTGAGGCTGGACGTTTATGACCACGTAAAGGTCTCCGCTCTCCCCTCCTGGCCCGGCTGCATCTCCCTGGCCGCGCAGCTTGAGGTGCTGGCCGTCCTCCACGCCTGGTGGGATCTTGATGTTGATTTTGCGGTTATTTCGTACCCTTCCCGAACCGGCGCAATCCCCGCAGGGGGAGACGATGATCTGCCCCCGTCCGCTGCATTTGGGGCAGGCCGAAGAGGTGACCATCTGCCCGAATGGTGTATTCTGGGCACGGGTGATCTGACCAGTGCCCCGGCAGTTACTGCAGACGGTGGGACTGGTTCCAGGCTTGGACCCGCTGCCGTGACAGGTGGTGCAGTTCTCCGTGCGCGGCACCTCAATGGTCGGCTCCAGACCAGTGGCCGCCTGCTCGAGGGTTAGCTGGATATCGTAGCGCAGATCCCGGCCATGGGCGGGGCGGCCGCGTCCGCCTCCTCCAAAGAACATATCAAATATGCTCTCGCCGCCGCCTCTTCCTCCGCCCCCGCCAAAGCCGAAGCCGCGCAGCAGATCCTCAAAGTTCACCCCGCGGAACAGGTCCTCTTGCGAGTACTGGCTGTTGATTCCAGCATGGCCGAACTGATCGTACTTCTGGCGCTTTTCAGGATCGGAGAGGACTGCATAGGCCTCGGATAGCTCCTTGAACTTCTCCTCAGCATCGGGCTCTTCCGATCTGTCGGGATGGTACTTCATGGCGAGCTTGCGGTAAGCTCCCTTGAGGTCCTTCTCGCTCGAATCCTTGGGTACTCCCAAGACCTCGTAGTAGTCCTTCTTCTCCGGCATTTTTTAGTTCCTTACTTCTTATCGTTTACTACCTCGTAGTCGGCATCGACGGTCTGATCTGACTGCCCCTGACCAGGCTCTTGACCCGCGCCCTGCCCCTGCGAAGCTTGCTGTTTTTCCTGCTGCTCCTGTGCCGCCTTCTGGTACATGGCTGCCGACAGCTCATAGATGGAGTTTTGCAGTGTCTCTGTCTTGGCTTTGATCTCGGAGATCTCGCCACCCGTCTGGGCATTCTTCAGGTCGGCAATGGCCTTTTCGATCTTCTCCTTCTGCTCGGCCGTGGCCACGTCGCCTGCCTCTTTGAGCATCTTCTCAGATGCATAGACCAGAGAGTCAGCCGCATTCTTGACCTCGATCTCTTCTTTTCTCTTCAGGTCGTCAGCAGCGAAACGCTCAGCATCTTTGATCTTGGCATCGATATCATCCTTGCTCAGTTTGTGAGGCGCAGTGATGGTCATCTTCTGTTCCTTCTTGGTGGCCAGATCCTTAGCAGAGACGTGAATGATGCCGTTGGCGTCAATGTCGAAGGTTACCTCGATCTGGGGAATGCCGCGAGGTGCCGGCGGAATGCCTACTAATGTAAACCTTCCCAAAGAGACGTTGTCTTTGGCCAGGGGCCTTTCGCCCTGCAGCACATTGACCTCCACGCTGGTCTGGTTGTCTGCCGCAGTGGTGAATATCTGGCTCTTACGAGTGGGAATGGTGGTATTCCTCTCAATCAGCCTGGTGGAGACAGCGCCCAAGGTCTCAATGCCCAGGGACAGAGGTGTTACGTCCAATAGCAGAAGATCCTTGACCTCGCCGCCCAATACACCCGCCTGAATGGCTGCCCCCATAGCCACACATTCCATTGGGTCCACGCCGCGCTCAATTTCCTTGCCCATGAAGCCCTTTACGAACTCCTGCACCACAGGCATTCTGGTGGGACCGCCCACCAATATGATCTTGCCAATATCCGATTTTTCCAGTTTGGAATCTCTTATAGCCTGGGTCATGGGACCACGGCAACGCTCAATGACGTCCTGGATGAGTTCATCGAGCTTTGAGCGGTCCAGCGTCATGGAGAGGTGCTTGGGGCCGCTGGCGTCAGCCGTGATGTAGGGCAGATTGAGGTTGGTCTGCATTACGCTGGAAAGCTCGATCTTGGCCACTTCTACTGCTTCTCGCAGGCGCTGCATGGCCATAGAGTCGCCACGAAGGTCGATGCCTGAATCCTGCTTGAACTTCGCCAGGACAAAGTTGGTCAGTCGTTCATCCATGTCCCTGCCGCCCAGTTGAGTATCTCCGGATGTGGACCTGACCTCGAAGACGCCCTCGCCTATCTCCATGATGGTGACGTCCAGTGTGCCGCCGCCCAGATCAAAGACCATGATCTTGTGCTCCCCCACCTTATCCAGGCCAAAAGCCAGAGCCGCTGCCGTGGGCTCATTGATGATGCGAACGACCTCCAGGCCGGCGATGGTTCCTGCATCCTTGGTCGCCTGCCTCTGATTGTCATTGAAGTAGGCAGGGACGGTTATTACTGCTTTATCCACGGTGTCGGCCAGGTATGTCTCTGCATCCGTCTTGATCTTGCGCAGGATCTGGGCAGATATATCCTCAGGGCTGTACTCCTTTCCATGAACCTTTACTTTGTAGTCCGTGCCCATCTTGCGTTTGATGCCCGTGATGGTGCCATCCGGATTGGTGACTGACTGTCTCTTGGCCGGCTCGCCAACCAGAACCTGGCCCTCTTTAGTGAAGGCCACGTAGGATGGAAATGCCTTGCCGCCGATGCTTGTCCCTTCTGCGCTGGGAATTATGGTGGGTCGGCCGCCGATTAGAACTGCAGCTGCCGAGTTGCTGGTCCCAAGGTCAATGCCGATAATTTTTGACAAGATCTCATCTCCTGAAATTGAAAGTTATCACAACTTGTGAATATTTAAGCATATCATCATCTATCTTTTCGTCACTGCAACCTTTGAGAAGCGAATGACATGATTGTTAAAGATGTAGCCCTTCTGTATCTCTTCGGCCACGATGCCTTCTTCCAGCTCCTCCGTCGTGACCTGAAAGAGAGCCTCATGGCGATAGGGATCAAACCGCACGCCTTTGGCCTCGATGGGCATGAGCCCCTCCCCCGACAGTATATCCAGCAGCTGCATGTAGAGCACCTTACTGCCTTCGTCGTGCTTTGCCGCTACATCCAGGCTGTCGAGCACGGGAAGAAGCTTTGAGACGAGCTTCAGAGAGGCGTATTTTACATTGTCTTCCTTCTCGCGGGCCGATCTTTTCATAACGTTGTCCAGATCCGCCCGACAGTGCATCAAGAGGTCGAGCCGCTCCTCCGCCAGGCACTGGGCTGAGGCGAGCTGCAACATCAGCTCCTCGACATTCACGCCTGTAGCCTCCGGTTTTGTTTCTGATTTTGCATCTGTATCCGCATCCGCCATAAGCTCCACCCAAAGTTTGTTCTTATAGAAAGAATTGGGCCGGCTTTGCCGGCGCCTTTCAGTTCCTTGTTCCTTTAGTAGTGAGGCATCGGCATCTGAGGCATGGTGTAGTCATGCGGGCTCTGGCCGGGCTTGGGTGCCATCTCTTCTCTCTTGGCAGCTATGACATCATCTACCCGTAAAACCATGGTGGCAGCTTCGGTTGCGGATTTGATGGCCTGGGTTTTTACCTTTAACGGCTCTACAACGCCCAGGGCCAGCATATCTGCAGGCTCACCCGTTATTAGGTTCAGCCCGAAGTTCTTCATGCCCTGACCGCTCTTGGCTCTCAGAGCCGCCAAGCTGTCCACAGGATCGAAACCTGAGTTCTCAGCCAGGGTCAAGGGGATGGACTCCACAGCATCGGCAAAGGCCCGAACGGCCAATTGCTCTCGCCCTTCCAGGGTGGATGCATACTGTCTTAGATTCTCGGCCACAACGATCTCCGGAGCGCCTCCGCCAGGTACAATCTTTCCGGAGCGAATAACGTCCATTACCACATTGAGGGCATCATCTAGGGCGCGTTCCATCTCCTCTAAGAACTGCTCAGAGACGCCGTGCAGGATGATGGATACGGCCTTGGCCTTCTCGCAGCCCTCCACGAAGATCATGTGCTTGTCTTTGCCGATCTTGCGCTCTTCCACAAGAGCCGCTGATCCCAGATCCTTGGAAGTGACGACCATCACGTCGCCTACCAGCCTTGCCCCTGTGGCCAATGCCAGCATCTTCAGATCCTCTCTCTTAACCCGGCGAACAGCTAAAATTCCCAGCCTTGCCAGATAGTTTTGGGCAGTAACCCCGATGCCCTTCTCGCAGAAGACAACATTGGCCCCGGCTGCAACAATGGCATCAACCTGAGACTTGATTACCGACTCCTCGCCCTCTTTGAAGCTGGCGAGATTCTTGGCATCAGTAATAGTGACCTTGGCATCCGTATCCAGCTTCTTCAGCTCGAGAGTGCCTTCCAGGAGCATAATCTTGGCCATTTCTACTCGCTTTGGCATCTCCAGGGATGTTCTCTCTTTCTCGATTACTATGCCGTAGTTAAGACCCGAGTCATCGATTCTGCCGCCCGGGATCAGGACGATCTTGATATTCTCTTCAATGTCCTTGCCCTCAAAACCGGCCACGGCTCGTGCTGCATCCACGGAGATTTTTGCCAGCGTATCCATGGCGATCTCTATGCCCTTTCCTCGCATGGCTGTCTGGGCAATCTTCAATAGCACGCGCTCGTCGCCTGAGACGTCTATGGCCATCTCGGAAAGCACTTTTTGCGCCCTGGCTGCAGCTTGCTTATATCCCTGCACGATGACTGTGGGGTGGACATCCTGATCCAGTAGCGCTTCGGCCTTTTCCAGCAGCTTGCCAGCGATTATCACCGCGGTGGTGGTGCCGTCTCCAATCTCATCGTCCTGGGCTTTTGCCACCTCGACAATCATCTTGGCCACTGGGTGCTCAATATCCATCTCTCTGAGAATGGTGGCTCCGTCATTGGTGATGGTTGCCTCTTCGCCAGCGATGAGCATCTTGTCCATCCCTTTGGGTCCAAGGGTGGTCCGAACAGCCTCTGCGACCGCCTTTGCAGCCATGATGTTCCTGCGCTGCGCTTCTTTACCAGTCTCTCTTTTGCTTCCTTCTTTCATTATGATTATCGGTACGCCGCTCAAACCTGCCAAACCTATAGTCCTCCCCGACTTTTTTTCATACTACCAGTTTGAAGTTCTATATAAAAGATTCGCATGATTTTGGACCGCATTTGTATACATCACCAGATATATATAGTCTATATAGGAAGATCTATATAGTCCTCTCTCGGTCAAGCAATTAGAACAAATGCCAATTCAGCAAATGACATTAAAAGGGATCTGCGGTGACATCGAAGATCATCTCAAATAATCTAAATCTCTGGTATGGAGAAAAGCAAGCTCTCAAGGATATAAGCCTGGAAATTCCTGAGAAAAAAATTACTGCGCTCATTGGCCCTTCGGGCTGCGGCAAGTCAACTTTTATCCGCTGCCTGAACCGGATGAACGATCTCGTGGCCAAGATTCGCATTGAGGGACAGGTCCTCTATGACGATATCGATATTTATGGAAAAGATGTCGATGTCGTAGAACTGCGTAAGAGGATTGGCATGGTATTTCAAAAACCTAATCCTTTCCCCATGTCCATTTACGACAACATTGCCTATGGCCCCAGAATTCATGGGCAGAAAAATGTTGACAAAATTGTAGAGCGAAGTCTAAAGGATGCCGCCCTCTGGGAGGAGGCCAGCGAGAGGCTGGACCAGCCGGCTTTGGGTCTATCCGGTGGCCAGCAGCAGAGGCTGTGCATCGCCAGGACCCTGGCCATGAAGCCGGATGTTATCTTATTTGATGAACCATGCAGCGCTCTCGATCCCATCTCCACCGGCAAGATCGAGAGCCTCATGGAGATCCTGAAGGACAACTATACTCAGGTGATTGTGACCCATAACATGCAGCAAGCGGCCAGGATCTCGGATTGCACCGCCTTCTTCTTGCTCGGCGAGCTGATAGAGGTGGGCGAGACGAAACGCATCTTTGAGATGCCGAAGATAAAGAGCACTGAAGATTATATCACAGGAAGGTTTGGCTAATAGCTGAGGTTTTGTGGAGAGGTAAGATGAGCCCGTATCGTGAGCGGTATCACAGAGATCTGAAGGAGCTGAAAAATCTTACAAAAGAGCTGGCGGATCGGGGTGGAGGAGCTATTGATAAATCCGTTTCAGCCTTGCGTGATGCAAATGTGGATCTGGCCCGAGAGGTCATCAAACAGGATCAAGAAATGGATGATTTGGGCCTGAAGATAGAGAATCTATGTATGGAGCTCCTGGCTTTGCAGCAACCGATGGCCAAGGATCTGAGACGCATTATCGGCATCCTGAAGATTTGCATCGATCTGGAGAGGATCGGCGACTTGGCCGTAGATGTGGCCAGAGTTACCACACAATCGCAAAATAAGATTCAGATAACAAAGCTGGAGTACATTCCTCGCATGGCAGAGATCAGCAAAAAGATGCTCGATCAGTCCATGGAAGCCCTCATGAATAGCGACGCGGATTTGGCCAGACAGGTCACCAAATGGGATTATGAGATCGATGGGCTTTACGTCAAAGCCAGAACCAAGCTCTTGAAAATAATTATTGAAACACCTGAAGTGATCAATGAAGGAACGGCTCTGCTTATGGTGAACCGGCATCTGGAAAGGACCGGCGATCATATCTGCAATATTTGTGAGACAATCGTCTATATGGTGGAAGCAAAGAGAGAACATCTCAATTAGGATTGCTTATGGACACAAGAAAGGTACAGAGAACCGGCAAGTCGACCTTTATCGTCTCCCTTCCCAAAAGTTGGGCGACAAAGAACGGCATTTCTGCCGGTTCGATAATCTACATTAATCAGGGGGATAATGGATCTCTCACACTGTCCACGGATCGATCCGAGCGCGACCTGCGAGTGCGCCTCGATATTGGCGACAAAATAGGAGAGCATCTGGTAAGAGATATCATTGGATGCTACGTTGGTGGCTATAGAACGATTGAGGTGATGTCCGGGCACATGTCCTCCCTGCAAAAGAAGGACCTGCACCAGATCGTCAACAAGCTCATCGGCCCCGAGATCCTGGAAGAGACTATAAACAAGGTTGTCATTCAGGATTTGTTAAGCTCCGAGGAGCTTCAGTCCGAGCGGGCCCTAAAAAGAATAAGAACGGTAGTGAAATCTATGATCACCGATTCACTCTCGAGCCTTTTAAATAATAATGAAGAGCTGGCGATTGATGTAATCCAAAGGGACAATGACGTGGACCGGCTCAACCTTCTTATCTCTCGCCAGTTCACTGAGATCCTGAGATCGGGCTCTGTGAGGCAAGAGACTCTCAATCCCATTACGGCTTTCAATTATATGCAGGCGGCGTCCAACCTGGAACGAATAGCGGACCATGCCCATCGCATTGCTGAGATCGCCAGCCAGCGAAGCTACAACCTGCCCGAGGATTTGAAAGCGGAGCTTTCCCGCATGGATTCATTGCTATGCAGCCTGCTTGACGACTCTATATCCTATTTGCTGCAGACCAACTCCAACAAGGCCAATGAGCTCATCGACAGGATAAGAGAGGTTCAGAAGCATGCAGAGGGGATAGCCAAATCATCCGGCAGCAAAGACAAATCGGAGATGCTGGTTCGGCTGGTCCTGGCGAGCAGTCTGGAGCGTATGCTTGACTACATCATGAACATCGGCGAATTGACCATAAACCTCAGCCATGCTACTCATTCAACTGAGAAGGCGTGATGCTCAGGTTTTAAAAAAGATGGCTTGTCATCTTCCGCCAAGGCTTTGCTCTTGTGATCCAATCGCTAATATCCAGAGATGCAATGCTAATTATTTATTCGGATGAGACTTGTGGATGCCCTCTTGCGGCCCAGGAACGACCAGGCTTACTCCTGAACAGTAGGACTTTCGTCTCACACGAGGATGCAGAGCTTCATCACCTGCTCGAATTATTGTATGCTCGATTCCCTTTCCAGACTGAGTAGCCTCTCCTTCATCTCTATGCCCCAGAGATATCCGCCCAGGCCCTTCTTGGCGACAACGCGGTGACAGGGCACGAGAATGGCAAAAGGATTCGTGGCCATGGCCCGGCCCACAGCCCGCGCCGCCCCCGGCTTGCCCGCGCGCTCTGCTACCTGGCCATAGGTCATGGTCCGGCCGCGCGGGATCGCCTGCACCAGTGCATAAATCTGTTTTTGAAAATCGGTGCATTCCGACATTTCCAGCTCGGCTTTTGGGCAGGGTGCGCCGCCTTCCAGATGGGCGGCGATCTCCTCCGCCAGCTCAGATCGATCGACGGGCATTTCCTGGGAAAAATAGATCCTCTTTACCATCTCGCCCTGCCATTCTATGAGTAGATAGCAGCCCAAAGATGAAACGAAGGTACCGGACGTCATTCTTTGATGATCTCACGGAAGGTCTTGAAGCGTCCCAGCTCAATCATCTCGACCTGCAGGCCGGCGGTGTCCAGGATGGCGATGCTGGAGAGGCCAGTGAAGTGGCCCCATATCTCGCCAGGGTTGACCAGGAGCGTCTTGCCCTGCCTCGTCACCTCAGCGCGGTGGTTGTGGCCGCGAACCACGACATCGTAGAGCTGTGAGGCTACCACGGCCTTTACCAGCGGCTCCTCGGTGCCGTGCAGGAGGGCGATCTTCAGGCCGTCCGCCTCGATCTCCCCAAAGTCGCCCAGGTACTCGCCGCCCATGCGGGCGAATTCGCGGGCCAGACCCACCCGGTCGCCGTCGTTGTTTCCGTAGACAAGCTTGACGGGAATGCCAAAGCCTTCAAAGGTGTAGCAGTTGCCCGAGCCGATCATGTCCCCGGCAAAGAGCACAAGATCTACTTTCTTTTTAGAAAAAACCCGCAGAGCATCCTTGACGCCTTGGATACTGTCATGGGCATCGGACATAATTCCTATGAGCATCAAATCACCCGCTGAAATCGCATCCCATAATTATATTTTGCCATGGGACTGCACCCACCAAAAAGCGTTTTGCGGGCGTTAGGCTCGAAGGGCTTAAGTACAAGGAATAACCTGGTAGCGAGAGGCCCGCCTTAACTCAGCCTGGTAGAGTGCGCGGCTGTAGTATGTCTCGCACCGTAGAGGTGCTACGCGCAGTCACCGCGATGTCCCCGGTTCGAATCTGGGAGGCGGGATCTGAAAACTGTCCGGATGGTGTAGTGGCCCATCATGAAAGCCTGTCGAGCTTTCGACCCGGGTTCGAATCCCGGTCCGGGCGTAATCTGGCCTGCGAGCCAAAATGGGCCTGCCAAAATCTGAGACTGATTTTGCAGGCCCTTCTGGATCTTTTTTCTTGATAGGTTCCTATAGCAGCCTTTTGATAAAGGGCCAGTCCTGAAATGCTCTATGGTGCTTACCTGGAAAATAGGCATTAAGCAGCATAGCCATTTCTTCTCTTGCGATACGAATCGACTTTGGGCAGGGCTGGAAGAGATCCATCTGAGAGGTAAAGGCATAGATCGAGCTGGCGGCACCCAGGGTGACTGGCTCTGTCTTATATAACGAACTGACTCCTACCTTTGATCGCGGCGAGACGGCGCTCCTAGCGGCGAGGGCAAACATTAGGACTGACTAAACGATCAAAGTCGCCAAGCCTATATCGTTTCCAGCATTTAAGATATTGCGTGAGTTCCACTCTTGAGGACGTGTCTTGAACTCCAAGCAAATTATATCCAATGTTTCTCATAAACATCTGCAGACGGGGGCCGCAAGTCGAGCATAACTGCCCGTTTCTCTTCAGGAGTCAGGAATCCATTTCCTTTTCTAGCCTCCTTATTTATTCTGGCAAGCAAATCTTGGTCAGCTGTTTCAACGGTGCAATCTTCATCATCAGAAATCTGTCCGAGACGTTTTCTCTGAGAACCCATCAATATTTGGAACCACTGATCACGTTGCATGACCGTGTGGAAGATCCGCTCTTCATATGTCCCCTTTAGCAAGAAGAAACGCACATCGATAGGCTCGCCTTCATGCCCATAACCTTCGCGATCGACTCTCCCCTCTCGCTGTTCCATTTTTGCTGGGTTCCATTCGAGGTCGTAATGCAGAATGTATTTTGTGTGCGTTTGAAGATCGATCCCTTCTTCACCAGCGCGACTGACTATGAGTATGAGTGGATTCCAGCGACCATTAAAGTTAATGCGGTTCGATTCGCGATCTTCTGTCACCTCACCGTCATATCGTGCTACGATCTTTGTACTTCGGAGTTTCTCTCGGATCAAAGCTAAATAGCGTATGCCTGACTCATATAGTGCAGCTCTTCCAAGTCGCTTAAACTCATCCATGTTAGGTTTGTCATCCAAGTAGTCATCAATTACCTCATACATTCGCACTACTGAAGGTGATATTATATTTTTGCAGATAAAATCTCTAAGTGAGTTATTTTCGGCTTTGATACCAGATTCTCTGCAATTCCTGAAGAAATCGATTAGGAACAGATCTAATGTTGCTTTTTCTTCGAAGTATGGGCGAAGAACCTCGATTGCATGCTTAGACTCCTTTCCTTTAAATCCCGCATCGTTAAGTTTCGATACGTCCAGTTCTGGGTTGTCACAATGCTCTTTGCAGGTCCTTCGACGCACGTCACAGTTTTCACATTTTTCTTTGCATTTTTGGGTAAACCATTTACATGCAATATCAGTCTCTTCCCTGACGATGTTCTTTGCATTTTCCTTGACGTCTTTGATATTAATAAATGTCGTGTTTCTGAGCGATCTAGATAGCATATCTTCTAATAACGGATCTACCATTTTCTTTAAATGTTTTCGAAGATGTGGTGCAGTTCCTGACACAAGCTTATTGAAGATAACTATCTTGCCGAACCATTCTTTAGGATCACTCTCCACTCGCTTTATTTCCAGGGCTATGATGAGTCTTACAATTTCTAATAAAGCATTGACTTTAGGATGGAATCTTTTGTTATCATCCCAATGTTTTAATAAATTGCTGAGTTCAATCGATAGCTCGCTACTATTCGCTAGTAATATCTGGGATGCAATCACTTGTGGATACGACGAGAGACCTTGCTGCAGATCCATGGCTACAAATGCGCCACGATCTTCTTTCCCTTTGTGCTTACTATCAATGATTTCTTGGATAATTTCTCTGAATTGGAAGTAAAATAGGGCATCAGGACCCATGAAAGGAATTAATGAGTGGTTAGAGCAAACGGCTTTTAAATCGTCAAATTTATCAAATTGGCACTTTATAAAGCCGCCATATTCTTTGTTCACAAGAGAGTAGTCTCTTCTCACGATTATATCTTCGGTTTTGTTGTTATTTTCAGTAGCGTTCTCCGTTGAAATTAGTCGTTTTGTTTCCTTCAAGTTTCTAACAATATAACGGCGCATAATAGATTCAAGACCGTCTCCTTCACTAGCCGGTAAAAAGCATGCAGGCTCTCGCCAAGATCTCAATTTGCTTATATTTGCCAATCTCTCATCCAGATCGGACCCTGTCCGTAAGAGTCTCAACTTCTTTACCAAATCTTGCCTTCTTTCGTTATCGGGGGAGAGCATTCTAAGATCATAGAAGCGGCCCAGTAAATGCTGGTATCCTCTAAGTGAAGTATCCAAATTTTCGATATCTTGCTCACTAGCCCGAGTTATGCGCAGAAGGTTTAGCATCTCACGAGGATCAAGCTCAAATGGGGTCGCTGTCAGCAGCATAATATGCCTGAAATTTAGAGTTCCTTCTCTACAAAATTCCGGTTTTCCTTTTTTTCCGGAAGCAGATGCAAATATGCTATCACATTTCCTACCCTTGCCAAAATGATGTGCTTCATCTAATATTACAAGATCCCAATCTGTTTTATAAATATACTTGATTGGATTCGATTTACCTCGGGTACTTTCATGAAGAAGATGCTGGTTTACAAGATATAAACCCTCAGGCGCTTGAACCTTATCACCTTCTCTAACTCCACGAAATCCCTTAACACCCCGGCTATTCCATATCTTATCAGAGCGGCTTAGGTTCTCTATCAAATTCAGTTTTCTTAGGAATTTTTCATTGAATTCATCAAAGCACTTATCCTTAAGATGTGCCTGTATGCCATGCTCAGAGCTTGCCGATGATGCGATAAGGACGCTTTCAGAGTTTTCCTTAGAATTCAACTTGGTTTGTGTCGTCAGCTCTTCATACCATTTCCTTATCAGACCTGACTTGCACAATATAAGAACGCGACGAACTGGCGTTTCAGTTTTTTGGTAATGATGCCATAACAAAGCAAGTATTGCCAACGCCTCATACGTCTTGCCGCAGCCCACTTCGTCTCCAAGAATTATGCCACATTGCTTGGCATCTAAGAGGCGCTTCAACCCCCAGAGAACTGCAGAGTTTTGGTGGTCCCTTCCCAAGTCAATCATCGATGCAAGCTTATTGATCTCCGGGACTATCATTGAGAATCACTCTTTGCGAACTTTTCTAGAGACTGCCACTTATTTCGCAAGTTGGTGGCCACCATACCCACATCTTTATCCTGATTCAAGCGTTCAGCGAAATTAATCATGACTTCGGCTTTGTCGATGAACTCTTCTTTCAAAATTATTTTTGGAATTTTATCAACTTTCCTTGCGTTAATAGTTATTTCTGTTATTTCTTTGGCAGTCCGCAAAATACGATCGCATAGGTACAATCTCTCTTCCCTTGATAGAGTCTCATCTTCGCCATTAGCTGCTCTTGTTCCCCAAGAAGCAAGTTTGCGCTGAACTGACCTGAGTTCGATTAGAGAGCCTTTAGAAAGTTCGACTTTGCGCTTAAGTCCCCTGAGTCCGATGTGAATGCGCCGAAAGAAAAGATCTAGGTCCGCGTGATGTTTTGGTCCTGGCGTCGGATTTGCATTATCTCTTGAGCAGATATCATTGATCTTTCGAACAACATCACTGTAACTTAGAGCTCTAACCCCGTAGGTGTATATCAGAGAATCTAACCGATCTTCGGAATACAAATTGGTTCCATAGAATTCCTCCGGTCGATCTACGTTTAAGGCCCCAAATCCTGAGCCAAGCAATTTACCATTTGAATCGAAAGCATCCACGCGAACTGTGGAATATAGAAGCTGACTAATGTTCGCAGTTTGATTAACAACCTGCATTAATGTCTCTGTTGATCGCTTGAATTCGGGCGAATTCAACTCATAAGGCTTATATTGAGCTTCACCTAATGTCATTTCGTCTTGGTCGTTGCATAGCATTATGCGAACATTCTTAACATCCACGGAATTAACAGTGAAATATATTCTAATAGTAGTAATCTTATCTCTAATCGATGCTAGTCCTTCCCAAACCTGAACAACTGATGCGATAATCTTATGAGGCTGTTGCCCGGATAGAGAATTCCAATCAGGAACTTGACAGAAAAGTCTATTAAGATCCAGGTAATACTCCAATTTATCGGGATCGACTCTTGTATTGGATATCTGCGTTAACATTACTATCTCTGCATTTCCTTCGGGCGGTTTTGAAAGCAGTGCAGCGCGGGTAAAATTAGCAGAACCATGTACGATTGTAATAAACGAATCCCCAGATGACCTGTGACCGAAGAAGATAAGCATTTTAGCATGAAGAGCCCTTTGATCAAGCGCAGTTGGATCTTTTTTATATAGCTCGATCAGAGATCTGTATCCCTTTAATAGCTCAACCGGTAAGCATGTGGCATTGCCAGCCGAAGCCTGAAAATAGAATCTAACTTGTGATTGAGATTTCTTTGAGAATGACTCAAAAATCTTATTTATCAGTTCATATTCTAAAGCGTCCTCTCGCTTATCTATTTTTTCGCTCATTTCAGCATCAAAGAAGGGACTGACGATCCAGAGAGCATCTAAATCCTTATTGGGCAAAGTTCTGAGTATCTGATTGTATAGTGGTTCATCATAGTTATGGAGGAAAGATATTAATCCATCAATGTCATTATGTGCTAATTTAGCTTCATCAAGGAAGCGTCCCAAATCACCAACGATGTCGTCGAATACTTTATGACTAAAGGCTGATGCCATAGCTATCTCTTTATTGACATGATTCTTGAGATAAGCATGTATTGCTTCAAAAATCCTCACAGGGCCTTCTTTTCGTGTTAGATGGTAATCGCAAACCAATTCCAGATTTTTCTCCAGGCCGTTTTGCGTTAAGTTTGCAGACCCTATTAACGCCATAACTTCTGATTTTGAGGTCAATAATATGAGTTTTGAGTGAAATATTCGCTTACTAAACGATGCGTTGATCACGTTGTAACGTTGAGATTGCTTATGTTTTATCACAGCTTTGCTGTCCCGTATAACAAGAATATTTGTGCAGTTTCTTTGCCAGATTGATTCCAGCAATCCGCGCTCCGGATCTTCTAGATACAAACCATCGAAGTTAAACGTAAGAAGCAAAGCATTTTGGATATCTTCAGAAGGTGAAAATGATTCAATTACTTCTAGAAGATTGATCTTTGCATTGAGTGAATCACTGGTCATTGTCTAGGTCACTCTCCACTAATTTTAGGTCACTCAAAAGAGATTCTAATTGACTGAAACGATAGCTATGAAAACCAAGACTCATTTTTTGCCGGTCTACCATCATTACTTCTTCACCATCTGTATCAAGCCATAGCTCTTTGCCTTTAAGTCGCGAGACTTCCTTGTGACGACTTAATAGAATAGATGCAATATTTGGCAAAATATCTTTAACAGATTCCTTTGTATCGTAAGGGAAAGCCTCCTCAACTAAAGCCAGGAATTCGAAGCTTAACGGAACTTCGCTCAAAATCATACGATTTCTATCTTGAACAAGCACTTTCAAGGCCAACATAAGTCCATTTTCCACTTTGTTGCTGTTCGCGAAGAGAGATCCAACCAATTGATCCACTGATTGCGGAGATTGAGCGTCTGGTGACCAGAGCGATGCATACCAGAATTGAGTGCTAATGGATTTGCTCAAGACCGATTCGGCCCACAAATTTAGCGGCGTTCTTCCTACAGCGTCTACGAAATCCAGAAGATCTGACCAAATTGAATTGAGGGCAAGTCCAATCATTTCATAAATAGCAGCAGCGATAAAGAATTCGATGTTTTTCTGATCACTATTATTATAAAAATGAAGCAAGACGGAGGTATCTCCTCCCAATTCGAGTGCATCCAATTCAGACAAATCGCCATCAGTACCCTCGGCACTCACCACAATAATTTCAGAGCTATTTGAGATAGGCACAAATAGCAAGCTCGAAGCCGATAGAGTTCTCAATGTTTGCTGACGGGTATCGGCGTCGCCTACTACATCTGCATTATTTCCATTAGCAAAAAGAAACCCTTCTAGAAATGCTTTTTTCTCAGATTTTTTATTAAACGTGCAGAAACAAAATGATTCACACCACTTAGCAATCGTTTCGACACTTTTGGTCTTTTTCTCATTCAAAGCCCATTTAAGTAGATCCTCAGCATATTCTCTCTTTGAAAAGGCGTTGGCCAGCTTTTCACCTAGACTTGTTAGCCTAAATGGAATAAGATCTTGAGCAGCAGCTTCATCGTCATCTTCCCAGAAACCGCAGCTCCTCATTGGTGTTCGATAGAGGTTATAGCACCCGGTGTTATTCTGATTCTTTAAGATTTTATCTGGAATGGAAGCTCTTTTCGCCTCTACTTGGCTAAGCAAATGGCCCTTGGATCTCTGCCCTTGATGCTTGCATTCCTTAAGATGGTCTTGGCCATGATAAAGTGTTTCACATAAGACAAGTGCTCTTTCTAATCGGTTAAGTTTCTCCAGTCGTTCCTCTATTCTGAGATCTTCTTTTTTGTTTAACTCTCTCAAAGCCCATGAAAGAAAGAAAAAGTATCCGATCCGATAGGTGAAAACGGTTAGACCTGGCAGGAGACGATTTGCAAGTTGTTCCGCACCTGCCTGCAATCCCAATGGGTCTCTCGATGAAGGCGGCAATGAATCTGAGACCAACCACTTAGGTAACCGTCGAATATCATCCTCAGATAACTTTTGCATGCTCAAAACATTTATCTCCAATATTTTCCTACAGCTCTGATTTCCTACTGATGAATCTAAGCTTAAGGATTTCCCTCCATTTTAATAATGGGCTATATATCTCAAGCCTGAAATGTTGAGTTTCTATTTATAGCATATACCTATTTCGATCTGGTTGCCCTGATCCACATCGCTCCGACAGTGGACCTAGATATAAAAAACGAGCTGATATCTGCCAATGATTGCGGCGAAACGGCGCTCTTGGGAACGAATGTTTGTGGCGGCAAAAGCAAAAAATGAATTTAATAATAGAATTAGCCTATCAAAATCTTGCCATGCTTGTCGATCTTTCCCTCAGAGATTCTGGTAGAGCTTATGCGGACAAGGTCCTGGGCCATCTGATACTCAATCACTGATATCTGTAGCGGCTTTAGGTTTTTCTTTGCTCTCAGCCGGTTGATCTTCTCAGCCATGGGCAAGGTCTCCGGGGAGACGACAATGAAATCAAAGTCTTCATAGATGGAGGAGCCGCATTGATCGTCGATCTTTATGATGTTGGCATGCTCAATGCCAAAGCACCTCAGAACGACCGCTCGCAGATTCTTCACCCTTACCTCAAAACTGCGCACGGCTCGGGTTCTGCTCTCTTTGGCCATCTCGTCGGAGGTCAGGCCAATTACCACCTCGCCCTCTCCCCCCAACTCAAAGGCACGCCTCAGCAAGGAGATATGCCCATCGTGAATGGGATCGAAGGTGCCTCCTACTGCAACTCTGGCCATACAGGCCCGCAAACGAGAGAGCCATATAAGTACTTGGCGGCATTGCCCCGGGCTCAGATTCGCCGCCCGCGGAAGCGCTCCAGGATCTTGGTCACAATGTGGCTCGATTTGCAGAGAGGACAGGGCTCATGCTCCTCGATGCGCACAATCCGGGGATGGAGGCCGCGGCGAAATAGTTCCGCCTGCAAAGCCGCCTCATCAAAATGCTGATCATAGCCCAATGTGATTATGTCCGGTTTGAGCTGCTCAACCGTCCGGAAGATATCTTTCTCCTCACCCAGCACTGCTCTGTCCACGACCTTGAGGGACTCTACCATCCTCAGTCTTTGCTCCTCAGGCAGGATGGGCTTGGATTTGTGGCGCACATTCACATCCCTGGCAACAATTACAACCAGCTCGTCACCTAACGCTCTGGAGTGCTCCAGGTAGAGGACGTGACCGGGATGGAGAAGGTCAAAGGTGCCTGTGGCGACTACAAGCGTCAAGGCCTGTCCTCTTTGAATTCATCAAATTCATCCTCAAAGTCATCATCAAAGCCGTCGTCCTTAAACTCCACATCTAAAATGGCCAGATCGCGCCGCCTTCCTGCGCTATCATAGCAGGCGAAGCTCTGCTCGTCGAAAGGCGGGCCGACAATGATGTTAAAGTCCCCGGTGCGAGAGAAGAAGATGAGGTCCGGCTCGGATGGCCTGAGATCGCCGGATGGATGGCTATGCGCTGAGCCCGCCACCTGCATGTTGGGCAGCATGTAGAGCCGAACCAGAGCGCTCATGCGGGAGCTTTCCGTGCCGGGCAGGATAAGAACCTCGGTGATGATCTCCTTATCAACCTGAAGCAGCCCTGCGAACTCCACCGGCAGAGAGGAACGGGACGCCTCTAATATGAATCGCAGCGTGTCCCGGGCAATGCCGCGCACCTTTCTCGTCCTCATCATTTGCTCACCCTTCCAAGCCCCCGATTCATAGCCAGCTTCCGGCTCATAGTAGCTCTCACAACGTCCCCCTCGCTTCAATGGCTCGCAGATGAATGCAGTCTCCAGCCAACACTCTTTTCAGCTCATTCCCGGTCCGAAGGAGAAGTGCACCGTCTTCTGCCAGATCCACGGCCTCGCCCACCTGGTCGCCTGACGCGGAGGTGATGCGCACCTGCCTCTTCAGGGTGAGCGATCGGCTGCGCCATTGTTCATAGATCTCTTTGCTTCCCATCTTTTCGCATGCCACTTCTATCTCCTCAAGAATCCGGCAGATCAGCTCGCACCTGTCGATGTCATGGCAAAGCTCTGCTGCCAGAGAGGTCGATCTCCATTCTGCAGGAAAGCCGGACGGGTCATTATTGGCATTGATGCCCAGTCCCACCACGGCATAATCCAGCCTGTCCACCTGCGCGCCCACCTCCATGAGGATGCCGCAGATCTTTAGCTCCCGGATCAAGAGGTCGTTGGGCCACTTGATGCCAGCTTCCAGTCCGAACATGGATGAGAACGCTCGACAGAGAGCTACGCTCGCGGCCATATTTATCTGGTAGACATGATTGAGCGGCATTTTTGGCTTTAAGATGAGGCTC